>Ga0247774_1000345_pt1 | contig 22799 bp, 18 predicted proteins | sample UWRJL001104B6_FD_179933 | JGI IMG/M metagenome (GOLD analysis project Ga0247774, IMG submission 179933) | Plant litter microbial communities from Arlington Agricultural Research Station in Wisconsin, United States - UWRJ-L001-104B-6 | ecosystem: Environmental > Terrestrial > Plant litter >... | reverse complement strand
TTGCCCTAGACAACTTAGATGCAATTATTCACCTAATTCGCGCCGCTGCCGACTCCGCAGCAGCCAAACAGGAATTGATGGATAATTACGGTCTTTCGGAACAGCAATCCGATGCAATTCTGCAAATGCAGCTCCGGCGTTTGACAGCATTAGAAGCGCAAAAAATTCAGCAAGAACACGAAGAATTGCGAGCTAAAATAGCCGATTTGGAAGATATCTTAGCGCGCCGGGAACGCATCTTAGAAATCGCAGAATTTGAAGCAGTCGAAATCCAAACCAAAATCGCCACTCCTAGACGTAGTGTCATCGAACACGCCGAAGGAGAAATAGATGAAAGAGATTTAATTGCCAACGAACAAGCAATTATTCTGATTACAGAGCAAGGCTACATCAAGCGGATGCCGGTCAGCACTTTCGAGGCCCAAAGTCGCGCTACTCGCGGCAAAGCAGGCGCGAAAATGAAAGAAGACGATGGAGTAGAACATTTCCTTTCCTGCTGCGATCATGACAGCGTTTTGTTCTTCAGCGACAGGGGCGTAGTTTACTCTGTCAAAGCTTATCAAATCCCCGTCTGTTCCCGGACAGCCCGCGGCACTCCCGTGGTGCAACTGCTGCCGATTCCTATAGAAGAAAAAATCACTTCTATGGTGTCAGTCACAGAATTCACCAGCGAAGAATACTTGGTAATGTTGACTCGCGGCGGCTACATCAAGAAAACCGCACTTTCAGCTTTTGGCAACATCCGCACTAATGGATTAATCGCCATTTCTCTAGAAGAAGGCGACCAACTGCGCTGGGTGCGGAGAGCAAAAGTTGGCGACAGCATCATCATCGGTACGCGCCAAGGCATGGCAATTCATTTCCGCACCAATCACGAACAGTTGCGCCCAGTCGGCCGCGCGACGCGGGGTGTAAAATCAATGAAGTTGCGATCGGGCGATGAGTTGATCAGCATGGACATATTGCCGAGCTCAATTGTTGCCGAAATTGCTGCATTGGAAACTGAAGACTCAGAATTTGAAGGAACCGAAATTGCTCTGTTAGAAACTGAAGACTCGGAATTTGAAGGAGCCGAAATTGCTGAATTGGAAACAGAAGATGCGGAATTGGAAGACGAAGAATTAGAACTGCAAGCCGAGGAAATTGAAGGCGAAGATTCCGAAGAAATTCAGACAGTTAGCAGCGAAGTTCCTTCGGTATTGGTAATCACAACCAACGGCTACGGCAAGCGGGTTCCAGTTTCTCAATTCCGCCTACAAAGACGGGCGGGCAAGGGATTGACGGCTACTAAATTTAAGTCGAAAAAGGGTAAGGATCAGGTAGCTGCGCTGCGAATTGTCAACGAAGATGACGAGTTGATGATCATTACCAACCGAGGTATTATTATCCGTCAGGCTGTGAGTGCAATTTCTACTCAATCGCGCACAGCAACGGGTGTGCGGGTGCAGCGGTTGGACGAGGATGATTCGATCGTAGCTGTGGCTTTAGTGCCGCCTGCTGGTGAAGAATCGGCCGAAGAATCGGAATCTGAGGAAGTGGCAGAATAGTCATAGGTTAATAGTTTGTAGGGTGCGCACGGCGCACCTTACTGCTGAATGGTAAAAATGCGATCGCCCCTACTCATATCAATTCCGGCAGTCAGGCCGCAATGATATCAAATCCGCGTTTCATCGTCGGGCGTAAAGTCGAATCCCGAGGCCAACAAATCAGGAGCGCCATTTTCAGTTTTTTGACTCACAGTCAACAGTCAGCAGTCAACAGTTAACAGTCAACAGTCAACAGTCAACAGTCAACAATCACGGACGGTGCAACCGGAATCGATATCAGAAGTTTTCCCTCAAAAGTCAAAGATTTTTTCCGGTGAGGTAATGATGAGTCAACTCCAAACCAAACTACTAACTGATACCTGGGTTACAGCGACTTGGGATGAATATATAGAAATTATTAAACAGCCGGAGTACGATCGAGCAAAATGCTACTATTACAACGGACAGTTGAGGATTGAAATGGCAGCAGTCGGGCCAGATCATGCTGATGACAACGGAATTATCGTCATCTTAATCAATTTATTTGGCATTGCTAAAGGTATAAAAATGAGACTGCTGGTCAACTGTAGCTACGCCAAAACAGGTGTCAGAGGCGCTCAACCTGATGCTTCTTACTACATTGGAGACCGGGTGCAAACGGCACCTCGCGGCAGTTCTGTAGTAAATTTGGATAGCCTAGTTTCCCCAGATTTAGCGATTGAAATTGCCGACAGTTCTCTCGTTGACGATTTGGGTACCAAAAGAATGATTTATGAAGAATTAGGAGTGTCTGAATATTGGGTAGTAGACGTACAAAAAGCGCAAGTTATTGCTTTCAAAATAATTGCTAACCGGGGAAGCGAACGGCTGAGGGAATCTCAAGTTTTGCCGGGGCTAAAAGTTGCTTTATTAGAGGAAGGTTTGCGCCGCAGTCGCCAGACGGACAATACAGAAGTAGGGAACTGGTTTTTAGAGGAAGTTCGCGGGAATCCTCAATAGTGCTCACGACTGCATTCTTTTTTTAGCTGGAGGCTAGAAACTCGGTTGCGCTTGTGACCGGGAAAATTGAAGGCAGAGCCTCCTGATATGCGTACCCAGGCTCTGCCTGGGTACGAGTAAGAAACCGGGTTTCTGAGGTCGGCGTGTGTCCTGGACACGGCAATGCCATGTCCGGCGCTTGAATCGTTGACAATCGATCCGATAATTGCCATAGCATAATAGAATCAAAAAGTTAATAGCAAAAGTCTGTAAAAATGCCTTATTTAACAGCAGCAAACGACATCAAAGCACTCATAGCTAAATTTTCCCAAGCTAAAATCCTGTGGGTGGATACAGAAATCGCTGACTATAAATCCAACCCCAGATTATCTCTGATTCAGGTGTTAGCTGACTCCACAGATTCCACGGGAGATGCCACTTTTCTACTAGATGTCTTGGATCAACCTGAATTGGCAAAAGATTTCATCAACCAAATCATGGTAAATCCCAATATTGAAAAAGTCTTGCACAACGCCAGCTATGACATCCGATTTCTCGGCAATGACGACGCTCAAAATGTCACTTGCACATTAAAAATGGCGAGCAAGATTCCAGCTTACATTCTGCCCTTACCTAATCGACAACTCAAAACTTTAATAGAAACGCTTTGCGGCATTGCTTATGTAGATAAAACAGAACAAAGCGGCGATTGGGCAAAGCGTCCCCTGACCCAGAACCAGCTAGAATATGCCAAGATGGACGCGGTTTATTTAGCTGGAGTGCATCGCCGCCTGCTAGAAATCCTTACCCAATGTTACCCCGAACCCGCAACGGAAAACTTGACAGCATTGGGCGAAAAATATCAGGAAATAGAATCTCAGTGGAAGCCGCTAGATTCGGAAATCGCTGAAGTGAAAGAACGGATAAAAGCAGGGATGCTAGCCCAAAAGCTCAAAGACAGTTCTTATTTTGAGCTTTCCAGTTCGATAACGATGAAAGTAGATTTTCTCACGCTGGCCAGACTGACGCAAACTGAGGGAATTGAGTTAAATTTTCCGGTAACGCTGACGAAAGAAATTCAAAAACAGTTAGGCGAACTCATCGCCGATCCATCTTTGGAAGTTGAGGAGATTGCTAGTTGGCGCTTGAATTCTAACCTACAGCAGCGGCGAAAATCTACTAAGAAAATTGCGCCGGATCCGGAGAGTGAGGATTTAACAGCATTGGGGAAAAGGTATCAAGAAATTTTGCCTGAATGGAAGTTGCTGGATTCAGAAGTTGAGCATCTGAAAGAGCGCATTAAAAAAGCAATGTTGGTGCAAAATAAGAGAAATACTCCCGATTTTAAGTTATCCAGTTCCTCGATTTTGAAGGTAGATTTTGCTAGATTGGCAAAACTTGCGCTATCTGTGGGAGTTGAGTTAGATTTTATGGTGACGCTGACTCAATACATCCAAAAGCGGTTAGGGGAAGCTATTAACAAAATTGATGTGCAAATTGAGTATATTACCAGTTGGCGGATGACGGCGAAGAATGTGGAAGATGAAGATGAGGAAATCCCGTTTTAACTACTAAAATATCACGTTTATTCTCATTTTTCTGTGCGATCGGGGGTCTGGGAGGGTGACAAAAAGGTCTAGGAACAAAAATGTAAAGCCGATGCTCAAAGCACGGGGTTTCCACCCACAATTTTCGATGAGCAGTCAGTAACTCTGTTATGGTTCGGGGTCGATCTCTGCCATCCGATCGCAACCAGTCATGATGAGTTGGGTCTGGTTTAAGGGCGGTTATGCCAGACCCAGAGACTAAAACAGGACTCAGCGACCCGTCATTTGCTCTAACTTTTCGGGGTATCTCGCCCCTTGCACCCTAATTTGGGAGGCGGCATCATCGATGTCGCGCAGGTCGTCGGGCGTGAGTTCGACGGAGGTTGCCCCGATGTTCTCCTCCAAGCGATGCAGCTTTGTGGTGCCTGGAATGGGGACGATCCACGGCTTTTGAGCCAGCAGCCAGGCAAGTGCGATCTGAGCGGGCGTCACCTGCTTCTGTTCTGCGATGCTGTCGAGCAGATCGATCAGGGCCTGATTCGCCTTGAGAGCCTCCGGTGTGAAGCGAGGCAGAGTGCTGCGGAAGTCGGAGCTGTCAAAGGTCGTGTTTTCGTCGATCTTGCCGGTGAGGAAGCCTTTGCCCAGCGGGCTGTACGGGACAAGTCCGATGCCAAGTTCCTCAAGGGTCGGTATCACTTCCGCTTCAGGCTTTCTCCACCACAGGGAGTATTCGCTCTGAAGAGCCGTGACTGGCACAACGGCGTGGGCGCGGCGAATCGTTTGCACTCCCGCTTCAGAAAGTCCGAAGTGCTTAACCTTACCTTCCTGAATCAGTTCCTTCACCGTTCCTGCCACATCTTCAATTGGCACGTTCGGATCGACCCGGTGCTGATAGAGGAGGTCGATCGCCTCCACCTTGAGCCGCTTGAGCGAACCCTCCACGGCTTCCTTAATATGCTCCGGTCGGCTATTGAGTCCGGGTGAACCCTTCATGCCACGGGGATCGGAATTCGGACTGATGTCGAACCCAAATTTGGTGGCGATCGCCACTTGGTCGCGGAAGGGAGCGAGGGCTTCACCCACCAACTCTTCGTTTAAGTACGGGCCGTAGACTTCGGCAGTGTCAAAGAATGTTATGCCGCGATCGACCGCAGCCGCCAAAAGAGCAGTCATCTCCTGTTTGTCTTTGGGCGGACCATAGGAAAAGCTCATTCCCATGCAGCCGAGCCCGATCGCCGACACTTCCAGATTACTGTTTCCAAGTTTGCGCTTTTGCATTTTTTGAACTCCTGTTTTTGAATTGAAGGTGAAATTAAATACCTGCCATATCTCATAGCTATTCCTTTTCAAGACTGCTGGCTATGAGACATAATGCTTTTGCAAGTCTTTCAATCTAAGAGGTAACAGTATGGCTCAAAAAGACGACGCGGCATTTATGCCAGACATCAGTGGCAAGCGCATCTTGCTGGGTTTCTGGCAGAACTGGTCATCGTCGCCAGGCGACGGCTATCAAGGGGGACAGTCGGCAGACCTGAGCCTGGAAGACATTCCGGCTGCTTACAACGTGGTGGCCGTGGCGTTTATGAAAGGCTCAGGCATTCCCACTTTCAAGCCCTACAATGTGTCGGACGCGGAATTTCGGAGGCAGGTGGGTATGCTCAATCAGCAAGGCCGTGCGGTCCTGATTTCGCTGGGCGGGGCGGATGCCCATATCGAATTGACGGCCGGGCAGGAAGAGGCTCTAGCCTCTGAAATCATCCGTCTGGTGGAAACTTACGGTTTCGACGGACTGAATATCGATCTAGAACAGTCCGCCATTGATGTAGCCGACAACAGATCTGTCATTCCGGCGGCCTTGAGATTGGTCAAAGACCACTATGCCAAGCAAGGTCAGCACTTCATCATCAGCATGACACCGGAGTTTCCGTATCTCCGCTACGATGGCAAATATCGCCCGTATATTGATGCGCTGGAGGATTGTTACGACTTCATTTCGCCTCAATACTACAACCAGGGCGGCGACGGCGTTTGGGTAGATGAATTGAACCAGTGGCTTGCCCAGAACAACGACCAGCTGAAAGAGGACTTTCTCTACTATCTGACCGACAGCTTGGTTCATGGCACCCGTGGTTGCATCTGGATACCGGCGGACAAACTCACCATCGGACTGCCCAGCAACCAGGATGCCGCCGCCACTGGCTATGTGGTTGACGCCAATGTGGTCTACCGCGTGTTCGATCGTTTGAATGCCGCCGGCGAGTCCATCAAGGGTCTGATGACCTTCTCCATTAACTGGGATAACGGCAGGGATAAACAGGGCCGGGACTACAATTGGGAATTCATCAGCAGGTATTCCCAACTGATCCACGGTGAATCGGACGGGGAAGGCTGGACAACCCCGCCGCCAAATCTGACATCGCCGGAATCGCCAAATCTGACATCGCCGGAATGGCAAAATAACCGGACGTATCAGGTGCAAGACAGCGTGACTTACCAAGGAAAGCAATACACCTGCCTGCAAGCGCATTCCTCCAACCCAAGCTGGACACCTGAAGTGACCATTACCCTGTGGCGGCTCGCGCAAATGGGCTGAGGAACGAAGCGCATCAATCGAACACAATAGACCTCTTGAACATTAAACGAATTAAGCTGGCTGAGAACGTTCAAAGCAGAAGGGAGCGAGGGCTTCACCCACCAACTCTTCGTTTAAGTACGGGCCGTAGACTTCGGCAGTGTCAAAGAATGTTATTCCGCGATCGACCGCAGCCCCCAAAAGAGCGGTCATCTCCTGTTTGTCTTTGGGCGGACCATAGGAAAAGCTCATTCCCATGCAGCCGAGCCCGATCGCCGACACTTCCAGATTGCTGTTTCCAAGTTTGCGCGTTTGCATTGTTTTTCTCCTTTGATGTGGAACTGATATTGTTCGCCCTCGAGCGCCCTCGTCGTTGTCAGTCGTTTTCGCTGAGATCCGGGCTCACCGTAGGGTCATCGATGCGAGACAGGGCGGTCTTGTGACCCCAGCGAGGCCATAGATAGAAGAGGTTGAGGAGGATGAAGAGCAGCACCGCCAGCCAGGGCACGACCAGCGCGACTAAGGTAGCGATCGCGTAAACGATCGGTCCGACAAGGAATAGACGTCTGATCTTCCGTACTTTTTTCGCTGTGAGGTGGCTATCGATCAGCCGATACTCGTGAGCCGCGTACCGCCACATAGCGTTGACGAAGATACCAAGGACGGTCAAGATGCCACCGTAGAACGCAGCGGCAACTGGCTCGTCCGTTCCGCGGTGAAACGCTTCTGCAAGTACAGCGGTTGGAAACGGCAGGAATGCAATGAGCATCAGGTGGAGGACGTTAAGCAGCAACAGCATTCCGTCCACGCGGACGATGTGTTTGAACATGGCGTGGTGGTTGATCCAGATTGCGCCGATCACCAGGAAGCTCACCACGTAGGCAAGGTAAGACGGCCAGAGATTGAGGAGTTCTGCCCCGAGCGCTGTGCTCGGTGGTGGCACTTTGATTTCGAGCACTAGCAGGGTGATTGCGATCGCGAACACGCCGTCGCTGAATGCCTCCAAACGGTTGGTATCCACACTCACCTCCTCTGCGAGTAGTTGTTGCTGTTGTCAAGTTGGCGTTTCTGGATGATTAGTCCTTTGAGATGCGATCGCAGTTATTCAGATTTCAGAGATGCCATATCAATTACAAAGCGGTACTTCACATCAGACTTGAGCAGGCGATCGTAAGCTTCGTTGACTTTTTGGATGGGGATGACTTCAACATCGGCGGTGATGTTATGTTCGCCGCAGAAGTCGAGCATCTCCTGGGTTTCCGCGATGCCGCCGATATTAGAGCCGGAGAGACTGCGGCGGCCCATAATCAGGCTGAATGCCGCGACCTCCAGGGGCTTCTCAGGTACACCGACAAGGGTGATGTTGCCGTCGAGGCGAAGCAGGTTGAGATAGGCGTTGATGTCGTGATTGGCGGAGACGGTGTCGAGAATGAAATCGAAGCTGCCAGCGTGCTGCTGCATCTCGTCGGCATTGCGGGAGACGACCACTTCGTCAGCACCGAGGCGCAGCGCGTCTTCCTTTTTGTCGGGCGAGGTGGTGAAAACGACGACGCGGGCTCCGAATGCACGGGCGAACTTCACGCCCATGTGGCCTAGCCCGCCGAGACCAACCACGCCGACCTTATTGCCCTTGGTGACACCCCAGTGGCGCAGGGGTGAGTAGGTGGTGATTCCGGCGCACAGGAGCGGCGCGACTCCAGGGAGATCGAGGTTGGTGGGAACGCGCAGAACGAAGCGTTCATCGACGACGATGCTATCGGAGTAACCACCATAGGTGACACCTCCAAGGTGCTTGTCCGGGGAGTTGTAGGTGAGGGTCATGTTCGGGCAGAACTGTTCAAGTCCAGTTTTGCAATTGGGACAGGTTCCATCCGAATCAACCATGCAGCCGACTCCTGCCAGATCGCCAGGCTTGTACTTCGTCACTGCCGAGCCAACCTGGGTGATACGTCCCACCATCTCATGACCGGGAACGATCGGGTAGACCGTGCCGCCGCCCCACTCGTTTCGCACCATGTGAAGATCGGAATGGCAGATGCCACAGAAGAGGATTTCGATTTGAACGTCGTGTTTGGTTGGATCGCGCCGTGCGATCGTGTCGGAGGCCAGTGGTGAGGTTGCACTGGCGGCTGAGTAGGCTTTCGTTTTGTACATGAATTAATGCCTCTATTGGTTTACGTTTGGTGCCTGGTATTGTTCGTCGCTAACCTGTTCCAGATGAGTCATCGCCGTTAGCGGTGAAGGTGGCGATCGCGACAATGCTTTGTTTTCGTGCGTTTAGGGTTCGATCGGGTTGGCGTCGAACATCACTGCACCGTTTGGCCGCCGTCGATGACCATGGCGTGGCCGATCGTAAAGGCAGCCGCGTCGGAGCACAGCCATAGGACAGCCGCGGCGATCTCCTCGGGCTTGCCCATCCGTCCGATCGGCTCCTCGGCAATCACCTTGGCGCGCCCTTCGTCCGTGCCGCCGGTGAAGCGACCCATCATCGGGGTGTCGATGTAGCCGGGACAGACGGCGTTGATGCGGATGTTCTGGGCGGCGTAGTCGAGGGCCGCTGCCTTGGTCAGTCCGATCGCGCCATGTTTCGCGGCGGTGTACGCGGGGCTGCCCTTGATGCCGATGATTCCCGCGCCCGAGGACGTGTTGACGATCGCGCCTCCTCCCTGCTTGAGGATCAGCGGGATCTCGTGCTTCATGCACAGGAAAACGCCGCGGAGGTTGATGTCGATAATCCGGTTCCACTCCTCCTCGTCGTACTCCGCAGTCGGAGCTGCCTTCCTCGGCTCGATGCCCGCGTTGTTGAAGGCGAAGTCGAGCCGCCCGAAAGCCTCAACGGTCTTGTCCAGAGCTGCCTTCACGTCCTCGGTTCGCGTCACGTCGCACCTGACGGCGATCGCCCGACCGCCGAGTTCTTCGATCGTGCGAGCTGTTTCTTGATTGCCCTGTTCTGAGATGTCAGCGACCACCACGCTGGCACCTTCACGGGCAAACGCCAGCGCCGCAGCTCGACCGATGCCGCTCGCTCCTCCGGTCACAAACGCAACCTTTCCTGTGTAGCTTCCATTCTCGTTAGTTGTCATTTTTTACTCCTTTGCGTGTTGCCCATTAGGGAAGTCTTTAAACGTGACACTGGCACTAAGTGCGCGTGCTCGATCGTGCGCCTCGAACAGGGGGTCAATGCCGACAGTGCCGGTAAAATACTCAGCCGGTTCTTTGGCGTCCGGCTGTGACCCACTTCGTTTAATGTCCTTTTCTTAATTCCTTGACTTGATGCCATTTCGGTGGCTGTCCCAATCGTAGAAATTGAGCACTTATCGCTTCTCTATCAATAGGGATGGATTTTTTAATAAGCAAGGTTAGCTTTGAGGACATTTTGGTTGTCACTCAGCAGGTTTCTTGCCCAATCAAAACAGAGTTTTCTCTTGTATAAAAATCCAGACGTTTGCAATTCGCCGGAATCGTTTTTCATTGCTTTAGCCTCATTCTAAGAATCCTCAAGGGCAAGCAATAGAACGATCGTCTAAGATTGTTGTACAATCCTGCAAACTTAGAAATGAACGCTGCCAAAACGAGTGAAAATTCCGCTAGGTCGTTAATGAACGACCATCCGGCAAAGCGCGAGGCAGATAGAGCACAAGCCCACAGAGACGAACTGACCAATAGCGGATTGCACAGGCGATTCGTCATGATGGGACGATTGAGCCACTGAAGGGATTGCACTTCAATCGATCCTCATCACCTTCGGAATGCGTTGGCGTTGATAGTGTCTCTATCCCTGCCTTTTGTGCGATCGCCCAGGGCAGCAAAAAAGCCCTTCTGAGCAGCGCGATCGCGCTTCAGTACCACCCGATGCATTATCTGCTTGGTACGATCGAACTGACGTGAGTCCATTGGATGTGCCTCTGCTGGATGCTGACTATATAGAACCCATTTGACATCTTGCAAGTGTTAAATTAAGGTGCTTGCAGCCATCTAATGCAGCTACCATGCCGTATTTAAGCGACCTCAATGATGAAGAGTGGGAAATCTTTGAACCCTTGTTGCTTCAGATACTACCTCCAAGGAAGCAAACCCGTCCTGGTAACTGGATCAAACGGGAGCTCGTCAATGGCATCCTCTATCTACTCAAAAATGGCTGTAACTGGTGTGATTTACCCAGAGACTTGCCACCTTATTCGACTGTATACTGGCACTACAAGCGTTGGCGAACCGCAGGAGTATTCGAGCAACTGATGAGTATTTTACATGGACAAGTCCGTGAGCAAGTTAAAAAAAACCGAAGTGGACAACGTCGATCATCATTGACTCCCAAGCTGTGAAAAATACTTGCAATGCAGGTGTGGACTCGAAGGGGTATTGTTTCTACAAATCGACCAACGGAATCAAAAGGCATCTAGCTGTTGATACGCTGGGGTTTCCCTTCTTTACCCATTGTACAAGAGCTAATATCTCTGATGATGTGGGATTGATTGAGATGTTGACACTCAACATCGACTACTTCAAGTCGAAACCTGTCAACGTTCCCAAGATCACTATTCTGTTAGACCACGGTTATCACCCTGACTATTTGATTGAGAAGCTGAAGTTGGTATATCCTCAGATCGTGACGAAAATCAGGTTCGAGCTTTCTACGAAACCCTCGAAACAACAGAAGACAGCACAAGGAAAAACTGGATTTGTGCCAGCTAGGGCTCGCTGGGTCATCGAACGGTCAAATGCTTGGATGGAGCGGTGTAAAAGTCTGGTGAAGAACTTTGAGCGAACTCTATCTCATGCAACCACCAAGCTTAATCTTTGTTGTGTTAGGCTTATGCTGAAGAGGGTTTCAGCCTCTTCTTAAGATGTCAAATGGGTTCTATAGCAAAAGAGTTTTAATATCATGGCTTATTCATCCTCAGCCAGTGAAAAGCTCGACAACCACTACTCAGCTGTCATTATTGGCTCTGGATTTGGTGGTTCGGTAATGGCATATCGACTTGCCGAAGCAGGATTGCAGGTTTGTTTATTGGAACGCGGGAAGGCGTATCCCCCCAATTCGTTCCCTCGCAGTCCCTACAAGATGAAGCGAAACTTCTGGGACCCTAGCGAAGGATTGTATGGCATGTTCGATGTCTGGTCATTCCGAGGACTAGGCTCAGTGATATCTAGCGGTCTTGGTGGTGGATCGCTGATTTATGCCAACGTTCTCATCCGTAAAGATGAAAAGTGGTTTGTTAAGGAAGACCTCAACCAGGGTGGGTATGAATATTGGCCTGTTACTCGCGCCGATCTAGATCCGCACTACGATCGCATTGAAAAGATGATGAACGTGCAAAAGTATCCTTTTGACCATCCACCCTATAACGAAACATCAAAAACAAAAGCGTTCAAGATAGCAGCTGAAGAACTCAAGCTGGATTGGTATTTACCAAACTTAGCTGTTACCTTTGCAAATGAAGGTGAGGAACCCATACCAGGTGAGCCGATTAAGGAACAGCACCGCAACTTGCACGATCGCACGCGCTATACTTGCCGTCTTTGCGGCGAGTGTGATGTTGGCTGCAACTATGGTAGTAAGAATACCCTGGATTACAACTATCTTTCTGAGGCTAAACGGTTAGGGGCTGACATTAAAACCCTGTGCGAGGTGCGTTCCTTTGAGCCGCGTAATGGTGGAGGATACACAATTCACTACGTTCAGCACGATGTGGAGCTAGAGGGACAAAAATTTAATACTCGCGATCCTCAAAAGCTACCCCTTCAGACAATAACAGCGGATCAGCTGATTCTTTCTGCTGGTACCCTTGGCTCCACCTACTTGTTATTAAAAAACCGTAGCGCTTTTCCCCATATCAGCAATAAGCTGGGAACCCGCTTTTGTGGCAATGGCGACCTACTCTCAATTGCACTCAAGGCTCGCGACACTAGCACGGATAAACCTGTACCCCGCATCCTCGATCCTAACTATGGTCCTGTAATCACCAGTACTATCCGGGTTCCTGGCAAAGAAGATGGAGCCGAAGGGCGGGGATTTTATATTCAAGATGCTGGATATCCAGACTTTGTAAGCTGGATGGCGGAAATGTTTCAAACGGTTCCCGCACTTTGGAGTTTACGGTCCTATCTGACAAATCTGATTTGGTCGTGGCTCAGGGGAACTGGACCCAAGAACAGCGAGCTAAGTGCCCAGATCTCCCGATTATTTGGTAACACCGAACTTTCCGCTGGCTCACTGCCTTTGCTAGGGATGGGGCGAGACATTCCCGACGGGAATATGAGGTTACGTGACGGCAAGCTGGATATTGACTGGCGCAAGTTCGCCTCTGAGTCTTATTTCGACCGGGTGAGAAGCACGATGCAGGAGATTGCTAGCGTCTTGGGGGCAAAGTTCCAAGATAACCCAACCTGGTATCTCAATCGCCTGATTACAGTACATGCCCTCGGTGGCTGTCCAATGGGGCGAGATGAAAATGAGGGGGTGGTTAATTCCTACGGTGAGGTGTTTAATTATCCTGGCTTTTTCATTGCTGATGGTTCAGTTATGCCAGGTCCAGTGGGCGCAAATCCGAGTTTGACGATTGCCGCCCTGAGCGATCGCTTTTCTGAGCGAGTCATCGAAAACCATAAACAGAAACAGGGGAGTACGATCGCATGAATACAGCCATCAGCCCGAGAAAGAAAAAGCGTTCGTTAATTCTAGCTGGCGGTGGGTTAAAAGTCGCATTCCAAGCGGGTGTACTCCAGGTATGGTTGGACGAGGTTGGTTTGGAATTTGACCATGCAGATGGTGCCAGTGGGGGAACGTTCAATCTGGCAATGTATTGCCAAGGAATGAGCGGTACTCAAATTGCTGATAACTGGCGCAACATCCCTATCCGTCATGGCATTGAATTCAACTGGATGCAATATCCAAAGCTTTTTTATGCCAAGTCAATCCTGAAAATGGATAAGTGGCGTGAGAACGTCTTTTCTGCTTGGGGACTGGACTGGGAAGCTATTCAAGCTTCACAGCGAGAGGCAACTTTTAATGTGTATAACTTCACCAAACATCAGCTAGAAGTTTTGACTCCTAGCATGATGGATGAAGATTTTTTGGTTGCCTGCGGTTCTCTACCCATGTGGTTTCCACCAGTAGAGAAGGATGGCACCATTTATATTGATTCAGTTTATCTGACTGATGCCAACCTGATGGAGGCGATCGGGCGGGGGGCTGACGAGTTGTGGATTATCTGGACGGTTAGCGAACGTAGCCAGTGGGATGATGGTTTTATTGCTAACTATTTCCAGATTATTGAAACCAGCGCTAACGGGCATTTTAGACAAGATATTCAACGGATCGAAGCTAACAATGCCGCGATCGCAGCCGGGAAACCAGGGGAATTTGGTCGCCCGATTGAGCTAAAAATTCTCAAGGCAGAAGTTCCCCTGCACTATCTGCTTAACGTGAGCAGCGATCGCTTTAAAGAATCCGTCAATCGAGGTGTAGAATACGCCCGCAACTGGTGTAAAGAGCAAGGAATTGTGCCCACTAGCTCCAGTGACACTCCGAATCCGCCAGATCTGCCTACCAAATTAAGGTTTACAGAAGAGATGAAGGGATATGTTACCTTCGGCGAATCTGATTACCAGCAAGGCGCTAAAGCAGAGGATCGACGCACTTACTTGATGGTTCATCTAACTATCAAAGTTGAGGATGTCGAACGGTTTGTTACCGATCCACAGCACGATGCAGTGGTGGAAGGCTACGTAAAAAGCGAAGAATTAGGCGGTGAATTACCCGTTGAATGGGGACGCTTCAATCTGTTTGTGGATGAAGGAGACCCCACCCACAAGAAAATGCTTTACCGCCTTTACTTTAAGGATAGTGCTGGACATCCCCTCACCCTTAGCGGTTTTAAAGATGTCAAGGAAGATCCAGGATTTGACGTTTGGAGCGACACTTCTACCTTATATACCCGGATTTTGCAGGGACACGTCGTATCTGAAGAAGAGAAGCAAGCAGAAATTGTAGCCTCAGGAATTATTCAGATCCACATGCTGGACTTCTTAAAACAACTGACAACATTTCGTACAGAAGGCCCAACAGTTGAGGATAGAGCTTCAGCACTGACTCGGTTTGGCATATTTTTCCTCGGCAAACTTTGGGATGTCTATGCTAACCAAGTGCTCTTATATGGACCCTATTAATTGTGCCTCAGGAGTAACGTGCCGTGACTACAACAAACAAAAAAAGTCTGTCCGCCAATCTCAGTCGTGAAGAAATCCTTGCTGCCTCAAATGATATGGAACCAGTCGCAGGGGATGTCGATGTTGATATTCCCATTGCTACCCTTTGGAAATGCTTTACCCATGCTAATTGGTGGCCGCGCTGGAACCCATGCTTTTTTTGGGCTTACAATCGTAACCTAATTCTTGGTCAGCAATTGATTTGGGTGTTTCAGCCGATCCGCTGGTGGTTTTTATATAAAATGCCTGCGATCGCCAAAATTGTCGAAGTCGAAGAGCAACGCAAGGTAACTTGGGAAGTCACCGTCTTACCAGGGTTCTATGCCCGTCATACCTACCACATGGAAGACTTAGGGGATGGACGAACCCGTTTTGGTTCCTGGGAAAAAGCCACAGGTTGGAGTTTTCGCTTGATGAAGTGGTTTTGGATTCCCCACTTTGAGTTTGTTAAAAATCGCTCCTTAGAAGGTGCTAAGAAACTAGAAGAAATTTATCGGCAAAAGGGTGAAATCAACGACCAAACCATACCTCGCAAGAACTACTTACCGTTTTTTCTCTCCCTGTTCTTAGCGCTGATATTGCTGATCGCTGGAATCTTTGCGGGTTGGTTCTACACCTCCTACGTTCGTCAGACAGCGGTAGATCTAGCACCAGGCATTCATGCTGTACTTGGCGGTGGCGGCAATTCTTTGATTGTTCAGGATGGCAAAGACGTTCTGCTTGTAGATACTAAGTTTCCGCCTGGTTCCAAAGATTTGCGTCGGTGGATTTCACGCCACATTAATGCCCCGGTTACGAAGATTGTTAATACGCACTACCACTACGATCACACGCAAGGTAACATTCTTTATCCAAACGCTCAGATTTTTGCTTACCAGACTGTACTAAATCTGATGCTGAATTATGAAAACTATTTCAACAACCCTAATTGGTGGAGCAGCCATCAAAGTGGCTTACCTACTGAAAAAATCGGTTACAACAGCTACCCTTTGTTTGTAGGCGATCGAGAAGTTATATTGACTTATCCTGGTGTAGCTCATACAAGTGGCGATTTGTGGGTTTTCTTACCTAAGTCCAAGATTGTCGCAACTGGTGACCTTGTATTCAACACCTATTATCCATTTTTTGATACCTCCAAGGCTGGTGCGTCGATTCCCGACTTAATTCAAGTCATACGCAAACTTGCAGACGACTATCAAAATGCTGTCTTTTTGCCTGGACACGGTCCATTGACTAATGCCAGCGAATTGCATCGATTTGCAGATTACTTAGAATTTCTCTACCAGTCTGTAGAGCGTGCTTACATAAGCGGTTTAAGTGAAGACGAAGCAGTCAAACAAATTGACCTATCTGGATGGCACCTATCAATCCTTCCGTCTTTCAATAATGGAAAGCTGATTTGGGCTACAGCAGAAAATAATATCCGGTGGGTCTATCAAATGCTGAAACATCCAGTCGATAATCGCTAGTAGATTCAGGCGAAAATCTGGCAAATCATTAGAGTTCAGTAAACCTATTGTCAAAGTCGATAATTATCTGTGTTCATCTATGGCTTCAATTTCTAAAAGCTGTTTTTTGGCAAAAATCTGTTTATGAAAATCGGCATTATCGGTGCTACTGGTATGATTGGTCATCACACTGCTTTAGCAGTGCAGAAACAGGGACATGAACTATTAGTCATCCACCGAGAATATTCTAATCTAAGTACAATCAGCAACCTTACTTTTAAAAGTAAGGTTGCTGATTTGAATGACAATTTTTCTCTAATTAAAGCCTTAGCTAACTTAGATGCAGTAATTAACTGTGCTGCTTATTATCCCACTAAACCATTACCTTGGAAAGCGGAAGTCCAGACCGCGATCGCTCAAATGGAAAACTTCTTTGCAGCCTGTACTGAAGTGAATCTAGAAAAAATTGTTTATTTAGGTGGCGCGATCGCTCTCCCTAAACACCCTGAAGGGCTTCCGGGAAATGAAGAATTAGTTTATCCGTCTCAACCAATTGATAAAACTCCTTATCTCCAAGTCAAGTGGGCGCTGGATAAGTTGGCTAGGGAGAAAGCCCACGAGGGATTACCCGTTGTTATTGGCATTCCTTCCATGTGTTTTGGAGAGTTTGATTATGTACCAACGACGGGTAAATTAATTGTGGATATTGCCAATCAAAAGCTACCAGGTTACATCAGAGGCGATCGCAATGTCATTTATACAGGTGATGCGGGTCGAGCTTTACTACTCGCTTGTGAAAAAGGTCGAGTTGGCGAACGATATTTATTTACAGGCACTAATATTTCAATGGATGATTTAGTGAGAAGAATTGCTGGAATTGCCAACGTTCCTCCTCCTAAGAGGATAATTCCGTTACCTGTTGCTAGATTAGTTTCACAGGCGCAAGAACTCAAATTTAAGTTATTGGGAGGAGAAGTTCCGCAACTCAGTTCAACCGCGATCGCTGTCTTAGCTTTAGGACAATTTTTAGATGGTAGTAAAGCTCAAAATGAATTGGGATTTAAACCCAACCTGGATTTAAATCAGACAATTAAGCGCACAATAGATTGGTTTCGCTCCATTGGTTACGTTAGCTCTCCCGATCGAGTCAAATCACATCTGTAATGTATTTGCGTAGCCTGGAGTAAGGCTTATGCTTACATCGGCGTTCCTATCAAAAGCCTAAAATCTTTGCGATAAATTGATCCAATAAAATTTAGTAATTGCAGTTAACTTAATGAAAGATTACAGCCAGATTCGGAGCATTCAAAACAGTACAGAGCCGATGCAAGAGCGATCGAGATCGCAATACCCAGTCATGTACCCCCAGTACATTGTACGCAGCGGCTGGACACTAAAGCGGTTGCTCAGAATCCTAACCGAACCGTTTAAAAAGCTGACTCGCTGGAAGTTTGTCCCGTTGGAGAAAATTTCCACTACTGTACCGAGTCAGAGCTTTAAGCTAGGAGAATTCACAATTGATTGGCAGGGTGCCGATGCCAAACTACCCAGTTTGCAGATTAGCCATCAAGATAACCCGTCAAAGGCAGTATGGCATTCATTACCTGGTTATAAATTCGTCAGTGGAGCGAACATTGAACTTGAAGTCGCTGAGGAACGAGGTTCTGTAGAGATTGAGGAACGCAAACGAGCTGAGTTTCTGCATCAGACTGTAGAAGCGATCGCGCAAGATGGAGATACCCTAATAATTTACGGTCGCCTTCAAGGTTCTCAGCCTACCAGTGACGATCCTCAGTATGAATTTTTCTTCCGTACCTCAGGGTCAAAAGAACTCGATTTTCAACTCCAAATCCTTAGTGACAAGGTGAATCAAGCGCAGTTACAATTCGCCACCTCACCAGACGAACACTTCTACGGGTTCGGAGAGCAATTTTCCTACATTGACTGTAAAGGGCAAGAGGTGCCGATCATTTGCGAGGAAGGCGGAATTGGTCGAGGCGATCCGATACCCAAACTCCTGAAAGTGCTAGGCGTAGCTGGTGAGATGTTTTCCAGTTATGCCCCTGCTCCTCAGTTTGTCACCAATCAGGGGCGATCGCTGTTTCTGCTCAACACCGAACCCTCAGTTTTTAACTTGCGCGATCCTGAGATCGTCGGTATCCGAGTAGCATCGAGTTTGATGCAAGGGCGTATCCTTTGCGGTGACACCCCCCTAGAGCTAATTGAACGGTATACCAATTATGTAGGAAGGATGCCGCCGCTTCCTGACTGGCTAAATGCTGGGGCGATCGTTGGGATGCAAGGAGGAACGGAGAAAGTTCGGCACGTGTGGTCAAAGCTACGCGACTTGGAAACCCCAATTGCCGGGTTCTGGCTGCAAGATTGGGTTGGTCAACGCACAACGCAGATTGGCAAACAACTGTGGTGGAACTGGCAGCTAGATGAAAGCCGATATCGAGGTTGGGAGCAGTTGGTAGCTGACATGGCACAGGCAGGGATTTCAGTAGGAGTCTACGTCAACCCCTATCTAATTGATTACCCCCCAGAGCCAAAGCCAGGACAACGTAACCTCTACAGAGAAGCCAAGCAACAGGGTTTGTTGTTGAAAAACAATGCAGGAGAGCTATACCTCGTCCAGAATACAGACTTTTCTGCTGCGCTCCTCGACCTAACTAACCCAGATACCCGGAAATGGTTCAAAAGTATCATCAAAGACGAGGTGCTGGGCAAAGGCGCTAGGTTCTGGATGGCCGACTTTGCAGAAGCAGCACAGTTTGATGCCGCATTTGATTCCGGTGAACCTGGACTGAGTTATCACAACCAGTATCCTGTCGATTGGGCAGCCTTGAACCGGGAAGCGATTCAGGAAGCAGGTCGAGAAGGCGATGCCTGGTTCTTCACTCGCGCCGGATTCTTGAAAACTCCAGGTCACAGCACGGGTATGTGGTTGGGCGATCAAAATACCAGCTGGAATAAACATGACGGTATGCCAAGTGCATTGAGTGGCTTAGTTAGTAGTGGATTCTCCGGGTTCAGCATCAACCACAGTGATATTGGAGGATATACAAGCATTGCGATCCCGATCCTGGAAGTTTTCGGTCGTGGATTTAGACGTTCCGAGGAGCTTCTGTTTCGGTGGATGGAAATGAACGCTTTCACCGCCGTATTCCGAACCCACGAAGGAAATCAACCGGATAAGAATGTTCAGTTTTATACAGATGACAAAACCCTTGCGACCTTTAGTTATTGGGCAAAAGTCTATGCAGCCTTGGCAGACTATCGCCAGCAGTTAATGGCAGAAGCAGCAGCGAAAGGGTATCCAGTCGTTCGACACCCCATACTTCATTACCCTAACGATCCTAATGTTTACAGCCTCGAAAGTGAGTTTATGTTGGGTAGTGAGTTCTTGGTAGCACCCGTTATGAAGAAATGCAACAATAGCGTAGACGTATATTTTCCTGCTGGCGAGTGGATTCACTTGTGGAGTGGCGAGATCTATGGGAGGGCTAAGGAAGGTATAAGCCAGAGAGTATCAGCCCCCCTTGGACAGCCTGCGGTGTTTTACCCAAAGGGTTCCAAAACGGGGGAGTCATTCCTAGAAGTCCTTAAGGCAAAGAACCTACTCAGCGGAGCGCTCATGGCAGTGTCTTCCAAAAATCAATAAAAGCCGATCTACATCTGCGTTCTAAAAAAACGAAGGTTTCCCCTTTCACTTAGAGGTGTAAAAATGATTAACCCTAACCCTAACTCTATGCCCCCGTTTCCTGAATCATTTATGTTTGGGGTGGCGACGGCAGATCACCAATGTGAAGCATACGATCCAGATTTTGAGGATATTCGTGATGTATGGGAACGTCGTCGCGCTCAGACATTACGGGGGAAAGCAACGGATTTTTGGAATCGTTATCCAGAGGATGTAGAATTAGCGCGATCGCTTGGCTGTAAAATGTTCCGCTTCTCGATTGCTTGGTCGCGAGTTGAACCCCGTCCCGGTGAATTTAATGAAGCAGCTTTAGACCACTATCGTCAAGTAATCGAAACCATTCGCGCAGCAGGGATGGAACCAATGGTTACCCTGCTCCACTTTACTTGGCCACTTCATGTAGAAAGTCGCGGTGGCTTAATTGCTCCACAATTTCCCTCTATTTTTGCTCGCTATGTTACAGAGGTAGCTAATCGATTTGGCAATCAAGTGCGCTACTGGATCACCTTTAATGAGCCTAGCCAGCTAATTTATGGTTATGTCAAGCCTTGGTGGGAGCGCACCTACTTCATGCCACCGGGAATGCCCAGAGGTGCAACCACAACTGAGCAACTATCAGCAGTTAGTTTGCTGATGCGTAACCTCTTCTTAGGGCACACGGCTGCTCGCACTATACTCAAGCGTGTGAATCCAGATGCTCAGGTAGGGGCAAACCCGATGTTACTGGGCTTACCGCTTTGGCTACAAAGGCTTGTCGATCGCAATGTTACCAATCTGCGCCGTCCTGAAGACTTAATTGCTCAGGGGCAGCGTTTTACTGAGCGCACGCTACTAGAGCAAGGGAATGTAGATGTAGTAATTGCCACCCTGACAATGAATCTGGAACGGGAAGACCAGGTTGCTTTCACAGAAGTTTACTATGTTGCTGGTCAGACACTGCTAACCAAGGTTAATAGCGCGATTGATAGAACAGACAAGCTAGCTGGTCAGATAGTGGCAGTTGTCAAAAGCTCTACGGCAGAAGGGATGTTTTATGAACTCATACCTGGGGCTAATATCCTATCTGTTGATGACTACGAAGAAGCCCGGCGGGTTCTAGACTTCGATCGAGCTACTGCCATTCTTGCTGACGACACTATTCTTTTAGGCATTATCCAACAGTATCCAGAACAGTATCGGCTAGTTGGCAACAGGCTGACAGATGAGCCGTATGCTGCTGCTGTTGCTAAAGGCAATCGATATTTGCTCAATGCTGTAGATGTTGCCATTCGGCAGTTTAAAGAATCAGGCGCTTGGGCAGAAAGCTTTGCTCGACACTTTCCCGGTCAGCCTATCCCAGAACCACCTCGGTTAGCTAGGCGCTCAACCGTTGCTGACATTAGCGGACGTAAGTCACCCCAAGAGGTAGCAGTACCCTCGTCACGCTCCCAGCGGAAAACTGTTTTGCAGCGGATTCAAGACCGTGGCTATATCATTATTGCCGTTAAAGATAACGTCCCTGGTTTTAGCTACCGCGATCCAAAAACAGGCGAATTCAGCGGATTAGAAATTGACTTGGCGCGTGCTGTTGCCCAGTACATCTTTAACGACCCTAACAAAGTTGTATTCAAGCCTACTAAAACTCAGCAGCGCATTCCTCTATTGCGCTCTATTATGCAGATTCTTGACCCGATACTCAGACCATTCGGCATCCTCTCAACCTCTCTTACCAGCAATTGGTGGCACCTTGGCATGGCTGGAAAGTTACCAGAATTTCTCTGTCCCCGCGAGTGTGTCGGCGAACAGGACTTTGTCGGTCTAGATTATTACTGGGGCATCAGTTCCCTTCGACTCAACCGGATTCAAAAGCTGATGGATGCCGCCTTTGGACGCTTCAATAACGCACCTGTTTGGCCTGGTGTACTGTATCAAATGCTGAAGTTTCACGCCAACCTATTCCCTGGTAAAGAGATTTTCATCATTGAGAATGGTTCAGTAGAGATGGCCGATAATATTGACCGAGCGACCTACATCCGCCAGCACCTCCGGGAAGTTCAACGCGCTCATCAAGATGGCGTGAAGGTGGCTGGCTATGTCTGCTGGTCTATGACCTCAAACCGTGAGTGGGGACTAAAGTTTGACCAAAACAGCAACTTTGGGTTGTTCCATATTGAATTAGACAAAGATCCAGATCTAAAACGAGTATCGACCGCCGCTGCTAAAGAGTACCAGGAGATCATTAAAAGACGTAGCGCACTTTAAACCCACATTCTGCACTTCAATTTGTAACTTTTTAAATTACACAGAGCTAAAAAGATGAAGTAATCAGGTTAGCAATTATAGAACTCATTTGACATCTTTGAGGAGCTTCGCCTAGCGTAAGGAGAGTAATTTCGATGATTGACGATGCCTTACTCCAGCAGTCTCAGTGATGCAGAATGGAAAGTCCTCGAACCGCTCTTGAGCGAAATTTTACCTAAAAAGAAACAGACTCGACCGAGCAACTGGAGTCAGCGAGAAATCCTGAATGCGATTCTGTACCACCTCAAAAATGGCTGCAACTGGAATGACTTACCGCGAGACTTTCCGCCCTACTCCACGGTCTACTGGCATTATAAGCAATGGCGAGATGCAGGCGTGTTTCAATACTTCTCGGTTAAGGTCTAAGCGGTACTGAGAATAGAAAAATGAAGCTCCTGGCGCTGAGTACTAATACCTCGATGAACAGGTTTTTTGGACAAAAACTTGGAGCGAGGTTTTTTAACAACGCGGGGATTATTTCGACGCTGACGTTTTGGGAGCTTTTCATCTAAAATCTCGTGGCTTAGCCATTGAAAA
>Ga0247774_1000344_pt1 | contig 22808 bp, 18 predicted proteins | sample UWRJL001104B6_FD_179933 | JGI IMG/M metagenome (GOLD analysis project Ga0247774, IMG submission 179933) | Plant litter microbial communities from Arlington Agricultural Research Station in Wisconsin, United States - UWRJ-L001-104B-6 | ecosystem: Environmental > Terrestrial > Plant litter >... | reverse complement strand
CATTTCCCAAAGACATATCAAATACAGGGATTTTCAGTCCTTCTCCCGCTACAAATTCAGTGTTTCGGCGGGTAGCTTCTAGTAATTGAGAGCGTTTTTTTTCCATTGGATTGTCTCCTACGGTATTTAAAGAGCGGTGCGGTTTCTGAATTACGTTTGTACAAGGTTGAGGTTCAAAAGACTTTCGAGTTCTGAATTACGTTTGTACAATTTTTGGAGTCAAAAGACTTCCTGCAACTGAGGGAGAGTCACCCCCCTCTATTGGGGGGTATTTGGAGAAAATTGCTTGTGGCAGTTTGTCTGCGTTAAACTGAAGAGGAGAATTAGGTAGAGTTAAAAAATGGATAAGAATAATTTTGAATCACAGTCTCCTGAGTTACTCGATCGAATTGACTTGAGTGATAATGACTGGGTTGGGTATAAACTACCTCTGTCGGAGGGCGATAAGCGTCGGTTAAACAGTCGCTTATTCGAGCGAGCTATGAAGTGGGTTAATACTTTTGGCGCGACTGAAGATGAGCTTGACAAATTGAGTTATTGGAGCGATTTTTAACCAGAAAAGGGGAAGGAGGAAGGGAGTTAAGAGTTATGAGTAAAGCTCCCTTGCACCCCTGCACCCCTGCTGCCTCAATGTGTAACTAAATGCTCAACAGCTTGGGAACCCACTTCTTAACCCCTTCCCATTCCCCTTTTTTTTCAATAGACATTGACCGAATTTCAAATAAGCGCCTTGACAACACAAGGGTTTCAGATTTGCAAGCAAGGAAATGTCTAATGAGAGCGGTGTTTTTGTCGCTGTGCTTTTGGTTTGTCCGTCAATGCGGCTGTTGGTGGGAGGTTAGAATTAGCTTGGTAGTCGTTCAAGTTATTGCCTCTAAGCAGGCTGTAGACTACTCGTCGCTTGCGGAAAATCCTGGTTCCTTCTACGGGGACTCCGCGCTTCCAAGCTTCTGCGATCGCCTTTTTGTCAGCCGAAATGACTGTTTTTGTCTCGACGCGGCGATAAGGTTCTGGCAGTTGAGATGGATCGATCGAAACTTCGCAGCTAGGCGGATTTTCCTTAACAGTAATGTGGCGGTGTTTGCCGATAATTTCTGAAGTTAACACGCCGCACTCGTTGAAGTAGAGAACGGTTTGGTCTAATCGCTCTCTCCACCTCTGGAGTTTGTTGATAGCTTTTGAATGCAGTTCTGTTAAGTATTGCATCCGAGTTTTGATTGCAGCAATTTCAGCATCAATTTGGTCAGCTAAGTCGGCGTGGATGTCAACAGCAAGTTCCTGGTTTTCTTGATTTTGCCAGATAGATTGCAAAAGTTGGTCAATGTCCTCAGTTGTTTCTGATGACTCCAATTGCTGCCAAAGTTGAGCAGCCGTTATCGATGTTTTAACGAGAGATTGAGCGGCTAGGTTCATCAGTATCCTCCATTAATGCAAGTGTGATAGTAGTTGCGTTTAGCTTCAATTTGAGCGAGAGATTGAACGACAAGGTTCATCAATATCCTCCATTAATGCAGGTGTGATAGTAGTCGCGTTTAGCTTCAATTTGAGCGATAAATGCTGCGGTTTCACTATCGGGTTCGATCGAAGCAGGGGGAATTGAATTGATATCGTTGATGGCAGCAGTTGGCTTTTGAGGAACACGAGTTGGTTGAGAGGTGGAATCGGCTGGTTTATTTGTTTTCATTGATATTTGGCTTCGGGATTTTCTTTCTCCAATTGCGCGATAGCGCTGTGCTTGTTTAGTTTTGGGTTTAAACGCTTTATGAACAGCTATCCAATGGTGTTTTATCCTGAGTCGATCGAAAAATTTTGTCGTCAGTATCCGCTGCCGCCATTACAACTTGAAGTCGGAGAAGTTTGCGACTGTGAAATAGGAAAATTGAAGGGTGGGTACAGGTGGGGAGAATTTCAAGTGTCACGCCCTACCACCGCATCATCGCACCGCCCGATCGTTCTGCCAACTAAATTTTTGTCTGCTAAATTGTTGTTAACAATTTGGCTGTTTTGGTTGAGCGGTGTAGTAGCTTTGTTCGTGCTGGCAGTAGGGTTGGGTTGGTCTTGGTTTGGGCTGCTGTCGCTAGGGGGTGCTTACTCTTGTTTAATGGCGGCTGCCTATACTCATGTCTTAAACAGCCGCATTCAAGTTTTATCGGAGTGCAGGCAGTTGTTGAAAGAGCGCTCTTTTCAAGAGTCCAAAACAATAAGTTCCCTACCAAGCGAGTTGAGTAATAAAGGCTGCCAATTTGTAGCGGGTAACAATCGAATGACTCGTTTAGATTCGGCACAGTACGAGCATCAGTTAAAGCTTCGGTGTCAAGCTTTAGCTGCTTTGATGAGGCGAAACTTAGTAAAGCCAATTGGCCGTTCTAACGCCCGACAAGGTGTGAGCGAAGAACAATTTCTGCGGTATTTGCAGTGTTATTTTGAGGAAGTTGTGCAAGCGGCTGAGTTTAAAATTTCTTTATCAAGAAGGAACTATGCGGCTGATTTTATTGTACTTCACTCTCAATCGGGAATTGGGATTGCGGTGGAGGTAGACGAACCTTATGCCGGCCGCAGTAAAAAACCGACTCACTGCTGCGATGGCGACAGCGATATCCGACGCAATCAACTGTTTCTTGAGTGGAATTGGATTGTGATTCGCTTCACTGAAAAACAGGTGGTGCAAGCGCCGTTAAGTTGCTGTAAATTTATTGCCACTGCGATAGCTGCTGTGACGGGCGATCGCTCTTGTTTAAAGCCGCTCGAATCTGAACCTGATTTGCTGAGCGTTAAGCCTTGGACAACAGCATCCGCGAGGCAGATGGCAAAAAGCAATTATCGGCTTAGTTATCTGCCCAATCCTCTTAAAAGCCCTCTCAGGTGAAAAGGGCTTGGAAGTTGCTTGAAGGGAGAGGAGAGCCTTATTTAAGAGACATCGACCTACGGGAAATAAAGTAAAAATTTACATCGTTTTATTGCTATTAGGTTAACAAATTAGTTCCAAACTTTTGCATCAAAATTGGTGCAATTAGTTATACCCAATCCGCGTTAAATATCCGTTTTATAATTAACCGCAGAGAGCGCAGAGGGACACAGAGAGAAGAGTGAGAACAAATTGCGGGTGGGGTAAACAAAAGAGGTGGTATTAGTCATATGCTTCGGTTTCAATGGCAGCGTTAAAAGTGGTGTCAGCTAATTCTACGAGCCGTTCTAAACCGTACACACCATTCATTTTCAAGCCCTCTCGTTGTCCGGTTGGGTGATCCACTGAACCAGTTGAATCACTACCCCATTAGAGTCTGTTACTTGAAAGAATCGCTCACCCCAAGGTTCAATCTCAATCGGAGTTGTGATCGGCACACCTTCAGCTTGCAGTCGCGCATATTCTGTGTCAATATCATCCACGACAAACGCGATTAGCAAACCATCTGCCCGATGGTCACGCATGTGGATGGGTTTAAAGCTTTTTAACCCAGTTTGCAGGAAGATCAGATTGAAGCCAGCATCTTCCCTGGAAAGCGACACGAAACCATCAGCTGACATCTGTTCGGTGAAGCCAAAGTGTTGTTTAACAAACGTAGCGGATGCCGTAACATCGTCAACGTTGAGTGAAATGGCGGATGCCGTAATTTTCATGGTTTTCTCCTCAACGAAATGGTAGGTGGTAAAAGTAATTACTCGTCCAGAACATTAGGAAGAGTGAGTTTCGAGACGTTCTCCAAGTTGTCGTAAAACTGTAACAGCAGTCTTTAATGCTTCTAATGAAAGCGTGTCACTGGCTTGATTTGCCCAATCGACCTGACACTGTTGTAGGTAATCCAATGCCTTACGCCCTTTCGGTGTAATGGTCATTAATTTGGCACGACGATGGTGTGGATTACCGGTGTAGATGATAAATCCATCGTTTGCCAGAGCATCAGCCGTTTGCTGGACGCTTTGGCGAGTTAGCCCCATGATACGAGCAACGTGGGCAACAGGGGTGGGCTGATGTTCCACAACGCCAAGCACCTGCCAGCGGGCACTGCTTAAACCAACCGGATGGGTTAAGCGATCGCCCGCTTCCAACAAAAGCCCATTTAACCGAAACACCTCAAGAATGAGTTCGGTAAAGGCACTGCCATTAGCACTTGGCTCACTCATATGACAATATCCTACCAACTTGACAGGCTTCTGTCAAGTTCACCAACAGGATCTAACCGTTGATGCTATTCCGGCGTTGCTGATTCACGGTATGAATCAACTTTTCGCTTGAAGTTACAAAACTCACCCTCAAGCGGGCTTATAGCAAGGTCGAAATCTTGAATTCATACCTGTATTCAGCAACGCCGAGATTGCTTTAACAGAATGTCGAGGTTTTTGACCGATCGAAATCCCTGAAAGCGCTGTCAGCAATCTCTTTAAATTGCTCCCAACCATTTTCTCCCAGCTTTTCAATTAGGGCTTTAGCTTGGGGCCTGGTTTGGGCTTGAAGCTGCCAGTACAAGTAAGCCATTTTCAGAGGGATAGGGTGAATTATGCGGACTTGATCGAGTTTGCTATTGGGTTTTTGCTTTCTGATTTTGAGGGAGTTAGGCAAATTTGAATTCCAAAGCTGCACTCGTTTGAGTTGGTATCTCAAAGTAGAGTGGTCTTGTTTGCCAATGGCTTGCTCTGCTTGAGTCTGAGAGAGGCAATACTCGCCTTCTAGTTTGAGAATTTCGATTGGAAGTTCACCGATTTTAATGGATTGGCAAGGGGTGGTAATTGGTTTCAGGTGTTCTTGTTTCATGGCTGATATTTTAACTAACTGTTTTCAATTTTCTACGCTTGCTGTAGGCAGAGTTAAACACAACATTACAAAAACTTTAGATGCGTACCAGCTTATCAGTCGAGTTCAGCCTGTTTGTGTTTTGACAATTGTTGCTGTAGTTGGTTGTCATGTGTTGTTTGTATTTTTGGCACTTTTTCTTGCAATTTACCCTGCAATTCTTGCCGCAAATGTTGGAAGTTTTTAACATCATCTGGGGTAACGGAGCAAGTCGGCAATTGATAGGTTCCGTCCCCTTCAAAGGCGGCTCTAAGAATTTCGCCCCTGCCGTCAAAAGCGGTTATTGAAAGTTCTAGTTCTTGGCGGTGCCAACTAATGCGATACTGCTTCCAATTTATTACTGACTCTGGTTGTCCAGAAGTTTGCCGTACATTATCTAATGCGGCACCTGCAATGGGGACGATCGCTTCGGCTATACTGTAATTTGGCATAGTTTCTTGCTGAGTTCCAAAAACTCGCTGCTGTGTTTGTTGCTGCTGTAGTTGTTGCTGCTGATTCAAGAAATGCCGATCGATGTTTTGAAAGTGCTCGAAATCTTTTTGAGAGATCAGGTTGTGCCAAAGTTTTTGTCCTTCTTTAGAGCAATTAAAAGCGAGTATCTGAGTGTAGTTCGGCACTGGTTCGATAGTATCTGCCCGCTGAACGACGATATCGCCTGTATCTGAAAATCTGTCAATTTGATAGCGGTTGTTATTGCTTTGTAGGCTATCAGTCTGATAGTAATCCAAAAGTTTTACTGCAACCGATGCAACTTTTTCCCCCATCGTCTGGTGGCGTTCCTGTTCTTCCTGTTCCTCCTGTTTTGGGATAGTTGGTTCTCGCTTAGAAAGAGCCTTGCGTTCCTGATGCACTTGTTCCCAACGCTTTCTAAAATGCAACTGTTGTTCCCATTCGATAAGTTCTGAGGTTTCACCGTCAAGTTCTTTTTGAAGGGAGGGGGAGTCTTGATGTCCAGCCGAAAAGTTTCTCGATTTATCGATGGAGTTAATTAAGGTTTTTTGTTCTTCTTGTACGAGTAGGTCACGGGAGGAGGGCTGCTTTTGCATAGAGGTTTTGGTGAGGTGCTGGTACTCGCTCGAATCTTGACAATTAGTTGTATTTATGGATGGGATAGTTGTTTGTAAAGTGCGATCGGGATTGCGATCTGATTCTATATGCCTGTATTCGGTAGAATTTTGATAATTAGTTGTATTTGTAAATAGGATAGTCGTTTGTAAAGTGCGATCTAGTTCGAGGTTAGTTAAATCAATTTGTTCAGTTTTAGTAACCTGCGATACTTGAGTGTCCGCTGGTATTTCCAGTCGCAAACGAAGTGGCATATCGGAAATCGATTCTCTGTCTGGTTCTAAATCTATAATTATCCCCCGGCGAGTTAATCCCGCTAGAGTGCAAGCTCCTTTGTTCCTGCCTAATTTGCTTCCTTTTACAGCTACTCCATCTGTCAAGTAAGATATCCCTAAAATTTGACCGCTTGAATTAAGTGCAAAGCGGGGGAAAATATTGTGGTTTTTCAAGTCAGCAAAAAGCTGGCTGAGGTTTTTTTCCGGAGCAATGTGTCGAGCGATCGCATTTTGAGTTTTCTCTACAGCGCTCGGTTCTGGAGGTGTTTGTCTTAAGCCTTTTTCCCATTCCTCTTTCTCTCTCCTTTTCCTCCGTTCTTGTCCGGTGCTGGGTGCCGTGCGTTCGACTTCCCAACTGCAGTTGACTTTTTTTAGTTCGAGTTTTTCTTCTAATGTTCTGAGGGTTTTTTCTAGATGGTAGAAGTTGCGCCAGTCGGAAACGCAATTGCCTTCAATATCAATGCGGGATGCGGCGATGTGCAGGTGAAAGTGCTTGCGATCGCTGTGAGTAGCTGCAAAATACAGGCTGTTGTCAATGTTCATCCCTTTGCGAGCAGTGTCTGCAACTGTTAGCAGTATATCGTTATTCAGCTTGGCAGTATCTTCAATGGCAAAACTGATGCTTGCATGGCAAACAGGGTATAAAACATCGGCATTTAGCAGCTTGGTTGTTTCTAACTGCTGCCAGAATTCCTGCGGTGTCGATCCAGCTAGGTTGGTGCAGAGCAGTTGCGCTGTTTCTTTGCCTAAGATGTATTGAGTCAAACCAGCAAATTCAGAGCCTTTAGTAATCTTGCCAATCATGGGAAAAGAGCGATAACTTGTTGCCTGGTAATTCTAAGTGGAACGGAAATTAATGAAATATTTTCTACACCCTTTGTTGATTTACTTGGTGTTCTCATAGCGGTTAATCTGCGGGATCAGAGTCGAGTAATTGCAAGCGAATTTTATCTATGGTTTGGACAATGCTGTTAAGTTGACGTGCGCTTTGATACTCTGTGGAGTCTAAATTTTGGCTTATTTGCGATAGGGATTTAGCAATTTCTCCCAACAGTAAGTGAGCTTTAAAGTTGATGGGCGCAATAGTCTTGATGCGGCATCGGGCCATCCGCTTTCTGATGAGTTCTGCTACAGTTATTCTGGCTGCTTGTGCTATAGATGTCCAGTTTTCTTTCTCTTCGGGCGTTAGGCGGAGCAAGTAAGCTTCTGTTCGGTTTCGCTGGCGCGGCATGGTTTAATTGTGTCCTCCTCAGTTACAAGTTGCATCTGGCAGTGCGTTAGTTACAAGTTGCATCTGGCAGTGCGGATTCCACATATAGCAATCCTATTTGAATTCGGAATATTGATGTTTTCTTTTAGGTATGGTAGAGCTTGAGAGCGATCGATGCCTTCACCCGGAAAGCTAATCTTGACAAGCTCTAACGGATCGATCCGTTTGGAGGGGGTGGCAGTTCAAGAGGCGATCGCTCTTGAGAAGAGGTCCGCGTTGCTGCGATCGCGAATATTCCGTTCCTGCCTGTTGCTGGTGGCAAGAGTTGCTCGAGTCTGCCCGCTCACCGACTTCGCTAGGTCAAGAGCTAGCTTCCAATGCACCCAAGCTACTCTTTTTTTGTGCGTCGCTGTGGCTCAGATAAATGTGAATCAAGCTCGGGTAAGTTGCAGCGAGCGATCGCTAATTTTGAGTTACTCATTTTTGTCAGCTCAAACGGGTTTTTAAAAGAGTGCGATCGCTCGCGGCTGTACTCTGGTTTTCCTGCTTGACTGGTTTTATTTGATGCTTTGGTATAAATATATCTCTCAACATTGCTATTGCTATCCCTTGTTTCCAGTTTTTGTGCCAGATCGAGCTCCGGCATAAATCTGAGATTTAGCGAGATTTTCTGTTCAGGAGAGTAGCAACAGCCTCGCTTGGCAATACAAAATTTGCACATCAAAATGCGCGAATTCTCTTCAACACGAAGTCAAAACGCATAAAAACTCATTTTTAAAAGGCTTAAAAAAGTTAATTTTCGAGTTTTTCCCGGCCTCAATACGCTGAAAATTTGTTTAACAGTTAAAAAGCCACCTCTGCGGAACAGAATTTAACGTGAGCTCGACACGGGCGTGAGCAACGGTCAACATAGACTGCCTCTGACTATGCAAGCTTTGGAACTCTCGCTTAGCAACAACTTACGCACGCCGGAGATCGCTGCATCAACCCGACCTGAAGGGGCGATCGTGAGGCGTGAGTGGGCGATCGCTCGTTTGGATTAATTGTCACTCTTCACAGTGACGATCACCTACTCCCTTGAGGACTCAGTAGCTATAATTGTCGGCAAGCATCAATGATCGCTCGCTAAGAAAGCCGCCCTTCCACTTGCGCACGATCGCCTAACAAATCTTCATCAGGCACCACGACGCCCTTTCTGAGCAGTTTTATGCAATACCTTCATCTCACGCCCGACATTACGGAAATTTTTTGTGACGTTGATGATTTTTGTAAGCGTGTTTGAGCCTTTACTCAATCAAATGTTACTTCCTGAAGTTAGCGGCCTCATACTACCCAAATCTCGCTTAACATAGAGTGAAATCATGACAAGATTAAGAGAATTTATTGAGTAGCGTCAACGAGTAATTAAAAAATATGTGTCAAATTGAACATACAAGATATCGAAAAGTTGCTAATTTTATGGTGAATTTAGTAACGGGCTTAATTGCTTACACATACCAGCCTCAAAAGCCCTCCCTGTATGATAAAATGCCACCAATTTACAGTTTTAGTTAGTTAATGAAGATTCTGCTTGTGTCGTCGGATAGATCGCACATGGGACTCTTGCCTAATTAATAGTTAACTATCAGATTTTCTGATAGTCACGAACCCAGGTTTGGGTATGTGTCTTGCGATAGTGAGCGTCGCGATCACGTGAATTTAGCTGCATTTATTGTCCAGTGTTGTTGGGTTTTTCACCGATTAGAAATGTACAGCTCGCACCGATCCAATTATTCTGCTTCCTCTTGGTTTGGGACATATTAACACTCAGCTTTGAGTCACTAAAACCAGCGCGATCGATAAATATAAAAGCACCAAAGCAAGAATGTTTTGAGCATGACACTATTCTCTCTAACTAATTAAGTAACAAAGCAGACTTACGGAAGCTGTAGCGGTTCGGGTTTTTGGTCAGCAGATAAAATTATCCTGACTATGCAGCACTACCCCAGGAATCCAATATAATATTTAAGGGTTTCAGGCATTTTTTTGCGATAGACCTCTTTGACTTACTCAGAGCGGTTTTCAGCTTTTTTAGGAGCCAAAAAATGCCTAAGTCTCGTTAGGACTGTGACCTGCGTTCTCAGTCAATTCTAATGTTAAGAAATGTTTCGTTAACAGTATAGTATCCCGGCTTTACTCCACCACAAGTTGCCAAGAGCGATAATTTTTTATTAACTTTTTTTACGATTTTTTCCCCTTTAGGTAAATTAACCTTCCGATCAGCTTAGAATGGCTCTTATTTATCAGCATTAGGGGGGGTGACATTTTCGCTGTTTTTAGGCAACTTTTTTAGCATTATCTTCATCAGGAGCCTGATTGTTCAAAGAGTGAGCTGCAAGGTTAGGGTTATGGTCTGTCACTGTCTAACCAAATTCAGAAATTGGAAACAATAGAAAAGGAGTACTTCCAATGCCCACCCCACTGACTTATCCAGGTGTCTACATCGAGGAAATTCCAAGTGGTGTACGTACTATTACAGGTGTAGCCACCTCTATCACTGCTTTCGTCGGTCGCACTCTACGCGGCCCAGTAGATGAGCCGATAACCATCAATAGTTTTAGTGACTTTGAGCGTAATTTTGGTGGTTTGTGGGTAGAAAGTACATTGAGCTATGCTGTGCGTGATTTCTATTTAAACGGTGGGAGTCAGGCGATTATTGTGCGCTTGTATGGGGCGCCACAACCAAAGGAGAATGCTAAGTCTAAGCTGAAGGTTGCTGGACTCACATTAGAGGCTTCCTATCAGGGTGGATGGGGAATGAACCTCCGAGCCACAGTTGATACTAATGTCTCAGAAGAAGTAGCAATTCGCATGGGGCTCAATCCCAGCGATCCTGCCAAAACCAACGAGCAGCTTTTTAACCTAACGGTGCGAGATACCAGCCCCGGCGGGGCTGTAGAACGCTTTCTCAACCTCACGGTCATTCCTAATAAGTCACGCAGCATTGATAAAGTACTGAAAGCAGAATCAAATTTAGTACATTTGGACGGGTCGCTACCCGCAACCCTGTCCGACCCAATTCGTCTTGTACATGAGCGCCAGAAGGCTCTGGCTAAACTCAAGAAAGCAAGTCAGCCAGATCAAGGTGCTATTACAAGCGCCCAGGAAGCATTAGACAATGCAAAGAAAGACTTAGATGACGACATCACGAAGGCAGAAAAACTCCTGGCTGCTGCCAAGAAGGTAAGCCCGCCAGTAGATGACGATATTACAGCGGCCCAGAACGCAGTAAATACAGCCAAGAGTGGCATACAAGCCTCTGACGGGGCGTGGCTCACCAAAAATGAGTTCACTCCAGCCAACGGTGAGAGTGAGAAGAAGGGACTCTATGCCCTGGAAAAGGCTGACCTCTTTAACCTGCTGTGTATTCCACCCTTTGCACCAGAGGGTGATGTAGACCCTGGGTTGGTTGGTGAAGCCGCCGTCTACTGCGAGAAGCGTCGCGCCATGTTGATTGTCGATCCGCCCAGTAATTGGACTGACAAAACTAAAGCTAAAAACCAGTTCACTGACCCAAATGACTATGTGGGTACTCGCAGCAAAAATGCTGCCATCTTCTTTCCCCGCCTGAGGCAGCCCAACCCACTGCGCGATAATCAAGTTGAAACGTTCGTCCCCTGTGGTGTCATTGCTGGTATTTTTGCCCGCACCGATGCCCAGCGTGGAGTGTGGAAAGCCCCAGCTGGTCTGGATGCAACACTGATCGGCGTGCCACAGCTAAGTGTTCCTCTTACGGATGCAGAAAATGGTGAGTTGAATCCCCTGGGCATCAACTGTCTACGGTCTTTCCCGGTTGCGGGGCGTGTGGTCTGGGGCGCACGGACTCTTCGGGGGGCTGACCAACTAGCAGATGAGTATAAGTATATCCCTGTGCGGCGTCTGGCACTCTTTATTGAAGAAAGCCTTTATCGCGGTACCCAGTGGGTAGTGTTTGAGCCGAATGATGAACCGCTGTGGGCGCAGATTCGCCTCAACCTCGGCGCTTTTATGAATAATCTCTTTCGTCAGGGAGCTTTTCAGGGTAGGACTCCTCAGGAAGCTTATTTTGTCAAGTGCAATAGCGAGACTACAACTCAGAATGACATTAACCTAGGGATTGTCAACATTGTGGTTGGTTTTGCGCCACTCAAGCCTGCCGAGTTCGTTGTTATCAAGATCCAACAAATCGCGGGTCAGATCGCCGCTTAAGGAGAAAATTATGGAATTTACCGTCAATCCACAGCGTTTTGACCCGTACAAAAACTTTAAATTCCGGGTCAAGTGGGATGGAATTTACGTTGCTGGGGTGAGCAAGGTTGGTACCCTAAAGCGCACAACTGAGGTTGTGAAACATCGTGAGGGCGGTGACCCTAGTACTTCACGTAAATCTCCTGGTCGTACAGAGTATGAGGCAATTATGCTAGAGCGGGGCGTGACCCATGACCTGGAATTTGAGAAGTGGGCTAGCAAGGTATGGAACTACAAAAACGCTCAGGCAGGAGCCGATCAGCGTACCCAGGAGATGGCGCTTGCCGATTTTCGCAAGGATATCATCATTGATGTCTTTAATGAGGCGGGTCAAAAGGTGATCTCCTATAAGGTATATCGGTGCTGGGTCTCTGAATACCAGGCTTTGCCTGACCTTGATGCCAATGCAAATGCTGTGGCGATTCAGCATATCAAGCTGGAAAACGAGGGCTGGGATCGAGATGAGGAAGTGAAAGAACCCAAGGAAATAAGCTTTTAATCGGCTTTATAGTTGATTATGCACGTACTGTCAGCTTTGGAATTATTAGCTGCCTGGGAGCGAGGACTGGCTCATCAGCCTGTTGAACGAGCCTTGATATTGCTAACTACTGCTTGCCCTGAAGTACCACCAGAGGAACTAGCAAAACTCAGTATTGGGCAGCGGGATAATCTCTTGTTAACTTTGCGAGAGTGGACATTTGGTTCGCAAGTTTCTAGTGTGGCAATATGTCCGGGTTGTGGCGATCGTCTAGAGCTATCCTTCAATGTTGCAGATATCCGAGTTGCACCCGTATCTGAGCTGACAGAGACATTTTCTTTGAGTGTCGCTGACTATGAGGTGCAGTTTCGTCTACCCAATAGCTTGGATTTAATAGCGATTACTTCGCAGATGTCTGGTTCTGGGGATGCAGCTCATAACAACGCAGCCACAACCCAACAGGCTTTACTAGACCGTTGTCTTTTAGCAGCCTCTAGCCACGGGGAAGAGCGGCCGATTACTCAGTTACCTTCTAACGTAATCGATGCTGTTTTGGAGCGGATGGCCCAGGCCGATCCTCAGGCAGATGTACAACTCGCTCTTTCCTGTCCCGCTTGTAGGCATCAGTGGCAATCAGTCTTTGATATTGTTTCCTTCTTCTGGAGTGAGATGAATGCTTGGGCTTATCGCATCCTTCGAGAAGTCCATATACTGGCCTCTGCTTACGGCTGGCGAGAGGCAGACATTCTGGCAATGAGTCCCTATCGACGACAACTATATTTGAAGATGGTAAGCAAATGAGCAACTATCTCAATAATCTGGTAGCCAAAAGCCTTAACCAGACGGAAGTAGTTCAACCCCGACTAGAATCTCTATTTGAGCCACTCCCAATGTCTCCTGGATCAGTTGCTGGGCAAGGCTTTAACATTGAGCAACTGATGGACACGGCTATGTCAGATGAAACTGAGTTCGAGGATCGATCGAGGGAGCGGACATCAACAGTGCTTCCAACTGAGTCGCCTCGGGAAAGACGATCGCGAATACCAGACCTGCGATCGCCCCCAATCACACCCCAGCCACTATCTAATCCCTTCCCAACAGAGGAGACAAGTCCTACACCCCGTCCTTACCAACCTTCATCCGCCCCGGTGGAGCCGATTGTGACTCCGCTATCCGTCAGAGGTGAACAATTGCCGCCTCCTTCAGCCTCCCTGGAACCGTTCCCTGTCAACCGTCAAGCAAGCGACGCTAGCGGGCCACGTCATCCCACGGAACAACCGAGATTACCCGTGCGGGAACCGACAGTGATTCAGCCGAGTGTGAGTGAACTGGTAGTCTCATCTAAAGAGCCATCACCGACAGCCGAGTTACCCCCTGAACTGTTCTTCCTTCAAACAACCAACCCTGTAGTGCCAAAAGCGTCCGCTCTGCCAAACCAACCACTGGTACCCGATCCTGCTGAGTCAACCGCAATACCAGGGTCAACTTCTACTCCACCCTCTTCAACCGCAGTTAGTGTATTAACGCAGATTACACCATCTGTCAAGTCAATATCACAAAACTTCATGGAAGGCGGTGACACTCCCCAACCATCGCCTACGATTCAGGTAACGATCGGTCGGATTGAGGTGCGGGCAACTCCTCCACCTGCAACGTCGCTAGCAAAGTCGCGTCCGGCATCGCCAGCGATGAGCTTGGAAGAATACCTGCGCCAGCGGGGAGGTGCGAAATGAGTAATGCCCTAGCGATCGCTGCTGTTACAACCACGCTGCGGCAACTGCTACAGCAGAGGTTTAATACTGATGACTCTAGTAGTAACGTCAGTAGTAACGTCACTGTTACAACTAAACCACTGGACAAAGCCCGCGACAACAGTAACGGCAATCAGGTGAATCTGTTTCTCTACCAGACCCAGATCAATGCTGCCTGGAGAAATATGGACATCCCCACGCAGGTAAAGCCTGGAGAAACCGGGCAATCGCCCCTAGCGTTGAACCTCTACTATTTGCTGACTGCTTATGCTCTGAATGATGACTTTCCTGAGCCTATCAGTCATCGTCTGTTGGGGCAGGCAATGAGTGTTTTCCACGACCATGCAATTCTTAGTTCCGAGGATATTAAGGTAGCCTTACCTAATTTGGTGGAGTATGACCTCTATGACCAGGTGGAACGGGTGCGCATTACCTCCCAGCCCTTGTCCATGGATGAACTATCCAAATTGTGGACAACTTTTCAAACCCAGTATCGGATTTCGGTTGCCTACGAAGTGGCGGTGGTGCTGATTGAAAGTACTCGCCCCCCCAAAGTGCCGCTCCCAGTGCTGGCGCGGGGGGTTGGTGACCAAGGTGTTGCTTCTCAGGCATCCCTGATTCCCCCATACCCGGCGCTGACTGCTATGAACTTTACAGCTATTGAGGAAGCGAGGCTAAAGCTTCCGGCTTACCAGGCATCTTTACTGCAAAAACCTGCTGCCAGCTTGGGGGATTCGCTCACTTTGACAGGTTATAACCTGGACGGTGCTGTAAGTGTGCTCTTCAGCCACCAGCAGCTAGATGTGTCTAACCCGATAGCGATCGCACCATCAGATCAGACGCCTACTGAACTCAAGCTAAGCCTCCCCAACCAACCCACCCAATGGCCTGCTGGGTTTTACACGGCAACAGCACTTGTTAACCAGATGGGTCAAGAGCGCACCAGCAATGGATTATCTCTACCGTTGGCACCGGCAATAGAGGCGATCGCCTTTAAGGAACGAGACCAGAATGACCTGAATAAGCCAAATAATGTCATCGTGACAGTTACATGTAAACCACAGGTATTTGTAGGGCAACGAGTTTCGCTGGTGCTGAATACGCAAGATTCGGCACTGGCGACGATCGCCGATCGTGAACTGCCTGCCAGAACTCACTCAAATCCAACCAACACGCTGGAATTTGAACTGGGCAACATTCCTGGGGCTACGTATAACGTAAGACCACGCTTGCGGGTAGATGGGGTAGACAGTCTTATCGTTAATTATTCGGTCACACCGCTTGTCCTGCCGCTGACCTTTATTGCTGAACAGGATTTGATTATCTCATGAATAACCTGGATCTATGGCAGAAAAACAATGAAGAGTACCTGGCGAAGGCGCTGGTTTGGCTGCGCCTGTGCTTAAAACGGCAGGCAGAGCAAGGACAAGTCGCACAGAGTGTGCCATCACCCGTACAAGAATCAGCATCACTGTCACTTAAGCAGCGCTTCCTGGGAAGATCGCCAGATACCTCGGTTTCCACACTACCTGCTCTTCCTCCAGGGGCACCTGAGGTGGTCACTGATGAGCAAGTCGCGCAAGCTGCCGCTGCCATGAACGATGCGGAGTTACTGGAGCCACCCCCAGCCTTGGTGATCTTGAGCCAGCGGCTTGGGCTTTCGCTCTTTGAGCAGCAGGTATTGCTGTTGTGCGCGGCGATCGAATTAGATACCAGGATAGCCTCTCTTTGCGCCCGCGCTCAGGATAATTCTAACCAGCCCTACCCTACCTTTGCCCTTGCCCTCGCCCTGTTCGATGAACCAGCTTGGGACGTGCTGTCACCAGAGCGACCCCTGCGCTACTGGCGGCTGCTGGAAATCAATCAACCAGGTGCCCAGCCGCTGACTACCAGTCCCTTGCGGGCGGATGAGCGGGTGGTCAATTACCTCAAAGGGTTGAATTACTTGGATGACCGTTTGGCTCCTTTAGTGGTGCCATTGGAGGCAGTGGATTTGGAGGTTAACCTACCACCTTCCCAGCAGACGGCAGTGGATGCAATCTCTCACGAGTTGCAACAAGCTGCTAGTCGGCAATATCCACCCATTATCCAACTATTAGGAGGAGATTCGCCCAGCAAGCAACTGATTGCTCAGCAAACTGCTGCTGGGTTAGGTCTGCTCCTCTACCGTCTGCCTGTGGAACAGTTGCCTGCTCAGGTGGCTGAATTAGAGACTTTTGCCCGTTTGTGGCAGCGAGAGAGCCGATTACTGCCGATCGCCCTCTATCTGGATGCCCAGGAGGTTGAGGGTAGCTCTGCAACTGAAGGGCAGGTCTCGACTCTGCAACGATTTTTGGCTCGTAGTAATGGTCTGTTTTTCCTCGATACTCGCGACTCTCGATCTCGTCTGGGTCGAGCCAGCATTACGCTAGATATCGCTAAACCTACGCCGTCTGAGCAACAGGAAGTATGGAGCGAGGTACTGGGAACAGCGGCCGCTGAGAGTCCGGCTCTGCTAGCTGGTCAGTTTAACTTGAATCTTGTAACGATTAATCAGATTGCCCAGAGGGTGCTGGCGGAAGCGTCGCTTGAGGATGTGCATCACCAACTCTGGGATGCCTGCTTGGTCAGCACTCGCCCCCAGTTGGATATTCTAGCACAACGCCTTGACGCCAAGGCGACTTGGGAGAATATTGTTTTACCAACAGAGGAAACGAGTCTGCTGCACCAGATTGCTGACCAAGTCAGTCAGCGGCAGAAGGTCTATGAAGACTGGGGATTCCACAACCGGATGAACCGGGGGCTGGGTATCAGTGCTTTGTTTGCAGGGGATAGTGGCACGGGAAAGACGATGGCGGCAGAGGTGATTGCTAATGATTTGCGGCTCAACCTCTACCGAATTGACCTATCGGCGGTGGTCAGCAAGTACATTGGGGAAACGGAGAAAAACCTGCGGCGGCTGTTTGATGCGGCCGAGGACGGGGGGGCGATTTTGTTTTTTGATGAAGCTGATTCCCTGTTTGGTAAGCGCAGTGAGGTGAAGGATTCTCATGACCGCTATGCCAATATTGAGATTAACTATCTGTTACAGCGGATGGAAGCTTTTCGGGGTTTGGCGATTCTGGCGACTAATATGAAAAGTGCTTTGGATCAGGCTTTCATGCGTCGCTTGCGTTTTATTGTGAATTTCTCCTTCCCCACTCCGGCTGAGCGTCAGAAGATGTGGCAGAAGGCGTTTCCAGCGGAGACACCTACTGAGGGGCTGGAATTTAATCGTCTTGGTCGTCTTAATTTGACGGGGGGCAGTATCCATAATATTGCTCTGAATGCGGCTTTTTTGGCAGCTCAGGCTGGGACGCCTGTCACGATGGCGGTGGTGTTGCAAGCGGCGCGCAGTGAGTTTCGTAAGTTGGAGCGACCCATCAATGAAGCTGATTTTAGCTGGCAGGCACTTACTGGAGCAAAGACATGAACGATCGTCCTAATATTCAGATTTATATCGATCGCCTCATCCTAGATGGCTTTTCAGTTCCTCATGCCCAACGTCCGGTGTTACAAGCTGCTGTGGAAGCGGAATTGGGGCGATTGCTGGCAGAAGGAGGGATAGGGGCTGAGTTGCGATCGGGTGGCACCGTACCCAGCGTTCCTGCGCCTGCTATCGAGCTATCCCCCGACGGCAATTCAACCGAGTGGGGACAACAAATTGCTCAAGCAGTATATCAAGGACTCAGCTCATGACTCACCAGACTCAAACTCAGCAACAAACTTTGACAACATTACCCTTCTCTAAAGGTAGAATTTTACAGCGTAAGTGTGAGCCCTGTGGGCAGCATACTATTGCAGATGGCGAGTGTAGCAAGTGTCAGAAAAAGCGCTTACCTCTCCAGCGTCGTGCTACAAATCAATCTGAACTAGAGGAAGTTCCCCCCATTGTCCACGAAGTCCTTAACTCCCTCGGACAACCCCTAGATCTCAAAACCCGCAATTTTATGGAGTCGCGTTTCGGACGTGATTTCAGCCATGTGCGAGTGCATACTGATGCAAAGGCAGCGGAGTCAGCACGAGCAGTAAACGCTCGGGCATATACTGTAGGACAGGATATCGTATTTGGAGTAGACCAGTACACTCCAGCAACATCCGACGGACAAAGTCTCTTGGGGCATGAGCTTGCCCATGTCGTCCAGCAAGCGGGCAGGCGGGGAGATGGACAACCGCAGGGTGTGCTTCGAGCAGACACTGCAGAGGAATATGAAGCCGATCGCATTGGGAACAGCATGGTTGCTCCGCAAGCAACTGTTCATTCGTCACCAGTTTTAATTGGCAGACACAACCATGTGCCAATAATTCAACGACAAGCTGCGAAGCAAGTCTCTAACTCAGATAGTGGTTATTTTGAAGACGCGCCGATAGAGGCTGCTGAAGGATGCATCGAACCCTTTAGCGGTAGTAGTCTGGACATCCTCCTTAAACCCAATACAATCACTGTCGTCGAATTTAGCGCAACTTGGTGCAATCCCTGCAAGGTTCTATCTCGGATTCTGCAACAAGAATGTGCCAAGTACAAAAATAGCTCAATCCCTGTTCGTTTTTATTCTGTGGATATCGACACTAACGAGACTCTTCAAGCAAAGTTCGCTGCTAAGGGAGTTCCACAACTCTATATCTATGTTGGTAATAGACAGAAATACCATAGTGGCGAGCAATTGAGTTCGGATTTCTATAGCCAATTATTAGAAGGTATCGTTTCCGAAGCTTTAGCTTCAAACTCAGAGCAGAAGGGAAAGATGGGTCTCTCTACTGGAGCCACCATAGCATTATTCGCCTTAGCTGGTCTTGTATTAGCAGCGGGTGGATTAGGCATTGCGGCACTAGCGGGTGCAACCGTAAGTACGGGAGCTGCTCTGGGAATATTGGGAGGTGGACTGGCTGTTGGGGCAGCTTTTGGGTTGTTGGATCCGTTTGAGATATCAAAGCGAACACGCTTGGTAGGGGCCGCAGAAGCCGAGGTTCTTATTCGACGGCATTTTGGGTTTTACTTGCCAGGAAAAAAAGATACAGATAAACCCCTGCACAATGCTGAAATTCGACCTGTCACTCAAACAGAACTGAAAGCATTACATCAATGTCGGTTTCTCCCTATCATAGAAAACATAGAAAACATAATTGGTTGGACTGATACGGGTCCGAGACCTGGGGATTCGCAGCAAACCGAAACAGCCACTTCTGAGAAAGTAGAACCGACGTGCAGCAATGGAAAACGGCTCGAACATGCAACTCCTGAAAAACCCGTAATTTACTATGCGACTGATGTAGAGGAGGCAGCTGTCCTCATTCATGAAGGTATCCACGCTTATGCTTCACCCAGTTGGTTCTCTAAAAATATAGGTGATTTTGCGATAGAAGGCGCTACCGAATATTTCACTAAACAAATTGCTAAGGAGATCCGTATAACATCGACCTCTGCTTATGACACAGAGAGGGTACCAGCTATCGAGCGTTTGGTGAGTGTTATTGGTGAAGAAGCGTTGCGACAAGCCTACTTCCAAGACAAATTTGAAGCCACAGATCAAATATTGGGTAAGGATGGCCTACAAAACTGGGCATTGGACCACCAAATAGGGCGCCATGATGAAGCGGAGGCACGGCTGAAGAAAGCAAAAGAAAAAAAATGATTCGTGTTCTAAGGTGACGATTTTGAGGGCTAATTGTTAGCCTAATAACCTAAACCCAGGTATCAAACCCATGAATAGTCAAGCCCGTACTTCGCTCCCATCTACTGCTACCCAGATTTTTCCTCTATCAAGGGGCTTTTTACATCGCTCCTGTACGTGCCGATCACATACAATTGGTGGCGAATGTGAGGAATGTAAAGGTAAGAAAAATTCTTTGCAGCGTCAGCATGAAAATAACAATTCGTCCAGTGAAATTCCTCCTATTGTCCATGAAGTTCTAAATTCACCAGGTCAGTCGCTAGATACTCAGGCACTTGCTTTTCTGGAATCCCGCTTTAAGCAGGACTTTAGCAATGTCCAAGTTCATACAGACCAAAAATCGTCAGAGTCAGCGCGAGCAGTAAATGCTCATGCTTTTACTGTTGGCGATCATATGGTATTTGGCTTTAACCAATACCAGCCAAACACTCCTAAAGGAGCAAAGCTGTTGGTGCATGAACTGACCCATGTAGCCCAGCAAAGATTGGCTGGCGGTACAGAGACCCAGTACGAGAGAGCAATAAGTCATCCCCTTGACGTGGCAGAGACTGAGGCAGAGAAAACAGCAGAACAGGTCATGAGCGGTGGACAAGCAGAAGTGAAACAGCGACCAAGTGCCATTCTGCAAGGAGAAATCTTTACTGGAGCAGCTATTGGTATTGGAGTTGGGGTAGCAGCACTTGTGGCGGGAGGAATTGCCTATTTAGCTGGTGCCTTCGACTCGGAAATATTCAGCGATAGCGATCTTCAGGCGTACCTCAAGCTTCTCGCCCAAAACAGAAATATCGAAAATAGTAGAAGCAGTGATAATAAAGCCCGTGATATTGTTAGGCGTTGGCAACAGGGACTCGTGGCTTACAATCTTGATGCTGGGTATCGCACTTCCGAAGCCACAATATCGAGTGTTGAACTCAAGCGGCTTCTGATCCAGGAAATGCTTTCAGGGCTCACTGGGGACGCAGATGAACGTGCTATAATCGCCATTTTTAAGAAAACAGCAGACGCCAAACAAATTGAGGAATTACTCGCTCCAGCACAAGGTCTTTCAATACAAGACCTGGAAAATAAAATTGGGGGTGACAATCAGAAAGAACTTTTGCAATTGCTGAATGAGAAATTACCAACGCTGGGGGAGCCATATGTCAAACGAAGTGAAACACCTGGTTCAAAATCGGGAGCGTGTACTGTCAGTCGGGGGATCAAGATTCACTTCGCTCAACAACGTGCCGAGATTCTGGTTAATAAGACTATTAGCCTTTTGGATCAATATTTCGACAAACCAGTAGAAAATAAGAATGTGGAACGGCTCCTTCAATGCTACTTTAAGGGTGCAAACCAAAGCCAACTTCACCAGATTAGAGAAGCTTTTCAACTGATTAGGTCTGCACTGCCTAGGCTCAAGTACTTTTGTCCGGCTGAACCCTTCGAGGGGTTTAAACTTCTTAACCCTAAAGGCGAAGTGGTGCAAACTTTCGAGCCAGAAAGAGATTTGTTGGCACTAGCTTTTGTTGAGCAGGAGCAAGTCAATAGAACCACACCCGAAAAAACTCAAGCTGAAAATACGAAGAATTTGAATATTGGTCTGGCTCCTGGATTTTTTGAGTGGGATCCTGAGGAGCAGGCACGAGTTTTTATCCATGAGGCATTTCACCATGCCAAGCACCAAGGTGAAGCCAATGAGGTTTATCAGCCAAAATGTGGTGAGCTTTCCCTCGCAACTGCACTAGAGAATGCAGACTCTTATGCTCAATTTGCAATGATGCTCAAACAAGAAGGACTTCAGCTTAGCTTTGAAACTTGTTCCCAACCCTGGAAACAAGAGATATTAGCAGCAACCCAAAAAGCAGAGCAGTGGGTGAACAATGCAGTTTCTAGGGTAGATACTGTTCTGGTAGACCCAAAATATGCAAATTCTCGCGTGAGTTACCAATTACGTCGCCACTTCAAAATTGAACCAACGGATAAGGACTTAACAAAAGTTCGTGCAAGTTTAGGAGAAATGCAATCTGCGTTTGGGAGCAAGATGCCCTTTGTCTGCGAGACAGAATGTGACAAGGATGTAGCTGGCGAAGCACCTGGTGCATTATTGGGTCTAATTCATCGCGCTGGGTCAATTCATTTGTGCCCTCATTGGTTCATCAATTTGGATCATCTTGAGCGTTCTGAAACTATCCTTCATGAAATGGCGCATCGATATGCGGCTAAGGATGAAAAATTCTATTACAAAGCGCAGTTCAACGAATACCTCAAAATCATGTCTAAAGAGGATGCATTGGACAACGCTGATTCCTATGCCCAATTTTCTCGATATCTTGAAGGCTCGCTCAGTGTCGATGAGCAATAATTGGTGCGGGTTAAATCTATCATTATTATCGTGGCGATCGCACGAAGCAAGGACGATCGCTGAAATGACCCAATCACCTGAATCCTTAACGACTCATACCAGGAACCCATTGTATTTCTGAAACCTGGACGATCGCTTAGGCTAGAAGTACCCAACTGGTTGCTTCCCAAACCTTGATGACCATAATTCAAAAGATTTCAATCTCTGATTCCTTCTACGAACAAGCTTCTAATCTGGCGCAAGAAATGCAAATTTCCCTAGAGATTTATTCTCATTAACGATTGAGGATTATCTCCACCATCACCACAGCAAAGACATCTGGTGGAAACGAATGATTCACCAGCGAGATGTTTATTGGATTGATCCAGGACAGCCGATTGGTTCAGAACCAGCGTATATTCATCCCTATGTCGTAAGCTAAAACGATGTGTTGAACCGTTCTCAGATTAGAACCGTAATTGTCTGTTCTTTAATTATCAGTCTTTTATGAACTAACGCACTCGACAAAGTGCTACTTGAGGCTAGTGAAACAGATTTACCTGAGCAAAGCGTTGTGATTGTGTCTTAAATCTTTACAATTTAAGGAAATTCTGGCGGGTTTGGCATTTGTTACAGAACCCGAAGCTCTGACGGGGTGACAACCCCGTCAAAAGCCCTACCTGTAGCGGATTTACGTAACTTGAGGTAAAAAAAGATGGGGTAAACCTCGTTAAGCAGCCCCATCTATATAATAATGTTTCCTCAATTTTACCTGGGGGGGTAACAACCCGTCTGAAACCCAGACCGAGTAAAGATTTAGCCAACCCGCTGCTCAAAAAAGATAGGCAGCCGAATTGTTACACGCGCTTCCTATCCAAAAAATAATGTTACCCACATTCTATCAGACTCACTTACAAAAACAACTGACTCATGCTCAGTTGATATTGATGATAATCTTGCT
>Ga0247774_1000342_pt1 | contig 22829 bp, 19 predicted proteins | sample UWRJL001104B6_FD_179933 | JGI IMG/M metagenome (GOLD analysis project Ga0247774, IMG submission 179933) | Plant litter microbial communities from Arlington Agricultural Research Station in Wisconsin, United States - UWRJ-L001-104B-6 | ecosystem: Environmental > Terrestrial > Plant litter >... | reverse complement strand
CGGAGAATTGCGACACCTACTGAAACATGGATAGACTCAAAATGGCTGCCTTTCGAAAGGCAAAGGACAAGTTCAAGTACCCGGAGCTGCCCTCATCACTCCGGTCGGACTCGGTGGAGTTAAACGATTTGCGGAAACACCAAGCTGCCCGGCTGGCAGACACGAACCCGTACATACACCCCTATCTCGGCCTCCGCGCGCGGCTATCGCAAGTATGGATCAATCGGTGGACTATTTTGCTACTCCTCGTCCTGGTCAGGGTGCTCCTGCTCATCGGAACTCTCAACGACAACATCGGCGAAGCAAAGATCAAGGCGCTGTCGGCATGCACCAAGGTTGAGGACATAGGAAGCGCTATGGCGTCGATGCCGCACTACCTGTCGGTCGGCGTCAACGATTTGTCGGCAAAGGGCATCGAAAAGGTGGTGCATGGCCTTGTGGCAGGGCTTCAGCTGGCGGTGACGGTGATTGAGAACCTGATTCTGTTCGTCATCAACATGATGACCTCGACATACGTTTGTCTGGCCACCACTCTCATTCACGGGTCTCTCGAGGTTACGAGCGAAGTGATTAAAAAACTCACCGACAAGATGAACGACGCCATCGACAGCATTGCGGACGGACTTTCAAATGATGCCAAGTCCTTCGAGGATGGGTTCAACAAGGTCGTGAACGGCATTGAAGGGAGCATCTTTGGAACGGTCATTCCCGACATCCCCGACGTCAAGTTTGTGACCGGCACCGTGGATAAGCTCAAGAACCTCGACATTGACACGTCGGGCGTCACCCAGGACATCGACAACTTGAACAAGAACATTCCCACCTTTGACGAGGTCAAGAACTTCACCGACAGAGCCATCTCGCTTCCCTTCGAATTAATCAAGACCCAGATCAACGAGTCGTTTGGCGGCTTCGTCTTCGACCGAAAGATTTTCCCTCTCGCCCAAAAGCAGCAGCTCACTTTCTGCTCCGACAACGACCACATCAATGATTTTTTCGGCAACCTGTACGAGACGGCCAAGAAGGCGCGGATAGTATTCATCGTCTTGATCACCATCGCTGCCATCCTGGCCTGCGCGCCCATGGCTTGGTTGGAAATCAGGCGCTGGCGCCGCCAGCAAAAGCACGCCCGCATGGTAGAGCAGTCGAATGGGTATGACCCGATGGATATCATCTACATCGCATCGCGGCCCATGACGGCCTCGTGGGGCGTCAAGATTGCATCCAGGTTCTCCGGAAAGCGCCAGATTCTTGCCAGGTGGGCCGTGGCTTACGGGACGACCTTGCCGGCCATTTTTGTGCTGTCGCTTGCCCTTGCTGGCTTCTTCTCGGCGCTCTGCCAGTTTATCATGCTCAAGTCCATAGAGAAGCAGGTCCCCGAGTTGGCGCAGCAGGTTGGCGCTTTTGCGGAAGACGTGGTGGGCAGCCTGGAGGACGTGTCCAAGTCGTGGGCAAAGGACGCCAACAGCGTCATTCTTGATTTCAACAACGATGTCAACAACGACATGCTCGGGTGGGTGCAGAACGGGACCGACGCCGTCAACACTACCTTGAATACCTTTACCGATGGAATGAACAAGGCTATCGACGACCTTCTGGGGGACAGCATCCTCAAGAAGACGGCCGAGGACATTGTTCGGTGTGTGATCGGCCTCAAGGTGGAGGCTGTCCAGAAAGGTTTGACGTGGCTGCACGATCAAGCTCACATCGACTTTCCTCTGTTCGACGACAACACCTTTAGCCTAGGCGCGCAAAAGTCCATATCCGAAGACTCGGACCTCACCACCTTCCTAGCAAGTCCATCGTCCGTCACAACCGACGAAGTCACCGGTGCAGTGAAGCACGTCACCGACGCGCTGTACAAGGGCATGATTGAAGAAGCCTACATCTCCACCGCACTTCTGCTGTTGTACATCATCGTGGTCATGATTGGCGTCATGCGGATGCTGGTCGGCGTGGCTATGCCCGGCAAAACCCGCGCAGAAGGCGGCATCCGGCCTCAATATTTCAGCAACGAAGACGATCACGATCCCAGCAATCCGTTTGGCGACTCATCAGCAATGCCAGCTGATCACTATGCGGGATACGTGCGCGACGAGAAGACCACGCACTCGGTCCATGGCGGCAAGGCGGCTGCGGTGCAGGGACATACTAGGAGCAGTTCCTACGGCCAGTACGACACTGCCAACAAGTTTTAGGGGAAGGACCGGGAGCTGGGCTTCACGACGAGCTTGTCAAGTCCCGTTTATGATGGAAATCCGTATTCGGGGAATATGTTTAGGAAACCACCTCACCCTGTTCCTCATGGAGGTGGTGCGGGTGTTGGGGGAGCTAGGCCGAGGACGGACGATGGGAAGAGGACGGGGAAGGAGAAGCAAATTCATAGACGGCTTGCATAGGTACTTGGGGTTTTGTTAATGACGGTAACGGCGAGGAGTAAGTTCAAGGATTCGCTTTGTGCATAGGATACCACCTTGTCTTGTACTTTGTTATGTGTTGGGAATGCCTTGGTTGGCACCATGTCTATATCTGTATATACTTGACGTAGACTCGTCTATTCGGCCGATGGCTTGCAAACTAGAGTAAGCATCATGAACTATGGCTCTTTTTACTCGACGCGCTAGGTTGCCCGCATTCTTCTGCCAGTGGCGCTTCGTAGTAGAACCCGACCTCCAGGTGCTGGGAATCGGTTGGTGAAGAAGCCCCCTGCTGAAATTGATCACCGGCCCCTGGCACGGGGGTGACGTTAATTAGTAGTAGGGTCAGTGTAGGGTTAGGAGTGACGCATGCGCTGAATCAGGTAGTGTCTATCTAGCAAGCCCTGCGTCTCACCATTCTTCCAACAGTGACGCGGCATGACTGAAGAAGGTTCGATGATCTGGACACAGCATGTCGAGCTCTCACAACAGAAGCCGAGTCCGTGGCGGCCGGCCTCCAAACTTCATCTTGCGGCCATGTAACCCCGCCAAGGCCAGCCGCGCCTAAAGCCCATGCGACGATTCGGCCGCTAGAACCACAGCCGTAGGTCGTCGCATAGCATGTCGATTTTGCCGGCGGACATGGGGCCTGCGTCTCTACTGACTGTACACTTCCGCTTCCACTTTACCCAACCTCTTCTCGACCGACTGCCCCAAAAGTCCGGGGAGGATTTCAACGACTCAGATATCTCGCCTTCTTTTGTTCCTTTAGGTTTCCTCGAGCCCTTCGCCGAATGAGGGCCCCTGTTAGCTTCAGCCATGGCTGCAAATAAGAAAGCGCGGCAGCGCATTAGCTATGGTGAGCTCCCTCGGCCCCGCACTGCGCGACAGAGCGGTAATTGAGAGCAATTTACGATACTCGACTTTTGATGGCCTACCCGATACCGCCTCGCGAGAATTCCACCCGGGAAGTAACCATGCGAAGCTTTCGGTTTGCTAACTTGGCGTCGCAGTCATCGAGTCGGCAAAGGCCTCGCCCGGCCACAAACTCGGCGTCAATGGCCTCGCCGTCGACACGGACAATGGCATCCTGTGAGCCTCGTTCCCCTCGCACTCCACTCCCCCGCGCCGCCAGGAGCCTTGCGTCAATGCTAACGGCCGCGGACTAGATATTCTGGCGGAAAGGATGGCATCATATGCGCCTGGGACCTCAATCTCAACCTCACGCCTCGTCGCGGATCCATCATCGACACGACGCAGCGGAGGCCGACCTCAACGACCAAGTTTCGCGCCCAAGCACACGCACACATGACTTGGATCAATGACATAACCCTCGCGCAAAACAATACTGCCCTAGTGTCTGGGTCGTCTGATCTGACGGTAAAAGTTTGGCGGCCGCACTCGGCGGAAAAGTTGTCTCCGACCACGATCGGCGAACATGGCGACTACGTCAAGTGCGTCGCAGCTCCGCCGGCAGACATGGGGGCATCGTGGGTGGCGTCGGGGGGGCTGGATCGCAGGATCTTTCTCTGGGACCTCAATGGCGGCGGTAAGTCGCTGGAGATTGATTGCAGCGGCGAGGAAGTTGTGGAGAAGGGTTCGGTGTATGCCCTCTGCGCGGGGAGGAACCTCATAGCCAACGGCGGCCCCGAGTCGATACTACGGCTGTGGGATCCGAAGTCCGGAAAGAAAGTCACAAACTTTATGGGCCACACGGCGAAAATTGCGTCCATTCTCATGAACGACGCCGGCGACCTGATCTTGACAGGAAGCTCCGACCAGACCATCAAGCTTTGGAGCGTGACGGCTGGGCGGTGTATGTACACGTTCACCATGCACAATGAGAGCGTATGGTCGCTCTTCTCCGAAGTTCCCGATCTTGGCGTCTTTTACAGCAGTGACAGATCGGGCTTGGTGGTCAAGACCGACGTTAGGGGTTCGCTGGAACACATGGACGATGGCCTGAGTCTGGCCGTCGCCAAGGAGCATGACAGCGTCAACAAGGTGGTAGCTTGCGGCGATTACATCTGGACGGCCACGCCTCGATCTTCTATCAATCGGTGGTCGAATGTGGACACTGCGGCCGATCTCGCCCTCCCTGAAGTTTTCCGTCACCAGCGGCACGCATCGACTACATCACGACCTAGGCAGTCTTCAATAGCGTCGACGAAGGGGGCCTCGGGCAAGCAGATATCTGCTAGAAGCATTCTTCGCATCTCAAACACAGCAGCATACCCGCTACAACTCCCCGAACTTGAATCGGCAGGAGATCCCGACGTTGAGCCTCTGTACGAGCTGCCAGAGGAGACGATTGAGGGACAATTTGGGCTTCTTAAGTGGAAGCTGCTCAACGACCGACGGCGTGTGCTGACGGTGGATACGGCAGGGGATGTTGTCCTGTGGGACTTGATACAGGTATGGCACGGGTACAAGAGTGTATATGCGGCTGGAAGACGTAACTCACATAATATCTAGTGCAAACCCGTCAAGACCTTCGGCAAGCGCCACCTTGATGATGTGGAGCCGGAGATCAACACACTCGAAGCCGTGGCTGCGTGGTGCTCAATTGACACGAGCTCGGGCAGCATCACTGTTACGCTGGACCCGTTCAACTGCTTCGACGCCGAGCAATATGCCGACGACCTGTCCTTGGACGAAAAGGTCGAGTTTCGGGAGGATCAGAGAAGTGCGGCGTCCCAAGTGCCAAGTCCCTGAGCTGAACCGAGCTAACACGATGCAGTTAACCTCGGCAAGTGGATACTGCGATACCTCTTTGCTGGCGTTGTAGACGAAGAGATTAAACGAGACGAGGCGTACCGGCAAAAGCTGAACGAAGCTGTAGAAAAGCGCAGAGGGCGGCCTAATGCCCCAGGGACCATTGCCCTCCCCGATAACACCTTGGCTGGTTGGGACACGCCGGGCTCGGGGACGACACCTCGTGCCAACGGCACCCAATTCGCGCCTATGACGCCCGGGATCAGCCTCGCCACACCAGCCCTACCCGCCCTGGCGAGTCTCGTTACTGATGGCGCACAAACGCCATCCAGCTCGGCCAATCGGGCATCCACGGAAAAGGAAGACTACTTCACCGGCATTGGCCCCGTCGACGGAGCGAAGCCGGCGCAGACGCCGGTGGCAGAAACCCCGACTGCCGACCCCAAGACGCCGGGCGGTGACAGCGGCAAGGACAAGGACAAGGACAAGGGAAAAGAAAAGGAAAAGACCGACACTTCCAAGTCCCCCAGTACGCCGTTTGGCAAAAAGTTCAAGATGTCGTTCGGGTCCAAGAAGCTTGGGCGGTCTACTTCGACCTCTGCCGAGAACAAGCCGGTGGTGGAGGAAAAGGCCGAAGAGTCGGAAACGTCGTCTACGCAGGATAAGGAGTTTGAAGACTCGTTCCTGGGAGCAATCCAGCGCATCCGCAGCGAGTACGACAAGCAAGTTGCCGAGGCGCCGGATTCGCTGATCGAGACGCGTTTAGCCCCGAGCTTGCCGAATGAGACGCCGGTCCTGAAAATCCCGCCCAATACCAAAGTCATCCTCAAGGAGGAGACTTCGGGCGAGAGCTCGAATATTTACATCGGGACTGTCGAGCACATAGGGCAAGACACGGACATTATCGAGCAGCGGGGCGCCATGTGGCTGGGAGATTTGCTCTTGCAGAATGTCATGCCGCATAAGGAGCCCGTCAAGGTGTCATTTGTTCTCTTGTCGTGGCGGGACGAGTTGCCTCAGCTGCCCACCACCGACAACAACAATCGGCTGAATGCAAACCGCATGTTGCGGGTGCGGAAAATTCTGGTGTATGTTGCGGAGAGGATCGATCCAGAGTATAGTCAGGAGAACGGAGCCGGTGGGTTGAAGGCAGAGGAGTATCTGGAGTTGTATTGCAATGATCAGGTAAGAGGCGCTCGTACGAGGAAAGGAAGACATGATGGAGAGAAGCTAACAGAAGTAGTTGCTGCCCAACACGATGAGCTTGGCGACACTCAGGGCTCATGTTTGGAAAGGCGGCGCGGATGTGGTGCTTCATTACCGGGCGAATGGGAAAAGGGAGATTCCAAAGGTGGTGAGGGAGGAGCCCGAGGGTCATGCCGATCCACTTGGAGGCGGGGGAGCGGAGGGGGAATAGTTAGTCGCCGGGCATGACATGTTGGACTGTGTGCATTGTTACTGTCATGGATGGAGGTGTTGGAGGCCGTTGTTGAGTCGCCAACCATTATTCGAAGAAAAAGGAGAGGTTTCATGTGGAGCTTGAAATGTATGAGGACGAACATGAATGGGCCTGCATTGACGAAGGCGTCGTGGGGAGACTTGTAGGTTATTATTGCCTCCAGGACAATTTCTCTCGGTCCCGGAACTGTTAATGCCTGTATTAATACATAGGTATGATCCTCCGTCTATATGCTTTCCTTGTAGGTGGTGAAATCTATGTGCATGCCCTGATCCATCTATACACTATACGTCGTACAACGTCAACTCTTCCCTTCTCCTTGTAATATCACCGAGGAAATCCTGCGAAGCATTAGATACTAGACCGCAGCGGCCGTGAGCATATTAACAGCCCACTGGTAACTCCCCAAGAAAATCGCACCCCCAACACTAATCCACGCAACCCGCGGCCCCACCCCCGCAAAAAACGTCCGCCCCCCCTCCTCCCTCCAAATCTCCCTTAACACGTGCCCAACGCTCTTCCTTGATCTCGACAGCATGACCCGCGTCTTGAGCACGTCCAACGGGGTTGTAAGGCCCGCGGCGACCGCGCCGGCCAGGCTCCCGTAGAGGGCACTTTCCACGGCCCCGACATCGCCTTCCGGTCCCTTATCCCCCGCCCCAGATCCCGACATTGGTTCCTTCCGCTTCCGCCTCCGCCTCCCCCAGGATTTGAGGGCTTCCCAGAGGGGAAATTGTATAACCGTAAACGGGACCTCGCGGAGGACGGTGATGGACCAGCCGCGGTAGAGCTCCATCCACACGCCCACGGCCCCGATTTCCATTCTTCTCCGCAGGATGGCCGCCAACGCCCCGGCCGAGGAGGAGTGCTGCCCCGCCTGCGCCCTCTGCTTCACAACCTCGGTCGGAACCCTGACCGCACACGCCGCGATTTCGCCCAGCGAGGCGGCGAGCATGTGGGAAGCGGGCTCGGCCCAGCGGCCCCTTGCCCCTCCCCTTCCGCCGTCGTTTCGGATCGAGGCTTGGGCCGCGAGGTTTTTGACCGCTTCGTAGGTGCAGAAAAAGAGGGCGGCCCCGGGCGCGGACCCCACGAGCGCCGAGCCGACGCCGCGGTAGATGCCCTGGAACCCGCCCGAGGGGAAGAACCCCTTTGGAGACTGCAGGCGGGTTTTGAGGGTGTCGAGGGGGAAGAGGGAGAGGTCAACCGTTGTCCCTGCGAGGGCCCCGGAGAGGAGGGCGGCCGTGAAGGGGGTTTGCCGCGGAGCGCTGGTCATCGTGACGTGGGTTTGCGCCGGGCCGCGGTTTGGGGAGGGGAAGGAAGGTGTGGCCAAGCTTCGGTCGGGTGTGACGAGGGAATTGGCGGGTGGAAGGCCCGGGTTCTTTTTCCCTACACTGTCGGTATATGCATTGGGATCGGATAGTTGGTGTTGGCTCGATTGACGGTTATTTGCCCAGTTGGATGTTAGTGGTTTGCTTTTCGAGAGGAGCTTGATGATTCTGACCCAGAAATTTGGCAGGGGAGCTATCAGCCCTAACCCTAAACATAACCCAAAGTGGCCCAAGCTTCCTAGAGCTGCTGGTTGCAGCTGCAGCTTGGAATCTTTTGTTCGCAGAGCTCTCTCTATCTTCAACATTTATGGAAGGCTCCTCCACGTTGATTGAAACAATTTGATGGAATATTTACATAGGACGTCCGCAAAACGCGGAACAGAGAGCAATGAGCTCCGTCTCGCGAGTCCTGCACCGGGTTGCCAAACCTATCGCCGTCGAGGAGTTTCTGGACGCCGTGAGGGCAGCATGTCCGCCCGATTACCCCACGGCGCGGGCCACCGGCCATCGCCAAGTTGGTAGGCAATGGTCCTTCCCCCACCTCCTCTCGACCCTCTGGTCTCCCATCATATTCGGGCCTACCATTGCTAACACCCAGTGCTGCTAGGTCTCGCCGTTAGTGGCGGTGTCGACTCTATGGCCCTTGCCCTCCTCTGTTCCCAAGCCCGGACTCGCGACCCGTGGTTCAAGGTAGCCGATTTCCCCGCCCGTGGCTTCTACGCCTTCGTCGTGGACCACAAGATTCGGAAGACGTCAACCGAAGAAGCCCTACGCGTGGTGGACGAGCTTGCCAAACTCCCATCTGTGAAACCTAAACTCCTCACGCTTGAATGGGGCGATGTTCGCCCGTCCCGCCTCCCCAACCTCGAGACGGTGGCGCGGAGAAAGCGGTATACCTTATTGGGCAATGCATGTGCGAATCAGGACATTGATAACTTGCTGTTGGGACATCATGCGGATGACGTACATGAGACGGTGCTCATGCGAATATTAGGGGGGCATTACGGACGGGGACTCAAGGGAATAGCGCGGAGCAATGATATACCCGAGTGTTTTGGGTTGATGAGGGTACATAAATCGGGGTTGAGGGAGAAATTGGCGAGGAAGCGGCCGATTCTAAGTTTTAAACCGGGACGGAGGTATAGGAGCCATTTGAGGAGACAGTTGCTAGAGGTTCTTGTCAGGTCGGAGGCTGCTTGGGGTGAGGATTTGTCAGGGGAAGCCTCTGGGCAAGCTATCGAAGAAGGGTATTATGACGAGATACTTGAGGGGGCCTACCCAGAAGTCGAAGAAATCTCTGATGAAGCTTTTAGGGACGACTACGTGCCTCCTGGTCAAAAACCACCTAAGCCGGATCTGCCACACCTCCACATTGAAGGGTTGGGCGTGCAGGTACGGCGGCCACTGCTCGACTTCGAAAAGGACAGGCTCGTGGCCACGTGCGAGAGCAACGGTGTTCAATGGGTGGAAGATGCGTCTAACGATGACCGCACCTTGACAACGAGAAACGCCATCCGCCACATGGTGAGGAACTACAGCCTTCCCGAAGCTCTGCAGCGACCGGCTATACTCCGCATGGCGGCTGCCATTATGGAACGATGCGAAGAAGATGACGAGGAGGTCAAGGCTTTAGTCTCCACCTCGCCGATGGAGCTTTCACCGAATGTGGGGACTCTACTAGCCGAGATGCCCCTGACTAGCAAATTTGACGACTTGGAAACTCTGGAGAGGAAGAGGACAGTGGCGGCGCTGTATCTCCGGGAGCTCATGGCCGTTGTTTCGCCCGACGAGCACCTCCCGCCCGTATCTAAGCTGCAAAATACCGTGTCATCTATCTTTCCGGCCTTTGCGACGGATAGCCACCCGGCACAGCACAAAGCCACGCCGTTCACCGTTGGACACGTGCAGTTTAACCCGGTGGTAGATCCCACGCCTCCTCCAATGCCCGAGCCGACGATCTCCTCCGATAAACCAATCTCAACTAAGTGGCAACTCTGCCGTGCCCTCCCCGCCCGGAGCGAACCGGTCCAGGACCTAGCCTTCTTAATGCCTCGGAAAAGAGCTGTGGGATTCATCACGCGCGAAAAGTGGATCTGGCAGCCTAGGCCATGGCAACTCTTCGACGGCCGCTTTTGGATAAGTCTTACTGTCCGCATGAACGGCAACATGCGCGTGCGGCCCTTCTCGCCCACCCACGCAGCCGCGTTTCGGGCGTCCCTTTCCGAGGAAGATGCCCGCAAGCTAGATAAAATCTTGCATGCCCATGCATCCGCAACGTTGCGCTGGACATTGCCGGCAATCTATGTGGAAGGGAGGGTGGATTGGGGAGATAATTACCTAGATATGGATCCTTCCGTCCTGACTATGCTTGCGCTACCTACGTTGGGCATTGGGGTTAAAGGGATAGAGAAGTTATTGAGATGGGAGACAAGGTACAAGAAGTTAGCCAGCCATATCCTTGATGTAGCGACGCTGCCAAACGGAAACTTGGCAGGGGACCAAATGGTCGGCGTGATGACGGATGATGTCTCGAGTACGACTCCTCTCCCCATTCCCCTTCTTGAGTATCATTCTGGCTCTGGATCGGAGTAGTGGGGGGGAGTGATGTAGATCTCCGCGTGTATTGTTGCTATGGCGGCATTTGCATGTAGAACATATAGAAAGTGTGGAGCTGCTCTTAGTTCCCTCAACTGAATAGTCTCCCTCTGTTTGTTTCCCATTCCCTAGCGAACGCCAAGCAAGCAAGAGCAAAAAGGAATGACCAGCAAGTACTTGTTTCCATGGTACGTCAACATCACGCTTTCTTTCCCATCACTCGTCTCGACCAAGGGATCATCGACCCCTTTCCCGTCTGTTTGTCTTCCTTAACTTCCTCCCCAATTATCCTCGCTCTCCTTCCCGCCCTTTCCTTTACCCAGTTTCTTCGTGGCCAAGGCCTTCCCATGTTTATGTTCATCAAAATGTTAACACCGACCGCCTTTCCCACCACTACAGCAAATAACGAGAGAAACCCCCCCCCCCCAAATCATCGTGCAACAACAACAGCTAGCATAACTCACTCATCGCCAATTAGAATCGTTACATCTCTGCTCACGATCGCCACGCTCAGCGCACTATCGCCGTCGTAATGATGACCCTTGATGCTCTTTAAGCCCGGCTTGGATATCCTGGAGTCTACCACCACGTCCTTGCCCGTGGCTTTCAAGCTCCCCGAGACGGTCTGGGCCGAGAAGCGTCCCGACCAGGAGGAGGGGTACTTGACGTCCACGTCGCCCGAGATGGTAGAGTGCGAAGACGCTAGACAATCCAGGACCCTTTCTTTGTGGATGTGGACCGACTGTTGGGTGAGGGAATTCTCTCCCGTGGGGAGATTGACCCAGACGGGGTCAAGGACCGAGAACTTCTGGTCCCCCGAGTACGTCGAGATTGTGAAGGCCGGATTCCCGCATTTGTGGAGATCGGGGTCCAGCACTGGCAAGACCTTGGAGCGGATGGTGCCGGAGTTGGTTTCCAGGACGAGTGAGGAGGAGGCCGCAATGTCGGCGTTAATGTCGCCCGAATACGTCTCTAGATCAACCGCATAATTCCTGGCTGGGATTTTGGAGTCGGAAATCGGCTCCTGGATGCGGATGTCGCCCGACATGGTGCCGACTTTCAAGGTTGCGGGTTTGGGGTTTGATTCGTCCACGGGATGGGGGTTGACTTGACAATCAACGTCGCCTGATGCGGAGGCAATGTCGAGTTTGTCATAGAGGGGGAGGGATCCGCTTATGTCGCCTGAGACGGTGTGTATGGAAATCGACCGACAATCCAATTTTGCGCCGTCGTGGACGCGCACGTCTCCCGAGACTGTTTCCAGGGAGATGAACGTGGAAGCTTTGAGATCAAAATCCGAGTCGGCGGAGATGTCGAGGTGGACAGCAACAGCCTGGAATTGCTGCAGCTCTGCGCCCTCGGGGACTCGGGCCGTGACACGCATCTGGATGCAAGGCCTCAACCGCTGATGCCATTCGAACACGCGCGGGATGGTAAGGGTCAAGTACTGCCTGTCCGAGTCCCATTGGGCTGAGACCACAAGATCCTCCGAGTTGGCGAGGACTTCGACATCAAACCCCGCATCGTGGTCGGAATCAACACGTCGGAGGATAACATCGCCTCGAACATCGACGTGCCACTCGCTGCTGCCGCCGTGGCCGGGGTACTTGTCCTCGATGGTTTGGACGACGGTTGCTCCCACGGAGGGGGAAAATGACAGCGGATAACTCTGGGGATCGAACGTGTGGATGCCCGAAGCGCATTGGGGGTAGGGCTCCCACCTTAAGCCGTCCCTTCCGTCACTGGGAAGGGGGTTGTGGATGGGAGTTTGGCCGGTGCGGTCTTTCTGCCTGCGGTCCGAATTGGGCAACTATCCATCCGTTAGCTTTTCTTCTATTTCCTGTCTCGTAAACGCCTGCTTCTTCTGCTTCTTCATACTCCCACTGCTTCTCTCCTCATGTCGGTAGCGTACCTTGCCGGAACCCTGTACTGCCCTGGCAATACCAGCCAGGAACCCCGCGAATACCGAAACCAACAGTGCAAAGAACAAAAACCGGACTATGATGTTGCGCCACCAGTTCATGGGCTTCTTCCGCCTGTAAAAGACGCCGTCTCCATCTTGTGATCCATTGGGTCCATGCTCTGGATTGCCCATACTCTCAGGTCCCCCGTGGCCCAAAAGCCACTGGCTGTCTTCCCCTTCTCGGCCCATGGCGGCTATGTTTGGGAAGGTCTGATACCCAGATCTAGATTGGCTCTGATTGCTTCCAACCCTGGCTCTTCCTTCGGGGGATTGTGAGGTAGTAGGTGAAGTTGGACTGGGCGTGTAAGCCGGCGGTGCCTCTGAGGGAAGGTTGAAAAGGGGTGTCCTTTCGCCGTGTTGTCTCGAAGGTTGCCTTGAATGTCCTTGCTGCTGCGCTCCTACGGACGAGGTCGATGCTTGTCTGGAGTGTTGCTGAATACCAGAAGATGAAGAGGTCTGGACAGAAACCTGTCTTTGGTGATGAGCTACGGGATCAGCGGGGGCATCCGAGTCCGCAGGGGTATTTAAGCTCTCGCTCCTGGCACGTTCCCGTCTTGCCTCTCTAGCCTTTGACTCAGCTGTGCTACCGGGAACCAGGCTCGGATCCTCGACCAGCACGTTGGGGATGTTGGGCACAGCCGCCGATGTTGGTTGTGTTCCTGACACCACAACAGGCGCCGTCCGGTCTAGCCCGTTCTGGGACGCCCCAAGCTCGACGCTTAGGCTGCCTAATGCTGAGGCGGCTGCGGGATTGACGGGGATGCCGGTTTCGTTGTCCGGGTAGACGTATGAATACTGAGCGGCGGCGGATGACGATGAATGAAATCCGTCTGCGGGGGAGAGGTATTGGGAAATGTCTTCCTCGTGATCTGAGCTTTGTACTTCGTTGCGGAAATTTTCAGGGCTGATAGATATATGATGCAAAGACTGAGCTTGTTCAGAAGAAACGGCTTCTTCACTACTCAGTTCCTGGTATTCGTTACCACCTTCGTAGTCGTCCCCTTCGATGGGGAGATCCGAGTACAAGTCATCGTAATATGGCGCCGGCATGGTCGTCAGTCGATGTGGTCAACAAGTCGATGTTACTCGTTGCGCGCTGCCAATTGGCAAGGAGGAGGAGTACAATGGACTTTGCCGCAAGCGAACCCCTCAAAAAAACACCCAAGAAAATCGGCGATGAAACAGCTGTCGTATTTCGTGTCCAGTACGGCAATACGACCGGTCTTCTCTCCCTCTTAGCAGAGGCCCAATTGCGTCCGGTCGGGGAACCTGCCTCGAACGACAGTGGCCTCGCTGCGCTGGACGGCGAAGTCTTACCGGGGAGTGTACGAAGCAATGTGTGGATAGTTCCCGACTCTTACCCACGTCGACAGGTGCGCGTAAGGCGACCAGTACGACACAACACGAGGTCGAATAGTCAAATGAGAGTCAAGTAGCGTGCGGCGGAAAAGAAGGAGGAAGCGAGGGACGCGTAGGCCTCTGCTTCTCAAGAGGAAGTTAACAGGAGGAAATGAGACAAGAACGGCCTTGGTGCGAAAAGAGAGAGATAGTGGTATTTCTCGCCAGTTACTCGATTTTCGTGCTTGCTTGCTAATGCTACGCCGCAAGATGCTGCTGCACGAGAGACGGGCTGGTGGTTCTGATCGACGGCAAATACAGAATGGCCGGGATAGATGCTACACCGGCATGCCTTTTACCTCCTTGTATGCGGGGATGCCGTAAACTGCGCTGATGAAGTCCTCCCCCAGTACAAAGTTCGACGAGATTCCGGAAACGTCACCAAGGTGGGTTCACGATGCAACGCAAGGATGGGAACCGTTCGATTAATATGGCTAGCAGCTGGCCGCGTCTTCCAGCCCTACGTCCGTATCGACAAGTAATTGGGGTGTGACTCCCATCTGCAGTTGCAATTTGCAGCCTCTCCCAATCGACATCGAGATGACTAGAACCGCAGATCCAAGGTTACAGATGTGTAGTCCACTAAGGGGAAGGATAGAAACCTTGCAAGGCCGTTTGCTAATCCCCCACCATTCAACGAAGCTCGATAAAGAAAGTGCTCAAATCGCGGGGCACCAAAAGTTCCCCTCGTCCCAGCCCAGGCAGAACGAGCGTACCAAAGCGGGGGCGTGAAAAGTCCTTCGCCGCGCCGGAAAAAACCCTGATTGGGCCTCTAACGACGACCTGATTACGACTCTGTCTGGCCATTGTTGCAGGGCGTGCAGCTGCCGAAGCGGTCTCGCCGTATTTCGTACCTGGCGTTGGCGGCAGATGACGACGACACTGCAGCAGCTTGTTGAGTGTTACATCTGGGCCGCGATCTGTAGTGGTTTAAACAGAGGCGATAGCCGCGCTGTCAAATCCCGCGACAAACGGTCAATGATAGGGAATGGCTTTCATTGTGTATTTAGTGGAGTGGGGGCAAGAAACAAGGGTGGGCCTGTGTTTTGGGGTTTAGACGGGGTTGGCCGGCCAAGCAAGAGAAGGGACTGAAATCAATGTTGAGTAAATGAGCCGTATTCTTTTTGGCGAAATGACGGTAGATAGAAAGGTTAGTAGGATCGATGCATGATGCCGCCGACTATAACGATGAGGCCGATCAGGATTCCCGTTCGGCGATCGGTGCCGTGGATTTGATGAAGTAGATGTGCCGGTGCTCGCTTTTCCGAACTCTGATATCCCTCTCAGTAAATGACACATCAAGCATGCGGAAACCAAATATTCAGCAAAAAAGCTCCCTGTCTAATGAGAATGCCTCGATGGCAATCCAAGCCATGCTCTATTGCAGTATGGTATCATACAAGTCCCGGGTATCTCCTGTAGCACATCTAGCTCCACTCTACCTCCTGTAAACATCCTTTGCTTCTCCATGTCAGTTATACATCCTCCTGTGGTGTGGCTTGCTCAATCAAGGTTCATAAACTTCTTGGACTTCTCATACACCAGCCACGTGATACTGAGGGCCGGAGCAACCTTTAGTAGATTCGGGGTCAATCCCTTGTACAGTCCCTTGTATCCCTCCCTCTGCACTGTCTTGATTGCTACGTCCACTATGCCGTTGTATGTAGATTGGTGCATCACCGTTCCTTGCGTCTGAAGTCGCGTGCGGAGTACGTTAAGCGGGTAGACGATGCTGGCGCCAATTGCTCCTGAGCTTGCGCCTATGGCCCCGGTGACGAACCCCGGCACTTGGACGTCGTCTGGGTGGACTCCGAGCTTGCGGGCCTTGTATTTGCGGTACGATGTTTTGAGAAACTCGAACGTGCCCATATCAATCGCCGAGTACGGGAACATGCCGACAAGTCCCATGGTAACTCCACGGTAAGCCGTGCGGATAGCACCCTCGGCCATCATCTTCTTAGCCGTCTGCAAGAGGAGAGCGTTTCCTCGCGGGCCGTCCTTTGTAGTCTCACACTGGAGGCGGAACTTGAGCGTATCCAGGGGATAAACAAAGAACCTATACATGTTAAAAAGAGGCTTAGAGGACTAGCGGCTAGGCTAGGGAGCTTACTGGGCGATCATCCCAGCAATGCCACCAGCAGCAAACTTGGCATAGGGGTGAATCTTCTTGGGATCGCCGTGACCTTCGAAATTGGCGATTGCGCGCTTCGTAGCCTCATACGATCCGAACTACAGACAAAGTTAGAGAAGCATCTCGGTATATAAATCAGATCAACACACCTTGATAGCCGTCTCGGGCATAATCTTAACGACGTTAAGAGCATTTCCTTAAAAATATTAGGATTTTGCAGTCAAGTAAACGAGTGTCAGATGATATACCTGCAAAGAAGTTGCGAGCACCTCCTGCCGCCCAAATATCCTTGACAGCATTGTGGAATGGGGAGGCTGCAATCTTTATAGCGGTGATCGGCTTCAAGGCTCGAATGGCACCGATAATTTGGTTTCCGGCATCGTTGGTCTTGGTGCTAACAAGAAGGTAGACCTTGAGTCGATCTAGTGGCGCCGTTGCAGTTCGGGAGACACCCCCGGCCAGAGCACCGGCGAAAAAATACCCTGCAGGGGGGACGAGATCTGTTAGCATCATGCCAGGCTTCCGGGAGCCTCCCCTAGAACTAGGCCTGGCGGCGCCAGGGCTGGCGAATGCGGGTCGTCCTCTGTGCTCATAGCCGGCAGCATCATGAACAGCCACCCAGGTTCCAAGAATCGCAACATCCATCTCGAATAAACGTAGGACGACGTCTGAAGGTACTTTCTCTTGGTTTGCGTGATCTGATGCTGTGGCAACAGCGCCGCTCCGGGTGTCGGGTTGCGGTAATTTCCTCGCAGGGAGATCTGACGGTGCAGAAATTATCGGCCTTGCGGAAGTTTCCAATGCACTTTTCGGCTTTGTCGACGTGAAATCTTCTTTGGCAGGTGCTACTGGCGGTTGTGATGTGAGGGGGGTTGCTGGCCGTTTTGGTGGAATTGGAGGCTTCGGGTATAGCCGTCTGAAAAGGGAGCCAAAGAGAACAGACATAAGAGACGGCTGGGAACGGTGGGTCGTACCTAAACCTTCAAGCGTCTCATCAGACACTAAGCTATCTCCCTCTGAAGATAGAGTGTAGAAGGACAAGACGGCGTTCAAAGACTCCTCGGCAGAGTGGCTAGGCATGAAGAGTAGAAAATCTCTATATCAGCGATTGTCAGCCAACAATTCCATGTACTCGAATGGAAGGAGTCATAGGCTACGTGGTTCATCGGTTGCCACGATTGACGGGCGTAGGGGTACGTTGCAATTTGCATAGAAGGCCGACAATGCAGGAAGAATGCACGGTGTGAATGATGGTTGAGGGAATGGGACCTTGCCCATTGAAACGATTCCCACAAATCATGCGTGCGTGTAGAGCACGCAGCGCATTGGCCAGGCAAGGATAGCAAGATGTTTAGGTTTATCGGGTCGGTATAATGATATTGCGACGTACCTCCATTCTTCAAAGGTCACGAAGCCATCATTGTTCCGGTCCAATTCGTCGAAGAAGGCATTCAATCTGGCCGTGGGCACCGTCACACCAGCCTTCCGGAAAGCCGACCTCAGCTCGTCCCGCTCCAGTCTCCCATCGCTGTTTCGATCGATAGACCTGAAGAGGGCCATAAGTTGTGTTTCGGCATGGTCCATGAATGACCGAAACTCTGTGCTTGTTAGCAAGGCTCATATCACGACCCGGAAATTAACCAACCAGAGTATTGAATCCGCCCATCGCTATTGCTGTCCACCGACTGCATAATCTTTCGAAGCATCCCATCCGCATTTGCCATAGCTGTACAACACGCGATTTAGTAATTGGGCTTTGCAATTGCCTTGGTTGCCAGGAAGCTTACGATGGTCAATCTTCCGCAGCCCCTTTTGCAGACCTTTCAAGTCCAGCTCTCCTTTCTTGTTGGGCCCCAGCGTCCTCCATAGCCCCTCAATCCGCTTGTCCCGCTGGTTTTGCGACTCTAGGAGCTCCTTGTGGAGCTCGGCCACGACTGTGGTCCCATTCATGGTGGACTATCACGATGTCGAGCCGGGGAGCGACATCGAGATAGGACAAGCTCGGGTCGGGCCGTCGCATGTTTCGGGGACGCCAATTGCTCTCGATGAGTGGTGGTGAGGGAGAATGCTATAATGCGGGACGTGTCATCTTATGTTGACGGGCATTGAGTCTCAGGATATAACAGGAATTGACACCAGAGGCGGTGCTAGCCATCGAGGCGCCTTGTCCGGAATAGTTTGCGAAGTAGGAAGTGGGAACAGAACAAATTGTCAGTGACGACACAGGTTCGAGGATTTGCGTGGACCAACCATGTCGCGAGGAAGAGCCGCATTAGTGTGGGCCAATCAGCCGGTGTACATCGATAAGAGCTGCCCCACCAATCCCTCTCAGGAACATCCCGATAACACGCCTGCTCCCCTAGTGCATGCTTCATGTTTTGCTGTCCATGCTGTAGGTCAAGACTGGTTTGAGTCAGCACCGCGTTGCTCTCCAGAGCATTCCTGTCAAGTGGGTTTAAACCCGTACTATCTTTACTGTTCCTGGCACTTCCTGGCCTTGAAGGCGGCTTGCCGTCGCAATGTCAGCAAATTACTGGGATTCAACCCAGCGCAAGCACTGGCAGTTCACCAAGGACGAGTTGGCATCGATGCGACAGAAGCTCGAGGAGGAAAATGCCGACCTGGTCCAGATGTTTCCGCTTCAGCAGGTGAGGCATCTCTACATCTACTTTAACCAGCGTGAGATTCTATCTTTCTTTCTCCTCTCCACCACCCCCCTCTCTTTTCCATCCCTGTATCTATGTCCCGATGCCCCCTTCCCCCCCACCTCCCCCCGAAGTCAAATTCACTCTAACATCCACATGCAACAGAAATAAACCGTCTCGGGAAGCGACTCAAGATTAGGCAACAAGCCATGGCAACAGCCCAGGTCTACATCAAGCGCTTCTATACGCATGTCGAGATCCGCCGTACGAATCCCTACCTCACTATCGCGACAGCCATCTACCTCGCCTGCAAAATGGAGGAGTGCCCGCAGCATATCCGTGTTATCGTCACCGAAGCGCGGAGCCTCTGGCAGGACTTTATATCCCTCGACACGTCCAAGCTGGGCGAGTGCGAGTTCTTCTTGATATCGGAAATGAGCTCGCAGCTCATCGTGCACCAGCCGTACCGGACGCTCGCCTCGCTCAAGCAGGAGCTGTCGCTGTCGGCGGAGGAGTTTACCCTAGCGTATAACGTGATTAACGACACCTTCATGACGGATCTGCCTCTGCTGTACTCGCCCCATGTTGTGGGGCTCACGGCTATACTGTTAAGCATAGTGCTAAGGCCAAACGGCTCGAATTCGGTTGCCGGACAGATTGCGGCTGCTGCGAATGGGATGCCGGCTGTGGCGCAGGCTTTGGGGATGGTGCAAGGAAAGCCGGCGGCCGGAACAGGTCAGCCTCAAGGACAGCAAGGACAGGGCGAGGAAAGGTCGCTGGGGAAAATCGCAAGATTTGCACTGTGGCTGGCGAGCAGCGAGGTGGATGTCCCGGCCATGGTTGACTGCACGCAGGAGATAGTGTCCTTTTACAGCTGCCATGAGGAGTACAATGATAAGATAACGAGGGAGCAGATCAATCGGTTCGTGAAGGCGCGGAGCCTGGATAAGTAGAAGGTCAGCATTCAACTTCTTTTGCATGGCATGTGGATCATGAATCTCGCAGGAGTTGGATGTATTAGAATGGCATTTGGACCGAGAATCAGGAGTTGGTGGCGGAGTTTGCATTGATATCGTACCAAAGGCGATAGGGTCACAGTGCTAAGGGAGTGCACCTAGAGGGAATATACTCATTTGGAATACGATTCCATCATGGACGCAAATGTTGGTCGCCTTCCTTGGTGCCGCCAGGTCCATGGTGCTTTGTTGGTGCCCAAGAATTGAACACACTGGAGGTCCATGTGAGGCCGGCGATGTTGGAGATAGTGTAAATCTGCATAGATCGATCAATTGGCATTAAGAGGCAATCAGTATGACTCAATCAAACAACAGCACTGCAACGGTAGTTCCGCAGTGTCGAAGAGCTAGCCAGGCAAGCATATGTGTAGATAGATCAAGTCACATAGACAGGCAGCCAGCTAAGCATATCCCAAAGACATTATAAAGAAGAAGAATCGTCTCGCCAGTGTATCCAACACCTACAAATAATATTCCAACCCATACCCCAGCCACTCACACTGCGCAACATCAACGAACCCGGCACTCTCCCCAGGATAATCCAGAATCCGGATTGGGCCCTCCTTGCCCATAACAGGCTTCCATTCACCTGTCTCCTCCATAATCTCTTTCGTGTTCCCGTACCCCAAAACATTCAAAAACTGTGCCGGTGGATTAGGGTCTCCTGTCCTGATAAAAGCGGAGAAAGCATCGACAGAATATTGCATCGAGTACAGATCCCCCTCATCACGCATGTTGCCCATGTGCCCAAACATCCACGCCGGGTCACCACCATGCAAGCGGAAGTACGGGAGGTTCGGGTCGCCCTTGGGGTATTCTGCCGTGGCCGGCGCGCCGCCCATGCCGTTAGGGTCGTAGCCCCCGTCAGTGCGGTCGAGCTGGTAGTAATATGCCTTCTCAAAAGCGCCGCTGACGGCCCCCGCGTAGACGGTTGCCTGGTCGATGCAGCGGAACTGATTGTCGGTGCCCACGCGAGCCGACACATTGAAGGAGTCGAGGGTAATGTTGCCAGTACCAACCATGGGGAAGAGACCTGAGTCGATGATAGACTGGGCGTATTTCTCGGTAATGCCGATGGCTGCCATGATACCCTCGAGCTGCGAGTCGACGGGCTCCTTGGGATACGTGGTGAAGGAGGCGCCGTCGTCGCGGGTGACGCCAAAGACGACGGGCACGTGGGCAGTATTGTCCGAGGGTCCATTGAGAGGGAGCTCGGGAGTGTTTACGATGGTGCCGTCCTGGACCACATACCGGGCCACCGTAGGAAGGTTGAGCAGCGTCGCGGCGTCGACCTTCTTAAGGCAGCCAATCTGTTCGTCTACGGAGGGGTAGTCTTTGGACCCGCAGTTGGCCTCTTCAAAGAGTTTGCCGTACGTTTCCATGGCTTCCTCCAGGCTCGGATAGGCCGAGTATGTGGTGGCGTAGTTGCCGTCCAGCCCCAAATTGACGCCGCCTCCAAGGTTCGACATAGCGATGGCGCCCTGGAATTTCCCGATTGCCTTGGGCGAGCCGAGCAGAGCGCGGACTGAGCCGGCACCGGCCGAGCCACCGTTTATGGTGATCTGGTTCGGATCGCCACCAAAGTTTGCGATGTTCTTGACGACCCAGTCCAGCGCCACAATCTGGTCTGCAATCCCGTAATTCCCCTTGACTGCCGTCCCGGGAACGGCCAAGAATCCCAGCGTGGACAGGCGGTAGTTGAACGTCACAGAGACAATGTCTTCTCGCGAGGCAAGCTGGCCGCCATCAAAGACTGCATCCGATCCCGATCCGCCGGTGAAGCCGCCTCCGTGGATGAAGAAGTGCACAGGCCGCAGCTTCTCTTTGTCCCCCTTCTTTGGGATGTAGGGGGTCTGCAAGTTTAAGAACAAGCAATCCTCACTGCCGTCACTGTACTGGGCGCAAGTGCTGCCGTACTCAGTGGCGTCAATCGTCTCGCCGGTTCCAGAGTAGAGGCTCGTATACTCGAACCGCTTCGGCGGCTCCGCATAAGGAATTCCCAGGAAGCGGAAAGACTTCTGGTTCCGGAATCCCACGTATGCGTTTCCTTCGGATGCGACGGCGACCTTGTTGGAGCCCGTTGCGGAGGACACGGAGGGGATGTTGCCGGAGCTCGACTGCGTGCAGAGAACGGGAATGATCTCGTCGCTTGCCTCAATGGACGCCTGAATCTCGATTGACATGTCATGCAAATTAGCGACTGCCATTGCGCCTTCGACCATGTACATCCTCTGTGCTGGCGCCTCGGCTCGGCGCTGTTTGTGGCCACGAGCAGCACTTGCGTAGTCCTGATAGGCAAGCTGGTGCGCAAAGTCGGATTCATATGCCATCAGCGTCTCCTGGGAAAGGAGCTTCTCGCCGAGAGCATCACATGCTGCCATTGCATCCACTTGCTTCATAGGGTCGAGTAGGAGTGCCCCGACATGATTCGCATCGTCGGTGACGTTAAGATTGTTCTGGAAGAGGAGCGTAATCGAAGTCTTCTCATTGGATGCCATCGAAGCCTCGTGTTGGACTGCCGTTCTAGCTTGGGGGGATATCGTCGCAGCTGATGCGCTCGAGAGGAGCGTCAGTGCAAGTATGAGCCCTGAGGCGTTGAGATTGCTGGGGGATATCATCCTGAGATTTTGCGGCACGACCTTCCAATCAAACGATTCCATCACCGGCGGACTGCTCAGGACCAACAAGCAGACAATGACAGGAACATGTCGTTCGCGTTCCCGCGAGACCCTCACGTATTTATTCGTTATAGGCACTCCTAATAAAGAGCTGTTCCCCCATCCCGACCCGTCTAGCCGGGACTATGAGACCGGTGACGGCTCGAAGCGTCCCAATCCTGGAGGACTCTCATATCGGCCCAGATGGAGAAGCGGTTCCGGGATGCCATTTTCCCTGGATCCTGGAAAACTTACTTCAATAGCGGAAGCGTGGTGGAGCTCTCTCGTTGATGGCGCGTCTCGTCGCGGCTAAAGTCTTCGGACTGCGCTGGGTAGTGGATGCGAACTGACACCGAGAGATGCCGAGTTTTCCTTCCGAAATCGAAATTGGTTTCACCCACACGAAGCTACGCTGTAAGTACTAGACTAGAAAGGGGGCAGAGGCATCCGGCTCGTCGGCCAAAGAAAACCCACGTACGCAAGCCGGGAAGTTAGCTTAATGGTG
>Ga0247774_1000341_pt1 | contig 22834 bp, 14 predicted proteins | sample UWRJL001104B6_FD_179933 | JGI IMG/M metagenome (GOLD analysis project Ga0247774, IMG submission 179933) | Plant litter microbial communities from Arlington Agricultural Research Station in Wisconsin, United States - UWRJ-L001-104B-6 | ecosystem: Environmental > Terrestrial > Plant litter >... | reverse complement strand
GACGCAGCCGAAGACGTCGGCCAGCCCGGCGTGCCCCTTCTCGGTGAGAACGAGCGCCCGGCGGGACGTGCCGCGTTCGAACCAGCCCAGGTCGATGAGGCTCGCCGTGACCGCCGCGCCGAGCGCGCCGTTCAGATGCGGCCGCCGCTCGGTCCAGTCCAGGCAGTGCCCGGCGAACCTCCGCCGCGACACGCGAACCGCGTCGACGTCGACACCGATCCGCTCGAGCCGCTCCCGGCCCTTGTCGGTGACCGAGTACTCGTCGGCCGTTCCCTGCGGTTGCACCAACCCGCCCCCCAGCATGGCGTCGAAGAGAGCGACCCCGGCCCGCCCGGCGAGATGGTCGTAACAGGTCCGCGCCAGCCCGAGCGCCGCCGCCTGCCGCGACTGGCGAAGACTGCGCACCCGAACCGACGGGCTGATCAGACTGAGCGCCTCGATCACCGTGGCCACGTCGGCCCCCTTGAGCCGGTAGTAGCGATGCCGCCCCTGCTTGACCACGGTCACCAGGTCCCCGTCGAGCAACTTCCCGAGGTGCGAACTGGCCGTCGCCGCACTGACCCCCGCCGTCCGGGCGAGCTCCCCGGCCGACAGGGGCCGCCCGTCGAGCAGAACGGTGAGCATGACCGCCCGCGTACGGTCGGCGAGGAGCGCCGCCACCGGGGCGATGTCGGAGCCGTAGGGTTCGGACATGCCACGACGTTACGCCCAGGACACTTCGGCGACCGTCGAAGGATCACCTCGCCAGGGCCGTTACCGAGTTGGGGGTTGGGGTGAGAATCCGCTAGTGTTTGGCCTGTCGCCGGAGGGGTGAGGCCCTGAGGCAGCACGCGGACGTGGCTCAGCTGGTAGAGCATCACCTTGCCAAGGTGAGGGTCGCGGGTTCGAATCCCGTCGTCCGCTCGGAGAGGCCTAGTCGAGGCCTCACTCGGTGGAGTGGCCGAGAGGCGAGGCAACGGCCTGCAAAGCCGTGTACACGGGTTCAAATCCCGTCTCCACCTCTGAAGCACTCAGCTTCGAGGGCGATTAGCTCAGTGGGAGAGCGCTACCTTGACACGGTAGAGGTCACTGGTTCAATCCCAGTATCGCCCACCACTGTTTTGGCAGTTCGAACAGGGTCTCGGAGGTCACTCCGGGGCCCTTTTTCGATCTTAGTCGGTCGACGGGAGCCAAACGGAGAGCCACTCTCACAGGGACTGTGCTTGCTTCTTGCTCTCGAAGATGGTGTTCATCGTCCCGGCACCCCTTGTGATCACCGGCCTGAGCTGATGCCGGTAGACCTTCTCTGTCACTGCGGTGCCTGCGTGCCCGACGAGATCGGCGATGGTCTCGACGGGCACACCGGTCACTCATGATCGAGACGAACGAGTGACGTAGTTCCCGGGGAGTCCACTTCTCCCCTCTGCGCGCCTTCCTCGTGATCGTTCGGAACGATCGTCTGACGTTGCCCGCGAGAAGGGGCGTACCGGTCCGGGTACAGAAGACGAGTTTGTGATCCTTCCACGCCTTGCCGGCTTTGAGTCGTTGCCGTGCCTGACGTCCGTGGTGGTCCCGTAGAGCCGTGGCGGCCTCCTCCGGGAGTTCCAGAGTGCGCGTGACTTCTCGGTCTTGGTGTCGCCGTGCTTGCGCACGGTGTACCGCTCGAATATAGGGTCACGTGGCCTGAGCTAGGGTTATGCGGCCCGGTGGTTTCGTTGATCACGCCTGCCACGACGGGTCTTGCTGGACGGTCTGCAGGTCGGTGAGGCTGGCCGCGTCCCGGGTCGGCAGTGTTTCAAGGTCGGGTGGCCGTTGTCGCCGGGATTGGTGTGGTCGGGCAGTGTTGTAGTGGATCAGGTATTCGCCGAGTAGCAGGGCCAGATGGCGTTCGCCGAGGATCAAAATCCGATCCAGCAGCTCACGGCGGAGGGTACCGATGACGCGTTCACAGACGGCGTTCATCCATAGCGTCTGCGGCAAGGTCGTGATGGTCTGCGAGCCTTCGGCTTTGAACACTTCGGCGAACGCGGCGGCGAACAACGGATCGCGATCCTGAATCAGAAACCGCAGCACGTCGAGGCGTCACCCAGACCCATGGCGAGACTCCGGGCCTGCTGCACTACCCACGCCCCGTCAGGTGCGCTGTCACTCCGCCCAGGTGCAGTCTGCGGGTCCCGTGCTCGATGAACATCAGCACGTACAACCGCCGGAGCAGTACCGTCTCCACGCCAAACCGATGATCAGCCGTGCCGCTCGGCCAAATCCATCGTTTGGCGCTCGACGCCACCGCCGCCCTGACCAGCGTAACTGACACCCACCGGTACGGATCTTGCTGTACGGAATGTGGGACCGCTGGCCTTTGCCGCACGCTTCGTGGAATCTGCGAGATCTTCATCCCCGAGGATGATCTCCACTACCGCGCTCCGGCTGTAATCCATATCAACGGCTACGGGCCAGTTTCGGACTGTATCTAGACGAACACCAGCGTCGGCTGAGTAGCTTTCGACCGTGGCCAACTACATGTACGTTCAGGTTCCGGACGAGCTGTGGGCTCTTCTCGCCGAAGACGGGTTCGATGAGGTCGACATCGTTCGCGGTCCCGACCAATGGGTCCAGGTGGCGCAGATCGCCTGGTCGACAGGGAACGCAAGTCTAGGAGCAGCGTCCAGCCTGGTCAGCGTCTACCTGGCACGAGATCAGATCGGCGCGTTCGTTCGTCGTCTGGCCTTCTGGCTGAAACGGCGGGCCCCCGAGAAAACCGGCGACGGCGATCGCTTCACCCTCGACATCACGGTCGGTCACGGGAATGACCTCGCGCGACTCTCGATCGATTGCTCTCGCGACGCTGCCGGGAGGCCGGAGGTCGACGCCGAGGCGCTGGCGCAGACGATCGCGTCACTCCTCGACGGTGGACGGGAATGAGCTTGTTCAGAAGGCCCCGGTCTTCGGGGCCGGAGGCGGCGCGTGCCTACAAGGAGTTGCAGGATCGGGTTCACGCCTCCGGCCTGGACTCGGTCGAGAAGGAGGCATGGGAACTCCAGAAGAACTGCTTTCTGCAACTCAAAGCAGGTGATGAGAGCGTCGCCGGGCCGCTCTGTTCCGCCGCCAGGCTCTCCTTCATCATCGAGGCGTCGCACAGTCAGTGGATCACCGCGACCGCCGCCGCGTTGAACTTCTCCGTCGCCATCCAGAGCATCGGCGCGCAATGCGAGAAGCGGGGAGTACCGTTCCCGGAGGCGTTGCGACCGGAGATCCAGCAGATGGCCGACTGGGTCGTCTACGTCGCTCATCGTTCGGGTGTGCCACTGGCAGGCTGCATGCTCGCCGAGAAGCTGACAAGTCAGATGTTCGGTGACCGGACGTACAAGCGCGAGCTGTCTGAGGTCCTACACCGTCACGACCCGATTAAGGAACTACGCTCAATCCAGCGGACGCTCGCACGGATGAGTGCCGCGTCCACGGCGGCCCTGGCCGTAGAGCCCAACGAAGTTCCCTCGGGCCAACTGCAGCAGATGTTCGAGGCCATGCTCCTAGACGATCTCCGTGCGGGTACACAGATGTCCGCGGCTTCCTACGTGCTGACCGCATCCAGCCCGGTCCACGCCTTGCACGGCGCTAGTTCCACCGGCCGATCTGTGATTTATCTGGCAGCCGGCGCGGGCGCCGGTACGGCGATCCGACTCGAGGCTCCGCGGACCGGCCTACCGCTGTGCGAAAGCATCGAGCTCCCCGACTTCTCCCTCGAGACCGTCCGCGCACAGATCAAAGCCCTTCGAGACGATCTCAAAGACCCCCGAGTCCGCGTACGAGACGAGGCCGTGAACCGTGCGCTGGACAAGGTCAGCGAGAGTGTCTGGGACCCAGTCATCGCCGCCTGGCCCGATCTGAGCGAGACCCGGGTGGCACTTGTGCCGATCGGGGAATCGGCCTTGTTGCCCCTCTACACAGCACCAATCGACGGTGTACCGGCCTGCGCGACCACGGACCTGACCATCGCACCGTCGGGTAATGCGCTGATGCTCGCCAGCCTGTGGCCGCTCCCGACAGAGCACCACACTTTCGTCGCCGCCGACCCATGGTCCGGCCCGCACGCGATTCGCTTTGCGGAACAAGAGGCGGAGAAGGTCGCTGCGATCCACGGGGTCCAGCCGCACATCATGCGAAGCCCCGGCCCCCCGGAGCCGGACGGAGTACCAGACGGAACGGAACACGTACGCGGGCTCGACGACCTTCGCCAATCCACGATCGCCGATGCCGTTCCGGACGATGCATTGATCCCGGATTTGGCACAGTCCAACCTGATACACATCGCCTGCCACGGAGAGCCAGACCCGCATCGCCCCTTGCAGACCGCCCTCCTGCTCGGCCGTCGACTGTCCCTCTCCACCCTCCTCGAAAACGATCTGAAAGCCGGCGCAACCGTCATCCTGTCCGCGTGCGATCTGGCTTCCATCGGAACCGAGTTCGCCGCAGAACAACTCGGCTTCCCCGCCGGCCTACTCGCCATCGGCGCACGGTCGGTCATCGGACCCCTCTGGGCCGTTCCCGACACCGCAGCGACCGTTGACCTGATGATCGAACTACACCGCGACCTACGCGACGTCGCGCCATCCGTAGCCCTCGGACAAGCCATCGGACGTGCCGCCGCAGCAGGCGTACGCCCGTCCGTCTGGGCGCCCTTCGCCCATTTCGGCGGCTAGTAGTGCGTTTTTACGTTTGTGATCTTGGTTGCGATGATCTTGTGTGAGGTCTGCTGAGGTTGCTGCGGTCCGGTCGCGGCTGGAGGAGTTCGCGACCGAGGTGTTGGAACTCGACCGACACTCCTGGCGCAGACCAGTATTCGATCTGGAAGAATGTTGTGGGTGCCGGAAACCCCGTCCACATCATGCGACCTGGGCGTATTCATGGATGATGCCGCCAAGGCGATCGCGCCGCTGGACCTTGAATTGATCTAAGTTCGCAGGCTCCGGAAGTCGCCTGAGTGGACTGGCCTGCTGGAGCGTGCGATGGGGTCGATGCCGATTGTAATGATCTTCATACCCGGCCAGGATCCGTCGCAGGTGCGGCAGATTCCAGATGATGGTCGGGTCAAGGACCTCGCGGCGGGAAGACCCAATCCACCGTTCCATGATCGCATCCGCGCGCGGTGCCCGTACCGGAGTCTCGATGACCCTGATACCAACGCTGTGAAACACCGCGTCGAAGGCGGCCACGAACTTGGAGTCGCGATCGCGGATGAGGAACTTGATCGTCTCGGCGTGCTCGTCAAGGTCCATCAGGAGGTTCCGGGCCTGCTGGCCGACCCACGCTGCGGTCGGGTTGGTGGTGGCCCCGAGGATGTGGATGCGCCGGGTGGCGTGTTCGATGACGGCCAGGCAGTACACCTGGGCGCCGTTCAGCAGGTTGACGGTGAGAAGTCGGTGGCGATGATCGCTTCGGCTTGGGAGCGCAGGAACGCGTTCTCCCTGGCCAGGCGGAGGACAAGACGGCGGATGTCGCGTCGGGTGACAGGGCGACCCGAGCGGCCCGCGCGGGACTTGGCTGCCCACCGGCGGCGCAGCAGGTCACGGTGCCAGCGCAGCACCGTGTCCGGGGTGACCAGCAACTGCGATCCTGCCCGCCGTGCTTTGGGGATCACACCGGCCAGCGCGGCGATCAGCGCCCGATCCGCCCAGGTCAGTCTCAGCCTGCGCACCTGCTGCCGGTGGAGCACGCCCAACTGGTGACGCAGCAGCAAGATCTCCGCGTCCCTCCAGGCCTCGTCTCTGCCGGCCAACCGCAGTCAGGAAAACACGTTCAGGACGAGGAGGTAGACGAACCGCAGGCCTCCGCCCCGCCGAGCGGATCCGTATCAACGCAGGTCAGATGACACGGACGAGACTCTCGGTACCCACAGGTGTGATTAACGAGTTTACAGGGCAGCGTAGACGAAACACGCCGCAACGAGTTTGGTAGCAGTACACCATCATTTTTAGGTTGCCGAAAACTCAGGCACTGTGAATACCCTCGACATAAATAAACAATTCTGATGGCTCTTCACTATCATCCGAGTAGAGACTGATTTTTACTACCTCTTCAGTCACTGGAACTGTCATCGCTATCGCATCTTCAGGATCATAGAACTTCAACCGGGCACTGGGCAGCACGAGCCGCCCAGAGAAACGCAGCGGAAGCCGCTGCACAGCACCCGAGTCCTCAACACACGTGACACTCACCAGCCCACTGGCCGCGTCCCTTACTCCGACATACAGAGAGTCTGGACCGGCATCGATGCTGGATTCTCTGGGATTCCAAGCATCATGCGAATCCGTGCTCTCTGGCGCCGAGATAACCAGCAAACCGTAAGAGAAGCGAGCAGTAAAAGATCCTAGCAACATGGTCCTATTTTCGGTGCAGATATCAGTCGAACTTCTTGTCGTACCATCCCCGATTTATCCCGTTGACTATACCACCCTGTTCACGCGTACAGGCTTTACATTGAGGATACAGTGTCCAAGGCCCATTGGGAGCGAGCTTATTTGGAGGTTGGTGGTCACCAGTCCAGTGGCCGTCGGAATATCCGGACTCCTGCGCAGTACAGGTCGAGCATCCATATTTGTCACCCGCTTCATTGATTAGCGTCTGCTCATGACCGGGGTCAACCCGGTCGCCACGCGCGGCGGAGACCCCGGCTGAGGGCCCGTCTGGTCCAATGGTCTGCTCCACAATCCGCTCGCAATTGGCATTGTGGACCAGGATTGGCGTCACGTCCGCCCCTACATAGTACGTGTGGAGGTGGGCGATGGTGAGGTTGTTGACGGTTTGGGACCGGGTGTAGTGGCGTACTGCGATGATCTTGACGGTGTGACCGGTGGCTGTGCGTAGATGAGTGCCATCACGGAGGTCGGCCGCGTTGGCCCAGTGGCCTGAGGATTTGTGGCCCGGTCGTGTGGCGGTGACCCAGAACGGGTGTTGATCGGTGGCGGTGATGGTTGCGGTGTGGTGGCCTGTGTCGCCGTCTGTGTCGATGGTGACGGCGGTGAGGTGTTTGGTGCCGTGGCCGGCGATGAGGGCGACGACGGGTTCGGCTTTGGTTTTTCCTGTGGTGGGGTCGGTGGCGAGGACTTTGTCGCCGAGTTTGATTTTGCTGATGGCTTTGTGTTTGCCGTTGGCGAGGAGCATTTCGGTGTCGGGTGTGAAGCTGTTACTCGCTGCACATCCCGTTTTTCCTACGCCTTTTGCTGCCTTGCGGACTCGAGAGGCGGCTTTACCGGCTTTGAGTCCTAGGCTAAAGATTTTCGCCAGGAATTTTAGACCTCCGGCTACGGCGAGGTCTTCGGGGCCACCAAAGGCGGCGGTCACCGCAAATGCCGCGACCTTGAGCATGCTGAGCCATTTTTCTTTGGTGCTCAGGTCTTTGAATCCCCAGTGGCCGGCTCCGTACAGGTCGAGGCCGTCTTCGACCGTATTGGCAGCGCCTTGGGGACCTGTTCCGGCGGCGCAGCCGATATTGTGCGCCATATAGCACTGGACTAGTTGCCGCCGCCGGTCTTCGCTCTTCTTGAGCCCTGCGCCTTTGCAGGTGCCGAAGGCGGCGCAGTTGGGGCCGGTCGGCGAGTAGTCGGGGTCTGTCTTTCCGTTTCCACCGCCGAGGTTTCCGGTGTTTCCACAACCTCCGGCCCCGGTGGGACAGTCGGCTTGGAGGCCGTCGGGGTCGCTGAGGGTTGTGGGATTGTCGGCGGCGTAGGCGTAGGGGTTGCGTTGTTGAGGGTCGGCGAGGTTTTGGATGGGGTCAGTGGAGATGAACTTGCCGATGGCGGGGTCGTAGTAGCGGGCGCCGAGCTGGTCCAGGCCGGTGGTGTCCTCGGTTTGGCCGAGGTAGCCACGGTTGGTCGCGGTGATCGCGTCGCCGCCGCGGTGGGCGCCGAAGGGGAGGTAGCGTTGCCGGGCCGCTACGCCGGTTGATCCGTCGATCGCGATCTGGGTGGAGTCTTGGGTGTCGGCTGCCAGCCAGGTCGGTGCGCTGTTTCCGGCTTTACGCAGAGCGATGACGCCGGTGTCGGCGGTGTAGTAGCGGGTGGCGGTGACCGTGTTCCCGGCGGCTTTGAGTTCCATGCCGTCCAGGTAGGCGGTGGTGGAGGTCGGTTCCCGGTTGATGAGGCGGTTGCCGTCGGCCGCGTAGACGAACGTTGTGGTCTGCCCGCCGCTGGTGAGCGAGGTGAGCCGCTGTAGTGGGTCCCAAGCGAGAGTGGAGGCGACGCCGCTGACGGTTTTGGAGGTGAGGGCGCCGTTGGCGTCATAGCCGTAGCTGTCGGACCCGACCGTGGAGACGGCGTTGGGGTGTCCGGGGGTTTGGTTGGCGGTGGTGTCCGCTGGTGGGTAGGTGTAGCCGGTGGTGACCTGGGGACTGATCCCACTGGTGACAGAGGTGATGTTGCCGAGTACATCGTAGTGATAGCCGTGTTTGTACGGGTCCGGGCCGTTGTTGTCGGCTGAGGCAGCGCCGCCGTTGCAATTGGCGGCTGTGGTGGTCCAGGCGTCGGATAGGCGCAGACGGGCGTCGTAGGTGAAGCATTGGGATTGCGGTGTGATGACACCGCCGACCTTGGTGGTCTTGTCGGCGACGCGGGTGACGTCGCCGGCCTTGTCGTAGCCGTAGTCGTCGTCTTGGACGGTGGTGGGGGTGGCGGTGTCGGCGCCGACCGTCAGGTGCATGTTCGTCAGCCGGTTGGTGGCCGGGTCGTAGGTGTAGTTGCGTGCCACACCTCCGGCGGGTCCGAGATCGCGTTCGGAGGGCTGAGCGATGTCGGTGTAGCTGCTGGTCTTCAGGTAGGTGTAGCCGCCGGAGTAGTTGCTGGTCAGCTGGGAAAACAAACCCAGGTTGGTATAGCTGGAGGTGACCGTCTCCGCCGGCAGACCTCCGGCCGCCGGGTAGGACACCGAGGTGAGGTGATCGGCTTTGTCGTAGGTGTAGGTGTAGGTGTAGTCGCCGGCCAGTGCGCTTTCCGCGTCCGGAAGAGTGATCGTCTTGCCGGTAGGGCGGCTGCGGTCGTCGTAGCCAGTGACGGTGTTGATGTAAGCGTGCCCGTGGTCGTAGGCGGTGGATGAGGTCAGTTGCCCCTTCGCAAGGGTGTCGTAGACCCGTTCGGCGAGTTTGGTGCCGGTGCCGGCGTCCCCTGACCACTGCTGGGTTGGACGCCCAAGGTCGTCGTAGACACTGGTGATCTTCTGCCCCTTGGCATCCACGGCGACGGTGGGGTTGCCCGCGGGGTCGTAGTCGGTGGTGGAGTACCCGTGGTCGGGGTCATCGCTGGTCCGCCTGCGGCTTAGGAGGTCATAGGTGTAGGCGCTGACGTCACCGTTCGCGTCGCTGATACCGGTGAGACGATTCAGCCGGTCATAGGTGTAGCCGGTGTCGTGGTGGGTGGTGCCATCGCTGTCGTACTCGCCGACCTTGGTCAGATTCCCATCGACATCGCTGTAGTCGAAGGTCTTCCCTCCGGCCGGTGGCGTGATTTCGGTGTGGTCGCCGTGGTAGGCCGTGGTCGTGCGCCATTGCTCGGTGCCGGCGTGCATGACGATGTCGTCGGTCTGGCGCTTCAGCGGGTCGTAGTTCAGCTGGCGGAACACCGGGATACTCGCGTTGGCCGGATTGAACAGCCCGGATCCGGCCGCGGCGGTGTCGTGGATCGGGTCCGAGGTGCCGGAGACCAGACCGCGGCTGTCGTACTTGGTCGACACGATGATCCGCCCACCCACCGGTGAGGGAGTCTGCACCTCGCGGGTGTGGCCGAAGCCGTCCAGGTAGGCGTAGCTGGACAGCTTCACCGCCGATCCGCCTGACCCGGACTGCAGTTGCTGCGATGTGACCTTGGGCGGTGCCGTGGGTTGCGCACCGCTGGTGGAGTTACCGGGGAAGTAGGAGAAGCTGTAGGACGCATCACCGCCGGTAGGCTCGGTGGGTAGCCACACCTTGGTCAGGCGCCGTAGCGAGTCACGTTCGAAGGTGACCGTCAGGTTATTCGCGTCGGTGACCTTGTTCGCCTCACCGTCGAGCCGGCTGGGAAAGGTCGTAGCGGTGTGGCCGAGCGGGTTGGTGACCGTGACCCCATTGGCCGGGAATCCGACTGCGGGGCTGTAGACGGTCGTAGTCGTCTTGTTCCGCGGGTCGGTCTGTGACGTGATGCGTCCGTAGGAGTCATAAACGCTTTTGACCGAGCTCACGTGCGTGGCGTCGATGGAGGAGTCGACCTGGGTGGGGTTGCCGTCGGCGATCGGGTGGGTGGTGTCGCTGGTGGAGGTTTTTCCGTCATACAGCGTCACGGTCTGGGACAGCAGCGTCCCAAGGCAGTTCCCGGTTCCATCGTCCGGGTCGCCGACATTGGTGTGGGAGGTCTGAGGGAAGTCCAGGAGGAAGTGCCCGGTGGAAGTGTCGGTGTTCTGGTTGTAGGAGATCTGGGTGCAGATGTTGTCCGCCACCCCGAGTTGGCCTGTGTCGGCTTTCACAAGCGGCAGGCCGTAGGTGTCGTCGTAGGTGGTACGGGTTTCGGTCTCGCGGAACGTCCCGTCATCGAGTCGCGTACGGGCGTGTTGCTTGGACTGGCGGACCAGATGAGTGTTCCGTGCCCCCGGCCCGTCCACGGCGTGCACGGAGATGAACTGATTACGCTCAGAGTCCAGCTCCGCAAAGGTACGGTCGGCCGGATCAGCGGCGTCGGCGGTCATCTTCCAATTCCGGACCTGCAATGTCTCACCGGCGAGTTGTCGGTCGTCGTCCCAGACGTTTCCGTCGAAGTCGGTACGGGTCACGCTCTTGTGGCTACCGTCGGCGAAGACGTCGCCGTTCATGCCCCGGAAGAAGGTCGTGGTCGACACCGACTTGCTCGTCGGTGTCGCGCTCGCTCCCTCGGTGACCCGGATAGCGCCGTAGCCGCGCCATTCGTTCCAGGTCCAGCTGTTCTGCGGGGACTCATACGCACGGTTGTGCGCCCACGCGCCACTGCTCACGTCGTACTCATAAACGGTCTTGTGGGGCGTGGTACCCCCGACGTTGTCGACGTCGTCGACCCCAGTCGTCAAATACTTGTGGAAGATGCCCAGGCCCGGACTGGCGCCCTCGGGGGTGTAAGGGACGGGGTAACAGTCGTCGGTGTTCGTATCCCAGTGCCCGTTCTTGCCATTCAGCCAACTACTGTAGCGGGAATCACTCGGAGCCGGGCAGGGCGCTTGCCGCCCGTAGGAAACGTTGGTCTGGCCGCCCATGCCGTTGTAAACGGTCGCGATACGCGGCAGGAACATCTTCGGCACACCCGCGGACTCGTCATAATCGACCCGGCCGGTCAAGAACACCGAATCGAAGTTGGTCGAGGGAAGCGAGATCGCGTCGGCGTCGTCGCCGGCCTCACCGACCTCGGTGATCTTGTCCAGCCACAACACCGGGCTCGTCAGGCCGGTCGGGTCGGGCATCTTGTACGACAGTTTCAGCAGGGTGTCGTTGACCCAGGCCGAACCGGCCGCGTCCCAGAAGAACGTCTCTACCGAATCCAGTCGCTTCGTCTCGAAGAATGACGGAGAATTGTTACTACAGGACGAAGAAGAGCAGATCAGGTCGGTCGGAACATCCGGATAGGAGCTGGCTTGCGACAGTGACGGGCAGGTGGCGGCGGCACCGTCCATCCGCTCGGTGCACCGATTGACCGTGTTGAAGACGACCTTGGCCGCGACATGGTCGCCGGTGACATTACCGTTGGTGCCGTAAGCGACCTGTGATAGATATCCACCACGGTCATAGGACAAAAGGTTGTTAGAGGCGAACCGCTTGTAGTAGTTGGTTTCGTTCTCCCAGTACAGGTAGGTGGAGTTCTCGTTCCGGTCGATGATCCGATCCAGGTTCCACCGCCACGTCTGCCGGCATGAGGCCGGATAGTCGGCGTGACAGGGCTCGTCGGTGTCATCACCGACGACCGGCACCGTCCAGTTCGAATGATCCGCCCCGCCACCGCCGTCCTGGCCGTACCCGAACCAGTACTGCGTCCCGTCAGGGGTGTAAACGACCCAGTACTCACCGTCCTGGTCATCGTTCGAGCCACCGCTCTTGTGCTCCACCCGCCAGCCTGGATCGTCCTCAAGCCGGTAGAGACCCGAGCTTTCCCGGATCAGCTGGCTGGTGTGCCCGGCCAGGCTGATCTCCATCGTCGCCAGGCCGCGGGTGGTGGCGTTGTCGTTGTCCTCACCGTCATTGGCGTACGGCGACTCCCAGCACAGATCACCCCATGAGGCCTGATCGCTCTGCCCCGAATCGACATCATCGGAGCACCCGCGGTACTTACGCTCGATGAACCCCGGCGAAAGATCCCACCCCAGCCCCGTCCACGAAGCCTGAGTGTTGGTCGCGTTCGTGAAACCGTCCACCGCTCCGGAGCTGTAACCGAACGACAGGTCCGGCGTGCTGCCTCCGACCGACGGGGGCAGCGGGATCGGGTAGGAGTAGTTGTACGACCCCGAAGACAACCCGACCGACCATGAACCCGATGGCCGCATATCCGTCGCCCGGTAATCTCCCGTTGACGTACCGGCAGCGGACGACGTCAAGACGAACACCGCCTCCGGATCCACCGCCACATCACCATCAGCTGCGGGGGAAGCCGATGCGCCTGGCGGTGTCGACGGCTGGCCCGATGGTGTGGCCCCCGCGGGTGGGACAGCGGTGAGCTGGGCGGTGAGCTTGCCCGCCGCCGGGTTGTTGGTCACCGGCACTGTCACCGGCGAAGCCGAACATGTCGGGTCATCCGGCCGGGTGAGCGCACAGCCGGGCAGTCTCCTGAGCCGCAGGCGATCGGCGAAGTTGGCGCCGTACGCGTGGGCAAAGCCCGAGTAGTCCAGCGCCACTTGAACCGGGCCTGGCTCGCCGCCCCCATCGACTCGGCGAATCTGGAAGGCGATACCCACGCCTCCCAGCATCTTGACCCTGGCCGCGTCCAGCTCATCGACCTGCACCTGCGACGGCGGCGCCAGGTCGGCCGACTTGGCCGCGGGCGTTGTCTTGACCCCCGACACTCCGGCCTTGCCCTCGAACTTCCTGCGAGGCGGGATGGCACCCCCCGCCGCCACCGAAATCGGCAGGTTCCCCGCTTGCATGAACTGAGAGGAGGTGACCTGCACACGCGCCTGTCCCGCGCCGGGCCACACCGGCTTAGCAAACGACTGCCGCGGCGCGTCCTCAGCGGCCGGCTTCACCCGGACCGGAGACACGGGCTGCCCCACCGCCGAATGCTCCGAGGCGCCTCCGGTACCTGGCGGGTCAGGAGCTGCCGCCGCCGGCAAAGCGGCACCCGTGACCAGCAACGCCGACACCATCGCCGAACCAACCCACACACGGGCAGGACGCAACCCAAGACGCACCATGGCACGCAAACCGCACCCCCACGCTCAGACTGGACGCGCGGTTCCGCTCCCCCACGTCACAGAAATACCCAAAAGCGCCCAAACAGCGCCCCCCGTTGTTTTACGTCGCCTTTACCCCTGCACGTCCACAACAACAACCGCCGAACACTGTCCATACAATTCGTCACCAAGCACCGGTTGAAAGACCACCCGAATACGGAAGAGACATCTGTCCCTACAACACCGACGACATGAACTCCCGCAACTGGCGCCAACCAGGGACTTCGACAAGTTCGAAGTCGGAGAGTGCTCAGGCCACAACACCCGCAGCATGCGTCCGTTTTCAAACTCGATGGCTGGATTCGGCCACCCCTCCAAGGCGAACAGTCGTTGCCCGATCAGCAACCACCTCACCACCCTCAGACAAATGCCCTGTTCACGATGGAACGGGGCATGAGGGTTCAGAAACGAGACGAATTTTGGCCCCTAGGCCCAAACCTCGCGTTAGACCAGAACATATTGGCGCTCAGTAATCGAGTAATCGAGTACGGCAACCGATAGTGACGTTCGTCACTTGCAGCAGGATTTCCTGTCAGTGACGATCCGGAGGACCTTGCGCCAGTAGGGAAGGACCTTCGTTGCGCCGACTCCTCCGCGTCGCCATTAGCGTGACGGCCGCCATCACCATGCTGCTGACCTTTGCTCTACCTGTCACAGCCGAATTCCCCGTACGGACGACCGCACACGCGCAGACGCAGGCTGCGGCCGGAAGTCGCAACGAGCAGACCTACTCCTACGGAAGCCACGTACGCCAAACCATCAGCGCGTACTGGTACCACTCCACCGCCGCCCAACCTGCCGTCGTCATCCTGCACGGCGGGTACTGGTACGAAGACACCAGCTGGACCACCTGGTCCCGCTACTTCTCCGACCATGGCTACGCCGCCTTCTCCGCGGACTACCGCCTCAACTTCGACGCAGGATGGCCCGCCCAGCGCACCGACGCGCTAGCGGCCATCGACTACGTCAAAAACCATGCCGCAACCTTCGACGTCGACCCGGACCGCATCATCGTCCTGGGATCCTCCGCGGGCGGACACCTGGCCGCCGTCGTCGGCACCTACGGCGCCGCCAGCACCCGCGTCAAAGGCATTGTCGCCCTGTCCCCCGTCGCCTCCCCCTACCGCGCATGGAACGACGGCAACCACGACGACAGCACCGCAGCCGAACGCAAACTCCGTGACAACGCCACACTCCTCGCCCGCTGCTACCCCGACACCGACGACCTCGACACCAGCATGCATCCCTCCTGCTGGGACACCTGGAAAGACATGGTCGCCAAAAACCGGGCCTCCGGCGCCGACGACGCGCCCATGTACCTCATCCACTCTGAAAACGACTTCGTCCCCTCCAGTCACTCCACCGACCTCGAACAAGCCGAAGAAACCACCCACGACATGCCTGCCAGCGGAATCACCGTCCAAACCGTTCCCGGATCATCCGCTCACGGCGGAGCTCTCCTCGACGAGCCCGGCATCATCGACTCCGTCCTCACCTGGATGAACCAACACACGTGACCTCTGCCGACACAACTCGAATAGGCAGAAAGCACATAGTGGCGCAGCCGACGCCGCTGGAAACTCACGACACTGGAGGCTTCGATGCGGTTGTTGACGATCGCTGCCGGCGCGATCTCGCTTCTGCTCGGTGGGCTCACCGCCCCAGCGGGCGCGGACACAGAAAGCTGGCAGGTAACCCAGTTGCTCGGCGGCGCCGCCGGAACCGACAGCCGCTCCGTCACCGACGTCACCGCCCTGTCACCGGACAACGCGTGGGCCGTAGGCGGGCAGCTTCGCGCGAACAGAGGCGTACCGTTCGCAGAGCACTGGGACGGCGCGTCCTGGACCGAGGTGCCACTGCCGGCCAACCTTCCTGGCAACCTGAGCGGTCTGACGGCCTCCTCACCCAATGACGTGTGGGCGCTGGACGGGTATGCCAGACGTCTCCTGCGGTGGAACGGCCAAAGCTGGACCGACGCCCTGCTGCCGCCGCACGGCTGGGTCGGCCCGGCGGCACTGTCGGCGAACAGCGTATGGGCGGGCAGTTCCACCGGTGAAGGCACGGAGTACCTCCAGCACTGGGACGGCACGGGCTGGATTTCACACCCCGTACAAATGAGCACCCTGGAATCGCTGTCCGCCATCTCCGACACCGACGTCTGGATCGTCGGCCGGTATGGAGCGAACGCCACCGCCGTTCACTGGAACGGCACCACGCTGACCAGGGCCCCGCTGCCCGATATCCCCACTCCCGACGGAGCCGAGACCAGTCTCCACAGCATCACCGCCCTCACCCCGGACAACGTCTGGGCCGTCGGCGACTACAACTGGCTCCCCACCGACGGCCAGCCACGGCAATACCGCTCAGTCGCACTGCACTGGGACGGAACGTCCTGGACCCACGTCCCAACACCGGACGGCCAGCACGCGGTATCCGACGTCACCTCGGACGGCGCCGGCGACGTCTGGGTAGTGCAGGACACCCCCGAGGTCGCACCACCGCTCGCCAAGAAGCAACTCCTCCACCACACTGGTGGCACCTGGACACCGGTGCCGGTATCCGATACCCCCGACGGGCGTGGCGTGGAAGAAGTCAACCTCGCCAACATCCCAGGGACTACCTCAATGTGGGCCGCGGCAACGCTCACCTACCCGTACAGCTACGACTGGCGCGGCGCCATCCTGCACCACGACTGATCCCGAATACAGAAGGAACCCATACGCCATGGTCTGTGCTCGGCGATGACCATGCGGACGATGCCGGCTGGCTAGTGCGGTGACCGCGCTAGCCAGCCGGTAGATCGTTCCAAGCTCGGCAAGGCCCCTATTCGTCCCGACGAGTCGTGCGGCCGTAAAATGCCATCGGCGGCAGTAACCCTCGGAGCCCTCTTGGGCGTCTCCTCTTGATGTCCATAGCGACGGATGCCTCGTACGCCCGCTGAGCTGCACTGGTGCTTCACCAGCTCGTCAAACGAAGACACCGCAAAGGATCGCCTCAGCAAGCGCGCGGAATCGATAGACCAGATCGTTACCCGTTTCGATCTTGTCTGGGATGCGCCGGATCACACTGCCTATTGCGGGCTGTCATAATCTTGCGGCTTTCACTATTCGTACGCCCGCATGCTCGTGGGTACGCCTCCTTGGAGAAGGGACCGACCGTGCGTGGCTGGCTCACTCGCCCTGGTCCTACAGCACCCACACCCGTCAGAGCATCAACGCGTACTGATACGACACCACCGCCACGCGCCCGGCTTCGACGTCGACCCCAACCAGGTCGCGGTCCTCGCCTCCCAAGCCGACGGGCATCTGGCCGGCACCATCACCGTCCGCTGACCTGACCCGAACGACGCAGGGGCGGGTCGAGCGGTCCACCCCTCCCTTACAGAAGGAGCACACCAGATGGAGCCAGAGGAGATCGTACGATCGAAAGAGCAGGCCCCGTATTGTTGGAGGAGACGTACGCCCGCACGATTTTGCAGCGGCAGGTCAAGCACTTGTCACTAGAGGACATGCTGACGATCGTGGGGACCTTCGCGCGTATCAGGGAGCGCTGCCGCCGAGGCCGAGAGCCAAAGGGCCGACGAAACCTGTCCGAAGACGCACCACCCGAGCGTCTGGCCATGGTAGCGCGATGCGCACTCACGGCCATATTCCTCGCCGCAAGGTCGCTTGGTCACCGGCGCGCGGCTCTGTCGCCCATGACAATTCCTCGTCTGGTGCCATGGGCGTGTTTTCTCGCACTGGCGACCGCCTGCTCAGCAGCCACCACCGAGGCGCCGCCCCTGCGCACAGCGACGCCGCGCAGCATGACGCCCACGAGCCCCGGCGCCCGCACTCCCCTTCGCCGACCGCGCCCGGTCGTGAAGTTGAGAGCCGCCTGCCCACTTCTGCCGGTCGCCGAATTCAAAACGCTGATCGGCGGCGACATCAGCACGACAACAGTAATAGCGACCGAGAAACACCCTACCGCACACAGTCACCTATGCGTATATACCGGTCCAGGTGACATTTCCCTCGGCAGCATCCTGGTCATGGGGACGGTATCGGGATTCACACCACGGATGACGATTGACCGCCTCATCAAGGCCCAAGGAGAAGGCAAGCGAAAAATGCGTGAAATGACCGGTGTTGGTGAGGCGGCAGTCTTCTTCACCTACGAAAAAGTAGGTGTGGCGAGACTGAATGCAAGCAAGCGATCTCATCGGCAGACTCGCACGGTGAGCTTCACCACGAACGCCACGGTGCCCGAGCGGACATTCATCGACCTGGTCAAACTGGTACTCAGCCGAATCTAAGAAGCAATGTGGCACCGGCGCCAGCGGCCTGGATCGCACCGGCGCCCTCAGCGACCCGGTCGAGCGATGCAGGGATGAGATCCAAGGCAGTGAGTTCGCTCGGCCGGGCCTGCAGGCTCAGACAGGAGCACTACGCAGGCACTCGATCCACACACCCCTACCGGCCATGCCCACGTTCAGTACACGCCAGCCTTGAGCCAGGCGGTGAAGGCCTTGTGCGATTTCGCGCATGGGCCACGCACCACGATCCGCGTTCGCTGATCCTGTCCCGCTCGAGAATAGGGTCCAAGTCGTTGAAATGCAGGTTCAGGCGAGAGGAATTATAGGCATTCCGGGGACACTCGATCGGCACACCACTGCCGGTCGAGTGCCACGTTCCGTTCCTGTGAGCCAGCTCAAGGTCACGGCTGTGTCCGGCTCCGAGTGAAAGCCGCCAGCTAACCGAACAAGTTCCGTAACCGGACTGACATAGCCAGGCCCCCGCACGGTGAAGAACGCCAATCATGCAAAACGTCGCCTCAGGCCCGGAAGGAGCAATAATGAAGACCTGTGGATCAAGGTCTTTAGGCTGCTTCGTGTTGAGGTTCGTCGTCGGGTCGTTCGACGAGCTGGCCGCCGGTGAAGGTGGCGCCGGCGCGGACGAGGACGACCAGATGGGGTGCGTTCACGGCGCGTCAGCAGGCCTGGGCCGACTCGATGAGCTTGAACGCCATGACCAGGCCGGCCGTCCGTTAGCGCGGTCCCTTGGTGACCTTGGTCCGGTGCCTGACCGTGGCGAAGGTGCTCTCGATCGGGTTGGGTCGTGCGCAGGTGGATCCAGTGCTCGGCTGGGAAGTCATAGAAGGACGGCAACTCGTGAAGGTCGTCGGTGATGACCTGCAGACCGTCGGCCCACAGGTAGACGTAGTCGACCTGGCTCAGGTCCCGGACGGCGAAGGTGCGCTGCTCGGCCTTCCACTGCTCGGTAGCTTGGTGATCACCGAGGCCGGCAGCCCGGCGCTCGAGCCGAGGAACTGCCCGAGCGCCGGAACGAAGTCCCCCGAGGAAAGGCCGCGCAGATACAGCAGTGGCACACTTCAGCCAGCTTGGGGTCTTGCGGCACCAGGGCGGCAGGATCGCCGAGGAGAACCGCTGCCGCTCCCCGGTGGCCGGGTCGGTGCGCTAGTCGCCTGATGCCGCAGCGCCAAGATCTCGACGTCTTTGTCCCTGTCGCTCATCGGAAGGAGATGCAGGACTGCGAACGTGTTCGTCACCGTCAAATACGCCAGTCGCAACAGCACGGCCGATCATCATGCCGGGGCGACAGCGCTTCGGCTCCCGCATCCGCCGCCATCAGCCGAGCCGTCACGACGTGGCCTGCCGTCACCGCGACCACAGCTCTCACTTGCGCGGATGCGTTTTCGGCAAGCACAGGAGCACCGCGAGCTGATGACGCAATACCAAGACCTCGGCATCTTTCGACGCCTGTGATCGGGCGAGCAGCGCAATCCAGCCGAACGTCTGTAAGACGATCGAATACAGCAACCGCAGCACCATCCTACGATCCCGCGGGAGCCGAGCCTGTCGAGCAGACGAAACCCCAAGTCAGGCCCTTGGACACAGTATTCGGCACTCAGAGGCGATGGCATGTCGTGCACGAATATCACCGCGCCGCGCAACCCCAGTTCAGGCCACGTCATTCGATATTCGAGCGGCAACAGGCGCAGGGTCCAGGTTATCGCCCGGAGAAGATTCCGATAAACATTGCCGGGCCCTCGACCTTCTCGATTGCTATTCTCAGTCCGTGGTAATTTTTTGGACTACTAACATAGAGCGATCTCAGATCGGCTTTGTCGAGGGAAGCCGTCCCGTTCGAGAGTGTGAAACCCGGCCATGTGCAGCCATCGGTTATGGCGCAGTGTGTCCGTGTGAGGATAGTGACGATCTCTTCGAAGGCTCCTGGGCGAGCGAGAATCCTATTCTGTTCGGCAATCTGCAGGTTAGCGTTCTCACCGTTTCCGAGAAGCCGAGCCAGGGCGGCGCTGTCGTGACGACGGGCGTCGGCGAGAACTTCTTGGGCGATTCTCAGAACCTCCCGATCGATTGGTGCGCCTGTACTGTCAACCGCGATGACGCTCAAGGCCGGCGTGGGTGTTTTCAATGGCTTGGCTTCGGTCGGCTTTGGAATAACGAGGTTTTTTAGTTTTGCTGTGAGGTCGGCCGGCGTCTGGGCGAATTCGGGTGTCTTCGCGTTGACGGCGGAGGCGAGCTGGGCGAGGTTCGTTTGTTCCCCGGAGGGGGTCAGGTAGCCGACGAATCGGAAGTCCAGGTGGAGCCCGGCGGCCTTCACCTTTTCCTGCAAGGTCTTCTTCACCATTGCCTGGTCGCGGGAGCAGGCGTCGGTGCCACGGCTGGTGACCACGATGATGCGGTTGCCCTTCGCACCGTGGAAGGGATAGCGACCCGAAAAGTCCTTGATCGCGGCCAATATCCCACTTTCCAGCGTGGCCGAACCACCTGTCGCCAGCCCCCGGACTGAACGACTGATCCGCGCGGCATGGCCGGTACCTGTCCCCACGACCTGAGCCGTGTTGTGTGGGTCGCCGCACCGACCCCCGAACCGGCGCAGGGACAGCGCATCATCGTCACCGGTGTTCTGCACGGCCGAACCGACCGCACTCGCCACCGCCGACAAGGCCTCAGCCGCCGAGGTGTCGACCAGGAACGCGATGCGATAGGCGGGCCTGGAACGCCACACGACCACCCCGACCGCGCCGATCAGGACCACCACGACGCAGACCAACGCCAAGACCCAGTGCCGCCGGCGCAACCGCGGCCGTGCAGCGGCGATCATCGCGTTACCGGAAACGTCGCGCGAAGCCGAGCAAGTGCGTGGTTCATGCCCTCCACCTCAGTGTTGTAGGCCGTGGCGATGCTGCGGTAGAGCGCGAGTTTCGGTTCTTCTGGGGCGCCGGATCGTGCGGCGGCGAGGACGGCGTTGGCAGCCTTGACGACGCGGCGCTGGAGTAGTCGTAATCGCGCGGCTCGGGCGTCGATGTCTCGCTCCGCAGGGGTCTTGGTCCGGCCCTGGAGGTCATCAAAGGCGGTGTCGGTGTCGGTGATCGCGCCACGTGCCCGGCTCAGGTCACGGTCAGCGATGTCGAGCCGGTCGTCCTCGATTGCGTTGACGGCGCCGTTCACCTGGTCGACGGCAGGGTTGAGGATGTCGACGATCTTCTTGGCATTTCGTAGGACGGGTTCGATGTTGGCGTACCAGTTCAGGAGGGCGTTCAACTGTCTGGGTGAGTCGGCGTAGGCGGGAGCGGGTGCCTTCGCACCGGTGGCGATGTGTTCCAGGGTGTCACGTTGGTTTTGCGGGACGTCGTAGCCCACCAGTCGGAACTCGATGCCCAGGTGGGCGGAGCTGATGCGTTCGCGTATCTCGTTCTCCACGTAGGACGCATCGGTGTCACAAGCGTCCGCGCCGTGGCGGGTGACCACGATGATGCGGTTGACCTGACGGGCACCGAGCGAGAAGGGCTTGGAGAAGTCCTGGGTGGCTTCGACGATGCCCCGCAGCAGCGTGGCCTGACCGCCCGCCCTGATCCGGCCGGTCGCGTTTGTGATCTTGGTGGTGTTCTTGGTACCGAAGCCGACGAGTTGCCTGGTGTTTCCCTCAGTTCCGCACTGCCCGCCGAAGCTGCGCAGCGCCATAGCGTCGTGGCTGCCGGCATTGGCGACGACGGACTTGAGGGCCCCGGCGATGGTCGCCGGGCCGTCTGCGCCCGTGCCCGTGGTGGTGTCAACGAGGAACAACGTCTTGTAGATCGGCTTGAAATGCGGCACGACCCAGCGGACGGTGATCCAGCCGCCCTCGGTGAGCACCGCCATGGCGGTAAGGACGGCCACGGCGATCTGGATCGCCCGGGGAATGCTGAGGATGTTGTTGACGATGGTGTTGACCGCGTCGTCCCCTGTCGACACGATGCCGCGGTTGTCGCTGCCGATGGCGACCGAGCGCTCGCCATCGGCCGTCACCGTCACCGGCTCCCGCCGATCGCGGGCGGCCCGCCGGTCCACGACCATGCCGTATACCGCGACGCCCAGACTGACGATCGCGACGAACAGTCCGAACACGCTCGCGAGTTTGTCCGCCCGATCCAAGCCGGCCAACGCCAGGTAACCGCCCAGGCCGATGACGGCGGCCAACCCCACTGCCAATGCGGCGAATGTCCGCATGCGCCCCCTCATGACGGCCACATTAGCCAGGGACGCTAGAAACAGCCCGTAATCGACCGAATTCGACGATCACTGTGGCCGGATTTGGTCATCCGGCCGTTGGACATTGATGACGCCGTCTCCGGTCGCGACAATCCCGGAATTGTCACCCCCGATCGCGACCGAGCGTTCTCCGGACGCCGTCGTAGTGACCTGTGGTCCGAGTGCGCGCACCAGACGGTCAAGCCGGTCGGCGAAGGAAGCGTCGTTCTCTGCGGCCTCGGCGATCGAATCGGTCAATCGCCGCAGGGTACGAGCGGTCACATCCCCTACCTGGGCCTGTTGAACCAGCAGGGCGAACACCGGGTCGGCCCCCAAACGGGTACTTACGAGCTCATACAGACGGTCGTCCTCATCGCCCGATGCCCGATCCATGCCAATTGTTCGCTTTCGGACGATATATTCCGCCGCGACCCGCGCGAGTGACTCCATCTCGACCTCCGTTTCTGGCGAGACTAGCGTCTTCACCAAGCTCAGAACGCTGGCCTCAGCGCCATTTTTGGATCCGACAAAACATCTAATATCGACGCACCAAAAGGGTTTGTCGGAGGGCTCGTCATGCCGATGTCGCGTCCCGCGGTCGGAGATCCGACATGGCAAACCGCAAGTGATATGCAGGGGAGGCCGCCTTCGTCCGCACTCGGCCACCTGCTGTCTCGGGCCGAGCTTCCTCGGTAGAACTGTGAACATCCAGGAACCGCCCAGCCATCCGAATAGCTGAGAACCCCATAATGTTGCGCTAATCGGGATGATAAGACGGCGGCTTCCCTAGTGAACTCCACGTCGGCTTGGAGTATCAGTCGACGCCAGGCCGACCAGTACGGAACCGGCGGGACCGTCAGACAACTCGTCGACCTCGGCACGAGGACTCTGCCCTGGACT
>Ga0247774_1000340_pt1 | contig 22852 bp, 12 predicted proteins | sample UWRJL001104B6_FD_179933 | JGI IMG/M metagenome (GOLD analysis project Ga0247774, IMG submission 179933) | Plant litter microbial communities from Arlington Agricultural Research Station in Wisconsin, United States - UWRJ-L001-104B-6 | ecosystem: Environmental > Terrestrial > Plant litter >... | reverse complement strand
CGTAAGCTGTTTCTACCGCAGCATCCATGACTTTCTGGGATGCTGGCCACAAGTCCACACCCGTACCGTCACCGCGAATGAAGGGAATAATCGGGTCATCGGGGACGATCGGCGAACCATCTTTGAAAGTAATTTTAGAACCAGTTGTCGGGGCTACAATCTTTTCGTACATATCTTAACAGCGCGGATAGCAATGTTCCCTATTTTGCCACGATTATCTGCCTAAACCTCAACCAATCCTAAATATTTGTATAAATTTAAGGGGGATTTTGGGGCGATCGGCTGGCCGTCACTGTGACTTTTGGGCGATCGCAAATTTAAAACTAACTTTTAAAAAGTAGCAAAGATAGCAGAATTTTCTATCAAATATGCCTCTCTCTCTTTCAGCCCTAATGTTGAGAAGATGCTGGAAGAGAGTCAGTGGATTTTAGATTTTAGATTTTAGATTTTAGATTTACTCCACAGATTCATCTGGGAGCTTGAACTAGGGTCTAAAACTTCGGGCCGCTCACGACTCCTGTAGGAAACTTGTATTTGTTTTTGGGCGGGGTCAAAATGGTGATTGTCGCCCCAGATGAACGCGAATCAACGCAGATTATTTTCACAAAGTTTGCATTTATTTGCGATATTTTTCCTTCTGCATATTCTTTTTGACCACCCACAAAATAAACCAAATGACAATACTCACCGCAACTATTTTGGAAACCGGACCCAGATATTCATCTACAAGTCCATAATTTTCCCCTAGTTTATATCCGGCAAAAGTGAGGAAACTCACCCACAAAAGAGTGCCGCCTGTTGAGTAAAGTAAAAAAGGAATTAAAGGCATATTGTTGATGCCAGCGGGCAGGGAAATCAGGGTGCGAACTCCCGGTACGAGGCGACACAAAAACACGGCTTTGTTGCCGTGTCTATTAAACCATCTATTCGCTTTGTCAATATCGGCGCCCGATACAGTGATCCACTTGCCGTATTTGTCGGCTAAATTCCTCAAGCGTTCTTCGCTCAATAATTTACCCGCATAGTACCAGGGAAATGCCCCCAGAACTGTACCGATTACTCCTGCTGCGATCGCCGGTAAAAACGCCATTCCGCCCTTGAATACCGTAAATCCTGCCAGCGGCATAATCAATTCGGAGGGTATGGGCGGGAAAAGATTTTCTAAAAACATCAACAGCCCAATTCCGAAATAGCCCATCGACTGCATTGTGTTAGTTATCCATTCAACCATTTTGATTCAATAGGTAATATGTACTTTGTATTTTTCTCATTTTTGCTTCCAGGCATAGCCGGGGAAGGCATATTTAGAGGCTCTGCCTCGACTCCGAATAGAGGAAACAGAGCCTCGCGGTATTCATTCCCAGGCTATGCCTGGGAACGATCGACGAGAATATTCCCAGGGAGATCCCGGGAACGATAAACGATGATTAAGTGCCCGAAGTCCAAGAGTTTGTGTACTCAATTTGTTCGGGAGTCAAGGTATCAATGTAAATACCCATTGCTTCCAATTTGAGACGGGCAATTTCTTTGTCAACTTCCACGGGGATTGAGTGAATACCAGGCTCTAGTTTGCCTTTGTTCGTCACCAGATATTCGCAGGCTAAAGCTTGGTTAGCAAAGCTCATATCCATCACGGCGCTGGGGTGTCCTTCGGCTGCTGCCAAGTTGATCAAACGACCTTCGCCCAACACAATAACCGACTTGCCATTATTGAGGTGATATTCTTGAGTGAAAGACCGGACTGTTTTCACGTCGGTGCTTTTTTCGCCGAGGGATTTGAGGTCAATCTCAATGTCGAAGTGACCGGAATTGCAAACAATTGCGCCGTCTTTCATGGTATCGAAATGTGCGGCACGAATGACGTGTTTGTTGCCGGTAACGGTAATGAATATATCTCCGACTGTTGCTGCTTCGTCCATCGGCATGACGCGGAAACCGTCCATCACTGCTTCGATCGCCCGAATCGGATCGATTTCGGTGACAATTACGTTAGCGCCCATGCCGCGGGCGCGCAGTGCCGTACCTTTGCCGCACCAACCGTAACCGGCAATCACAATATTTTTACCGGCTAACAAAATATTGGTAGCGCGGATAATGCCGTCTAGGGTAGATTGACCGGTGCCGTAGCGGTTGTCAAAGAAGTGCTTAGTGTCGGCGTCGTTGACGTTCATGGCGGGGAAAGTCAGCACGCCGTCTTTCAACATAGCCCGCAGGCGCACGATGCCTGTGGTAGTTTCTTCGGTAGTTCCGATTAAGTCGGAAATTTGGTTCGGGCGGTGCTGGATCAGGGCCGCTACCACGTCGCTGCCGTCGTCGATGATAATATTGGGGCGGTGGTCTAGGGCTGTGTAGACGTGACGTTCGTAGGTAGCCGCGTCTTCTCCTTTGAGGGCGAAGACGGAAATGCCGTAGTCTTCAACTAAGCAAGCCGCTACGTCATCTTGAGTGCTCAAGGGGTTGCTGGCGATCAGTACGGCGTCGCCACCGCCGAGTTTGATGGCGATGGCCAAATGAGCGGTTTCTGTGGTTACGTGGCAGCAAGCAGCCAAGCGAATGCCAGCGAATGGCTTTTCTTTAGCGAAGCGTTCTTGAATTTGCCGCAAAACGGGCATTTCCCGACCGGCCCACTCGATGCGTTGCTTTCCCAAGGGGGCGAGGGACAAGTCTTTGACTTCGTGTTTAATCTTGACGGATGTAGCAACCATGTATGTTATTTCTCAGAAATTATCAAACTTTGTTAGTTTTAGCAGATTAAGTCATCGGCGGGCAAGTTCTGTGATTTTACTCGATCGGGGGCGATCGCGCTGCTAATCTTAAATTTTGATTGTGTTCGACCAATTTGCGAGCGAGTCGATCGACTTACCCGCACAGCGAGAGTAAAACATTCCTGTCGGGCGATCGATCTCAATCTTTTGTGTTAGCGCCGCCTTTTTGAATTATTTGACCTCAAAGTGAAACGCCAGCCCCGGGCTACTGACATGGGGATAAGTCGATTTGTGGCTTTAGCCACAGTAAAAGGGAAGAGAGGCATGGTAAAATAGGACTGTGCTAATCAAGTAGAAATAACATAAGAGCGCATTGAAATATCCTAGAGGGCGAGCAATGCCGGCAACGGACTAATCCGACTTGAGTCGGATTAGTTAAAGGGCAAATAATGGCAGGATAGGGATCGTTCAATCTTTAAAAATAGACCTCTTGCAAAAATAATTAGGACGGGCTCTGGGGCCCATCCCACAAGAAAAAATAACTCTTGTGGGATGGGCCCCAGAGCCCGTCCCATCAATTGAGGAAAAGGATTTTTGCAAGAGGTCTAATGAAGGAAGGAAGAAAGTATGCGATCCGGAAAAACGAGAGTTCTTTGAGTGAGTAGAGGGATATTTGAATGTCCCGTTGTCGCCTTGAAGATGGGCAAGAATCCCCCGGCTTTAGACGTGGGGAGGTTCAAACTCTCACTTGGGCCGCTGGCAGTTCGATCGCCTGCGCGATTGCGTTCCCGGCTTTGGGTCCGGGAGATATCCGAGGTTTGTTAGGACTGAGTTCAGTAGCTATTAGTTTCGCATTCCCAGACATCTTCAAAAACTTTTTAGCGGGAATATTGCTGCTGTTGCACGAACCGTTTCAATTGGGCGATCGGATATTTGTAGAAGGCTTTCAAGGTACTGTGGAAAAGATTTGGATGCGTTCAACTCAAATTCTGACTGATCGGGCAGAACGAGTTATCGTGCCGAATGCGATCGTATTTAGGGCTTGCTGAATAAGTTATGGAAAACCAAAAGCAGCAGCTATGGGTAATTCAAGCAGAGTTAAAGATATGTTATGGCAGCAGCGAGTTGCCCCACGTATAATTTTTGACGATCGTCAACCCAAAAACAAGTGTTGTTTTCCCCGAGAGGCATAAAAACACACAAAAAACTCGGCGCAGCCTGGTAGAAAGGTTCATGACTAAAAAAGCAATAGCAATAGAGTTCTGTGAAATAGTATCAAGTTTTGCCATCACGCGTTGGTTTTTACTGGAATTTACCTTTTATATGTTTATAGAGGAAGTCTAGGGTTTTTCAGTGTGAAGTCTGGCAAAGTTTAATAGTCCTAAGTCGGTCGGATAGCGGTAGGTCGGCTGGGGCGCAGGTCGCATCTATAATGAATTTTCCTCGATTGGGTGACTCATTAGTTGCGTCCGAATCTTTTTTTTTCGGGTTTGCCTGCGGTGATTTCGCGCATTTTATTCACCATTTAATTAGGTTCGCACTGAAACGCCAGTCGAAACTGAACTAATAGTGGTCGGTCAAATGGTAGCTCATTACTGTAGGTTGATTGACCAATAAAGTATTGCAGATAGGGGTTTTCCCGGATTTGTTCTACTGTTTCTTGCTGAGATAATTCCTAATTTTTCCTTAATGATTAATGCCCCCAACGCCATCCTAAATGATGAAAGCTGCTGCACCCATTTCTGTGGGGAAGTTTTTAGTATTTTCTGGTCCTGGGCTTGGAACTGCTACAGCTTCGTCAGCATAAGAGTTTTTTTCCGACATAGCACCAATATCGCCAATTTTAGGAACGCCGGAAATTACGAATCTACCAAACACAGTAGAATCCTAAATTTAGTCTACAACTGCTATCCAATTTATATGCCATCCGATTCCATTAGCTCCAGCAGGTGTTAACTGGTCTCCAGTGGAAAATCGTACATATACTCTAAAACCTGTTGGTGTAGGATAATAAATTGATGTAGCGCCTGTAGTTCCCCAATGACCACTCGTTCCACCTAAAGAAGTAATGTAGATTGGTGTGGTTGTAAATCCTGCTGAGCTTGTATCTACATCTACAAAAATACTTTCTCCATCGGCATATTGCTGCCAAGCAGTGTTACCAATTGGAGTCGATCCCTTGGCAATGAAAGCCGATTGTACAGGTTGTGATAGAACTGGCGTTGGTTGATTAATAACAGTTATCAGTGCTAAAAATAGAACTGTAATTACAACTCCTGGGCCGATAATTTTTTTCAACTTCGACATATTTTTCTCCCTGTATTACATAAACTCTTGCTGATTGGACAATTCAAGTGTCAACTCGGCGTCATTGGCAACATACACGAACCTTGGTTGGATGTTAATACTGCCACCATTAGAAAATTAAAACAGATAATAATGTAACTTATGCTGAAGTTGATAAAAATTTACAATCTCTGATTGATAGGGATTAGTATCCCTTGCCAGCAAAGGAGCGATCGCCCTCAAGCTAAGTAAAACGGAGAAGCCAACTATCCCCGTTTAGGACTTGAAACCGCTACAACTCCATCAACATAAAGGCATATTCTGATTCAAATTCTGACCACCGTATTACTTGGGCCATCTTTACCCAACGGTTATCTGCTGACAACTTCCCTCCAAAAGGCAGTTCAAAGTCGGAGGGTGAAGGGGGAGCAAGCTCAGATTTTCTCTACACGATCGCGCGTGGTGATGCAAGGCTTCCGAAGGTCTTTTAGCTGTTTTTCTTGCACTCGTACACCTTTTTTTGCTCAGACCACCCATAGAGTGTTTACTTGGACAACTGATTCAGCAAGCCCTCTTTACCAATTCAGTGCGGGTACTCACAGCCATGCCACAAAGGCGAACAGACCTGCCTTTAATTTTAGCCTCCGATACCGACCTTCCTAGCAATTGAAACCTTGGTTAAAGCTATTTCCGAAGTCGAAGGCGTTTTTTCGCAGCCAACTCCAGAAGTTGATACTTCAGGCCTTAAGGATGGTTCTTTGCATCTTATTGTCCGCTATTGGACGCTACCGCAATCACAGGTGCGGCGGACAAAAACCAGGGCTGTGGTGGCGATTAAAGTAGCGTGCGTCCGGGCAGAGATTAAAATTCCTCAACCCGTACCAGTGACTTTGTACTCACGAACACTTGACCGTGAGTGATATCATGTCCGGTCGATTCCCTCCGCTTCGCTTCGCCCGAAATCAGGTAGGGGCGCGTTCACCAACAATATCTGCCAATAATTGACAATCTCAAAAACCCGCCCGGCCGGGATATTATGGTCAATCGTGAGGACATGATATGAGTTTTGAATTTTGAGTTGGGAGAGTGTCCGAGTGTCCGAGTGTCCGAGTGGGAAAAATCCTCTTTCTCCCCTCGGACTTCTCCACTCTTGACTTCTTCACGCTTGACTTCTTCCCTCAACATCCATCCGTTAAATCCGTTAAATCCCGTACACTGCTGCGTTGCCGAACCTCCGTCTGATATCATGTCCGGTCGAGCGACCGCGATTTTTTTAGGGGAGGGTTCGCCAACAATACCTGCCCACAATCTCCCATCTCAAAAACCCGCCCCGACCGGGATATTATGGTTAATCGATCGGACATGATATGACTTCTTGCTTCTGACTTTTCAAATCAAGCAAAAGGCGAGCCGATTTCCGATTAGCGCGCCTGCAAATTGTATTCTATTTTTTGAACCTCCCCTGGTCTAAAGCCGGGGGATTCTTGCCCACCTTCAAGGCGACAAGGGGAAATTTAAATCTCCCTCTACTCACTCACAGAACTCTCGTTCTGATTCGCGGATACTTCTGACTCCTTCATATTTTTAAGGTTGAACGAGCCCTGTCCTGCCATTATTTGCCCTTTAACTATTCCGAATCAATCGAATGTGTCGGTTGCCGGGGTTGCTCGCCCTCTAGGATATTTCAATGCGTTGAAGGTTATTCTTACTTTGCACAATTACTTATGGCTATTCTACCATAGTCGTTTTAGCAATACGATCGTTTCACCGGACTTTTAAGTCCCTACCGACTTATTCCCATGTCTAAAGCTAGGGCCTTGCGTCTGGCTTTTTGGTCAAACGTAATTGAGCCGATTGTTCTGGTTTAAAAAAATTATGAAGCCGTCTTGCTACCGCGGCGGCGGCGCGCTGCAACCAAGCCACCCAAACGGAGAGCCAAACCAGTCATCGTCATTGGTTGGGGAACTTCTTCTGCTTCTGCTTCTGCTAGTGCAGTCAGTGTGAAGTCTTGGAAGTCTGCGTCGGCGCCGTTACCGCCATCGTCGAAAGAGATTGCCACGCCTTCATTAAACAGAGAACCTCCTGAGGTGAAGTCTCCGGGATTTGCTGCGAAGGTCTTCTTGTCTGGTGGCTCGATGACTAGAGGCAGCAGTTCCTTAGGCTTGCCAAACACGGCTTGCTGGGTGCCGCCGCTGTTCAAGACTGAGGTCGAATCGATCGCGTAAATTACGTACCAACTGCGAGCGTTGGGTTTACGTCTTTTAGTTAAATTAAATATATCCCACGCCGTGAACTCTCCCAAAGATGCGATCGACGAGATGAAATGCGAGCATATTGAAGCGGTCAAAGAGCGGATTTCCGTTACATAAAACTTACCCAAAGTTACCGACAATTCTACAAATCTGGACTTTGGTGTTGACGAACTGTTTCACTCTGGCAGTGTCGGCACTCACCAGTCCACGGGCTAACCCCGTCTCCGTCTAACTGACGGTTTTTGACAAATTAATTGCAGCGTTCAAATCGCTGGCTCACGTAAAACCGCAGTGACCGCAATCACACACTCGTTCGGACAGAGTGAGTGTTTCTTTTTTTTGTTCCACAATTTGAGCCTGTGAAGCTAGACGGAAACCATCGGTCAGCGACAACTAATTTGGAACCGTACAGTTCACATTTGTAAGTTAGTTGATGGCGCCACTCGAAGAATGACAGTGAGGCGATTGATTTAGCCAGCTTGTGGTTCGCCAACATCCCAGACACATTTAGGTCTTCAATTCCCGTCAGTGCCGTGGTTTTTAGCTAGTAGTGTCGTAAGTTTATGTAGAGTATCTTTTCTAATTCAGCGCCCAACCTCAATAGTCGGTCTTTATGAGTTAAAACTAGACGACCTACATCACGTTGAGAACCCGCGTCATCTCAGGAAGTCCCAGAAAGCACTCAAACGACTGATATCGTTTCCGGTTGCATGGGCACGATCGAGTCAAGGTCAATAATTCCACATTCCCCCACGGACTACTCCCAACGGACGACTCCCTATCATTCCGGTGTAACCGGAATTGATATGAACCACCGTTTTTCGATCGCAAAGAAAAGCTCTAAAAACAGAGCCTCATCGAGAAACCGATTAAGCAGAAAACACCTCAAAGTAAGTAGACAGCGTAAAGATTTTGCCGTGAAATTGGCTCTCCGGCGTAATGAGCGTCTAGCGACTTGGTAGCCTACGAGGATTTGCAGGTGCGAAATTCGGTCAAAAATAGAAAGTTAGCCAAGTCTATTTCTGACGCTGCACGGTCTAATTTCCGGCAATGGTTGGAATATTTTGGCAAAGTGTTTGGAGTGGTAACAGTCGCTGTGCCTGGCCACTACACTTCGCAAAATTGTTCTAACTGTGGAGAAGTTGTTAAAAAGTCTTTGAGTCAAAGAACGCACCGCTGTGTGCACTGCGGTGTTGTACTCTTGCGTGACTCGAATGCAGCAATCAACATACTTGAGTTAGGACTTCGTACCGTGGGGCACACGGAAACGTTAAACGCCTAGGCGAGACATCGACCGCTGCATTGGTGAGGTAACTCCTCAATGTAAGTCGAGTCACCGAAAGAGGAAGCCTAAACAGTGATGTTTAGAATCCCCGACCGTTTACGGCGGGGAGGATGTCCATCACCCCTCAACAAATACCGTATATAGAAGCTTTGGGCAAGTCCTTGCTCCGATCGACCGCATCAAAACACACCGCTGTAGCGTTCCTCGGCCCAAGGTTCGCCCCGCCGGTGGTAGCCGTTGCGTTCCCAAAAACCGAGTTCTTCGGTTTCTGTAAACTCCAGCCCGTTAATCCATTTAGCGCTTTTCCAAGCGTACAAGTGGGGAACTACCAGCCGCATGGGGCCGCCGTGGTCTGGGGATAGGGGTTCGCCCAAGAGGGTGTGGGCGAAAAAGTTTTCTTCTCTCTGTAAGTCCGCGATCGCAATGTTAGTGGTGTAGCCGCCGTAGCAGTGTTCCAGGACGTGCACTGCTTTCGGATCGACTTCTATGTATTTCATAAAATCTGTGACTTTGACTCCCGTCCACTGCACGTCGAGTTTTGACCAGCGGGTGACGCAGTGAAAATCCGCAGTAAAGTTACTTTGGGGCATGGCCTGGAAGTCCGACCAAGTGAAGGTTTTTGGCTTTGCCAATCCCCAGACTTTAAATTCCCAACTCTCAATGCTGACCGAGGGTGTATCGCCGTAGGTCAGCACGGGAAAGCCGTTGGCGAGGTATTGACCCGGGGGGACGCGATCGCTGTTTTCTAATTCTGGCTTGCGAAAAAATTTGCCCAGCATTGATGCACGCTCTACAGTAACTGACTGCAATCCTCAGTATAACTTGCAGAGCTCGGTGCATTGCAATCAATCTCAAGGTAGAAAGCAAAAGCACTTCGGTCGAAAGAAAAATCCCAAAATCCTGCCTGATGCCAACCTACCTCTGCCTTCGGACAGAGGCAAAGCTAAAAATTATAAAATCTATCACCCCAGCGGATGAATTACCTAACCTTAAATTATATCGCAATTAATGGTGCATTTCCGAATTTTTGATGTATTGTTACCATATGCTCAGATGCAATATGTAAAAAAAATTGACGGGGTAAAAATCATGATCGCAAGTTGCTTGATTCCGTTGACGCTCTGCTTGATTGCTTGGTGGGTGACTGCCGGGACTGACAACAGAACCCTAGACGGGATTCCGGCTCCCATAGCTGCAATTATTGGAGTGTGTTCGTTAATTTGGTTGGTGGCGGTGTGTCCTTGGCCTGTTGAACTCGCTCTCGTCTTGGCGGTGCTAGTTTGGGGCAAAGCTTACCTGCAAAAAATCTTGAACGTCGGCTGAATTTTCCAAGCTTGCGCTTAAGAAACTTGCGGGACCGCGATCGGGGTGCCCATCTTATTTTTTTTAGAGAGTATCATTTGAGAAATTTTCCAAGTTGGCAGGGTGCGCGGGCGCACCTTGCTCTTAGATGTCCGTAAAATGGCGAGCTGTTACATTGGCAAGCGATTGATATCTTTATTAGAACCAATTACTACCATTACCTCGCCCCTTCTCAAACGTTCGTTTGGCTGCGGATTGATCTCGAACTTGTCGGCGCGACTGACTGCTAGCAAGTTCAAACCGTACTTGTGCCGGAGCTCCAAATCCGAGATGGTTTTGCCGTCAAACTTTTCAGGAACGATCAACTCAACGATACTGTGATCTGGGTCGAGGTCAAAGCGTTCTAAAATGCTTGGTCTTGTAAGAATCCGGGCCAAAGAGCAGCCCATTTCTCGTTCGGGAAAAACTACATGATCGGCGCCGACTTTTTTCAACAGTTTTAAGTGAGTTTCCGAAGAAGCTTTGGCTATTACGTAAGTTACCCCGCCTTCCTTAAGATTTAGGGTGGTGGTAATGCTTTCTGCTAGGTAATTGCCGATCGCCACAATCACTGTTTCAAATTCAAATATACCCGCTTCCGCCAGAGCGCTAGGCTCAGTAGAATCTAACTGCACAACGTGAGAAGAAATACGATCGGTCAAAGCTTGAGTTACTTTTGTTTCGTCGAAGTCAACTCCCAAGACTTCGTAACCCAAGCCGTGCAGAGTGGAGCACACTGCTTTGCCGAAGCGTCCCAAACCAATAACTGCAAACTGCTTGTTTTCGGAGCGCAAACTGCGAAAAAATTTCAAAGATGACAGGTTCACTGAATATCCAGCGCTGAGCGTCTTGCTGTTTAAATTTTAGCACAGACAGCGCCGCCTCCTTTTGATTTTTGGGTAAGTAGTAAAAGTTGATTTGGGTTGTCACCCTTTGTTTAGATTATCAGCAAGTAAGCTGGATTTTGTTATCCAACTAACAAACTTTCCTCAGCATACTTAAAAGACCTGGGTTTTGGGTCGCCGAATGCAGCACTCATCAGCAGCAGCACCCCAACCCGACCTACATACATTGTAGCAATCAAAATCAACTTACCGAGCGCTGAAATCTTGGCTGTAATCCCTGTGGAAAGGCCGACCGTGCCAAAAGCTGAAACTGCTTCAAACAGCGCTTCGATAAATTCTACTTGAGGATTGGTCACCTCGATTAAAATTGCCGATGTGAACGCGACCAACAGGGAACCGAAGACTACGCTAATAGTTTTCAGAATCATTGCTGGCGGGATTTGACGCCGATAGCACTCCACCTCTTCCTGACCTTCGAGAACTGCTCCGGTACAGCAAAACAATATCCTAAAAGTTGTGGTTTTGATTCCGCCGCCGGTGCTGCCAGGACTGGCGCCGATAAACATCAGCGCGATGGTCAGAAATAGCCCGGCTTCGCTCATTTGGCCAATCTCAATTGTATTGAATCCCGCCGTGCGGGGAGTAACAGATTGAAACCAAGCTGCCATCACCTTTTGAGGAAAATTTAGAGGACCGAAAGTTGCTGGGTTGTTGTATTCCAGCACCAAAAAGGCTAGGGTTCCTAAAATTAAAAGGACAGCCGTTGTACTGGTAACTACTTTGAAGTTGAGGGAAAAAACTGTGCAGATAGGGCTTTTGTTGAAGCGAGCGCGCAGCCAGAGGTACATTTCCATAATTACTTGATAGCCGATTCCCCCAAATATGATTAAACCGCCGACTGTGAAGTTAATCATAGGCGAAGTGACGTAGCCGATCAAGTTATCGGTATACAGGCTCAAACCAGCGTTGTTAAAGGAATTAACGCTGTGAAATATAGCAGACCACACACCGTCTTTAAATCCGTATTTGGGGACGAAAACCGACATCAGCAAAAACACTCCTGTTAATTCAAACAAAAGGGTGGTTGCTAGAATTGACTGCACGAGTTGCACTACGCCGGCTAGCCCGGGTTTGTCGAGAGATTGTTGCAGGGCAACTTTGTCTTTCAAGCCAAAGCGGCGGCCCAATAACAGCAGCAAGAAAGTCGTGGCTGTCATGTAGCCCAATCCTCCTATTTGCACCAGTAAAACTAGGAACAGTTGCCCCCAAAAAGAGTAATATTTTCCGACATCCACAACCGCTAAGCCGGTGACACAGACAGCGGAAGTAGACATAAACAGTGCTGTTATTGGATCGCTCCAAGTTCCATCTATTGTGGAAAAGGGCAGCATCAGTAATAGAGCACCTGCGGTGATGACGGCGAGAAAGCCCAAAGCAATGGTTCGCGAGACAGTCATTCGATTTTAGATTTTAGATTGGAGATTTTAGATTTTAGAGGGAACCCACAAATCGATCCTAGGCCTTGAAATCAGGACATCTGTGTCTGGCGAATGCCTGCGACCGATCGAACTCAAATCGCACAATTTGATGACAACATCGGGAAAATAACGGTAGAATTCCTTTAATAACTTGCAATCCGGCGATGACATCAACACTTTACCAGCAAATTCAGGAACTCTACGACGCTTCTAGCGGTTTGTGGGAGCAGGTGTGGGGCGAACATATGCACCACGGTTACTACGGTCCGGATGGCAATTTGAAAAAAGAGCGCCGACAGGCTCAGATAGATTTGATAGAAGAACTGCTGGGCTGGGCTGGAGTACCGTCAGAGAAGGCACTCTGTGAATCTTACCGCATTCTCGATGTCGGTTGCGGGATCGGCGGCAGCACGCTGTATTTGACTCAAAAGTTTAGTTCGATCGCTGACAATAATTTAAAGTCCGATGTGGGGGCCGATCGTGATTTTAGCCGATCGCCCGCACAAAATAAAACGGGCGCTAGCGTTACAGCTACCGGAATTACTCTGAGTCCGGTACAGGCGAACAGAGCGACCGAACGCGCTAAAATTGCCGATGCTCAAAGCAGTGTGAATTTTTTGGTAGCCGATGCTTTGAATATGCCTTTTCCTGACGAGTCATTCGACTTGGTTTGGTCCCTCGAAAGCGGCGAACATATGCCCGACAAAATTAAGTTTGTGCAGGAATGCTACCGCGTGCTCAAGCCGGGAGGGACTTTGATTTTGGCAACTTGGTGTCACCGCCCGGTGGGAGAAACTGCGGGAGAATTAACTGACGAAGAGAGAAAGGAATTGGCAGAAATTTACCGGGTTTATGCTTTGCCTTATGTGATTTCTTTGCCGGAATACGAGGAAATTGTCCGCAGTTTGCCTTTGAAAAGTATTCGCACCGCTGATTGGTCAAAAGCTGTTGCTCCTTTTTGGGATGTGGTGATCGATTCTGCTTTGACTCCGAGCGCGATTTGGGGTTTGCTCACAAGCGGTTGGACGACTATTCAAGCTGCACTTGCTCTCGGATTGATGAGCCGTGGATATCAGAGCGGATTGATTCGTTTCGGGCTGATTTGTGCTGTAAAATAAAGTTGGAGGAAGGCCCTTCGACTTCGCCAGCGGCTAAAAGCACGACACGGATTTTGATACCGATACACGGATTAATTATTTAACTGGCGATCGGGCAAAGTCCATTGGTGATAATTTAACGTTAAACCAACCGTCTCTCTTGTTTGTATCGAGGCCTCGATCCCCCCTAACCCCCCTTAATAAGGGGGGGACAAGATTTTTCTCAAAGTCCCCCTTATTAAGGGGGATTTAGGGGGATCGAGACTAGACTAAAAGCGAAAATTATTATGGGCTTCAGTCTTAGAATTGTCATCAAGGGGCAAAGCCAGGAAACGAGTCAAATGAGTAAAAATTAACGAGTCAAAAATATTTAGGGGGCATTTTATATTTATGAGTAATGATGCGATTGGCAAGTCTTGGATTGATAAAAATGGCTCGGGTCCGCAAAGCTGGGTGAGGGCATTTTGGGAGTTTTCTCGACCGCACACAATTGTGGGCACTAGCTTGAGTGTATTGGCTTTGTACGCGATCGCCCAAAGCGCGCGGGTGTTTGTGAATCCTGTATTTGGAGCCCTAGCTTGTGCTTGGTTGGCTTGCATTTGCGGCAATATTTATATTGTGGGATTGAACCAGTTAGAAGATGTTGAAATTGATAAAATTAATAAGCCGTATTTGCCGATCGCCTCGGGAGTGTTCTCTCGGAAAACCGGGGAATTAATTGTAATTGCCACGGGAATTATAGCAATTTTGACTGCTATTTTACAAGGCCCGTTTTTGCTGGCTACTGTTGGCGTTAGTTTGGCGATTGGGACTGCTTATTCTCTGCCGCCAATTCGGCTGAAGCGGTTTCCTTTTTGGGCGGCGCTGTGCATTTTTACGGTGCGGGGCGCGATCGTAAATTTAGGGTTATTTTTGCACTTTAATTGGGTGTTGGGTTTGGGAATGGCGAAAAGCGCTTTTTCTGGCTGGAGTTTGGAGAGTGTGTCTTTTGAGATTCCTGCGGAAGTTTGGGTGCTGACGGCTTTTGTTGTGGTGTTTACGTTTGCGATCGCCATTTTTAAAGATATCCCGGACATGGAAGGCGACAAGCAATACAATATTACTACGTTTACGATTGAGCTGGGCAAGCCGGCCGTCTTTAATTTATCTCGCTGGGTGTTGACGGTTTGTTATTTGGGCGCGACTTTGGCGGGAGCGATCGTATTGTCTAATGTTAATTTAGTGTTTCTGGCAGTTTCTCATTTGGCGGCTTTGGGTTTGATGTGGTTTTGGAGCGCGAAAGTTAATTTGGACGATAAAATAGAAATTGCTGCATTTTATCAGTTTATCTGGAAGTTGTTTTTTTTAGAATATCTGATTTTTCCCGCAGCTTGTTTGTTGGGGTAGGAGTCCGAGGGAAGAAGGCTATAAGGCGAAGCTGATCTGGTAAAAAGGGGGAAGAATGGTCCTGCTTGAAGGGGAAAGAAGGAAGGAAGAGTTAACAAATTAGAACAAGTTGACAATTACAAGTTAGCGAACTCCTAAACAATAAAGACAACTATGGGTTCTCAAAAAAAATCGCGAAAATCAGCCTGCAAATTGGGTGCAGAAGACTCTTTGAAAATAGCTTGGGAACATCACCAAGCGGGACGTTTGTTAGAAGCTGAGAATTTGTACCGGCAAATCATAGAAGTGCAGCCGGAATCAGCAAACGTGCTGTGTTTGTTGGGAATAGCGGCGAGACAGCAGGGAAAAATAGCCGAAGCGATCGACTTTTACGAACAGGCGATCGCCCACAACCCCGATTTTGTAGAAGCACATTTAAATAACGCTAATGCTTTGCTGGAGGCAGGGGAATATCAAAGGGCGATCGCCAGTTACGAACAAGTCATCAAAAGGCAGCCCAATTCCGCACTCGCCTACAATAATTTGGGCTGGATAAAACAGCAAATCGGCGAACTAGACTCGGCAATTTTATATTACCAAACAGCGCTGCAAATCGCTCCCAACCTGTACGAAACAGCGCACAATTTAGCACATTTATTTAAAGAAAAAGAACAATTTAACGAGGCGATCGCCTGTTACCTGAACGCTTTACAAATCAATCCAAACTTGACAAATTCTTTGATGGGGCTGGGAACAGTTTGGCAGCAGCAAGGTAAATTAGCAGAAGCTTTCAACTGCTACCAGAAAGCTGTAAAACTAGAGCCTAACAATCCCGAAGCTCACAACAATATAGGAGCATTTTACCACAAACAAGGAAATGAAAAAGCAGCAATACCCCACTACAGACAAGCATTAAAATTAAAGCCAGACTTCGTGGATGCTATTAACAATCTCGGACACGCTTTGGCCGATTTAGGAGAATTTCAAGAGGCTTTTTATTGTCACAGTCGAGCCTTGGAATTGCAGCCAGACAACGCCACCGCACACCTGGAATTAGCTTTAACTTTGCTATTGTTCGGAGATTTTCAGCGCGGTTTTGCTGAATATGAGTGGCGGTGGCGCACTCCGCAACTACAACCGAGGCAATTTAAACAGCCGGTTTGGGATGGTTCGGATTTGCAGGGGAAAACTATTTTACTCCACGTCGAGCAAGGCTTCGGCGATTCTATTCAGTTTATTCGCTACGCGCCGATTATTCGCAGCCGAGGCGCTAAAGTTATGGTGGCTTGCTATCGGGAACTGATGCGGTTGTTTGCGAGTGTTGCCGGCATTGAATATTTATCAGTTAGTTTGGAGGGTTTGCCAGAATTTGACGTTCACGCGCCGCTGATGAGTTTGCCGCGAATTGTGGGGACAACTCTGGAAACAATACCGGCAAATGTTCCTTATTTAGCTCCCCCTGCTGAGTGCAAGTTTGCGCTTTCTTCTGAGGCAAAATTGAAGGTAGGAATTGTTTGGGCGGGGAGTACGCAGCGCCGGAAAGACCATCAGCGTTCTTGCAGCTTGAGCGATTTTATTCGATTTTTGGATGTTCCGGGCATCGCTTTTTATAGTTTACAAAAAAACTTGTCCCAGAGCGATCGCACTTTGTTAAACCAGCGCTTAGTGCCGGATTTGAGTCCGCATTTGAGCGACTTTGCTGATACCGCTTCTGCAATATCTCAACTGGATTTAGTGATTAGTGTCGATACGGCTGTGGCGCACTTAGCTGGTGCTTTAGGAAAACCGGTTTGGGTACTGCTTTCTTTTGCTCCTGACTGGCGCTGGCTGCTGCAGCGCGAAGACAATCCTTGGTATCCAACTGCAAGGCTTTTCCGCCAAAGTCAGCCGGAAAGTTGGCAAGAAGTGTTTGAAGATGTGCAGGCGGCTTTGAGTTCTTTTGCGATCGCCACTACTGCTAGTTATTCCGAGGATTCTGCCCACAAGCAGCTTGACTTCGTTTCGCTCGAAATGACTGGTAATAATCAGCCTGACCTCGATTGTGTGGCGCTCACAATGACAGGTGCAAGCCTGGTTCAAGAGAGTAAAGAAATATTTGTGATAGGGAACGAAGGGCTAGCGGAAAACTACGCAGCTAACCAATCGCAGGGGATTGAGACATCTGTTGCGATTGAAACGGGTGGCGAGAATCCGGTTTTTTTAGAGGGTTTATTGCGGCAAGCAGAGCATTTAATGGAAACAGGCGATAAGGAAGAGGCGATCGCCCTTTACGAAGAGATAATATCTGTTGACCAAACTTGCGTCCAAGCGCGAATTAATTTGGGTTTTCTCAAGCAAGAAAAGGGCGACTTGGACGCAGCTATCCCGCATTACCGAGAAGCTTTGGCGCTAGATCCAAATATTCCTCAAACAGCTTACAACTTGGCAAAGATTTTTGAGGAACAAGGTCAAGTGGAAGAGGCGATCGCACATTACGAACAAGCTCTTGTCGCGGAACCGAGTTTCGTGCCCGCACTGATTAATTTAGCCGTGGCGCTGCAAGAAAAAGGCGAACTTTTAAGGGCGATCGAGCTGTACCGGCGAGCGCTGGAAATTCAGCCGCATAGCTGGGAAGCTTACAACAATCTAGCAACAGTATTGCAAGAACAGGGCAATTTAGAAGATGCGCTGGAGTATTATCACAAAGCTCTAGAATTGCTGCCGGATTTTGTGGAAGCTCTCAACAATTTAGGCAGGACGTTTATGGAAAAAGGCGCGGTAGAAGATGCGATCGCCTGCTACAGGCGAGCGATTCATTTAAGTCCAAATCATGCTAGCGCTCACCTGAATTTGTCCTTGGCTTTGCTGTTGGTGGGAGATTTGGAAAATGGTCTCGCCGAATATGAGTGGCGCTGGCAAATTAAAGGATTTAAAACAGGGCATTCCTATGTTATAGCGGGGGCGGAAAATACAGTTTCGCTGCGAGAATACCGGCCGCTGTGGGATGGTTCGGATTTGCAGGGAAAGACTATTTTGCTACACGCTGAACAAGGTTTAGGCGATTCGCTTCAGTTTATTCGCTACGCTGCGATCGTCAAAAATAAAGGCGGTAGGGTAATTGTGGTCTGCGATCGGCAGGTGCACCGTTTGTTTGCAACGGTTGAGGGCATTGATTTGCTAATAGTTAAAGGTGAGCCGCTGCCAGAATTTGACGTGCAAGTGCCGATGTTGAGTTTGCCCTATGTTCTCGGTACAAAGCTGGAAACAATACCGGCAAATACTGCTTATTTATCTCCGCCTGCGGGTGCTGAATTTACGCTATTGCCCGATCGCAATTTGAAAGTTGGGATTGTCTGGGCCGGGAATCCAAAACACCGCAAAAACAGCCAGCGTTCTTGCAGTTTAAGTCAGTTTATGCCGCTTTTGGACGTTTCGGGGGTAAGTTTTTACAGCTTGCAGAAAGAGCTTTCCGAGGCCGAGCGCACGCTGTTGAATCAAAGGTCGATCGTAGATTTGAGCCCGCATTTTGGCGATTTTGCCGATACTGCTGCTGCGATCGCCCAACTGGATTTAGTGATTAGCGTCGATACCGCTGTCGCCCATTTGGCGGGCGCTTTGGGCAAACCGGTGTGGATTTTGCTGGCGTTTTCGCCGGATTGGCGGTGGCTGTTGGAGCGCGAAGACAGTCCTTGGTATCCAAGTGCAAGGCTGTTTCGCCAGCATCGGCGGGGCGACTGGGAGGGCGTTTTCGCTCGGGTGGCGCAAGCTCTAGACCCGGTTGCTGCTGCATCCCGGCCGTCGGAAGAGGCGGATGCAGAGTTTCGGTTGGGGCACCAGAAGCAGCAGCAAACCGACTTTGGCGGTGCGATCGAATGTTATGAGCGAGCGATCGCGATCGATCCTAATTACGCAGCCGCCTACAGCAATTTAGGCGTTGTCAAACAGCAAATCGGCCGGCTCCCAGAGGCGATCGCGCACTACCGACAAGCGCTAGCAATCGACCGGAATTTGGCGGAAACTGCGAGCAATTTGGGCAGCGCCCTCGCGGAAGCAGGGGAGAATGAAGAGGCGATCGCAGAATACGAGCGGGCGCTTTCTTTGAACCCGAATTGCGCGGAAGCGCTGACTAATTTGGGGCTGTTGCGAGAAGGGCAAGGGGATGTGGCGGAGGCTGTAAGCTTGTACGAGCAAGCGATTCAAGTCAATCCTAATTGCGCTGCGGCTTATTTGAATTTGGCAATTGCTTTGGAGGAACAAGGGGAGGAAGGGGAAGCGGGCGCAAATTACGAACGGGCGATCGCGAATTACGAACGGGCGATCGCGATCGATCCAAATTATTTCGATGCCTTATACAACTTAGCATACGCCTCGCTGCGACAGGGCCGAGTTGCTTCGGCGATCGCATACTACGATCGAGCTCTGGCCCTGCAACCGGATTTGGCCGGAACCGATCTCGCGATCGGGAGTTGGCTGTCTGAACAAGATAAGTTAGAGGAGGCTCTAGCTTTTTGCCAGCAAGCGATTCAGAAAATGCCAGCCAGTGCACAGGCTCGCTGCAATCTGGGAATTGTCCTGCAGAAACAAGGCAAAATTGAAGATGCGATCGCCTGCTATCAGCAAGCTTTGAGCCTGAAACCAGACTTTCCTGAAGCTTTAAACAATCTCGGCAAAGCTTTTGAGGAAGCGGGAAAAATGGCAGAGGCGATCGACTGTTACCGTCGCGCGATCGAACTCAAACCCGGTTATATCAATCCCCTCAACAGTTTAGCAAGTGCTTTGCACGATCGGGGCTTCTTTGCAGATGCTATCACCTGCTACAGCCAAGCAGTTAAATTCAATGTCAGCCATGCTGAATCTCACCTAAATTTAGGTTTAGCTTTGCTGCTGGCGGGAGACTTTCAGCGCGGTTTTTGCGAGTACGAATGGCGACTGCTGGTGCAACAAAAACAGTTTCCGCGCCACAACTTTCAGCAGCCAGTTTGGGATGGCCAAGATTTGCATGGAAAAAGTATTTTGCTTTGCCCGGAACAGGGTTTAGGCGATGCAATTCAGTTTATCAGATACGCAGATTTAGTCAAGCAAAAAGGCGGTCGGGTAATTGTGTGGTGTTTGCCGCAGTTGCAGCGCTTGTTTGCACAAGTTTCGGCAATCGATGGGTTAATAGTTAATCCAGAGGATGCGCCGGATTTTCAATTGCACGCGCAGCTAATGAGTTTGCCACACCTTCTGGGAACAACTTTAGAAACTGTACCAGCCAAGGTTCCTTATTTAGCTCCGCCGCCCGGTTGGGAATTTTCTATTCAGAACACTCCTAATTTGAAAGTGGGAATTGTGTGGTCAGGAAATCCTGAAAATTCCCAAAATAATGTGCGATCGCTCCCGCTCAATTTGTTAGCTAAACTGTGGGATATTCCCGGAGCAGATTTTTACAGTTTGCAAAAGGAAATGACAGCAGACGAGATCGCTTTGTTAGAGCAAATGCCCGTAACCGATTTAAGCTCTTATTTGCACGACTTTGGCGATACTGCGGCGGCAATCTCGGCTTTGGATTTAGTGATTTCTGTAGATACTTCTGTGGCGCACTTGGCCGGTGCTTTGGGAAAACCAGTCTGGATTTTTCTGTGTTTTGTGCCGGATTGGCGGTGGATGTTGCAACGCGAAGATAGTCCTTGGTATCCCACGGCGCGGCTGTTTCGCCAGTCAACGGCGGGAGATTGGGAAGGAGTTTTAGAACAAGCGAGTTTCGCGCTCAGAGAAATAATTTTCCAGCATCAGGAAGCTCAACCACTAATAGAAACTCAGCCCCCTCTTGAATTAGCTAAAAAACAGTTTAATAGGGGAAATATTCTGAAAGCGCAAGGTAGATTTTTCGAGGCGATAGCTTATTTTAAGAATGCTTTAGTTTTGCAGCCAGATTTGATAGAAGCCGCAACTAATTTGGCAGTGACGCTGCACCAAACAGGCGATTTTGCCGAAGCTGCAGCCTATTATCAGCGCGCGCTCGAAATCGATCCGAACTGCGCTCAATCGCACAATAACTTCGGTATTTTGCTGCAAGCTCAAGGCAATATAGCCGCTGCTGTATCTTGCTTTCAAAAGGCGATCGCCCTGAATCCGATTTACCTCAAAGCTCTCAACAATCTCGGCGCCATACTCCAGCAGCAGGGCGAGTTGCCGACTGCGATCGCGTGTTTTCATCAAGCACTTTCTGTCAATTCCAATTACGTGCCAGCGCTGGTAAATTTGGGGGTGGCGATGCAAGCAAAATGTCAGCTAGCCGAGGCAGAACGCCTTTACGAGCGTGCAATTGAAGCAGAACCGAACAATCCTAAAGCATACTATCACCTGGGAACGTTATGCTTGGGTGCCGGCAAGATAGAACAGGCAATTTCTAGCTTGGAACGAGCGATATATTTGAACCCGAATAATGTAGAATCTATCACTAATTTAGGCAGTGCTGTCGAAGAATTAGGAGACGTAAATCGAGCAATTTTGTGTTACACTAAAGCTATAGAAATTGAGGCAAATTGTGTAAAAGCTCACTTCAATTTAAGCTTGGTGTTGCTGTTGAGTGGGGACTTGCCGCGCGGCTTAGCAGAATACGAGTGGCGCTGGCAAACAGAACAGGCGAAAAAATTGCAGCGGTTGAATTTTGACCAACCGATTTGGGACGGTTCAGATTTGAACGGGCAAACTATTTTGCTCCGAACCGAACAAGGTTTGGGCGATGCGATTCAATGTGTGCGATACGTGGCAATTGTACAGGAAAAAGGCGGCAAAGTAATCATTTCTTGCTATCAAGAACTGAAGCGTTTATTTAAGCAGATTCCTGGCATCGAGCAAGTGGTGGTTCGGATAAATGAATTGCCTGATTTCCAAGTGCAATCACCGCTGATGAGTTTGCCGCATATTCTGGGAACAAATTTAGAAAATATACCGGCAAATGTTCCTTATTTAGCGCCGCCGCCGAATTGGCAATTTTCGCTAAATTCCGATCGCAATTTCAAAGTTGGGATTGTGTGGGCGGGAAGTTCGGAACATTTGAAGGATTTTAAGCGATCGAGCGATTTAAGCTATTTTCTGCAATTGTTAGATATTCCCGGTGTAAGTTTTTACAGTCTTCAAAAAGAATTATCGGCGGGCGAGCGTACTTTGTTAACTCAAACTCCCGTGATAGATTTGAGCGACAATTTGAACGATTTGGCCGATACTGCTGCCGTTATATCGCAACTGGATTTAGTAATTTGCGTGGATAGTGCAGTCGCGCACTTAGCCGGTGCTTTGGGTAAACCCATATGGATTTTGCTGTGTTTTATGCCGGATTGGCGGTGGATGTTGCAACGCGAAGACAGCCCTTGGTATCCGACGGCGCGGCTGTTTCGCCAGCAAACAGCGGGCGATTGGGAGGAAGTATTCGATCGGGTCAAAATAGCCTTAAAACACTTAATCTCTACTCGTTCCCAGGAAGATCCTGGTAACGCAGATCCCGAGGCTGCGCCTCGATTTTCCTTATCGCCCGCACAGGTACAATTTCACCTAGCAAATGCCTTACAAAAACAAGGGAAAAAAGCAGACGCAGCCGCTCGCTACGAACAAGTAATTGCCGCCTCACCCCGCCACGCAGAAGCCCACAGTTATTTAGGTTATCTCAAAGAGGAAAACGGGCAAATAGCCGAGGCTATTGCTCATTACCAAAAATCGCTAAAAATCAATCCCAACCAGGCTGAAACTAACTTATACTTGGGTTCCGCCCTCGAAGAACAGGGACAAGTCGCAGAGGCGATGGACTTCTACAATAAAGCAATTCAACTACGTCCAAAATCGCCCAATTGGCGCTTTAAACGAGCCTGCGCTTTGCTCTTAACGGGAGATTTGGAGCCGGGTTTTGCGGAGTACGAATCGCGCTGGCAAACTCAAGAAATGGATCCCAGACATTTTGCCCAACCACTTTGGGACGGCTCCGATCTGCAGGGGAAAACTATTTTATTGCACCCTGAACAAGGTTTTGGCGATACGATACAGTTCATCCGCTACGCGCCTTTAGTTAAGCAAAAAGGTGGCAAAGTTATTGTTGCTTGTCATGTCTTGCTGAAGCGTCTATTTGAAGGAATTGCAGGAGTCGATCTAGTAGGAGTGCGGCCGAGCGATATGGTAGATTTTCAAGTGCAAGCCCCGCTGCTAAGTTTGCCGCGAATTCTGGGAACAACTTTGGAAAATAT
>Ga0247774_1000338_pt1 | contig 22922 bp, 21 predicted proteins | sample UWRJL001104B6_FD_179933 | JGI IMG/M metagenome (GOLD analysis project Ga0247774, IMG submission 179933) | Plant litter microbial communities from Arlington Agricultural Research Station in Wisconsin, United States - UWRJ-L001-104B-6 | ecosystem: Environmental > Terrestrial > Plant litter >... | reverse complement strand
CCATCCGTGACGACCCCTTCGCGAGCCGGAACCGAGGGAGGCAATAATCAGGTGCTTCAGGTCACGAAGGGCATTCAGCTTGGCTTGTGGATTCGGATGCACGCAGAACTGCCGCAGCAACCGTTCGTAGCCGTTTCTGAACGGAAACTCGCCCGTGTTATCCCTGTTGGAGGGAGATGGTCTGCTTCGCGCCGACACGGTATCGCTTGTGGCCGAGCTATCGTTGCCGTAGCCCATGGCCGAGTCAGCTGCATCAGACTCTCCAGCACCTCGAAGATTGCCAAAGCTCTTCTTCTTTCCTAGTATCCTCGGCTTGCTGGTCGCTGATGTGGCGACCACCGCCTTCTCCTTCCTTTGCGCGGCAGCCGCACGCTTTGCCTTCCTCTCCATGGCATCTCGCCTGTCGATGCATTGCTGACCCAAGTCCTCGAACCAGACATCCGTCTCGGAGCCCTTCGCGAATACCAAGTTGCCGAGGTCGGAGAGTAGGAGGCTGGTAAGAGTCTGCCGCAGATCGTCGAGGAACCTGGATTTCTCCTCGGACAATCGCTGTTGGTAGACCGTCTCGTTTGATGATGTTGCCGTCCCAGGGCGTCCAGTTGCCGGATGCGTGGACGTGTAGGGATATGAAAAGCTGGCAGACAGGTTGGTAAGGCTGCTATTGGGCGAGTGAGCGCGGGAAGTGGCGGAGCTGGGCGAAATGGCAGACTGGAAAGGCGAGTAGTATGTCGTCATGGAGTCGATAGTATGCACTGGGGATGATGCGCCGAAATAATCGTGGCCATCTCCATCGAAGTTGGTGTTGATGCGCGCAAAGCTAAAGTGGCCCGACCCGATTGACTGCTGGCTGCTGTTGTACGTGGAGATGTTCCGGAGGTCCCTGAGGCCAGCCAGCGGTCGAAGGCCGCTACCTGAACCCGAGACAAATCTTCGCTCCGAGTCGGATATGATGCTGGCATTGTCGTCGGTCCACAGCGAGTCTCTGTTGGCCATCTTCTTCGCAGCGTCCAGAATCTTGAGATCTCGGGAATAAAGATGGCTCGACCACAACACCGGCCCCGACTCCATCGTCTCCCCAATCAGCTTTCCAATGCAGTTATCCACTTCCAGGCAAAACCGGTGGATCCGCTCCTCCCCGTTGCAGAATCCAGACTGGACCTTGCTCTGCTTCAGCCACACCGACGTGTTCTCAGCCTGGTCGTCGCTCAGCTTGTTGGGACCACCTTGTCCTTCCGTCGCAGCAAGGAGCTCCATGATTTGCGACTCGGTCCGGTAGATGTACGCGGCCGACGCAGTTCCACGCGCCGCACTCGCTTTTGATCTCCAATTCCGGGACAGGCCCATCGTCTTCAAGGCCACGCAAATGTTGCGGCTGTACTCGTACGCAGCAGAGTTTCGGACGTCGGTGACGTACCACATCTTGTCCCTCAGGGCCCTTAATTGCCTGGTCATGGAGTCGATCAAGCCCTCGTGGCGTTCCTGGCTCTGCTTCAACCACACCAACCATGCATCATACTCCTCAATGGCAAATGCTGATCGACGACTGGAATCCCTAGGTCCGCGCGAGAAGATGTTCAACAGGACGGCAAACCCGTTTGTCCGGAGGCTGGAAGGAACCGAGTTGAGCTGCTGGAGCGTCTTCCAGTACGTGTGAGCCGAAACATAGTCAGACTGCGCCTGCGACTGCGTGCAGGCCGCTTTTAACATAGCTATGAGAGCCGAACCATCCGAATCTGCTGTCTGGGTCTCCCCAGATTGCGGAGTGCCAGACTTCTTCTCGGCGCCTTCATTCCCCTCACCTCGGCCTTCCCGGCCGTCCCGGCCGTCCTCCGCTTGTTGCCTGCGGTAGGGGTTCTTGTTGCCGATCGACTTCTCGGGCGTGATGATCTTGTTCTTGTTCCGGTACTTTTTAATGCCAGATGCCCGATTACTTAGCGGCGTCCGTTTCCTTTCGGGTTCAAAATCTCTCGGAATCTCGTAGTCCTCAACCAATTTCAGTATAGATTCCCTTAGCTCCGGATATTCCGTGGCCAAGTCGGACGCTTCCTCGGCATCCTCCTCTTCGTCGGATTCCGTGGTAGAAGAGTTCTCGTCCTCATCTCCTTCGTCATCCGGGTCATAGGTCATGCGTGTGGAAAGCCTGGTCCCGTCTCCAGAAATGAACAAGACGGCCCATCTCTCGGCGCACGGATGGCACGCTCCGTTCACTGCGTCATGTCCAAGTCTCTGTTTCATATCGTGCAGGGCAAGTCGGAGTCGGTAGCCATCTTCCTCAAACGTGCTCCTGCGCGCCTGGAGTGCGTCCTGGACCGGCGGCGAGTATCTCTGCGGTGTTCCTGATCTATGATCTGGATCTTGCGATGTTGGCGTGTCGCTGGCAACCGACTCGGTGGTGCTGATGACGGAGGCAGTATCGAAAGGGCGGGAATGCATGGAGGCGGGTTGGGAAATAGCCGAGAATCCAGAGATCGAGGCAGCCCCCGAGCGAAGACTGCTCGATGCCCGGGAGTGAGGCCGCTGCTCCGGGAACAATGCATTTACCAAAGTAAGAAGATCGGCAGGGGAGACAACGAGGTAGGGGTGGACTTCCACCGTCTCCCTGAGCGAAGTAATCGACCGGGCAGGGAAGAGCTTCGCTGTGGGCTTGGGCGCTCCGGCCCCTCGGAACCGACTCAGGATTCTTTCCACGTGGGCCTGGATCTTGGGAGGGACAGACACCGGAGCTGGCTTCTTACCGCGAGGCGGGTTTGTGAGGTCGATCACAATCTGCATTGCCCTCATGGCCACCTGTCTGAGGATTTTTTGCCGTCCGTACTCGGTGATGTGGTACTCAGCCATGAGGCCGTAGCTTTCGGGATGAATAATGACGCGTAGGAGGAAATGCTGGAACAGCCACCGGCAGACCAAAAACCTTCGCGTGCTATCCACAAAGTTTGCATCCAGGCGCCGCAAGATCTCGTTGCTCAGCTCAATGAAGCCCTCGGGAATCCCAGTGGCATCCTCATCGTCGATGACGTCGAAGAGACCGTCCACGGCACGCCTGTAGAACTCATCTGCCTCCGCAGTTACCTCCTTTGGCCACTCGGAAATATGAAAACGGGTTCCATGTTGGTCCTCAGCCCGGTCAAGAAGAAAGGAACCATCTTCCAGAATCTTCATGAGGTACCATTGCATGTTGGACTTGCCTGACCAATCCCGCATGGAAGACCAAATGTTCAAAATCGAAAGCAAGATGGGCTCCAATCCTGACCTTGAGTCCGATATCAACCTGGCGCATGCGGTGGCCCAAATGTCGGTTCGTCTCCTATCCTCAGAGCTGTCAGGTCCGGCCGAGTTCGCAAAGCAAGTGTGGACGAGAGCTGAAAGAGGATCATGCCTCTGGAACGACAAGAGCCTCGCTATAGGGTTGGGGTTAGACCCGTGAACAGAGCCCCTGCTGGGGGCACCACCGGGAAGTGTTCGACCCACGGGGCGGTTGTAAGGTGGTAGGACAGACTCGATAGGCTCCAAAGCTTGGTAGAAGCTCGTGAGCGATGTCAGTTCTGAGCTGGTTAGAGAGCAAAGCCTGGCTGCTAAATAATCAGGATTGGTCCGAATCTGAATCAAGAACTGAAGAAAAGTTTCCCTGGAAGAGGCAGAGATATCGTTCAAGAAAGGGGCTCCTCCGGATGCAGAAGCGTGCCCCGAAGGTCCAAAATTGGGCCCGCTGGAGGCATGCGCATTTCCAGACGCCGAAGATTCCAAAACGGGAGAATTCATGGCATCAATGTCCGGTTCCAACAGAGAATACCGCCGCAGCTCGTCGCAACTCCTCCGAACATCATTGATGGCGTTGTACAGCGTGGCAAACGTCTTCTTGTCGTCAGAACGGAAGCAGTCCACAAGGCTCCGGTGTGCTATCTCTCCGCAGCGCGTTAGACGGGCCGAAAGCGCCGTCGAAACCAAACTCCTCTGAAGTCTCGTCCTCGTATTTGCGCGCTTGCGCTCCTGATACCTGCTAAGCCTCACAAAATGGGCAAGCTCTTCCAACGTTGTGCTGTCGCTCTCGGGCGGCGTAGGGTCCGGGTTGGTACATTGCGAAGGGTCCGGAATGAGAGGCTTCGGGAGCGCCGAGGGCGACGTCGCCTTGTCACTCGGCTCCGAGGCCGGCGTCGACGGAGCTTTGCTTGTGGATGCGATCTGGGTCGGGGGGGTTGACGGTGCCGTCTGTGCTATGATGGGTCGCCGTGTGGCGCTCGAGCTTGGGAACTGCATCGAGGACCCTCGACGCCCGCCATCTTCGCTTCGTCGTATCGGAAGGGAACTCGTCCCGTCGGCGGCTCGAGTTCTACTCCGACTCCTCGACCTGTACCTCTGGGATCTTTGGCCGTCTATTCTCTCTGGCGGAGGAGTCGGGGACCGAGGAATCTGCGTTCCCGAGCCCGGCGGTGATACTAAGACCATCCAAGCACAAGCACGATATCAGCCACCGGTAATTTCAGTCGCGTTTTCTCTCCAAGATAGTCCGAGCTACACATATTTCGGGGTCACATACATGATGACGAAAGACCGCAGACGGGCGAGGAGAGCGAGCGCTGCATCGAGATCATGTCGAGCAGCCCATGAGCGGGTGATCTCGTAATCGCGAAGCTCAACCAGCAGCTTGTGGACAGCTGCTAGGAGCTCAGAGCGACTACTCGACCGGATTGGGAAAGTTGCCCTAATATGTAACTTTGAATGTATTCCTGGCGTGTCTGGAGAGTTTTGTTCGATGTGAAGGTCGAAGCCGAGGGGAATTCGAGGAAGAAGACGTGCGAGGCTTCTTTGTCGAGGTCGCGCTCTGCAGCTCTCAGAACCGCATTTATCCGCGTCGCGGGGGAGGTAGGTGGTGGGGACGACGTAGGCGGGGATGCCAGTGACTCAGGGCACCCAGCTACAAAATCTTAGTATTACGTCGTGCTTCGCAGTGTAAGCTTCACGCTTCACGGTCGAGTTCTAGGGACCCGTCTTTATGCCTCTCGAAGAGTAGCATCACGGGTTCTCGGGTGGGGGATCAGTTGCTCGGTGAGAAAGGGCGAAGAGCATTCAGGGTAGAAGTGGAAGAAAATCCAAGATGTTCCCTGGGATCGAAGGACTAAACCAACCCGAGCAGCAAAAGCATGTGCTGGCCCTGCTCCTGCAACAATCTGCAAAGACTACATAATCCAGGGAAAACTGCTTGTCGACTGGGTGCAACATGGGGCGGAAGGCGAGGCGTGGGATTAGGGATCATCAGAGCATAGGTCCGCAGTACATGGACAGATGGTGCGGCTATCCCAGATAAGGATTTTCGGCGGCGGCGGGCGGGGCAGCAGCTAGCTCGAGGTCTCCAGCAAGGACAGTCGACCACTGGATCCACCCATATGACAGTCCCCATCCCCCGGTGCAGCTCGGCCAGTTACCAACCAGCAAGGCCTCTCTCCCACTGTCATCCGGTCCCTGGGCTCAGCCGTGTTTCTCTTACAATTGTCATTCTTCACCGTCAGTGGTTTTACCAAGCGCAGATTTCGCCTCCAGAGAAACTTGTCGCGTGGGGACGGAGGAGGGGTAAAGTTGGCGCCCGTTCCTTAGTGGAAGACCTAAATTGAGAGTTCGCCCATCGACCTCGTTTACCCTTGTATGACAAGACTTTTTTGTCCGTCATGGACTCCATGTCCCCTGAAAGAACCTTGCCACAGCACCTGGCCAAATTTTGTGGTGGGACCTGGAGCTGCCGTAGCGCTTCTACTTGCCCAGCCACTCTGCCAGCTTTGCCCCTGCTGAGTTGTCCATGCATGGAAAGAGACCCTCGAAAACCGGTCCAAATTTTTCACCGCCCAAATGGATAGAGACGTCCAGCACCCTGCCTACGAACAGAAAAAGGCCTTACATACGGTAAGCAACAGAACTGGCAAGTAAATTTTTTTCCTTTTTAAAAATTGGGGTGTCTGGCCGAATCATGAACACACAGACAAATATTGGAGAGCAGTAGATCAAAGTCGAGACAAGCATCCACCACGGCCACCCCTTGGAAGAGGTCTATCCAATCCGCTTCGTCCACGCTTGTCCGCCAACTCACACGAGAGGCCCAATCATGTATCGCCGACCAGCGCAGCAAGGCCACCTTTTCGCACCCTCCCCCGCCTCGACCCCAACCAATGAGATTAGTTTGCATGAAAAGTGTCATTGGTATCCTCCCTCACCTTTTTTACTCCTTCTCTCATCCTTTCCCAACGCTGTCGCAATGGCGGGTCGAAAAGTAGGCCCGTTCCATTGCGTCTGTCCGTCATCATGCGGGTTCTCGTCTTGCCTTCATTCCCCGCCAGTCAAACTCCCCGGCCTGGCGAGGGACCTGGCGGTCAGCCTGATGTGCTGTCCAATCCCGTCTGAAGGATGGGAGGATGCGTGGGTCTCGTCGAAGTTGACCGGCTGAATCCCCCCGCTGTTGGTGATATGTGATACTCTCTCCTCGTCGTCCTTCCGTGGTGGCGGAGGCCATGGCCCTGCCTGCGGGCAAGGCCAACGCTTGATTTTCGGGACGGACCCGGCCGCTTGGAAACTTTGCGGACGATCTGCCGAGGACGTCGATCTCGCCAGGACTTCAACGGCACGTCGCGCGATTGCGGTGGCGGGGTAGAGAAGCCCGAGGTGTCTCGGTGTGAATTCAAGCGATATCGACACATCATCCTTACCTAGTCTATGAGTGTCTTTGTTCATGTATTTGTATGTTGATCATTCGTATGCAATTTCTTGACTCTTGATTGATAATGTTCCCCCCAAAAGTTCTGGGCTACTTTCTGTCCTGCAGGGCTATCAGAGATCGCACACCGCGCAATTAGGTGCGCCAAATGGAGACATGCATTGAGGCGGCAAGAATCCTCCTCAACTTCGAGTTGGTATGAGGAGAACGAATCAGAAGCAGAAATCAGCCATGGGGGTTGAGCAATATTACGGGCATTCGCGGGTTGTTTTGAACCTGCAACACAGTGATGTTGACATCAGCAACGATGTTCAATTCCAGAACTATAACACTCCAATACATAAGTAGCCTACTAACTCCACCCCCCATTTAAATAACCGGGAGTCAATGAATGGAAGAAAAATTAGGTCCCTCCCTATACGCCACAGCTCATGGTGAATACTCCATCCCAGTAGAAGGGATCCTTTCCGAGGAGGTGCCAGCATGTCAGCTCGACTCTTCCTCCCAGATTCCAGCTACTAGCAAACCATATTTTAACACTCCCTTGCGATATATACCCCGGCTAGTGATTCGAGGGGATAATTTCTCTCGGGGCACCACGGCTGGGTGTATGGATCAATTCGCGACTTGCTCTACGGAACGAACATACTTCATATGACATCCTGATGGGAAAGGGCCGCCTGGCTCGTATCGAGTTTCTCTAGTATGACCTAATGCTTTTATTCGGTTTCGAAGATAGTTGGCCCTCGTACTCCGTACTATAGTATACGGCAATATCCTGTTGTGAAGATGCTAGAGCCCTCCAAAGTGGCCCCTTCCATCGCCACTCCCGCAAATTCCCGTACGCCCCATGCGTCATACTTTCGTGAAGTACAAGTACCAGTACCTTGACCCGGAAACCCCTTGTTCAGCCTCCTTGCTTCACATTCCGTCGCCATTTCAACGATGTCGCAGCCCGCTGGTTCAACTTTCTGCTTGTCCTGAAAATGGGGCGGCGGAGAGAGGCGACGCTAAACCGCTGCCCGTCCCGATGCCAGGTCATCCAGCATTAGCGTCGCCCTGCCCGCTGAAGAAGAATTGCCATATCCTGTCGGACACACGACACTCGATATTTCTACGATCCACCTATCACCTGCTCGTCAGCTGATAATAGGATACAGAGGTGGACCCCGAATCCTCGGAACAAACAATAGGGGTTCGCCCCGCCGATTCGTCGTCTGTGGCTGATTGTCGTTCGCAATGTGGCCGCTGATGACTGGACGAGGCAGCATGGCCTTGTCAATTTCTCAGTTGACTCGGATACTTGCGAGCTCAGAATGCCGTTCGAGATCTCACACGTTTACATGCCGGATATGTAAGGGCAAGATCGGTCCTTGGACGCCAGGAAAAATGGGTGAGGTGGGGTATGTTGGGGGGTAGAAGGGTGATGACGCGGGGGGGTGCATTGAAAATTGAGGTTCTAATTGACCCTCTGGCCTTCATGCCACCGTCGACGCAGGGCTCGTGTGCAGGATGGTATTTCGTGGTTAAAGTTTTTTTTCTAAGCTGGAATCATCCTGCGCGGATAGGCTAACCCACCACTTACGTGGCATGTAAAAATTTCCGGTCGTCAATTCTTATAACCACGTAGCACATCAGCATCGGCTAACCCTTTAATTGCCACTCGACCCGAACCTCACGTCCAAGAACTTGAGCGTAGACATGATGCTGGCCGCATCAATCTCGACCGCGGGTCTACCGGCCGTGGCTGCCTCATCCTTCTGAGGAACTACCCTCAACTTGGGCAACCACGTCCCGAGGTCCTCGAACGCGCGGTCGAAATTCCGGTGGCTCGAAAGCGTCTTGTAGGTTTCCGCACAATTGATAGTAATGGGACGGCCTCCTCCCTGACTGCTCCCCTTCGTCTTGCAACATCCGCCGCCGCCCGCGTTCCCTCCACAACACCCGCCTTCGTTTAGGGAAGCCAGCGTTCTGCAAAATAAGCCTGATTGAGGGTCTTCGAGACACTGCTTGCAGGTCCCCGGACCGGCGTTTCCGCAGCCGGAGGGTGTAGGTACAGCCCTACTATCCCGCTTCCTGCGCTGCGACCCCCGAGGCGGTAGCTTGACGGCCCCACTAGATGTAATTTCCATCGGTGGCGGTGGCACAGTCTCAACTTCGGCTGGGGGCGAAGGAACTTGAGTCTCGTGAGAAAAGACGGAGCCCATCGTATTGTTTCCGGTGGACTGTAGGTTTGCTGCATCGGCGCACACGCAGTACGTGCCGTCATCGCAGAACCCGCACGTGTCTTTCGGTGCGGGCCTTGGCGACGTGGCGGACCGAGGAGGCTGGCTCGGCGTATGGCTTGATATGGGCGTAGATATGTCGGCAAATGGTTGCGCTGAATTGTTTGGCTTTATTCTCTTTTCTTGAGATTCTGTTCCCAACGGAGGAAACGCTCGTTTGGACCCCGGAAGCGGCGCTGCAACTGCTTGGATTGTCTCCTCAATGCACTGGCAAGCGCCTCCAAAGGCGCACTTCCCACACCCGTCATCTTCTTGAACTGACCGCAACGCCTCCTCGGCGCAGGCGCATGGTCCGCTAGGTTGACAATTTCCGCAAGTCAAATCCGCGTCGTTCATGGACACCATTGGGTCGGGAGGCGATACTATCTGAGAAATGGGAAATCCGTTCATCGGCTGCTGTTCGTTTGAAGATGACCGTTCGTTTCCTAGAGGTATTCTAGTTCCCACTCCTGATATCTGCTGTTGATTGAAATGCAGGTTGTGTTGATCCTGGGGCAAGTATCGTTGCCCATCCTGCGCACTCGATATACTTGCCGTGCGAGGATGGTTTCCTTCGTAGGAAGTTCCGTGAGCGCGCCTCAGGCTCCCAAGCTCCGTCTGAACCCTGCCGCGCTCCTGCCTCTCCTGCTCGAGAAGCTTTTCCAGCAGCGAGCACTTGGACCGAAATGACTCCAATTCCAGTTCAAGCTGCCGTATCTTCTCTTTCAAGTCCTTTTCGACCTTGTCCCTCTCTTCACGGTATTCCTCCAATTGCTCCTCCAGCTCCCCCACGCGCGCAGCTCGCCGTTCGCGAAAGGCCCTTTGCGCCGCCCGATTCTGTGCTTTGCGCTTCGTCGGCGGCGTGTCGGTCGCGGGCTTCCTCCCCGGCTTAGGTCGCGGAGGTACTACCCATTCCTTGGTAGTCATGGACATTTTCGAGCCTGCTTGTGTCGCAACAGGCGACGCCGGGCCTGACAACCCGGTGGCTGGTGTTTCAGGACTTATGACGGAAGCAGCCATCGACAGCTTGAGCGTGGCCGCATTCGTCACAATCGGCGCCGGGCGGCGAGGTGGAGGGTTGTCGAGTCGGATCGGGGAATTTGTGATTCTCACAGAGGAATTTCGAACGCCTAGTGTGGAGACTCTGGAGTTTGGCGGAGAAGCTTTTGGTGGTGATGTTGTTGTCGGTGAGGTTTGCGTGATAAGAGAGGGGATCGAGAGGTTCGCCCGAGGTTTTTGTCGGGATGCGGAGGTGACGGACATCCCCGCCATTTTCTCAGTGTCACTGGCAGCAAACTAGGCAGTTCAGTGCCTGCCCCGCCCAGGACAGCGCCACTAATAGCAGCACGGCCGACCTGATTTTCGCTGCGTACTCCTCAGTGGCTGAGGCCGAACTTGGTGCAAGTTTTGTTTCGAGTCGTCAAAATCAAACCACGGATATTTGGTGCGTTGTTGGCTTTGTCGATGTCAAGTAAGTAAACTTGAGTTGAACGGTAGAACGGACAGTTCGTTGAGCAGTGGGATTGCAACCTCAGACATTCGCGTCTCCTCCTCACATCAGAGTACAGAACCGCAGCTTAACATTCGGCTGCAGAATTGACAGGCGATTGCGTATTGTTATTCCATCCGTGGACCTCTTGATAAAACTGAAGGGGAGTGAATCATGGCCCCGGGACTTTAATCGGTTGTTCGTTGTTGTATTTGTATATCTGTGCACCGTTCTATTCGTAACTGCTGCCTGGGATGAGCCTTCGATGGTCTAATTCCCCAGTGACCTGGGGTACCCGGAGTCGTTCCGAGGGCGGTTGTTAGATATTCCGTTCTGGGTTGAGGATTCTTCTGGTCGACTCTGATGCAACAACCCCCGAGACTCTAGGTCGAGCTCGACACGTATTGATGCGATGGTTTACTCAAGGGTGAGACCAAAATCATGGGTTGAAAAGAGGGGAAGGTCAATTTCGGCAAACTGTTGTGACAGCCAATCCTCCGATGTAGGAGTGACCTTGATGGAGAGTCCGGGAATGATCTTTCTGATTGATAAGATTATATTGCTGACCCCGGTGAATGTCGCCCCTGTGCGTGTGGGTCCGCATCCAATCATACGTTCGGATATCGGCTAGGATGCTCCCCTCAACTGCTGTGCCCTCTCCAGCAAGATTGCGCCGGGGCCTCCAGCACTGACGGCTGCTGGAACAATGTCCACACTTACTTTTGTAAGAAGCGTTCTGTGCCTAACATTGAGGACGATTTCGCGTATACGGCTTTAGAACTAGCACAAAAGTTCTATTTCCAACTCCCTCTTAATGCTGCAGGTGGCCTGAGTCAGTTTCAAACTCTCAGAGGCGCCTGCCCAAATTGAGGCACAAATTCGACACAATATGGCGACTTTCAACCTGCCCTCCTCGTCCTCGTCAGATGACGAAAACGACGACAAACCCCTGCCCTTCCCAAACGCGCTTCCTCGCTCCGATTTTCTTGAACCCAATTTTGACGCAGTTGAGTATCTCTCCAACCTACCACACCGGCACCAAACCCTGGAAGATCTCCGCGCCGAGCTCCGGGAGCGGAGCGCATCCATTAGCTCCGAGCTCCTCGAGCTGGTTAACAACAACTACACGGCATTCCTCTCCCTCGGAAGCGAGCTCAGAGGCGGGGATGACAAGGTAGAGGACGTCAAGATGGCTATTCTTGGCTTCCGAAGGGCCGTAGAAGAGGTCAAGTCACGCGTTAGCGGTCGGCGAAGGGAGGTTCAAACCCTCAACGCGGAGCTCGGGAGCATTCGCCGGGATATTGAACTGGGAAGGCAGATGCTGGAGCTGGATGAGCGGCTGTCGTCTATGGAGGATCGACTCGCCGTGGGGAACGTCGGCGCGAGAGGCGGTGAAGAGGACGACTTATTCGCCGATGAGAGTGATGAGGACGACGAAGAGGAGAGCGATGATGATAAGACCGAGGCGATGGTAGGAACCAGTCCTGGTAAGCTGGCCACTCTTGTTGGGGATCTTTCCACGGTAGAGGCACTTGCGGAGTCAATTGGGAGGGACACGGCTTTTGCAGTCAAAATGGAAGAGAGGATATTCAGATGTCGCAACACAATCCTGCTAGATCTTGCCAATGCATTAAAGGAAGCAAAGTCGTCGGGCGTCGCTGGCCGTGGGAGGTTGATGCGCTACCTTGCTCTCTACAGAATAATGGACTCCGAAAAGGATGCCGTCATGGCGCTCAAAGGGAGCTGAGCAATTTGGTGCAGTTATAGGTTAAGATTCAGTTGGCTCCAATGTATCAAGATACCCATCTATCGAGATTCTATCCCAGTTTTCATCGTACACAGACTTCCACCGTACTTACATGGGTCCTGTCAAATCCTTGTCGCTCACCTCACGATCGCTTGGTAGATACCTCCCGTTGAGACTGAAGCCCGGCCCATGCGATGAGCTAAAGACCACCTCCATAACCTTCTTGACAGCCCGCTTGCCAGCCATTCTATCCGCAAGGACCTTGACCTCGTCCACAACAGCCGTGACGTTTTCGGCTACCATTTTCGGTGTGTAAGCTAGAGAGCCGACAGGGAGCCGGATAACGCCCGTCCGCTCGCGAAATAGTCTGGCTTGCGAGGCCAGCTCCTTCTTGATGTTTGCCGTGATGGTACCTCGCTTCCGACTGGGCATGAGACCCTGAGGACCAAGAATGGGACCGAGTCTCGCCCGATTGAAATTCATCTCGCTCGACTCATGGACCAGAAGTCGTTGAACGTTCATTTGCCCATCGCGTATTTTGGCAAACAGAGACTCTTCACCAACGAGTACTGCACCGGCTTCGAGGGCCTGCTTTGCTATTTCGCTGTTTTCGGGACAGATGACAGCTGTCGAGATTTTGCCCGCAACCGGATGGGGGAGCATAATGGTGCCCGCAATGGGCTGGATGCCGGGCTTAAGGGCGTGCATTCGGATTGCGACCTCGTACATTGTGCTCAGGGGTCTCTTGCCGACTTCGATTGCTCGGAGGTGGCTAGCAGGGGGCCATGGTTAGCTGGATGGAGATGATGGTGGTGAGGATAAGTTTACCGGATCGCATCGCAAAGTGAAAACTGCGGTGCCTTTGTCGGATCGGGGTTCTTGAGTTCTACTACTGTCCTGTTCGCTTCTATTTCTTTTGTTTTGTTGGACTTCATTCTCTCTCTCATCCGCTTCTGCTTTGCAGCTTTTTCCGCTGCTCTCTTCTTCGCGCTGGCCCACCTCACTTGTCGCGCTTGAACGACAAGTCCGGTGCGCGTTGCAAGGGGCCCGAGGCTGCTGGAGATGCCAAGCCTTGCCATTGGTGCAAGGCAATGATTCCTCGGCCCCATGTTGCTGTTGAATGATCGTGGTCGCGAGTTGTTGGTCGCGAGTTACGATAGACTAGGTCGGGACCCGAGCTCGATCAGGTCGATTCTTGTCACAAAATTTATCGGATCCTTGAAATCGAGGCAGGAATTCCGATCTTATCTTATCAATCAATCAGCCCGCCACCAACCGACCACCAGGTCTACAAGACCTGCCCCGCCAACCCGAGATGGATCGCCAGGCACAGAATTTTTTCGAAACGGCTGCAGCGTGAGTCAACAAAGAACAGTTTTATTCTCATTCCTCGGTCTAGAGACAAGCTGGGCAGAAATTATCAAGAGAAAAGAGTCAATTCGTCACCACCGATCAGCACCGATCACCATGACACCCGACGAGCTTCTCGGCATTGTCCCGAGCCTTGCTGGTGACTTCAAGTCCATCGAGGCTCATTTCCGAGCTCTCGACAAGCACCTCACACTCCGAACCTATTTGGATGGCTATAGTTTGGGCGAAATCGACACTCAGATCTGGACGGTTCTCAGGTCTAACAAGGCGGCCATCGGGGTTGTGCGCAAGGGACCTCACACCAACCTTACCCGATGGTTCACCTTTGTGGAGAAACAGCATCCGGAGCTCGGAGGCGGCATCAAGAGTGCCGAGGCTGCCAAATCGGCAAAGAAATCTGCAGCAGATAAAGCTGGAGGCAGCTACAACATCTCTCTTCAGGATGCGGAGAAGGGAGTCATGACCAGATTCCTGCCTGAGCCTTCGTAAGCTTCTCTATTCTTGCCGTTGGCGGCATCGCTCCTAGCTAACAGGGAATGTAGTGGCTATCTTCATATTGGCCATGCGAAGGCAGCTCTTCTCTGCGACTACTTCGCCCACCGCCTATACGATGGAAAACTACGGCTTCGGTTGGACGATACAAACCCGGCTAAGGAGAAGGAGGAGTTCCAAGATGCCATCGTTGAGGATCTTGCCATGATGGGAATCAAAGCCGATTCCCTAACGTACACGTCGGATTACTTTGACTATCTGTATGACATGTGCAAGAAACTCATTAGCGACGGACACGCCTATGCCGACGACACAGACGTCGAGACAATGCAGAAGGAGCGGATGGACGGTATCGCTTCGAAAAATCGCGACCGGCCGGTTGAGGAGACGCTGCGCATCTTTGAGGAAATGAAGGCCGGCTCCGGCGATGTACAGAACTACTGCATCCGAGCCAAGATGTCGGTAGATAATCCCAACAAGGCGATGAGAGACCCGGTCATTTACCGCTGCAATAAGTCGGATTCTCACCATCGCACCGGCACCACTTGGAAGATGTACCCGACATACGACTTTGCCTGCCCCGTAGTAGATAGCTACGAGGGAATCACCCATGCCCTCAGAGCTACCGAATACACGGACAGAAACCCCCAGTATCAGTGGTTCCTGAAGACGATGAACCTGCGCAGTGTCTACCTCTGGGACTTCTCTCGCCTCAACTTTGTCAGGACCTTTTTGTCAAAGCGGAAGCTTGCAAAGTTGGTCGATGCTGGGAAGGTCTGGGGCTGGGATGATCCTCGCATGCCAACAATTCGAGGAGTCAGGCGCCGCGGCATGACGGTCAACGCACTTCGCGACTTCATTCTGCGACAGGGCCCGAGCCGCAACATCTCACTGCAGGACTGGAAGACCATCTGGGCGACGAACATGAAGGAGATTGATCCTGTCGCCCCCCGTCACACAGCTGTTCTTAAGAAGGACATAGTGAAAGTCAAGGTGACAGGAACTGAGGCTCCGGCCGAGCCTTTTGTAGAGGAAAAGCCTAAGCACCCGAAGAACCCCGCTATCGGCACTCGAAAGGTTGCCTTCTCGTCGCAGTTACTCATCGACCAGGAGGATGCCAAGTCGTTCAAGGAAGGCGAGGAGATTACACTGATGTCTTGGGGCAACGCATTTGTCCGCAAGCTCGATTCGAGCGATCCGATGGAGTCCATTACGGTGGAGCTGAACCTGAAGGGAGACTTTAAGAAGACGGAGAAGAAGATTTCTTGGCTGTCGGCTGAAGGCTCAAAACTTGTGCCTGCCGAACTGTGGGAGTTTGACTATCTGATTACCAAGGACAAGTTAGAAGAGGATGACAAGCTGGAGGATTGTCTCAATCCCGTGACAGAGAAAATGGAGGAGGCACTGTGTGAGGAGGGCGTTGGGCTGCTAAAGCGCGATGACATTATCCAACTGGAACGCAAGGGTTTCTATCGCTGCGACAAGGGGCTCAGCGATTGGACTGACGACGAGGCTGGGGAGAAGGGGAGACGCGTCGTCTTGTTCTCAATTCCAACGGGCAAGACGGTCTGAGTGTCCGAGCACCTAATAGGAGCAGATCATTCCGATGGGTTTCCGTATTAGATGCTCAAATCAAAAGTAATTTCTTCGGGCACGTCCGATATCTACATTCTTGTGGCTCCACATCTAGATAGTGCCTGCACGTGTAGACCCTTTCCAGCCACTGCCAAGCTAAAGATAGGTAGGTACAAACCCCCGATATTCCGAATATGCGACGGCAAGCATGATCCGCTGTCATCGGCACACCTGGCACTTCTGTGCGATTGGATCCTACAGGTTCCAAGGCCTCCTACCATTTGTCGGGCGTGTATTGAATGCTCACGTGGGAAGGGGGGAGGGGAATTCAGGCGCACTCCAACGCACCCGCAGAACTTCCCCAAGCTGGGCTAGGAGTTGAGGCTTTGCTTTTGGCTGAATTCAAAGGTAGGACTCTTCTGGTCCCAACGACCCAGCCCCGGGCAATAGGACCAGCACGGTATCACGCTAGTGGGAAACGAGACTCCAGAGGGCTGTTAACCCATCAACCAGGTAGGAAATTCCCTTGCGAGCGATTCTCCCGGTTCCCCCGGTCACTGCGGCTAGGTGCCGCTAAAGGAGCTCGGGTCGCCGTTGACAGGGACGGTGTTGCGAGGCAAAGCGTACGAAGTCGGCCAGTATTCTTAGGCGAAGCCGGCTGCCTAAAGTATAAGCTATCAATTAGATTAGCCCGAGCTATTCAAACATATTATCGCGAATCGTCAGATCTCTCAAGCTCCAGGGTCCAACCTCGACCGAACGCGTGTTTCCATGCCCAACGGATGGACTTGCACCTTTTTCGGCCTCTTGATCCACGCATTTTTCTTGTCCGCCTGCGCGACAGCAAAGTGATCCATGGTATCGAGGTGGATTGCCGGGCACAATTAGTGTATGCCAAAAATAGGGCATTGGCTGAAGTTCAACCACATCACGAGCTGCAGAGACACTTAAAGATGGAGCGGGATCGACGCGAATGTACCTACGCCGTAGGCTTCCACCAGCTATCCCGCGAGGTAAACCAACGGGGCAATTCTTGCGGGCCTAAACATAGGTAAGCTCAGTTTCCCTGACCGGCATCGGGCTCCGCACACGGCTTACGAGGCTTGTTAGATGAAGTGTGACGATATCGACGGGTCCATAATTATGAAGGTATTCGAATCTTTTTATCCGGCTCCTATTTGAATCTTCCTACAAAAGTGGTCTAGCTCACGGTACGTATGGCGAAGCCTTGTCTCTTGTCCTTGAATATACCGCGGACTGCTAATAGCAGCGAGAACGAAGAAGCACATGTGCCTTATCGTCCCCTCTTCGAGCACGCACGAAGCAATACGCTTGCCTACATTCCGCGATAAAGTTTTGGCCGCAGGGGAGATACGAGGCTTTTGTCTCGCCTAGCGAAAGTTTTCCTGCTGCTGGTAACTAGCTAGCTGTAGCTAGGGACCTCGTAATTAACCGTGCACATGGTGGTACGGCTCCCAGGCTATTGGGAGACGGGATGGACGGGTGTGTCGTGGGATCAATCATCAGCACACCACTACTCGGTACAAATTGATGGATTGAAGCGTGCCGCGCGGGTGGGTACTCTTTCTGCCGCATGAAGGAATAAAACTCGGACCAAACCAACCACTTGAGACGGTTTTTTCTGTTTGGGATGACCTCATTTGCCCTCGCAGCGTTCAATTGCCTGCCGACAGATCGACCAAATTTGCATGGGAATGAATCCGCCTGATCGCGATTGCACTGTCTGTATCCAGCTGCAGCTTCGTGGCAGCCTTCGTCACCCAGACGACCCAAATATGATCTTACCGTTATAGCTATGGGGCCGTCGGAAGCTCAAAGGAGTTTGAGTCAATTTTTGGCGAGACCGTTGTTGAACTTGTCATGAAGATTGACAAGCGGACTATCGGCCTTGTACTCGCGTAATACTATACTATCATCCGAAACCAAAGTCCTGGGCGGGCATTTTGCTACTTACCAAGAGACAAAATCCCACGAGCTCGGAAATTGCGACAAAAAACCCATCTCGACACCCAAAAGCCAATAGACTACTAGTATGATGATGCGTGTTCCACCGCCAAACAAGGTGTTGACAACATGGGCGAAGCCCGACACGACCACTTAACGACACTGAGAGCCGTCAACTGTTCCAAGCGAAGCTATAACAGGCTCATAAAATGACGTTTGGGTAGCATCCGGATCCTTGCAATGCCGGGAGTTGTCGAGGCTGTCTGCCATAAACAACACTTCCCGTTCTATACTATAGCTTACCCGGTGTTTGTGTGCGCTCTTTGCACATCACTGGGACGGTATTAGGTGGTGAGTGCTGCTGCTTGGGCTGTAATAGAAGCATGTACGTTATAACCCTCCATCATATCAGCTTATCGGTAAGAGCCTCCATGTTGTGATGGACGTCCGGTTGAGAAATAGCCTAGAGATATTGAGATAATATACCTGGTCCATAGTTTGTGCTTCTATAACTATCTATTCTCCGTTCTTTTTATGTTTGAGGAAGATGCAGGTACATCCCTATGTCCCTATACCCCCTACGGAAACAGGATTCAGGAACGAGGTCGGCGCCGTCAATGGATGCGGGGATGGACGAGAAACGTGCTCACACGCCCCCCCCTTCTTCGTAGGTGTTGTACAATGCCATCCTGAGAAGAGCAGCGATACATGGCAGCCTGAATGGCGTACGGCGCGGTCGGGCGGGCCGTTAGAATTCTTCGCGATCTCGGCCCTCAGGGTGAAATATAGCGGCGTGTACTGAATAAAACAACATCCATGTAGTAAAGTATTGACCAGGGCAGAAGTCGACTCGAGAGAGATCCGGGAAATAGATGAAGAGACGAGATATCTCGGACGGATGAGAAACCAAACCAAGTACATATCTGGGGGGACGCCTCTGTTCTGTTTTCCCTTGGATCCTCCCCACTTATCCTGAGTGCCTGAGGAATCCTCATACTCCGATTACCTCTGCCTAACAAGACCATTTCAAAAATGCATGCCTTCGCTAAACTCGCGGCGGTAGCGGCCTTCGCCATTACAAATGTGATGGCCGAATCAGGCCGAACACTGACGTCGTGGGACTGGTAAGTGCCACAAAAGGCTGGACCGCATAACACAATTTACGGGCCCGTACTAACTATTTCCTCTTCTACTAGCTGCAAACCCGCATGCGCCTGGGATTCCATCCTCAGATCCTCCGGAGCAACGTAGGTCGCACCACCAAATCTCTCCTGCTGTCTCCTCCTAAACTTCTACATGTCGGCCGAGGGACTATGGCATCAACCCTTGGATCCCAAAAGCTAACAATGCTCCCTCGTAGTGGCCGCCCCATGGTCTGCAACAAAAACGATCAGCCCTTCTCCGCCGCAGACGGCGGCAGGGCCGCCTCGGGATGCGGTCGAAACACCACGTCGGAAATCAACAGCGCCGGCTACCTGTGCTCGGACTACTCCCCGCGGCCCGTGGCCGAGGACTTCTCGTACGGCTTCGTCATCACCGACGGGGCGGACAACTGCTGCAAGTGCTTCGAGTTCACGTGGACGAGCGGGCCGGCCCAAGGCAAGAGGATGCAGGTGCAGGCCATCAACGAGGGGGGGTCGACGGAGAATGGGAGGAGAGATTTCATCCTGCTGACGCCAGGAGGTGGAACTGGGGGGAATGATGGGTGTAAGAATCAATGGGGTTCTGAATGGTAGGCGTTCCTTCCTTTTTGGGTTTCTGAGAATGTGGAGGGAGAAGACATTTTCGACAACGATTGACGGGGGCGGAGATGTGCTAACTTTCTTGCAGGGGCCGAGAATACGGTGGTGTTACCAGGAAGGAGGACTGCGAAAACCTCCCGACCGACATGCAAGGAGGCTGCTACTGGCGTTGGAACTGGGCGAAGGGGGATGTCAACACCTGGGCGATTGACTGGCACAGGATTTCTTGCCCGGATCCCTTGACTGCCATATCCGGTTGCAGAGCTTAGTTGGAATGCTGGCTTATTACCCCTCCCTTTCCCGCCATTAATTTGACATCTATGCGTAGATGCACGCTCGAATCTTTTTTGTTCTCCTTTTATCCCCGTCACGTTGAGTATTGTACGAAATCAAAAGACAGGGAACCTTATTAAACCCCGTTGTGGTTTGAGGGATTACGGCTTGGTGTTTGGGCAGAAAGAGCCATGGAGTGTTCTTAATTCTTCTCTAGGCTCGCAAAAGTCTATGGAAGAGCGGATGTTGTATCCGGCAAAAATATTAATTTGAGTATGTACGAGTGAGAGTTGAACCTCTTGCATCTAGGCTCGGTATCTGGATCTTTCTGCCGCTTCATCTCGCGTTAGACAACGGATGTCTATGAATGTGTGAAAGTGCCCAAGGGGAACCGATGCTGACGTCTAGGCGCTATCCTATCTCCCCTTTGATAAGAACACCCATGATTTGCGACTCATTGGTACAGAGGGTTGCAGCGCCCTTGGGTTGTATCTCTCTTGGTGCTTTTGAGGAGGAACGTGACAAGGCAAAGCTACTCACACCCTGAGCTGTCAACGAGTCAACAACGTTCATGTTTGAATTCCTATACTAACGCATCTTCTGGTCAATACTGACACAAATCCTCCTCATCTCATGCCTTGAAAGCCCTTTTGAAACGAATGTATCTCTTTATTGGTCTCGAGTTGAGATATCTTGTTTCTCGGCAGTCGTGTTCTTATTTTCGACCTTTATTAATTATCTGAATCACATTCCAGACACACTGTGTACGTATCGATTGTGTTGTATATTACAACCTACAACATTTTCGTGGTCCCTTAATGGTTGCGTTCGTGTTGGGAAAGTGTCTAATTCACCGTCTCGGTGAAGACAGCCCACCGAGCGGATTTTCGGTGGGTTCCCTTCACCGCCTACTGTTCCTGTGACTGCCCCGCCAAACCGCAATCAATTCTGCCATAGGTTATCGGGAAATTTTTCCAACTCCACAACCTGCCAAACATCAGGTGTACCACCAGGATCTTACCGACCACTTTCGTAGGACAAATTTCTGAAATTTTGGTATTGCTGAAACTCTTTCTAACATCGCTTCTCGCTCTCTTGTTCCCAATTGTAGTAGCCCTCTCTTATAAAAAGGGCTCAATGGCCGACCGGATACACAAGAAACGGGGTCGCCAAAGCCAGCCGGGCCCGACCAAGAAGTGTAAGAAGCAGAAGGCCTACCACAGCGACTCGGACTCCGGGGATGCTCTCAAGACGGAGAAAGCGGTGGGGGGAGCGGCGGCGACGGACTTTGCAGGCGTGAACCTCTTGGACTCGGACGACGACATCGAAAACGCTAAGGTCGACGAAGGCGACTCTGTGTCCGCGTCTTCCTCCGAAGAAGATCCGGATCAAGAACTTCGGAAAGCAGGTTGGGAAGCTGAATCCGACGAAGACGGAGGAGTAGAAGAAGAGGAAGAATCAGACGCCGCCTCAGACGCGGTAGAAGATGCTCCAGCACAGGGACGGGCAACAAAATCCAAACGCAACGACCCCTCCGCCTTCGCCACGTCGCTCTCCAAAATCCTGTCCACGAAGCTTTCTTCCTCCCGTCGCGATGACCCGCTGCTGGCACGCTCGGCCGCCGCGCACGAGGCGTCCCGCGCCGCGGCCGACCAGGCATTGGAGGCGAAGGCGCGGCGAAAAGTCCGCGAGCAGAAGCGGAGGGCTCTCGAGCGGGGTCGCGTCCGCGATCCGATGCTTGCTGTCGAGGGGGATGTCGACCATCAGCAAGGAGGTATGGGGGAGGGGATGCGCGCCATGAGCGCCGCCGAGGTGGTGGAGGAAGAACGACGGTTGAGAAAGGTGGCGCAGAGGGGCGTGGTGAGGTTGTTTAATGCAGTGAGAGCCGCGCAGTCGACTGCACGCAAGGAGGAAGAGGGCGGGATCGGGGTGGTGAGGAAGGGGGAGCGGGTGAATGAGATGAGCAGGAAGGGGTTTTTAGAGTTGATCGCTAGCGGCGGTGGGGGTGGGGGGTTGAGTAGGAAGGCCCTGGGGGAGGCTTGAAAAAGGACATGCCAAGGTTGGGAGAGCACATGAGATGGGTAGGCTTTGATAGGGGATTTTCCATTCCGCTACATATGTGAGCACTGGTTCGGCGTTGCGGGGAAGCATCAATGACAGACAAAGGTTAATGATTCTAGAGAATAGAGTGAAGAGCAGTGTGTGGTATTACTTCAGTTCCTCTCCGGCAGCCTCCATCTACATGCAAGAACCGTAGACGGACGAGTCTCTCTCTCCGTCTAAGATTTTTGCTTCCCATATATCTAATGTACACGCCGGCATCGTATCTCGTTAGTCTTATAAACTTGCCTCGCTATGCAGAGGGTTCCACCAGGTCTATCTATGTCGCCATGACTTGTGACAAATTATCAACACGGAAGGAATAGAAACAAGCGATGAGACACGGTCCTTCGTCTCATAGCATCCGATACCTGCTTCCTCGTCTCTCCCACAACCCTCCCCCTTTCTCTCTCTCCTCCTCTCTCACTAATTTATACTGTCCCTAGTTTCCTCACCCCTCCGAAGCCTTATTCCCCTCAAAATTTGTGGCCTGGATATTCCTCGTCATGGGCGGCAATTTAACCCTCAACCCATCTAGCTCCTTGGACATCTTGATTTGGCACCCTAACCGACTAGTATCCGTCAAGCCAAACGCGAGGTCGAGCATGTCCGCTTCGTCGTCGTCCGGGCCGCCTTCTTCCTGCAAGGTCTTGTCGTACCAGGCCTCGTCAACGATGACATGGCAGGTGGAGCAAGCGACGGAGCCGCCGCAGGCACCCTCCATTTCTAAATCGTGGGCCTGGGCAATGTCGAGGAGGGAGTCGCCCGCGCAGACGGCGAGATTGTGTTCGAGGCCTTCTTTGTCGATAAAGGTTACGTGAAGCCTGACAGACGTTAGTGTTAATATTTGGAGTTTTGCATTGGGGAGAAAGGAGAACTGGTGCTGGCCGGGGGGCAGCTAGATATAACTTACTCCTCGCCTGGCTTGGGGGTCTTGACCGCGCCGTGAGGTCTTGCTGGTGTGGTTGAGAAGGTCCGGCATGTTTGCTTGGGAACGAGGAAGGAGACATGAGAGAGGTTCGTCGGGCGTTGGGACATCGATGCGCAGAGAGGGCGCCATGGCCGTCGGGCGAAGCTGGTTGCGGACGATCTAGGAGTGGCGGTTTGAAGCAGTAGCTTCCGGAGGCTGGTGATGTTGCGTGACGCTGCCGGCATTATGACGGCATGTAAAGATTGTGTTGTTAATAATTAAATAGAGTATTTTGGT
>Ga0247774_1000337_pt1 | contig 22976 bp, 19 predicted proteins | sample UWRJL001104B6_FD_179933 | JGI IMG/M metagenome (GOLD analysis project Ga0247774, IMG submission 179933) | Plant litter microbial communities from Arlington Agricultural Research Station in Wisconsin, United States - UWRJ-L001-104B-6 | ecosystem: Environmental > Terrestrial > Plant litter >... | reverse complement strand
AGCCGGTGCGAGTTCTGGTTGAGTTCGATCGTTCTCTAACACGTTACAAATCGTTCCAAAACGCTACATTTCTACAAATCATAAAGCAAATTTCAGGCTTATGCTTGACATTAAGCAACTAGAGTACCAACGCCCTAGTTTAACCTCCCACAAGAAAACTCAACTATTTTTACCGCCAAAACCATGATAGAAAAAATTTTAGTAGCCGTCGCCGGTCGCGGCTTGTGCGAAGAGATGTTTAATATGTTAATGGACATCCCTTCCTTGCAAAAAAGCTCTGTCACCGTCTTGCACGTCGTGCCACCGCAAGTAACATCCGACGGCATGGCCGCCAAGTTGGAAGAAGGGGGCAAGATTTTAGCACAAGCAATCCAGTCTATGAAAATAGATCCCAGCCAAGTCAATCCCCGGCTCAAACAGGGAGACCCGAAAACAACTGTTTGCCAAGTCGCAGAAGAAGAAAAAGCCGACTTAGTAATTATGGGTTCCCGGGGACTCGGACGGCTGCAATCGATTTTGGAAAACTCTGTCAGCCAGTACGTTTTCCAGCTAACATCCCGACCGATGCTGTTAGTAAAAGACGATATCTACGTCAAAAAAATCAAGCGCGTCATGGTGGCGCTAGATAAATCCGAATCCGCCAAACAATACTTAGAACTCGCCCTATCTTTTGCCAAAGAAGTCAGCGGCGGCCAGATAATTCTAGTACACGTCACCAAAGATTTGACGGGAAAATCCACCGAAGATTTAACAGCAAATGCTGAAAAAGACCCCGTATTAGCCCCCGCAGTAGCACTCGCGAAACAAATGGGAGTTAGCTACCGCTGCGTGAGTGCCACCGGCAAGCCAGGGGAAGCAATTTGTAAGATTGCAGACGACGTGAATGCCGACTTGTTGGTAATCGGTTCCCCCGATCGCCGGCCGAACGTTGCCAAAAACTTTGTGGATCTCGATCGACTCCTGGGAAATTCGCTATCAGACTACGTGCGAGTCTATGCCAACTGTCCAGTCTTGCTAGCCCGCACAGTCGCCTAGAATCTCATCCTTAACAGTTAGCAGCCAACACTCAACAGTTAACAAAAAAAGCGCCTCAGCAAAAAGCTGTTGGCGCTTTTTTTGAAAGCAGCTTGGCCCAGAGTGAAATAGCAGCAGTTGCTAATCTTTTCTACCTTGACGGCTAGCCGTTTGAATGTACAGAATGATTAGAAAAACGCTGGGCACCAATACAAACAGAATGGTTGCCACAAACCCTAAATCGTTAACTTCCATGAAGACGCTCGCCTCTATCGGAAAATAGGAAAACACACACAACTAGGATATCACTCAAAGGCAAAAGGCAAACTCGAAGACAGAAGGAGAGCTTGCGGACAAGCGTCGAAACCCGGTTTCTGCCTCGATACCTGGCTGCCCAATCTTTTATTTGTCCTAGAAACCAAGTTTCTTTTCCTAGCCCGGCAAAAGGGGTTATTATACAGTGAAATAGGAAAAAAAAACAAAATTATTGCATTCTGCATTTTTCTTTCCTTCTGCATTTGGTGCCGAATGCCGAATGCCTAATGCCGAATGCCTTTTGAGAGTCAGGGTTTAGTCTTCACACTCACCTGGCCGTTGACCAAAGCTTGACAAGCCAACCGATAGTTTTCGGGCTTTTTCTTAAGCTTGCGGTTTTCAAAGTCAGTGCGGGGCGACAGATTTTCACTTCCCTCGACAATTTCCACAATGCAGGTGCCGCATTGACCGATGCCCCCGCAATTCATCATCTTTCCCGAAAACGTGTACAAGTCGATGCGGTTTTCTAGAGCTTTCAGCCTCAAATTGGCTCCGTCTGCTGCGATGACTTCCTGATTTTCCTTCACAAACTTGATGTTGGCCATTGCCGATTCCTTAACGCAGTTGACATGGAACTCTATTACAAAATATTAACTAATGTGTCGGACGTTTAATACCCCGATCTCTAATTGCCTTTGTAATTAAAGGACGCCCGTGCGTAGCTATCCCGAGCAGGAATCGCCCCAACCCAATCTCAAGGAGCATCCGAGAGGTTATTAGTGGGAAGATTGCTCACAGCCCGCTGAAGAGACGAAAGCCCCAGGTTGTAGGTGACAATTGCCGACAATCGGTTTCTCTCAGCCCTAGTCAAATCAGTTTCCGCCTGAATCACATCCGTCTGAGTACCCACGCCAGCTTGAAACCGCAGTCTCGCCAGACGCAGAGCTTCCCTTGACTGCAAAACCCCCGCCTCTGAAGTTTCGATATTCTCAAAACTCGACTCTAAGCCAAAATAAGCTTGTTCGACTTCCCGGCGAACCTGGTTGCGCAGTTGGTCAAATCGACTTTCGGCGATCGTAATCTCAGCATTTCGCTGTTGCACCCTGGCCTTCGCCGCGCCCCCGTCGAAGATACTCCAAGTCAGACTCGCCCGCACCGAATACCCGTCCGCCCAGCCGCGAGGAACAAACCGGCCCGGGTCGTCAGGGTCTTGCCCCAGCACGTTGTAGGCGGCCGAGACACTGGCTTGAGGCAAACGCCCCGCCTGAATCGATCGCCTCTGCTGCTGGCTGATATCTCTCTGCACCAACTGCTGTTCCAACTCGGGGCGATTCCTAAAAGCCTGCACGATACTCTCTTCCAAAGACAGCCTCCAAGAGCCGGCTTGCTCTACCGGGTCAGCCGCTGTCAAGTTCGCCGTCTGGCTGACATTCAAAATCTCAGCCAGACGCCGCTGGGCAACTCGCTGGTCGCGACGGGCCACTGACAGTTGTTGCACTTCGTTAGCCAAATTTGCCTGAGCCTGCAACACAGCAAACCGGGTTCCCACCCCTGCCCGTTCCAGGGCTTCGGCATCCCGCAAACTTTGCTGGGCATTTCTCACCGAAGCTTGGCGGATGGCAACTTGTCCGTCAGCGTTTTGCAAGTTGTAGTAAGCCTCAGCAGTGTCGAAGCGGAGTTCCTCGGCTTGGCGTTCCACATCCAGTTCCCGAAAGCGCAACTGTTCCTCTGCCGCGCGGATGTTAGCGCGCCGGCCTCCGAACAAATCGAGGTTGTAGCTCAACTGCAAAGTGCTGTTGAGAGTGTTGCTGCCGAAATTTGACCGCGCTTGGTCGGCGGGCTGCCCGGTTCGCCTAGCCTGAAAGTTTAACTGGCGCTGCTGAGCCCGGACTCCGAGTTCTCCGCCGGCACTTATTTGGCGGCTGGCGTCCATTTGAAAATTTAGGTCTGGATAAAGAGCAGCTTGCTGTTCGCGCAAAACGGATCTGGTTTGTTCCACTTGCTGTTGGGCGATTTGCAAAACTTGGCTGTTGCGGCGGGCGAGGTCTATCGCCTGCTGCAAGGTAATTGACTCTGTTTGCTCGATCCTGACATCCTCCGGGTTTGTCGGAAAATCCAGCGGATTCGGGTTGGGTTCCAGGGAAGCCGGAGGGTTGGTGTCTAAAATGCCCCTCGGAGTGAGAGGGGGGAAACTTTCGTTCGGAGTGCCCGGGATAATTGGGACCGGGGAACTCGGCACAGGAACATTGTTGAGAGGGCTCGGGGAAGGCTGCTGAGCGTCTGTCGGTTCCAAACCTCTTTGAGGCGTTGAACCGCCTTGAGACAGAGTTGATGGGGAAGCCGGAGCAGCCTGTTGAGGCTTTGATGCTTGCTCGGGCCCGGTTGGGGGAGTTGATGCGATCTTCGCTGGGACTGGCTGCCCAGAGTCGGAGGTTGGCGGGCCCGGGGCAATCGACTGTTGGGGGTCTTTTGCTGATTTTGGCGCTGTGTTCGAGGTCGATCGAACATTCGGCCCTAATTCGACGAGCTGATTGCTAGGGGCCAAGCTGTCCTGGGACTGAGCCGGAGGCTGTGCTGAAGCACTCTGTGCGGCGTTGCTGAAAGTAATTGCAGCGCCTACTCCGACACCGATGATTTGACGAAAAACACGCATAATTTTTTAATTAGTCTGCAATCCTAGAGACAATTTTAGAGCAAGATTTGGCTTCAAGTTTCTAGTTTGTTGCCTGAACTCGCCAGTTACAAGTCAGAATTACCCTACTCATCTTAACTTTTGAATGTTCGGTTCAAAATTTACAATTCAACTTCAGCAGTTGCTCGACCGATCGCCGCCGAGATTAGTTCCTCTACTCCGCTAACCGGCAAAATCCGGGTTTTCAGCAAGCTGGCGAGCTGTTCGACGGTCATGTCGTCTAGAAAACGCGGTTCCCCCTGTTTTAGCATCACCGACGGTAGCAGGATGCCGTTTCCCAAGTCTCGCCCCTGCAAAGCTTCCAGCAAATCTTGCCCCGTGAGCAAACCCGTGACAGTGATACTTTGTCCCCAGTAGCGGCTGCACAGAGCTGCCATGTTGACGGACAAGCCTGGAATTTGGTTTAGTTGTTGTACGATCGGCTCAAAAGCTTTTTCTACAGCATTCCCCACGACCCAAACTAACTTGCGCTCTGGCTCGACTTGCATCGGTTGCAGCTTCTCAAAAGCCGTTTCAAACTGCTGGATAAACTGGCGGATAGAACCGACACCGTTACCAATTTGGGGATAATCTTCGTAATCTTCAGCCGACGGCAAATCTAAACCAGCTATTAAAAACCACTCGTCAGCCAGCCAAATGCAGCGCGATTTTGACTTTTGCTTTTTCGCCTTTGGGCCACCTTTTCCTTTACTTAAAAGCTCTTGAATTTTCTGCACTTGCTCGATTACTTCTCGCGCTTTTTCCGCAGTTACTGCGATCAGTTCATCTTCGGCTGGGCGAAAGCGAGTTAAACCGACCGGCACTACAGCCACCGATGCTATAGCGGGAATATTTCCGGTATGAAACTTTGCCAAATCTAACAAAGTGCGTTCTAAATGTTCGCCATCATTAATACCGGGACAAACAACTACTTGAGCGTGAATTTGCAAGCGTCGTTCTTGAAACCATTTGATTTGTTCGAGAATTTTCCCAGCGCGAATATTTTTTAACAGCCTAATTCGTACTTCCGGTTCGGTAGCGTGCACCGAAACATAGAGAGGAGAAAGCCGCATTTGTTCGATTCTGTCCCACTCTTTTTGAGTCATATTTGTGAGAGTGAGATAGCTACCATAAAGAAAGCTGAGGCGGTAGTCATCATCTTTGAGATACAAAGTTTCGCGCTTTCCCGGAGGCTGTTGGTCAATGAAGCAAAAAGGGCAGCGATTGTTGCACTGAATTAGTCCATCAAAAAGAGCTGTTTCAAATTCTACTCCCAAGTCTTCGTCATACTCTTTTTCTATTTCTAACTTGTGGGTTTTGCCTTTGGCATCTAAAACTTCTAGTTCGAGAAATTCATCCGCGCACAGGAATTGATAGTCGATCAAGTCGCGGGGTTTTTGGCCGTTGACGGCGACGATTGAGTCTCCTGGTTCAAATCCCATTTCGGCGCAGATGCTGTCGGGGATGACTTTGGTGATTAGGGCTGGACGTGTTGACAATTCGCTCATAAGTTCGCGCTGGCATTTTCAATTTTGATAAATTGTTGTTTAAAGATTTGTTTTTATTTTATTATTGTCAATAATCCTATCACAAATGCTGTTATTTGTCAACAGCGCTGTGCTGGGAGAAATAGATGTTTGTGAGGTGCGCTCGACCGAAACACCGCAAGCTTTAAAATAATCTGTCGGTCTGGTGGAGCGCCTTGTTGTGGTGCTTGTTGTTGACTTTAGTCACCAGCTTTGAACTTTTGCCATGCAGACCAGATTTCTCTCGCTGAATCTGCATATTTCTCTTTTGGACCTGCCATATTTTCATCAAACCACTTGATCAACTCCTCGTGAATTATTTGAAGCACTTCATTTTCTGACGTGGCCGCTCCAAGACGGGGCAGAATTGTGCCGACTTCTGGGTGATATTCGTCGGTATTATGTTCAAAATTAATACCTAAAGGATCGTGGCGAAATAAAATTTCTGCCATTGTATCAAAGAGGCGAGGATAACTTTTTTCGATTGGTTCGCGTTCTGCATTCATAATTATTCCAAGTTTCGTTCTGGGTTCAAAATCAGGGTTAGTTCTGGGTTGTGAATTTATTTGAGCTGTGACAGAATAAAGGAAAAATCTTTATTTATGAAATTTAAAATCTTGACAGGACTCCTGACCGGGTTAGTTGCTTTTACCACAAGTATACTATTTTGTCAATCCAGTCGTGCGGGAAATGAGAGCTTTTTTAACAGTGGTACTCTCAAATATATTAACACTGGGATTAACAGCAGAACCCGTGGTGTGCGCTGCTGTTAATCAAGATGATACTTGTATGAATAGGACGAGAGCTATTCACTCTGAAGCAGGGGAGTGATGCTGACGCTACCTTGCAAAAACTGCAATTTCCCAGCCTAAGACTTGGAAATGCTAATCAATATTGGCATTGATTTAAAGTATTACTCGTAAGGTATTGTTCACCGAGATAGACGTAAAAGTGGTTTCAACGGAACTGACCCCACTGAATACTGACACTGCCTCTCGACTGCGTTGAATCGAAGGTAGAAGGAGAGTGGCCTCAACTGGACTGGCTCCAGAGGAAAAAAGTTCACCGTCTATGGTTTCAGTGAACGACGGTCTTGGATAGGGTGGTTGAGGAGGGAGAGTAATAATTTCAAAAAGAGGACTAATTTCGGAGTGCCCCCCAATTAGGATATCGTTGCTCATCCCACTCTCGGAAGAGTCATTGCCGTTGGAGTAACCCTCCCCAGTTAGGCTATCCCGACCCTCGCTCTCAGTTGATCCATCCTGTGAACTAGCAATGGCATCTCTCAAAGAGCCTGACCCGGAGTCATGCTTACTGCTCTGGAGCACAATAATCCTCTTCTGTTTTGGCTTCGGCATTGCTTATTTCTCCTAATTACTTGTAATTTTATGTTTCAAATGAGGTAAAGAGTCCCTCAGACCAAAAACATTTCTCTTAATTCTGAGGTGCTGATTGACTGCTTCTTGTTATCAGTCTCTTACTAAAATTCTTAAACTGCAATGGGAATAAAGTCAGGTCTTAGGATTTGATAAATACCTTCAAGTTCTAAATTTATAGGAAAAAATCAGGTGTAGCCTGACCCAGCATCAGCATAAACCCAAAAGTTGACTTAACAGTTGTAGAGTTTACCAACAGTCAAAGGTACAGCGTTGCTAAGATTGCCAACTCAGATTTGGCGGCAGGGACGAAAACTGAGGATTTCTTTCTTCGGGGTGAGGATAAGTATCAAAAAGGAGATTATCAAGGTGCTATAGTCGCTTACACTCAAGCTATTGCGCTTAATCCTAACTATGCCAAAGCCTACTACAACCGAGGAATTGCCCGCGATGACTTAGGAGACAAGCAGGGTGCTGTAGGCGATTACAACCAAGCGAGAGCGAATTAATCCTAACTTAGACGCAGCTTACAACAACCGGGGAATTGCCCGCTCTGAATTAGGAGACAAGAAGGGTGGTGTAGCCGATTTCAACCAAGCGAGAGCGAATTAATCCTAACTTAGCCGAAGCCTACAGCAACCGGGGGGAGGCCCGCTTTGGTTTGGGAGACAAGCAGGGTGCTGTAGCCGATTACGATCGAGCGAGAGCGAATTAATCCTAACTTAGCCGATGCCTACTACAACCGGGGGAAGGCCCGCTCTGAATTAGGAAACAAGCAGGGTGCAATTCAAGATTTTCAGAAAGCAGCCGACTTATTTCAGAAGCAAGGAGATAAAAATAACTATCAAAAAGCGATTAACATTCTTAGGAGACTTCAATAAACTGCCGCCTTACTAATCGCTATAGCCTAATTAACACCTGACAAACCCTCTGTCCTTCCATCTGAGCGAAGTTTGTACGAGGAACATAGCTTTGAAGTTCCTCCCAGTCGATCGCTTGCAATTTGTGTAGAAAGGCGAGTATGTTTAATTTCAAAGCTATTTTATTCCCACGTAAAATCAATGAATTTTTTTAGCAAACGGACGATCGCGTTAATTGGTGCAGTTGTCATAAGTGCGATCGCACAACCAACCGCAGTTTTCGCTATATCTGTTCAGGTTCCGAGTGCGTCTGTGGTGGCCCAGACGAAAGCTGAGGATTTCTTCATTCAGGGCGAGGAAAAATATGAAAAAGGAGATTATCAAGGCGCTACAGCCGCTTACACTCAAGCAATTGTGCTTAATCCTAATTATGCCGAAGCCTACACCGGCCGGGGAAATGCGCGCTATCGTTTAGGAGACCCTAAGGGTGCTGTAGCCGATTACAACGAAGCTTTGCGAATTAATCCTAACTTTGCCGAAGCCTACACCTACCGGGGGAATGCTCGCGATGATTTAGGAGACAGCCAGGGTGCACTCGCCGATTACGATCGAGCGAGAGCAAATTAATCCTAACTTTGCCGCTGCCTACTTAAACCGCGGCGTTACCCGCTATCATTTAGGAGACACGCAAAGTGCTTTAGCCGATTACACCGCAGCTTTGCGAATCGAGCCTAACTTAGCCGGTGCCTACTTAAACCGCGGCGTTACCCGAGCTAAAGGGGGAGACAAGCCCGGGGCGATGCAAGACTTTCAGAAAGCAGCAGACTTATTTCAGCAGCAAGGTGATCGAGATAACTATCAAAAAGCCATTAACAATCTGCGGAAGCTTCAATAAACTGCAAAAACTCCCCAAAGGTCGATCGCACTACTAATCGCTAAAAAATAGAAGACCCCGATCCCCGACTTCTTTAAGAAGTCGAGGCTCTAATTAAACATTATCCGAATCCGATAATCTATTTTTTTTATATATTTCCTTACTATAGCACCTCTGAATGAGTTGTGTAAATAAAAGAAAAGTGGTCAGCTCAAATTCTAGAAAAAAAGGGGGAGACAAATCTTTCGCCTTCCTCCTTAAGATCACGCGCGCATTTTATCTAAATCGTCCCGATCTCAATTTATTTTTAACTGCATCAACAGATTCTCTAGATTCTCTTGCTGTTGAGGTTTCTGACTTTCTTTCATTGAGAATTATTCTGTAATGGGACGTTCGATTTCTTAATTCTACCGATCTCAGAGCGACTTATGTCGCTCCTACTGCTATCAGATATACCTTTTAAATATTGTTCACTGCCCCACCTGCAAGCGCGGTCAAAATCGCCACGCCAAAAGCCAACCTGTACCACACAAACACCCAAGTATTTTGAGTTTGCAGGAACTTCATCAGCCACGCGATCGACAAATAAGAAAACACAAATGCCGAAATCGTTCCCACTATCAAAGCTGCAACTCCAGCATCACCGATTCCTTCTCCCAAAGCACCCTTCAATTCCACTAATCCAGCCAGAGTAATTGCCGGAATTCCCAATAAAAAAGAAAACCGCGCGGCGGCGGGTCTTTCTAATCCCATAAACAATCCTGCTGTTAGGGTAGAACCCGATCGCGAACACCCCGGAATCAATGCCATTGCTTGAGCTAATCCCATCAAAATACCGTCTTGAACAGTTAACTTTTCATAAGTGCGATTGCGCTTGCCAATTTTTTCTGCTATTGCTAACAGCACCGACATGACGATCGAAGCAATGGCGATGCTGGCCAAACTTCTTAGCGGCGACTTGTCAAAATCTGGAACCAATATCTTGATTAGCAGGCCAAAAAAGACTATAGGTATAGTTCCCAAAGCAATCCCCAATGCGATCCGAAACTCTTGCGAATTGTAGTCGCGCCGCACCACGGCATCTACAGCACCCAAAGTTATAGTTGTCAAGTCTTTCCAGAAATACCAAAGCACTGCCACAATGCTGCCCAACTGAATTACAGCAGTATAAGCAACCCCGGGATCGCCCCATCCAAGGGCGATCGGCACTACCTTCAAATGAGCGCTGCTGCTGATGGGCAAAAACTCTGTTAATCCTTGTACAATTCCTAAAACAATGGCTTGCACCAGATTGATTTGCGCGGGTCCGGAAACATCAGCAGCGGGCGTTTGGCCCAGGAGTGCGTCAAGCAAAGCTATCATTAGTTGTGAATTCCCTGTTTTCATTTTCTAGTAATCAGTTTAATTTAATATCTTGCACCCTTCTGGGAAGCTAGGAGCAACGCCCCAGCAAAAATAAATTTTATTTTGGCGCCGACACTTCCAGCCCGCCCCTCAAAAGCCGATCGCAAATAGTGATATTCCGTCAGTTGAATCGCCGTGTCGATCGCCACAACAAGCAAACTATGATAGCGGATCTGAAACTACTTTAACCTACTCAACAACATTTCCCTACATTTGGGTGATAAAATCAGGAAAGTTTTTGCATCTGATTTCGCTTTCCTTACAGCAACTGCCAACAACCTATGATATTTTTTGAGAAAAACAAATCACTTGTTACTGCTGCTTCTGGGCTTGGCTTGCTGCGGCGAATCTTGTCAGCCAGTCTTTTAACTGTAGCGATCGCACTTAGCTTGATACTGCTAACCGGCACGCCACCAGCCTTAGCATCTCTCACAGACGATCGCTATGACGGTACAATCTTTGCCCTCTACGCCGGCAACGGTTCCCTAGTTCCTCCTAAAGTAAAACTCACAGATTCTTTCAAACGCAATAAACCCGTATTGTTAGTGTTTTACACAGACGACAGCAGCGACTCCAAGCAATACGCGATCGTCGTCTCTCAACTCCAGGAATTTTACGGCCGCGAAGCCGATTTTATGCCCATCTCAATTGATTCTTTGCCTCCGCAACCGTCACCGGAAATCACCGAACCGAGCCATTACTACGAAGGTTTCGTACCTCAAACTCTCATCCTCGACCAATCGGGAAAAGTAGTTTTTAACGCGAAAGGACAAGTACCGTTTGAAAAGGTAGATGATGCTTTTAGGAAAGTATTTGACTTGCTGCCCCGAGAAAAATCTCTCCCGCTGAAACGCCGTGTCGTGAACGAATTTAACGTCGAATTGTCGAAGTAATTAGTCATTAGTCATTAGTCATTAGTCATTAGTCATTAGTCATTAGTCATTAGTCATTAGTCAACAGTCAACAGTCAACAGTCAACAGTCAACAGTCATTCTGCCTCAGTAATTCTTTACAAACACGATCTCGGGTAGCAGGGCAAAATGGACGTGAACTATTTAAACTTTAAACCATGAGTAGAACCTTAATTCCTGTGATTCTCGCCGGCGGTAAAGGCGAACGTTTTTGGCCGCTGAGTCGCAAACAGCGGCCCAAGCAGTTTTTGAGTCTCGACGGTAGCGGCAAGAGTTTGCTGCAGGTTACTGCGGAAAGACTTTTGGAATTAGGTAACGGTTGGGACGATTTGTGGGTAGTAACGTCGTCCATGTTGGCGAATGGGGTTCGCGAACAGTTGCCCCTGTTACCGCCGGAGAATTTGCTAGCGGAACCGGAGGGCCGGGATACTGCGCCAGCGGTGGCCTGGACTGCTATCGAAACTGCGAAGCGTTACGGTGAAGATGCGGTGGTGGGTTTTTTCCCCGCGGATCACTGGATTGGGGAACCGGAAGAGTTTGTCAAGACTTTGGAGGCGGCGGCGGAGTTGGCGAGAAATCAGGATGCGATCGCCACTTTGGGAGTAAAACCGAGTTATGCTTCCACTGGCTACGGCTACATCGAACAAGGTGAGGAAATTGGCAGTTTTGGGGGTTCCCCGGCCTATCGGGTGGCGAGGTTTACGGAAAAGCCCGATCGCACAACTGCTGAAGAATTTGTAGCCAGCGGCAAGTTTAGTTGGAACGGCGGCATTTTTGTATTTCGAGTCGGAACAGTCTTGACAGAATTGCGAAGTTATGTACCGGAAATGATGGCAGCTTTGGAGGCCAAAGGTGCCGCTGCTTATTCCGAATTACCCAAAATTAGCATTGATTACGCGCTGATGGAGAAGACGCAAAAAGCCTGTGTTCTGCCCGTAGGCTTTAGCTGGGACGATTTGGGAGATTGGAATGCGATCGGTCGTTTGCTGCAAGGAGACAAACCGAATGTGGAATTAGCAAAACACGTCGGAATTGACACCAAAGGCGGCATTTTCTATGCAGCCGATGAGAATGAAGTGATTGTCACCATTGGTTTAGAAGATGTGGTAGTAGTCAGAGATGGCAATGTGACTTTGATTGTGAAAAAAGATAGGACGCAGGAGATTAAACAGGTAATTAAGGTGTTGGGAGAAGATGAGAAGTTAAAAGATTTGTTGTGATCTAAGTACGGCACAGATTGGGCAGGCGAATCCACAAAGAATTAATCAGCCTCGATCCCGACTTTCGTTTCTTAATCTGTGTCGTATCTTACTATAGCAATCCTAAATGATTATACTCGTTACCAGGCTCTGCCTGGTAACGCATATCCGGAGGCTCTGCCTCCATAGTCTGGGCCGAGGCAGAGCCTCTGGACATCGGTTCCCAGGCAGAGCTTGGAAGTTAACCAGTTATTGAAACTGATTTAGGATTGCTATATTCTACTTTTGTTGTTCGCACTTCCACAGAAGCCATTTTTGTAGCAGAGTCATAATTAAAGCCTTTGCTTCTGATAGTGACATAGGTTCTTTTGGTGGATCGTTGTCATCGACACCATGGCGTGCATCATCACCAATTGCTTTTTGACTATTAGCAGTACGCTTGAAATCGCCAATCTTATCTTTAGTCCACTGTTGAATCTTTCTTTTACCAGCATCTTTGTTGACAATTTCATAAACTTTGTAAAGATTAATCCAGTTACGATCAAATTCCGTAATTTGTCTAAAAACATTTTTAACTGTCTCGTCTTCTTCTGCCAGCTTCATCCAGGATTCAAACTCTCAAATAGGGATTATATCTTGACCGCCTTCTAGTTGGATAGAAACAGAACAACTTGAACCCACGTTAATTGTGGCTGAAAGCGCACGCCGCCCATGACGCTTACCTTCTTCGTCAACTTCGTAGATCGTATCAGGCTTAAGAAGTGGAAAATCTGTAAATTGAATCCTTGCAACAGCACTTATATATTGAAGACGTTTAGTAGCTTCCCCATATACATCAGACGTATTTGTTAGTGATTCCCAGTGCGAAGAAGTTAGGTAATATTCACTCTTCTCTGTGATTCAGCTAAATTCATCAGATGAACGCAGCAAGTTAAACAACTTGTCAAAATCAGACTTTTCAACATCTAGTAAAACTAGCCATTTCATTGAAAAAACCTCCTAATCGTAATCTTTAAGGAAATACAACTGGCTTTTTTGCGATCGAAAGAGGAGAGACAATCGCCAGTGGTGGCATTGCCTCTCCTCTATTCTGCCTGGGACTTTATTTTTTCCCAAGTCCCCAACTATTAACCGTTCCTCAAAAAGGATTAATCAATCAGTTCCGGCGTAGGAACTTGTGCATTAATCTGAGCCTGAGAAAACGAGGGCAAAGTCCAAGTTGTCTCACCCGCTTTAAAAACTTTAGCAGGGGCAACATTCAATTGAATACCACCCGTTGCTGCATTCGTTGTAGCAATTAGCTGCGTACCATCTACAACCTTAATAGCAACCGGTTCAGCCAAAGAAGCAGGCTGAGCCGTCGGGCCTAAAGTAGCTTGAGTCCCTGCTGGCACGTAAATACCATCGCAATCCCAATCATCATCTGTAATCTCACCGGCTGCCAGGAAATAAAGTTGCGTCGGCAATTTTTTCGGCTTATTAGCATAAACTGCCAGCGTTTGTCCGGTTGCATTACGGCACTGAGCCCGCTTTTTAGCAGTTTCGATCACGTACTTCTGCATCTGCAATTCGGACAACCGCTGTTGGTACTGTTCAGGCGTATAACCCGCAGTCGAAGGGTCGCTCTGAGCAGACAAAAGTTGATTCAATTCCTGTGTCACTTCCGCATAGTCAGCCCCCTTTGTGAAATCCTTGCCGGCCAAAGAAGGCTGAGCTACAGCTAAGTTTACGAAAAGCACTAAAGCCACCAGAATTACTTTGAAAAATTTGCTCATTTTTGTTATCCTTTGTGTAAGAAATCAGAGTTTGTTCTTAGAAAACCCCTCCACTTTGCTGAAGTTATAAATTATTTATTTTTCAACTTCAGCAAAGTGGAGGAAACTTGAACCCTAGTTTACCTCAAATTTTTCGACTTGAGGTGCAGTCTCTAACGATTGATAACTGTCTTTAAGCAATGTCAGCAGCCACAAGCAACTGATAGCTACAGTAACTACCGTTAAACCGCGATCTTCTAGAGTATGGCTATCGAGCAGGATCAGCGTACCCAGACCCATTAGAACGAAGGGAACAAGGGAATTACCGTAGCGGACAAGTAGGGTCGCGATCGCGCTCATGCGAGTTAGTTGATACGCCACATAACACCAGACACCCACTAGCAAGAAAAAGACGCTCAGAATCACTAGCAGGCTATCCCAAGTGCAGTTGGCAAACAACGGGACATAAATCCCCACATTATCACTTCCATTAGCAAATGTAACCGCAGCTACACTATAAGTTTGTGGGGATAAAATACTAGCAAAAATAGTGGATGGAGGGGAATCGGTAGCTGTATTTTCATCATCCGCCTCTGTATCTCGATTTAGCAGGCGGCTGACTCCAATGGCAATTGGTACTAACCCCAACATCCCCACCCAAGGGCGCGGCAGCATCATACAGCCAAAGAAGCTAGGAAGACTAAGCAGCACCAGCGCTGCGAACCCAAGATATTGTCCTGTAACAATGTGTTGCCGTCGAAAAACAGCATTGACTTGGGAGAAGAACAGCAGCAAGATGACAATATCATCTAAATTTGTGGCGGTGAAAGCTGTAAAACCTGTGGAAATAGCGGTAATCAATGGGTTCATATCTAACTGCCTAGATTGTGATGCGAGGATTGCTGGAATAGTGCCGGAGATTAATTAATTTTGAAGTGTTTTTTTGGTTAAAAATGTTACTTAACAGATTGGCTTGACTGGCGCTCTCATTCACTGATTAGTAACGTCGATTGTCACAGCTTGAAATAGCTTGACGCGGATACCGTATGTATTGAAGGCTTTTGAGTTGAAAGTAAAATTGGCATCACTTCTGCATATGGTTTTTGAGGCGTAAGCTGTAAAGGCCTTTAATGGCTGGCGGTTTTCATTTTTGCGTTAACGCTGTTGGATAGAGTAAATTTCATGGCAAACCTCACGGGTGAATGCCTAGTTGAAGCTGACTGGTTAATGTTCGCTGGCGTTTTTCTTTCATGCCTTTACTTTAGTCAAGACCCACTCATAAGAGCAAATGTTCTTTTTTATCAAATCAATCACTTCTATTTATAGAGTTGTTGGGAAATAGGAGAGAAGTATAGCCTTTCTCAGTAACATGTTCCGACGGGCATAGGGCATAGCGCATAGGGCATAGGGCATACCTCACGACGCGATCGAACCGCTATAATGCCAAAGCCAAAGACCGATCGCACTCCCTCGCACATCCCAAAATTCGTGAAGCGAAGCTATCCCGTAGGGAATCGCACTCTTTCCCCCAAGTTATTCCTCAAAACACTGGTCAGCTTGGTTAACAGCCCTCTGCTAGTAGTTACAGCCAATTCCTGGTTTATGAAGCACAGCCCAGAAACCGGGTTTCTTTACAGTTCTCGCATCATTACTGATTCTGTTTAAGAAACCCGGTTTCTCTGTACTATATCTACATGGAATATGCTGTATGTTGCCCTTAAAGTCGATCGACCCGGAAGCCCGTTGTTCAGCCTAATTCAAAACACTTCTGGCAAAGGAGAAATTATAGAGGTCGTCTTCCGCAACGGTTGGGACTACATGAAACCTGTGCTTGTCGCAGAAAAAATGCGATCGCGATCGCCCAAGGCCATCACCTTTTTCGGCAGACTATATGTAGTGTGCCTGCGTCCAGGACTGTAATTCACAAAAATTGTTTTACTCAAAATTCATAACGAGCCAGCTTATCAACGCAAAATTTTCCGATAGCGAGCTTCAATTACCGAGTAGATGCCATAGGCAACTAAACCCAAAGGTACTATACCCAAAATCACTGGACTAAAAGGCTGTTGCCCCAGAATTGCCAACACCTCTCCCAATCCCTTCGCTTGACTGGCATCTGATAGCCTTGCTGCTTGAATAAAGAAAAAACCGATTATAACGAAAACAATCCCACGGGCAGCAATGCCAAATCGCCCCAACCGTGTTGCCCAAGTTTGCTCATTTTGGCTCATTTCATCTAGCTTGAAATGGCGGCGAAATTTTGCTTTATATGCTTGGTAGAAATAAGAAAAACCTACACCAATAACAATTGATCCCGCCAATCCTACCAGCCATTGTCCAAATGGTTGTGCTAAAAGTTGGGCTGTCAGATCTTGGGTCGTATCCTTTTTAGCACCGCCCGAACCCATTATCAGTTTTACAGCCGTTAAAGCCAAACCTGCGTAAGCTAAAGCACTCAAGGCGTAGCCAATGCGTTGGGCAATTCGCTTGGCATCGATTTTTTGTCCTTGGTGTTCTGGGTCGAGAATTGTCTGAACCATACGCAAAAGGAAATAACCAATAATGCCAATGGTTACAAGAAATAGCAGAAATTTACCGAACGGTTGGTTAACAATTTCTGATAATGCACCGCTAGTATCGGTTGTTCTGCCGCCCGTAGTAAAGACTGCTTGGGCTGCCAGAAAACCGACAACAAAGTAAACTATGCCTTTGGAAGCATATCCCAATCTTGCCAGTCGCTCAAACCAGGGATGAGAAGCTGTCCGTCGAATTGACTGTTCAATGCTGTCGGTGGGTGAGTTGCGCGGTTTCATATTTTTTGAGAATTTAGTTGTTTACGACTGCTGCCATAGGCAATAGTGCATTTTTTTACAGTTAACTGAGTTATTAAACAAATAATTTATGTTATTATTTATTAACTTAAAGATTAGCTTGTTTAGATTTTTTTTTAATCTGTCTTGAGCGGGAGTGTCAAGGGTTGATTGATTGAGAAGTTTCACCTTTTTTGGGCTTGACAAATTCAGCTTTATGGACTATAATAAAATTGCTTTAGGGATGCCGCCGTCTGCCAGCGTTCTAGTATATTTTTGATTAAAACTTCTTTAATCCAAGTTGAATAACAATTAGAATTGGCAGCGCTAAAAATACTCCCAAAAACCCAAAGGAAAATCCGAATGCTGTCAAGAGAGCTAAGGTGTAAGCGGAAAGCAAAGATACCTGCTTTTTCATAATAATAGCTCTGAGAAAATTGCCTTCAAGGCGTTGTAAGAAGGGATGCGCCCCCCTGCGGCAGTTGGGAAGCAAGCATCTATCGCCAACCGTCGGAGCGATCGCACTTAACTCAAAGCAATATCATAAGTTTTTCCTCAATCATCTTCCATCAGGGGGATATTTTTTTATGGCATTAGACAGATGGCAAAATTTGGCTAGTTAGATTAAATAGAGAGAGAAGCAACATTTTGAAATGTTGAACAGGGACAATAGACCTTTTACCTACGTCTATTTTTAAGATTCTAAATTGCCATTGTCGCAAGAAGTCGATGGTTCACAGGAGGATATTAGGAAAATGGAATCAACCACAACGGCAGTGGCTGTGTTGAGTTCAACCTTTTATTTACCGGGAATTGCCCACCAAATCAGTTCCCAACCATCAGGCATCCTGCCTATGCTGAACTGAGTTTTCAGGAGAAGTCTAATAGCTAACCACAAGGTGGTTGCTTGCGCCAGAAAGACAAGCAGAATCTCTTTCTTGCCTCGTTTGTTTTGACGATCAATTCAGCAATAAGGTGTATATAATGAATGAACTGAATCAACCAGAATCCTTGTCGCAACCGCTGACGAATACCGAATTCGTCGCAACTTTTCGCTTGTTCAGTCGAGTTAGCTTCTGGATACAGTTATTCTTGGGTGCTGTTTCCGGCATTGTTTTAGTATTTGCTATGTTGGGTCGCAACATGAGCGAACAAACCAATAATAATGCAGGTATTGGTTTCGGGGTATTTTTAGCGATACTCGGTCTTTTATTGCTGTGCTTTAGAATTTTTTGGGATTTTCGCTATAGGCTTTTAGGCAGACTTTTGCACGCCGAAAATTCCCAGGTATATCCCAGCAAAGAACATATTACTAAAACCTTACAGATTGGATTAATTTCTAGTTTGGTGGGGGTATTAATCGCGTTTGTCGCTTCTGAAGAAACAGTTGCTGTAGTCCTAGCGAAAACTCTCAGTCAACCGCAAACTATGACAGCTTATGCGCCAGAAAATGTGATTCGTTCCCTAGATATTTTTGTGACAATGGCAAACGTGAATCTGATTGGGGCTCACTTTTTTGGAGCTGTTACTTCTCTTGGGTTACTCAATTGGGTAGAGGATTAGTTGGCAGCATTAGCGATCGCTAAAGGCAAACACAGATCCTATGTCAACTACCGCACACCAACCCGAAGGGTATAGTGTGGGCTTGAATAAAGCCTGTTGACCAGACGGCTAGTTTTCAACTAGCAGCCGTTAAGACTAAGCGTTAAAGTTCGTACCAAGGAATGCGTGCCAGTTCCTTGCTCTACAACTGAGTAATTAAACAGGTCATTAAGGGAAAGCCAGTGTTAGTCAGAAAGTACCGAGTCTTAACACCGTCGAGGCAAACTAAACCAAGAAATTGAGAGATGCAGTAATGCGTACTTTTGTTCTAGATAAAAACTTGAAACCTCTTGACCCTTGCCATCAGGCACGGGCAAGAGAACTACTAAAGAAAGGGAGAGCTAAGGTATTTAAACGCTATCCATTCACCATTGTCTTACAGGATAGGGTTCGAGAAAATTCGGTTACTCATTGTCACCGAATCAAAATTGACCCAGGCAGCAAAGCTACGGGTATTGCCGTTGTTCAAGAGCAAACTGGTCGGGTCACAAACGCCTTAGAAATCTCTCACAGAGGGCAACAAATTAAAGATTCTCTTGAGTCTCGCTCTTCTTTAAGAAGATGTCGTCGTAACAGGAAGACCCGTTATCGTAAACCCCGTTTCTTAAACAGAACCCGTAAAGCCGGGTGGTTGCCACCCTCTCTTGAGAGCCGGATTACCAACATTGAAACCTGGGTCAGACGAATCAGGAAGGTTTGCCCCGTCACCGCCATTTCTCAAGAACTGGTGCGTTTTGATTTGCAACAACTCCAAAACTTTGAAGTTTCTGGAGTTGAATATCAAAGAGGCGAGCTGTTCGGTTTTGAAGTTAAGGAATATATACTCCAAAAATGGAACAGAAAATGCGCTTACTGCGGCATTGAAAATGTTCCCTTCGAGATTGAGCATATTGTCGCCAAGTCTAAGGGAGGAAGCAACCGAGTCAGCAACCTGTGCCTTAGTTGTCATTCCTGTAACCAAGCCAAGGGAAACAAGCCTGTTGAAGAGTTTCTCAAGAAAAAACCTGAAATTCTTAAACGAATATTGGCTCAAGCCAAAGCACCTCTTAAAGACGCAGCGGCTGTTAATACTACTCGTTGGGAACTATACAGAAGACTTAAATCAACCGAACTCCCTGTAGAGATAGGCTCAGGGGGTCGGACAAAGTTCAATCGTAAAACAAGGGGGATTGAGAAACAGCATTGGACTGATGCAGCTTGTGTCGGAGAATCAACTCCAGAAAAACTACTCCTAAATGGCGTTAAACCCTTGTTAGTTAAAGCCAAAGGACACGGAAAAAGGCAGCGCTGCGGAACCGACAAATTTGGATTTCCTGTTCGTCATGCACCATCTCAAAAGTCCTTCATGGGTTTCCAGACTGGGGATTTGGTAAAGGCTAATGTTCTCACTGGAAAGTATGCAGGAAGCTACACAGGTCGAATTGCAATTAGGTTTAAACCAAGTTTCAAGCTAACAGCAGGAGGTAAAAGTTTCGATGTGCATCCAAAATATTTGAAAACCATTCACAAGGCTGATGGCTATGAATATTCATCCTAAAAACAGTGAAACAACTGATATAAGAAAAGTTTGTAGTCAACCTTGGAAAAATAAAAACACTCATCGCAAATTAAAACAATTACCAGGTATTGAGCCTTGTCAATGTCGTAAAGCCAGGATTCAAAAAAATTACACTGCCTGTGCTATTTTAATCGGGAGTTTCCTTCACAAAAATAGCGCATTTAATGGGTAAAACTATCTCCCATTTAAAAAGTAAATTACTGTCAAAATACCTTTAAAATGAACTGAAAGATCCAGTGATACGCTGAGTAGTTGTTTAATAGGAGAACGGGTGATTTTTTAATCAGTTAAATTTTTGATTGTACGGACGATCGCGCTTGTCGGAGAAAAAACGCGATCGCTCTTTTTCGCCACAGTATATCTAGTGTGCGTGCGTAATTCCTGTGTATATTACGATGAAGAGTAATGCCAAAGCCAAAAACCGCCCCCACATCCCAAAATTCGTGAAGCGAAGCTATCCCGTAGGGAATCGCACCCTTTCACCCAAGCTATTCCTCAAGACACTGGTCAGCTTGGTTAACAGCGCTATCCTAGTAGTTATATAGCCCTTAAACCCGATCGACCCGGAGGCCCCTTGTTCAGCCTAGTTCAAAACACTTCTCGCAAAGGAGAAATTCTAGAGGTCGTCTTCCGCAACGGTTGGGACTACATGAAAAGCCTCCTAACCGGTCGCAAAACCGACGCACCCAGTCTCCCAACTCCAGCCGTTCTCCGCAACATCCTCGTCGAATTAGGCCCAGTTTTTGTCAAATTGGGACAATTGCTGAGTACCCGTCCCGACCTTTTGCCCGCCAGCTACATCGAAATCCTCTCCACGCTACAAGCGGAAGTACCGCCCGTACCGTGGTCGGAAGTAGAAGCAATCGTCCGCAAGGAACTCACACAATCTCTCGAAGATACCTTCGCCAAATTTAACACTCAAGCTGTCGCCGCAGGTTCGATCGCCCAAACCCACAAAGCTACTTTAAAAGACGGTCGCGAAGTCGCCCTAAAAGTTCAGCGCCCCGGTATTGAGATTGTCATCGAACAAGATATCGCCGTGCTCCGAGGTTTGGCAGAACTTGTCATGCTCACAGAGTTCGGTCAACAATACGATATTGTCGCCTTAGCAGAAGAATTTGCGATCGCCCTGCGTGCAGAACTAGACTTCATTCAAGAAGCCAGCTACACAGACGAACTGCGCCGCAATTTATCTAAAAGCCGCTGGTTTGACCCCAAACAAGTTGTCCTACCAGAAATTAACTGGGAGTTGACCACAAAAAAACTCTTAGTAATGGAATGGCTGAACGGAGTGCCAATTTTGTTAGGCGACTTGCAAGGAATTCGCCAAAAAGGAGATGTAAATGCCGAACGCGAAGAAATTACAACGCTGCTTTGCCGCGTTTTCTTCCAGCAGTTGTACATCGACGGATTCTTTCACGCAGACCCGCATCCTGGCAATTTATTTTATCTCAAAGACGGCCGGATAGCTTTGCTGGACTGCGGCATGGTCGGCCGATTAGACCCGCGCACTCAGCAAAATTTGACAGAAATGTTGCTGGCAATTGTCGATTTAGACGCTCAGCGCTGCACTCAATTAACATTAGAAATGGCAGAATTTGCTCAGCCGAAAAGTTTAGCTGTTCTCGAGAACGATTTGGCGAGAATGCTGCGCAAGTATTACAATGTCAGCTTGTCGCAAATGAACTTGTCAGAAATTTTTTATGAGGTGCTGGAAATCACCCGCAAAAATAAAATTAGACTGCCCAGCAATCTCGGTTTGTATGCAAAAACTCTAGCTAATTTGGAAGGACTGGCGCGCTCTTTTAATCCCCGCTTTAATATTGTAGAGCAGGTAAAACCGCTGATGACCGATATGTTTCGCCGTCAGTTATTAGGAGATGACCCGCTACAAGCTGTGCTGAGAACAGCCCTGGATCTGAAAAGCTTGTCTTTGCAATCTCCGCGACAGGTGGAAGTGCTTTTAGACCGGGTTACTTCGGAAACTTTGAAGTGGAACTTGACACTAAAAGAACTCGATCCGCTACGCCGCACTTTGGGGGATTCTGCAAACCGACTTTCTTTTAGTATTGTGGTGGGTTCGCTGATTGTGGGGGCGGCGATTATTTCTTCTAACGCGCAAACTGCTCAGCTATCTTTTCTGAGCAACGGTTTGTTTGGGGCGGCGAGTTTTTTGGGTTTTTGGTTGATTATTAGCATTCTGCGATCGGGCCGTTTGCGGAGTTGATTTTAAAATATCGGTATGTGTTGTGGAACAGGCATCTTGCCTGTTCTTGAGAATGGTAGAAGATGTAGAATATAGCCAACAAGTGCAACAACCGCATAAAGGTAGGCTATGTCACAGCATGATGCTTCTCTCCCAAAGTCGGCAATTAGAGATAACCGCCACCGCGGCACTGTGGGCGATTTTTTGAAAGCCAAGGTTGAGGAAAACTCAACCTTATCAATTGTTTCTGCTTACTTTACAATTTATGCCTTTGATGCTTTGAAGCAACAACTTCTAGGTATTAAAAGCGTGAAATTTCTCTTTGGCGAACCGCGCTTCATCAAGTCCCTTGACCCCAGTAAAACCGATAAAAAGGCTTTCCAAATTGAGGATGAGGGCTTGCAGCTACAGAATCGGTTGGAGCAAAAGCGGGTTGCGAAAGAATGTGCAGAATGGATTGAAAAAAAAGTACAGATACGGTCGGTAAAGCAATCTAATTTACTGCACGGCAAAATGTATCACATTGCTCATAAGGGAACTGAGAATGCTATTATGGGCAGTTCTAATTTTACCGTGCGGGGGCTGGGATTAGGTACGAAATATAACAATATTGAACTCAATCTAGAAGTAGATAGTAAACGCGATACCCGCGACCTTAAAGCCTGGTTTGATGAACTCTGGAATGATGCCGAACTAATCGAAGATGTCAAACAAGATGTGCTGCTGTACCTTGAGCAACTTTACCAGAATAATACTCCTGAGTTTATCTACTACAAAACTCTGTTTCATATCTTCGAGACTTTTCTAGATGACCTAGAAAAAAGCGATATTCTCAGCGAACAGCTACACCTATTTGATACAGAAATCTGGAAAGCTCTATTTGAATTTCAAAAAGACGGAGTTAAGGCAGCCATCAATAAAATCCGACGATATAACGGGTGTATTATTGCTGACAG
>Ga0247774_1000336_pt1 | contig 23001 bp, 16 predicted proteins | sample UWRJL001104B6_FD_179933 | JGI IMG/M metagenome (GOLD analysis project Ga0247774, IMG submission 179933) | Plant litter microbial communities from Arlington Agricultural Research Station in Wisconsin, United States - UWRJ-L001-104B-6 | ecosystem: Environmental > Terrestrial > Plant litter >... | reverse complement strand
CAATGCTCCTGCCGAATCTTCAATTTTGGACGTTCAGTCCTCTGATTCCCCTCTCCCGTCGGTTACTCCAGCAATTTTCTTTGGGTGGCGCAGCATCCATCGCGTCGTCTGTACGCCTCCCTGGAGTGAGATTCATATAATTAACGCCCAAGCATTCCAAATCCCTCGGCTATGGCTTCCCAAGTCAATTCAAATTCTAGAAAATGTTCATAATCATACTTGGCTTCCCTTCAAATTTCCATTTTATGCCACTGCCACTGGTTGGTTCATAGAGGGCTAGGATACCGGCTCAATGTAACCCAACTTCTAGCCTGCATAAATACTGACGTCCCGAATCTTACAGGTGCCTCTCATTGCGCCGCGCACCCTGCTGCTATCGGCCATTGGCTATTTGGGGTCCGCTTTGCCCCGAGCCTTATATTTTATAGTACGTCCGAAGAAATCAGCAAACAGGTTCAAGTATTGCATGTTGAGAGGAGTCGGAAGTCTTTGTGTTAGGGTGCTCTTTAGTGTATGCCTTCTTCTCAAACCTGCAACGGTTTAGATCTCCCACCCCCGAAATCGTCTGCGATTTATGGCATACACTTGCCATATGTGAAGCGCTCGATCATAGTTCTGTCTATTGGTCTAGTTCGGTTTCTTCCGGACTGTATGAGGACCGTACCTCGACTGATCCGCGATAAATCCATTCTGGAGTGTTAGTTCGAGTAGTTCGTCTATATAGATAGCTGTAAAAAGTTCCAGGGTGTTCCAGCTAGTTGAAAAAGTCGATTGGTTGTTCCATTTTAGTCTAAGTCCCATTGGAAGGATTCGCTCCAATCTGGATTGGGCTCAATCTGTACGGTACATGACAAACAATCGCTATTGCCCCCTCAGTTTATCCACCGTCTCGGTTCATGTGGGGCAGGTCGCGCCAGCTCATTTTGCATCCAGCACCTGCCCCAATATCCCTTACGATATCGGTCCGTAAGATCCGAGGCACTGACCCAGAAAACCATTGCTGTCTACGATCGTGGAAACCTTGGACGCCGTTTAGCTAGGGGCACAATGTTCGCCGTAAGCCGTATAGTGAGGCTTACATATGCTCAAGTACAGATAGGTTCACACATGTTTCATAGACGAGACCAACAATACGGGGCTTTCGGAGATCATCGATGTATTGGTGGCACCGCCCCGCCACCATCTGATACGCTATGCGTACCACTCCAACATTCTGTTAGTTACAGGGGGGTTCCTTGACTCTATTTAAAGAAGCTAGTACTGGCATGAGCTAGAAACAAGGCGTCTGGATGGAAGCAGATGTTTTCAAAAAGACACCGAAAAGATGCTAGAGCCCGAGGGAAAGGCTACAATAGAGCTGGTTGCTCTGATCAGGAGCCAAAGAGCGAGTAGCTCTAACGCGTGGCCCCGGCCCCGCCTCGGTGAAGCGAGGTTAGAGGGCCTCTCTGGGAGGATCAAGGCTTCCCATCAAAGATTCAACGGTTGGCCACCTTTGACTTTGAGCCTATAGCTGGACGGGACAGGCGGGATGAGCGGTATTTGTAGCTGCTTATACAGAAGAAAGTTGCCGCCTCTGAAGAGAGATCGAGAAGGTGCGGGAAAGCAGGTTCAGATTGGAGCGAGCGACTCTAGCCCACGACCCGTAGTGGGCTTACATACAAACAATGGGGTTTTTTTCATGGGCTCAGCTATTTAACGCCAAAATTTAGGGGTACTAGCTACATCGGACAATTGATTCGCGAATTCTCGCCGTAGAGCGAGGTCAGCCAAGATCAGAACCTTGTCTGGGCATAACATACGACATAACAGGAAAATTAAAACTATTTTCAACCTGAAATGTCACAGACAGCACCGCCCGGTGAATATGAAAGAGATGCATCCATCGCGTTAGCTCGTTTGAGGCCCCCCAAGCTCTGGACGATTGATTTGGCGGATCCCCATGTGGCTTGCATTGGGTAGTCTCAGCCTGCGCTGGCGAGCACGCGAGTTCTCTACAAAGCTTTGCGAAGGCGAGATCAAGCTGGAAGTCATCATCAGCCGCACAATCACCCCCGAAGATGCTGCCCAATGTCGCTCCAAGGGCCTCCTGCAACCTTGGCCCATAGGGAAAACAAGGCAAAATGCGGTAAAGGGGGTGATGACGTGGTCGTATGCCGACGCCTTATTGTGTAGGTTGCCTAGAGGCTCTCAAATTCTTTTTTCCAAGTTTTTGCTGCGTCTAGTAGATTGTCGTTGAAGACGTAGAGTTCGGTGTCCTCCTGTCATCCAATTGGACTTCCATATGTGGGAGATCAATAGTGGCAGGGCTCCGACATAGGATTGTCTCGATGTGATTGGACAGCAGAACATACTCGACGGAGTGTCGCATACGCATATTTTGCAGGGCCTCAGCACGAGTGCAGTTGACCGATGCAGCCTGCTTGGAAGATTTCCACTCTATTCTTTGGAATGTGTGTCCACATTTTGAAAGGGACATGGGGAGGCCGAGGGAGTGGGAAAGTGTGCCAGGGCCTCGCCATTCCGGTCTTGATAAATTGGAGCGAATGTTCCGGTCCTAGATCTTAATTCTCTTGTCCGTTTCTCCTCAACGCGTCCTCTAAATTGTCTAGTCATCTGCTACAAGGCGGTGATTATCTTCGCTAAAGCCAAAACCATCTCATTTGGCTAGTTAACAGTTGCCCAAATCAAGTCATTTTATTTTCTATTGAATTATTAAGCCGCGACGCAGAAGATTCATCAATTGGCGTGTCAGAAGCATTAGGATGGAAAACTACGAAAGTGACTGTAAGTAGATGGTCTACTTCTCGTGTGACAGATAGAAGTAACTGCCGCGGCATAAATTAAACAATTCACAGATGACCAAGAGTGGCATCCGCCGGCCTACCAGAGCGGCCACTATAATAGCTACGGAGCCGTGGAGCAGCCAACCAACAGCGATCGGCGCGGCGGCTCCGAGTATCCCGAACCCTTGCCCAACTACACCTACCACTTGTCTAATCCTGGTGCGTTCGAGTATCAAAGCCATGATACTTTGGAAAATCTGCACTACAGCGGTTACGCCCATGTTGCTGACCACCTCTTAGGGCCGTCCCCGGATGAGCCCCTGGCTCCAGAGGCCCCGATCGTCGAGTCTGATTACCACGGCCATCATCATTAGCCGGTCGCCGGAGAGTATGCAAGTGGGAGCACAGACCCCCAGCAGCAAACACAGGACTATCAGACTTACGACCAGGATTACGCAGGAGGCTCAATCGATGCTCAACAGCCAGCTGAAGAGGATTATGATGTGGAAACCGATGACGAGGAATTTGAGGAGTTGCCGCTTCCTGAGGACAGTGATATTGCGAAACGGAAGAGGGGACAGTATTTTTGCAAGTTCAAGCCCAGAAACGATACCGAGGGGGTCTGCAAGGAGCCCCGCAAAGCGTTTGATACTTTGAGCTCTTTGAGGTAAGTTCAAGAACTGGCCTCTTTCAATCACCGCAGAGGTGCTCGCAAGGCAACACATTCCCGGGATGGAGTGGTAGAAAATAAAATCTCTGACCATTAATAACTCTGTCGTGTCTAGAAAGCATGTTCGAAAACACGTACGTCCTGTCCAGTGTCCCTATAAAGCCACAACCGGCTGTACCAGCCGCTCTGCGGAGAAGCGCGAAATGAAGAAGCACGTCAAAGGCGTTCACAAGGGGATGAAATTCCAGTGCCCCTACTGCCTCCTACCGATCAGCTACCAGCTATTTAACCTCAATCGACACATCACTAGGCAACACTCCGGGATGCGTACTGTGACCCAGGACGAAGCATACCTGGTTAGCATCTGAGAAGGCGCCACATTGAATCTGGACTTCATGAGCGGCTTTAGCCGTAGATTCTATTGGATTTTGCAAAATAGAGACATCGAAGTGCCTAGGGTCGTTTACATTGTTCCTCATTACGTTGCTTTCGTTTTCGTCACTTTCTCATCGAAATTTTGTTTCAGACACGACACTTCTCTTTCCCACTACTAGACACAGATTGATCCCCTCTTGTCTGAATGTTATTCCAATTAGTTTAGTTAAGAACAATCGCGATTCGCAACTGATTCTCTTTTTCGTTACTATAAATTAGCGCGAAATCACAGACAAGTCTCCATATTGCACTCAGGCTCTGAGAATTCCCGTACTCAGCAGATCTATGCGCCTGCCGAATATCGTCCCCAGGAATTTCCATAAGTAGACATGGCCCTGAGCTGCCGCTGCGTTAACTTGAGCTGTGGTGATCCTGGTATGTGCGTCTGTTGCACAGCCCCAAGCCTCATTTTTGGCTACACCGACTAAAGTTGCCGTCTACAAACCGAAACGGAACACAACAGAGATCCCAGCCTTGACCTGCCCTTTGCCGCCGTGACCGACTTTTTGCATCGGTAATATGAGACTTCACAGGGGAAGCGATTACCGCTACGCCCATGGAGCCAGGAGCGCTAATCTGATTACATATGAACACATAAGTCACACGAAACAGATAATGCTTTTTCTGGCATTGGGTCAAACGATTACTTGGGCTGGACCATGAGTAGTGGTCTGACGACAGCGAGGTCTAGCTGTGCGGGTCGCCAGAGCTTTGGTAGCTTCGATTCAAGACCCTGAGCCTTAAAGGAAGAACAGAGGAGTCGCCCTGCGAGGCCAGGCCTGAGTTGAGGAAGTACCTGAAATTACCAGAGTGTATGGAAAGATTCTTGAAGAGGGTAGCCACAGCTCTACTATGAAAGCACCCACGCCAGCTATACGACAAACTCTTAAGACAAGAGGCTGGTACTCTACCTTAGTCTAGCTACGAACCGGAATATGCCGGCTATCTATATCGAATTAATGAAACTGCATCAGATCTTTGTCTCTGCAGAAATCAAAGAAACCAGTGGAATACTTTATGTTTCGATGCAGGAAGCAGACGAAGCAGCGGGGAGACCTGCTCCAAATCACCGATATAAGGAGAGAAACCCTATCGTTCTTCCTTGGTGGCAAGACTGCATCGGATGGAGGCAATTATAGGCCAAGAATAGATGCGGTTCGAGCCACAATCAAGTTTACGATAGCAACGGGACGGTTGGTCGCAATAACATCCTGCCGCATCATCCACTTACGACACCAACATGTTAGAATATCTCTCTCGGACTCCACACTTGGGATTAGAAGTGAGAGACGGAACCACTAGCTCTGGGGTTGTCTTTACCCGGTACGAGGATTTAACTTAATTTATTACTAGATCGAGAGCTTCCCACTTAGGTTTCCCGGGCTTCTACAGCTCTGACATCTCGGCTTCTCTCGCGAATTCCACGTCTGGGTACTCTGGCGACGGCCCAGCAAGAAGACCCTCTCCCTTACATCCCAGACCAAAGTCAATAAAGTCTGACATATATTCCCGCATGATCTTCATGGCCCGCGCACCAGTAATGTTGCCCAGCATATTATCCCGCAGAAACTCGTTGTCCCTCAAACCAAGCATATCGCCAATCATGGTAAAATCGCTAAACGCGTTGTGTTGCGCTTCGGATATCCTCACGACCTTGAGCCAGGTGCCGGGGTGATTTGCGACTGTAGCATCCCAGAAGTCCTCCCACGTCCTGTCGAACGTAAAGGTGTGGTTCTTGGAGGCAAAGAGGAAGAACGGACGGTCGACACCCGACGTCAGGTGCCCGTACTTGGAGCCATACATGGTGCCGTCTAGGTTGATGCCGGCCACGACGCGGGTGTCGTTGACCATCAGGGCGGCGGCTGCGGCGCCGCCGGTCGAATGGCCAGTGGCGACAACTTTGTCGTTCGGGCCGACCCCGATCGAGTCAAGGACAAAAGATGCGTCTGCCACGCGGACTTCCTGCCCCCAGGCCATGAGCCGGTCGTCCGGGTCCTCTTCGTCCCACTCATACGTGATCCTCCCGCCGTATATCTTTGATCCGTCTGGGAACCTGACCACGTTGGACTCGTAAGGGTGATCCATGGTGATGACCTCGTAGCCCATGCCGGCCAAATTCTGGGCCGTAACAGAATAGATATGTCTGGTTGCGTTCAGGCCTGGTCCGAAGAGCACGATGGGAAAGTCATGTTTCCGGCCCTTGTCCTCGCAACAAACCTCGAGCTCGAAATCGCCAAAGATGCCCTCGGGCCAGCCGAACGGATACAGAGGAGGCCCGAAGATTTCCTCAATGTCGGAAACGATGCCCGGTTCGATCCACGGCTGGCGGCACGTCTTTTCGCATTCTCGCGGCGGCACGGGCGTGAATCGCGAGATCATGAGTCGTCGCGTGTGCGAAGAGTTGAAGGGATCGACGCGGCTGTGGTCGAGGAGCTCTTGCGATGTCCACTTGACCAGGTATGGTGTGTCAGGGACCTCAAACACAAGGGCTGCGGCGCTTACCAGGGCCGGGCCGACCAAGGAGGCGATTACGGCGATGCTGCTAGACCTCATTGCTTTTGCTTATGTCATTCGGTGACACAGATGGGGACGCTTACCGGGCATGGACAGGATTGCATTCCATAAAGCGTCAGGCTGGCGACTTTATACTACTTAGCACAACTGCCCAAATACCGTATCCACCCAAGAAGGTCGGACAGACCTCTTGGACTCTTCTGCCAAGCAAAAGGAAACAAGGACGCAACTCGGTTGTCTCCATCGACAATTAGGCACTGCATACCCATTTTGAGCCGACGGTCTTTTTGGAAGACGTAGGCTCAGAAGTTGGTTCCGGTCTGTTTTGGTTGTACAAGATGATCATCTGCCTCAAGGGGCTTGAACTGGTGTAACCCTCTCCAAACTGTCGGTTTTTTCTTCTTGAGCAAATTTTATACTACAGAGAATTTGTTACTTCGCAATTTGTTTCTACGTGCTCCGTACTTTGCTGCGTTTCCGAGTATGCGGATAAGGGTGGACACATCCACTTAGGCTAATCTTGCCCACTTCACAAGTAGCCAGCTCAGTGCCATCCTTTTCTGCTTTCTAAGCGCTAATGCAATACGGACATGAAAAAAAAACCAGGGCGCGAAAACTGCTGCCTGATGAGCCGTGGTAAAGCCACCAGTTCGCTCAAGCGAAACAATATTAGCCAGCGCGCTTCATCTGACTTCGGAGTTCCCTCAAGAGTACCTGACAGCATCCTTTCCAATCGGGTGAGAAGAAATCCTGGTGCCTAGTCCAAAGCGCAACCTCGGTCCAATATGGTGATCTATTGATGCTCTCGTTGCGGGGCTCCTTGAAGGCGGATTGTGGTGATTTGACGGCTAATAGCTATCAGGGTTGCCCCTAGTTAGGTCGGAGGTCGAGCTTAGCAACATTTCTCCTCGTCAACTAATCATGTTGCTGTCTGCTGCTTCCAAAGACAGGTTTTGCAAAAATGCGCGTGCCAAGAGGGTCATTCTGGGCCATCAGTGGTACCTACTCAAGAGATCTACTATTTTGGTACGTCCAGGGTGGTCGCTTGGACCTGAGGTGTGCGTCCTGTAGACGATTCGCAATTAAAGAGCTTCGTCACCGGCCGCGATCAGAAGTCGGTCTCGGAAATGAATTCTCCCTGCGGCCGGACGGCACTCGAAGAACGAGATTGTCAGACGGCGGGCAGCGCGGCAGGCCAGCTTTGCACCGAGAGTCGGATAAGACATTTGCCATGTCCCGCAAAATCACCGACGAAGTGTAGCTTTCTAAGATGAGGTCATCCAGTGGGCGGGAGACATCCATACCGAAGAGCCACCAGTCGCTGAGTGAGTTTCCTTTAAACGGAGAGAAAACTGCACCGAATGGTGAGCAAGATGGCGCGATCGAAAAACTCTGGCAGGATCAAAGGGCAGCGCCTCGCCACATGTGCGTCATCCTCCCCAGACTGGTACATCTTGCGGTTGGCGCGTCAGTGCTTCCAGTCTCATGTTCAAGAGGTTCCTGTGATTTGTGACAATCTCGAAGTCGGTGCTTGGAAGCTTAGCCGCCATTCATCCAGAGCGTTGATAATGGCTAGGAGTTCCTTGTCATAAATATCGTAGTTGCATTCTTGGGCTGAGTGCTTAGACGAGAAATACGCCCCCAGCATCTTCCATCTGGGAGAGCGTAATACCGAATGCCCAGTCCGAGGCATCGACCAAGTGATCTCGGATGCCACGCAGATGACATGTGAGATTACGCGACTACTAATAAACATCGCGATGGTCCTCTTAAGCGCCGTCAGAGAGACGGTAGGCTTGGATTTTCTGTCGTGCGGTCGATCATTGGTCCGGTTTCGTTCAGCTGGGCAGTGATGAGCGGTTATTCCAAGGGCAAGGGTAGCTAGCAAGTATGCCGAGTGAACTTCGTACCGGATGCCACGGCGTGAAAATAAGATCGGAGACGTTATCGATAATATCGGTTGGCTTGACCATCGTGGTCTTTATTACGTGAACTCCGACGAATAGGTGAGAGACCACTCGAGCCGACGTTTGATTCACTACGATAGCAGTCGTGACCGCATGAGTAGTAAGCTGTTCTATTCTCTAATTTGACGCTCGTTCGTGACTGCGTTTCAATATCTAGAGCTAGGATCCCTAACTTTTACACACCAGATATCGTGAAAAGAGGGGTAGGTATTATCGAAGATTGGCAGGGTTGCTATCACGGACGTCTAGCAGCGCCAAGATTCTACTTGAACCTAGAACCAAGCGCTTTTATATACCACCAGTAGGACAGCTCTACGATACGTTGTAGTGTCATTGAGTATTAAAGTGTTTCCTTTTGCGACTGCTAAAATGGTGACCTGGTTTGCAAGGACTCCATATCGCTTGACTCCCTAGTCTCAATCACGCGACTTACGTCGACGACGTCGTCGTGTCAATCTCTCCTCCTCAGAAGACACTTCGAAAAATAAAACGTCTGGGTGCTGCAGCGGATCCACATTCTCCTCTCTCTGCCGCTGGAGTCCCCCACTGTCACCTATCCACTCCTGCGCCTGTGCAACCAGCCGTGGATCAACCCGCCTCAGCTCCTCAAAATGAGTAGTGTCTGCTGGGAGAATATTTCCTCTTTCATGCGAATTCCAGGTTGTTCGTCGCTTCGTCTCGTTCTCCTTCTTTCCTCTCGTCTTTGAGCTTGACTTGTGATGGGGCTTCGTCCTCGAGCTCGAAGGGGGATATTCCTTCTGTGACTTTGAGCTTTGGGGCTTCTTAAAGAATGCATGAGGACGCGTTTCCGAGCTCGATGGCTTTTGCGCCTTCGTTATCGACTTTGAGTGGGATCGCTTGGAACTCCAAGCATTGGCCTGGGATTGGTGGTGATCATTAGGATATGGACTTATCAATTTCCCCAAGATTTTTGGCATTAAGCCTGTTTTCTCCTTATTCCTGTCATGCTCCCGCTCTTTGCCTTTGTCTCTTCTATCGCGTGACTTTTGGTGGCCGTGGTCATCGCGAGGCTCGGGGTTGCTGGAACGGTAACGGGTGCTCTGGCGTCGTCCGTGCTGATTTTGTCCGCCGGATTGATTGGGCGAGAGGCGACTAAGATGCCGAATCATTTGCGGAAAAGGCAGCGGCTCGTTCGGCGGAAGATTTGAGCGTATCGGAATCCTCGGGAAGGGGCCTTGTGCTTCGAGGAATGGCTCGTCTACCCGATCACCTGGTTGTTGAGGGTGGTATACTTCTGGGCCATGAGGAACGAAACCAAGAGGCGGCTCTTCTGAATGATGATGTGACTCCGCCATCTCGTGTTGCCATTCTCTCTGCGCGGTTGAACCAGCATGTGAGAAGCCAGGGTCATCATAGAAATCGCGTTGCCTCCTAGACCGTGACCTTCCGCGTCGTTCGGAGCAGCCAGAAGCGCGAGAATTTCGAGAGTATTCCCGTCTACCCTGGGATTGCAACTCGACACTAGACTCCGATCTCGACGATTCCCGACTTTTCCCTTCGCGCCGTCTCGCGGCCAAGGTATCTGGCCCAACTGCGCTTGAGCTTGTTGCGGTATCTCCTCTGTCTAGTGGTCCATGCGAGTCCATCGAAACTCCAGCCAACCTCTCCAGGACAATACGCGCGCCGGCAGCGTTTTCACCCATTTCCCTGAGCGACCTGCGTAGATATATCAGATCCTGCTCCCGCGTAAGCAGCGTGAGACTTCGCTTCCGAACTCGTTGGGCGATCGGATGTAGCATATCGCGAGTCTCCCTGACGAAGCCCTGTGCCTCCTGAATACCAGCAAATATGGTATCGAGTCTCTCAAGTGAGATGTGTTCCCGTGGAGCTCGACGGGCAGCTCTCCGGAGAGCCCTGCGAGCTATGCGGAGGTGTTCGTCATACAATCCATCGTACACTCTACGCTTCATATATTCAAGTGCTTTTTGGCGCTGGGTCTCGTCTTCAAGGTCCCCTAAGTTACCGAGGAAGCCTTCTACTTCCCTCGCGATCGTTTGGAAGTCATCAAAGTCACCCGCGGCCATATCGAGGAGCGCATCCCATTCCATATTTGGTCCTTTCTGATGTTCAATCAGGGCATTGTTGAAGATCTTGTCCACATTGTGCGTTGTGCGAGACTGAAGTGGCAGAGAAATTAGGGGGATTTCGGTCCTTAAGTATTGTGCAGGCTCCAGAGTCCGTACATATGAATCGTAGAGGCCATTTGGTGACTTGGTCTCTTTTTCTTGAATTTGACAACGCTCGTATCATTTTTCTTTCCTATAATTTTCGTTTCCAGAATATCTATTACGATATATTGAAGCTCGTGGTGGTAATGAGAGGAGTGGGGCGCCTGCGCTTTCTGTTCCTTATCTACCTCAAGGCTGCGTTATGCTAGTCAGGGGTTTTGTCCGTCTGTTCGCAACTCGCGGCCACATCCGACGCTCCACAGATCTCAGCAACTTTCTATCGCGGCCACTACGCTCCACGCTGTGGCATGATTTGACTCAAATTGCCATAGTCATTAATCTCCCTAAAGTTTAGACGCTATTCCTGACTCCCATGCTGGATCCTTGCTTGATGCTTGGCATGTTTTTATTCCACTATATAGTCTCTACCTGTGGCCCCCTCTAGAATGCCGCTGCAAACTTTACAACACCTGATTGTCCTGTGTGTATATGATTTACGAACACTAGATATTCCGCTGCCCTTACTATGCCCCAATTCACCAAAGAGCCCCCATTATTGAGCAGATTCAAAAATTCCGCTATAGTGATTTGTTAACTTGTATAACTCTGTAATCAAGGGCTCGCTCAGGGCGACTCGGCGCAATAGTGGCAAGAATTCCATTTCAGGACCTATATGGCCATGACACTCTATCGTGACAAACGAACTGTCGATAGCCAGTGAAGAGTTGTTGTCGACAGCCACCGCTGAGAAGCCAGATGTAGTGGGTTCCCTTCCTTCTTTCATTCTTTGTCGCCGGAGCAGTAACAGATCGGTGATGTCGAAACCTTTTAGTAGCTTACCGTCGAGACTTGAACAAAATATTGAAGAATGTGACAAATGGGACGTGATTCTATTTTGTAGCATACTATTGGTGCGCGAATTTTGTTTGCTGGGTCGCGCTGCAAAGTTTCGAGCCGGTCCAAAATACCTCCATTTTGACACCCCATCAACGCGCGACAAAGACTCGAGGCCCTGAAGGCCCTGCTGCCCGAAATTTGCGATGCTAATTCTTTATCGATTTATGAAGACGCTCCCGCGTATATACAACGATTCCATGCAGGATTCCATATTTTCTGGGCTGAAGAAGAAGGCGTTGGATTGACCGACTGGCCAGCATACTCACCTGACCTGAATCCCATCAAAAAGCCCCGGAAACTTCTTAAAGAAGATATCTACAACAGATATCCTATTCTTATAGAAATATGGAATCTGAAAGAAGCTTACAGCGGCTACCTGAAGCAGGGAACGAGGCCTGGAGCAATTTTCCAGATGAGCTGCTGCAAGAGCTGGCGGATAGCAGGAGGCGGACGTTGGTTACAGTTAGCGCTACGGATGGATTATACACAAAGGATTGCGAGCCCCGACAGATAGCTCAGGTTCTTGCGACTGTTTTTTTTATTCAAAACATGCATTTTTCTTGGAAAGTGGGCGTAAATCATTAACCAAAGTTTACCTACACCGTGGGGCGTTTTCGCGTAAAGTGGCAAGGCTCGAAAATTGTGCGTCCCCACTGTAGACCCACTAACTCATGCGCTATTCTTACGGTCCATCCGTGGCTGCCGAAATCACGGATATAACACCTTCACAATCCCGAATCCGATGCCGAATTTCTACCTATAATTGCCTTCATCCCCGCAGACTTCTGACCAAGATATTTCCTATCTCTCTCATCCCGGAATCAAGTCTTCATCTCTTTTGCTCGTCCCCGGCGATCGGACTCTTTACCTACTGTTGCGCTTGACTCTCCTGCTTATCGGATCCTAGCGTCTATGTTCCGCAGCATGCCCATCATAATCCACCACCTCCATGTTTCCCAGTCCGAGCGCATCCCCTGGCTCTGCGAGGAGCTTAGCATCCCCTATGAACTCAAATTGTACACCCGTTCCCCGCTCCTTGCTCCGCCCGAGTACAAAGCCCTGCATGCGGCCGGAACCGCCCCCGTCATCCAAGACGGCGACTTGACCCTTGCCGAGAGCGGCGCCATTGTCGAGTACCTCTGTCGCAAGCACGCCGACGGCAGGTTACTCCTCGGGCCGGACCACCCTGAGTATGCCGGCTTTCTATACTGGTTCCACTGGGTCAACGGCACATTTCAGCCTAGCTTGGGTCGCATCTCGATCGCGCAACATGCGGGGTTGGGGCCTGACAGTCCGATCGTGGGGTTTACCAACGATAGGTTGAGAAGAGGGCTAAATGCGTTGGATGAAAGGCTGAAGGACAACGCGTATCTTGCGGGAGAGGAGTTTACGGCGGCCGATGTCATGGTGGTGTTTACGCTGACGACGATGCGCCACTTTTCACCCTACAGCTTGGGGGCGTACGATAATATCAGGGAGTATCTCAAGCGCGTCACTGATAGGAACGCGTACCGGACGGCAATGAAGAGGTGTGACCCGCAGGTGGAGCCAGTGATTGGCGCGGATCCGCCAATGCATTCCTCGAAATGAAATACGGAATCTCCCAGGCGGTGCGGATGGGGATAGACGGCGGATACTTCGAAATTCAATGAGGTTAAGGGCATGTACGATAATCATGAAGGAATTTGAGGCCTTGGAGTCTTCTCTCAATTAAAGTTTGATACCCCTCTCATTCCAATTCTAGCTTCCGACCAAACTATGACGTAGGGAACCCATTGTGCCAGCCGAGACGAATTTGGACCTCTACATCCCGGCACCCTATGTAACGAGCCCACGGCCGCTTTAAGTAGGTTTCCTTGAGTCTCTGTATATCTCTGCTTAGATTGGAACACCTGTTAACTAATATGACCCTAAATCTTAGCGTTTCTCAAGAGAGTATAGCTGCACCCGCCTAAAATCTAGATGGCATGCTCTACGTGGCGAATCAAGTGAGGTGAAATTAATCGGACGAGACAGGAATACCTTCAAGCTGTTCATTTTGGGGGCGAGTTATATCCCGTTAACTCTGTTTCAGTGACGCTTCACCGCAGAAACCACCTCTTCAAGAACACTCCGAGTAGTTTGAAGCTGGTTCTGTGCCATCTAGTATCCGTTGTCCAGAAATTTCCCACACATGGCACTATGAAATAGTCTCTGCTCGTAGACGGACATCCACCAGAACCTAGCCAGATCATCGTCGATAGAATAATACAAAACTTCAGACCTTCTATTTTCTGTTCTTAGAATCATCATACCTTCATCCTAAAAGCGTGAGCTACACGTATTTATGCGTATTAAGACGGCAGAAGGACAGGACGATGAAAAGACAGCGATCACGATGCCCACGAAAACCGAGGCTCGGTCCACGGAGCTGGGTGCGGCACGGCTCGGCATTGATCTATTGATATGACGAAACTCAATATTTAATATGTATAGCGTCGCGCGTAACGTATCGGAATGGTGGTATTTTACGCAATGGGATCGCACCGGATAAGTTATCCGCGCGATTCACGAGGCTCTATTTTCCCGATCCGGACCTTAGTGCAACTTAGCCGTTTAAACGACGATCCGGTTACTTTAAAGGGTTTAAGATTTAATGGGGGTACACGGAGAGATCAAATAAACCGCTCGATTAGTAAACTTCCAGGGCTTTGGCGGCGTCAAATATTCTTTGAATAGGTACAGAAAGCTAGCAGAGGGCCGTACGGGATACATTGTCACCCAGCGAGAAAATTCTCAGCCATGGTCCATGAAAAACTTGTGGAACTTTTTAACAATGTGAGAGAATACCGTGCCCCCCTTATTTCCTGGTTAAGCTAAGCTCTCAATTGCTATGAGTTCAAGTATTTATACTATCGAGGTTACCATCAGAACGGCCATCAAGTTGTGGCACTTTATGTTGTGTGGATCCGTTTTTCTGATCATTGGCTTCTTGTGCGTGCTTCGCGTCTGATTAAAATTAACGATACCTCAAACCCTACATCACAATGAAGAGCATCTCTCTCGTCTTCACGGCGCTCGCTGCGGTTATCAGCGCCTCGCCTCTTTTGGGGCGGCAAATGGGAGGAGCCGCCCCGGCCGTGAGTCTTCGAGCCGCCCGTTTTGAAGTTCCATCATTCTCGAAGGACTGTAGCTAACAGACACGCGAAAGGCTGGCGGCGATGGACCGTACGGCCCAGTGGTAAGTTCCACTCGCCCGCTCAACACCCCTTGACTGGGAGATTCTGGAGAATAATAACCTCGATGCTAACCCCCTACAGTCCGTTACTACAGACGCTAGCCTCCCTACCCATGCTATCTATATGCCCAAGACAACTACCAGCACCAAGCTCCCAGTCCTAGTCTGGGGTAACGGTGGCTGCTCCGGCGACGGCTCCTCCAACGCGCGTTTCCTCCAGATGCTCGCCTCACACGGCTACCTTGCTATCGCGTCAGGCGCGCCAGGCGGGCGAACCTCCACCACGGCGGCTATGATGACGGCATCCATTGACTTTGTGACGAAGGTGGCGGGGACCGGTGATTACGCCAACGTCGATAAGGACAAGATCATGGCAGCGGGGTTCTCGTGCGGTGGGGTGGAAGCTATGGCACAGAGCTGGGATCCAAGGGTAAAGAGTATTGGGATTTTTAGCTCGGGGTTGTTAACGAATTACACGGCGGCAAGTACGTTTAAGAAGCCCATTTTTTATGTATTGGGGGGTTCGAGTGATATTGCGTATGCAAATGTAAGTCTATTCCGATCCAACACCCCTTCCCTCCCCCCCCCGAATCTTTCGCGCTATGACTTTTTAGCAAGCGAAAAACTCATAACTGGTGGCAAACGCAGGGCGAGCGCGATTTCAAAGCCCTCCCAGCCGAAACTCCATCATGGAAAGGCAACTTGCCCCTCGGCCATGGTGGAGACCTGTTCCAGGCCAACGGCGGCAAATTCGGCAAGGCCGGCCTTGCCTGGATGGACTACCTTTTCAAGGGCGACGAGACAGCCAAGGCTTACATCATGGGGGATGGCTACAAAGTTGATGGGTGGGAAGTCCAAACACACGCGCTGGATAAGTTGCAGCCCCTTGTTTAAACGAGGGTGAGACAGCTGCCGAGGAAGGGGACAAACTATGTTGTGTTCAATTTCTATAAACCACTCTTTCCATCATGGGAGTTAGCGGCTCGCCATTCTCGTTGCAAGAAGTCGCCGTTTCAGTGTATTACCTAGGGAATGCTTTCATCACCTAGTTCAATTCTAACCGTCTTCTGAATTTCCATGGGGAAGGTTATCCTTCTTTTGTATATGTAGAAAGATTTTGATTAATACCAGTCTCGCAAAACGACTCAAATGCAAAGTAGGCGTTCTGAAACCACCAGCTGCCCGCGACGCCAAGTTCTAGGCTAAGTACGGGGCGGTCATTTTGGCGCAGCTTGTTGTTTCTAGTCGCGCTGCCTTCCATCGCACTGGGCATCACCGCATCTCCATCTGCTTTCATCGCAATCATGGAGAGTGGCCAACTCTCAACCGAGATCCCGTTCCGAAATGCGCGATCAAAGTTGCACCACCAAGCGCTGAAATAGGCGACGTGGCCTACTCCGAGGATCTCCTCTGCACTCCAATCATTTTTAGACAAGACATGACACAGAGAGTCTCCGCTATTGTAGCAGGAATTCACCTTTTCCACCGCAATCTGTCTATAGTGTCCCATATGGGCGTGCTGCTACTATTAACGCATCCCTAGCATACTCTCGCGGCTAACTAGCTCTCGCGCTATACATCGAATGCATAAATCTGGATCTGTCGAAGGGAGGGTATATCCCTTTTCGGAGGGCATCTTCCTTCTGGAGCGTCGGTTTTTTGCTTGCGCCAATTGTATATTGTGTGGTCGTTCCGCCAAGTGTTCGTTCGTTCTACGTCCGAAACGTCAAACTCCAAGATATATGGGAAATGGCTCTCGTAGAAGTCGATTTTATGGGAGCCCCAGATTCGAGTTGGTTCGAGTGCGGCCCCACGCTTTCGAGAAATCCCAAGAAACGCCAGTCCATCTGGATTATAAAACCAGCTTCCCAAACCAATGGTGTTCGCGACTATGATTATCTACCAGAGGTTCTAAGCAGCATGAGATTAAATATAGAAGCACCAATAATCTTCCCAGACGCAAGACGAGTTTTGGCCGCCTTTTCATCCTTAGACACTTACTAGCCCAAGAGCGAGTTCGTCATTGTTGCCGTGTGATTTTACTAATTTGGCAACACGAGTTTTTTATAGGGAAATAAGAAAACTTGGATATAAAGAGTCGCGTAGGTCTCCCCCGATCATCTCAGAGACTTCTTCTACTAAAGGATCTATGAAGGCTTTTTGCATAAGTCGACTGGTCTCAGATCATGTGTTCTTAGTGGCAATTTCTATTCCCAAGGTGTTCACCGCGTTATAAAGAGAGGCAACTCTTCTCCCGTTTCCGAAAGAGCAACTCCAGATATTACTATAATACCCCGAGCTAGGAATTAAAATTTGGTGGAAATTCATACTGGACGGAGAGGGATTGCAGCACTTCTGAGCTAATGACGGAAAGAAGGGAATAACAGCGAACTCCGTGGCCAGCCTCTAATACTCAACTCCATATTGTCCTTCGCCCTCGATGACTTTATCCCCTTCATACGTCACCTGACGCCAGCCTTCAGGAGCGGCTGGATCTCTCTTCCATTCCACCGTGGGGAAGTATCGCTCGACTTTCTTGATAGTAACGACAAAGGGGATCTCTTCGAAGGACACGCCTTTAAGCCGGAAGTCTAAATTTCCACCAATTGGTCAGTACTTTTCCCTCCACCTTATGAGTTCAGTTCGATAATTCTTACAGGTATTATCTGGAATCTTCCGCGCCACTTCAAGCACCGACTCCAGAGTCGGAGTGGGAGTGTCGTTGAGATGGGTGATGAACTTTGTCGGGTATAGGCGGCAGTAAACATCGGCAGGAGAGCCATGCTTCCGGGATCCGATGTAGACCTCGCTCGGAAGCCTCTTCATCTGCTGCCGAACGGCCCGGTGAGGCTTGTGAAGAACCAGTCCGCACATGACAACGAGGTGCGACGTCTCGATGTCATCATCCGGGATGGTCTCTAGTTTTAGCGTCATCTCCTCCCCGTCTCGCACCACGACGGCGTCAAGGGTCTCGTGGAAGTAAGTTACATCGAGCTCGGTTGCGTTCGTAATCAGATTTCCGTTGACGGTTAACAAGACGTCACCCTCCATCAGCTGGGCGGCATCATCGCCTACGGCACGCTTAACGACAAAGAGCTGATGATACGACTCCTTCTCGTGGATCTTGTCAATCCATTGGTCTGATACCCCCAAAACTCGGGCTTCAAAGACGGTAAGCCGGCGAAACTCGGCCGGTAGGACGCGCAGGTCCGGGAGCGTTCCTTCCCGGATTCGAGACAAAACGGTATTGAGCGTGGTGCTCGGGACTCCAAACCGATCGGTGCCGGTCTCCATCTCGAAGCTCATCCAGAATGCTTGGACCTTGCCGTTCGTTGTCGACAGCAGAACACCGCTGTCGCACTCGGCGCCCAGGGAAGTGTCGACGCCGATCCAGTCCATGTTCATGGGGCGGTACATGGGCGGATTGAGGGGTTCGATTTCCGCTGGCATGATTTGGGTGACGGATGTGGCTGCGCAGACCATGCGGCTCATGGTTGCAAAGCCGACAAACATGGTTTGCGCCCCCTGGAGAACCTGTTCCGTGTCCAAGACGGCGGTCTGGACAGGCGCATCCACGAGATTCGGGTCATAGCGTACGATGCAGTAGTTCTGAGTTGGGTGCAGGAAGATGACTTCGCCGTCGATAAGGATTGAATCTGCAACCGTCACTTCAATGGTGCACATTCGGTGCGGCACCACCTCTCTGGACACGATAACAAGGCCCCTTTCGGCGTCAATAACTAGGCCCATCCCGGTCCTATTCCGCACCCCGACGCCGTCAACCAAGAGCGGCATCATGCTCTCAATCTGCACAAAACTTCGCAGGATATCGGCGACGGCAGGCTGAACAGCGTGGTGCGAGAAGGAAGCCTTGGATGGTTCTAGCGGCACTGCCGGCAGCCCCTGGCTCAAGACTTCAAAGTCCCAAAATCCGGTTTTATCGTTCCTCGTGCCCAGCTTCATGCTAGCCGGCCAGTGTCGGTTCAATGTCATAACACCCGTGTTCAAGGTATGAAGGTTGCAGAGATCCCTGAACTTGACGCCAACCCGTGCTCGATCGGGGAGATCCTTTACCACCTCGATGAACCTGTCGAGGTTGGGCGTGTCTTCGAAGTCGATGCTCTCTACAATCCACCCGTTGCGCTTAGGCATGTCCAAGAGGCCCGATTCGCAGATGTAGACACCCTTGCAGGCGATGGCATAGCGGTTCGCAACCTGGTACGACAAGTCATGGAAGATGGCACCCGACACGGCCACGAATCGGCTTGGCGTGATCCTTTCCAGATCTTCAATTCCGATGTCTACTTCCACATCCGTGTCTCCTCTTCGTAGTGTGAATTTGAGCGTCTGTCCGATACTTCCGTCTAGGATTTCCTCGAGGTCTTGGAACCTGACCACGGGCTTTCCGCCGATGTTGACAAGGATATCACCTTCTTTAATTTTCTCATCAGAGGGCCCTTCAGGGAGGATCGTCTCGGCCACAAGCATATTGTTCTCTCCCGAAAATGTGTCGCGAATCACCTCTTCGATCTCTGGCGTCAGACCGAGTCGGCGGCACTCATCGAAAGGCTTGAGCAGAAACGATGCCTGGATTCCACCTCGAAAAACGGGGATTCCTTTCTTTATATGCTGCAACGCGCGAAGGGGGGTGTACAGCGGTAAGAAATAATCGGTGGAAGCCTTGTCGGTGCGGCCGCCAGCCTGCAGGGCGACGGCGTATCCATCAATGTTGACCACCGGACTTCCAGAGCTCCCTCCGCTGGCTGCGGCATTGGCCTGATAGTACGACGTATTGAAGTCCCGATAACCTGAATAGTTGGGTGCGTTCCGGTCAACTCGGCTGATAAATCCAGACAGGATGCTCAGCTTCTCTCCACCATCGTTTCCTATAACCTTGATTTCCACGCCAACTATGATGTCCTTAGCAATCGATGCATTTACTGTCGCAGGGTCAGTATATTTGTTACCAACCTTTGGCCAGGTCAGGGCGGAGGTCCAGCGAAACAACATCCAGATACTTGGAGGCTTTAGGGTCGTACTTCAGGATACCAAAGTCATGGATAGGGTCGCGGTATATGGCGTATGCATCTGCCTCTTCTTGATTGTGGAAGATGACCCGACCCCAAAATGGCCCGGAGCCGACGACGTGGCGATTGGTAAGGATGTATCTAGAGGGAGAGGGCCATGTTAACCGCGCAGTTCTCCTCGCCCACTGAGCATTTTAGAGCGTGCCTAGCTCACCCGTTCTGGGAGTCAATCACGAATCCGGTAGCCTCGCTCGTATGGCAGAGACTAGTATCAAATGAATAAGGCTGGGAGAAGCGAACCGAGACGACGCTCTTCACTGTCTTCTCAATCGCCTTTTGCCACGCCTCCACATCACTACCCGAAGACGACGTAATTCCCCCTCCCCCTCCCCGGCTGTAATCCCATTTTGCATTATCGCCGCTGACCTCTGCGACCTTGCCACCAAGCTGTGTCTCTTCGGGCATCAATGTGCTCGAAGCATGCAGCTCCGCGTCTCGGCTGGACCGATTGTCATCCTCCTGGCCCATAACTGTAGCTGAACCTATGCACCGATGTTCTACTGAACTGTATGGAGCACTAGCGCGGACTAAAAATGATCAAGCTAGGGCAAATGTTGCTGGGGTTGTCTTCCGGATGGATCGGATTGGGGGCTGCGAGCTTTTTAAGCCATTTATGGATGGCAGCCTGAGCACCGATATGAGTGGGGTCAGCTGACACCCGGGCACGAATTAGGCAGGGTCTCAATAGGTTGGTGGTCCCACACATCAGAATCCTACCAGGACGCGCCGAAAAGAAGTGCAGCGGCCTGCCTACTTCGCATACGTGGCAGAACTGCCTCGCGTACCAGTCGATGCTCCAATTTCTCGGTATCGGTTGCACCAATCTCGTTGCCCGTGTCACACCATTTTTCAGCTCCGCGTCCTTGGCGCCGCAATCAGTGACCCCGTTGCGGACTACAAGGCAAGGCAACGATGAATGAATTGTTACGTTTCCTCTCACATGGCCAAAAAATATGTGGGCCAGGACTGGGGAAAGTTGGGGATTGTGGGTCCGCTAGCGAAGAGGCATCTAACCATCATGGTACCGGGTTCCGCCTCCAGCTGTGTAAGTGTTGTTAATATGTTGATTCTAATGATGGAGTTAGCAGCGACTTCTTCTCTACTCAAATGCACCCCAGAGTTCCTGCTACACGCTTCGAATAAAGCTGTATGAGCTCACAACACCACAGCCTGCGGTCCATGTAGCATGGGTGCTCTTGCATTCGGTTTCAGACCCCCAAAAGCTCTCGAAAAGGAAATGAATATTGCTTCCAGCTGAGGTAGTCGGAGATCCGCGACTGCGCTGCTAATAGTGGTCTGAAGGCGTTGGGGTCGCGCTTGAGCCAACGAAGTGAATAGCACACCGCAACTACGTTGAACATATGACTGACCAGACTAAAACCCAAGCTTGACTTGGTTGCTCGCCCCTGAGAATCTGAGTCAATAATTTCTCAAAATATTGATTAGGCGGATCGTGGCACCTACGCGAACAGGTCTTGCGAGTCGCTCAAGTATCAGTATGTATTTCGACGCCATAAGTATATGTTCTCTAGTATTGCTAAAAACAATAGCGTTGTTAGAATGGTAGGGGTGCTAACTTGCATCCACTGCAACACACTCTCGTCCAGGAATTGCGAGGTCGGTCTTTAGATAGGAACGCCGATGTAGGCACTTATCATTTGCTACTCTACGTAAGGATGTCTTCCTCTTCTTATATTTGAAGAATATTGTCGTCTCGTCATCTCGTTCCTTGATAAAAGCGTTTAGCGACTGTGAAAACTGGACGTATATAGACTTCTCTGTTCTTTGTCGTTCTTGGCTGCTTGGGTTGAAAACTTCTTCGACAGTTATTGTCCCATATGATGGTTGACAGTGTATCAGCGGCATCGTCAGGGACCGAGTTTTTCCAGATTATTCAATGACATGCTGCCGGCTATTTCGACAACTAAGACATATGTGCTTCTCGGTTCCGGTATTAAAGATGCGGTGAGAGATGTCTGAGTCAAATCGTGAATACATGTCGAGCCGCTGAAAGAGGGAAGCAGACGAAAGTCATAAGTTGAAAGATCAAGAGCCGACTGGGTACTTGGACGACCTACAAGTCTACGGCGGGCCCAAATTGTCCTACTGTTACTGGAAAATCTTTCCAAATCAAAGCCGGCTAGTACAAATGGATGTAGAATGCCATTAACGGCACCCACGCGTTATTAAGCCGTTGAGTTTTCTACAATCATCAGACCACCAAATCGATGCGAGCCTGCGATGGTGGATTTCCCGTCGAAATCCAAAGTAAGTATCCGGTCTAACCTACAGTGTGTAGTCTCGTGCATCACCAAAGAACGAATATTCAGAGATTTAGTCGCTCTAATCGCCGGAGCAACGGTGGAAGTAACACCTGCCGTTGGTGTTCTCTATGCATTCAAAACGTTGGTGTTTCCATCCCTTTAGACTTTCCCGCTCCTCCCACCTATATCTGTCTTGACCAAAAGTATTGAATCTAACCGGACGGCCTTTCTCACGATTCGAGACGAGCGGCGCCAGGACAGCCAAATGCGTTAGTATAAATCTCGATTTCAACCTAGCAACACTATCTTGAATGACATATAGCTTCTAAGAGGTGCAGGTAGCTAAGCGAAATATTCTAAAGGCATTCAGTTAAGGCGACGTCGCTCTATTCAGGCTGGAAAAGGCGGAAAGGCAGCTCAATAGATCAAATCAACCCCGATTGGACAATCTATATCAGAACTATAGAGAAATGCTGCACGAGCTCGATAGGTTGACAAAGAAATATTACAGCCTTGGTACACATAGTTAGTGGGCATGGGGCCGATTGCAACTTCGGCCGGAGCGTGAGAATGGTTGCATAGCAGTGGACAGCTACAGAGAGCCAGATGGTCATAGTCGGTTCAGTAAAAGTGCCGTTGCGCGTAAGTGTACCTCCGTCTGGCGAATAAACCCCACTTGCCGCAAAATCCAGAATGGCAACTATAAGGTTTCTAGTGGCGCCGGCTACGAGAGCGCTTATGGCACTGAAACAGCCTAGCTTGATATTATTTCGTCACTGAACGCCATCAATAAGGGATTTGAAGTGGGGCTTCGAAAGTAGGGGTTCGATTACTTATTCGTTGAGTTTGGGCCACATGGCAACCTAACAAGAATCCGTAGCCCACCGTCCCATACGTTTCGGAAACGCTCAAATCCCACCGCATCATTCAAACGCTGTTCCAGAAGACCACGTCCATTATCCAGACAGCACCTGGTGT
>Ga0247774_1000335_pt1 | contig 23005 bp, 20 predicted proteins | sample UWRJL001104B6_FD_179933 | JGI IMG/M metagenome (GOLD analysis project Ga0247774, IMG submission 179933) | Plant litter microbial communities from Arlington Agricultural Research Station in Wisconsin, United States - UWRJ-L001-104B-6 | ecosystem: Environmental > Terrestrial > Plant litter >... | reverse complement strand
ACACCCATAAAATGCTCTGCGATCACCCCCCCCCGCCGGAAAAAAAAAAAAAAAAAAAAAAAAACCCCCCCCCCCCCCCCCCCCACTCTTTGCTACTCTCGCACTGAACATTTTCTTGCAGTCATACGCATTTCGGGTGGCCTCCTGCGAATCAGCGTGGCTACAATATAAATGTCGGTCGGCCATGCGATCCGTGTTGGTCTCAGCTGAAGTTGAGAATCTGCCCTCCCCTGCTATCCCTTCATGGCGTTGGTACACCATTCTCACCGAATAAATGTCGCTGCTCCAAGCAAGTAACAGCTGTGGCGGTTGTCTCAGCCCTAGAGGCCAAGACGCCAGGGGAAAAAAGAAACAGAAAATATATAACACGCCACCAATATAGCAAAACACGGCCACAGCTCTTCTGTCGACGATGGCATACCTGTTCATTGTTCGCATCCATAGACTCCGGCCCATTCCTTATAGCCAACTCCCGCACGTTCGTGTACTTCTCACTGTTCTCGTAGTCCGAACCACTTCTTGCTGTTGGGAGCTCGTAGACTGCACCGAGGTCGTGCTCGAGCGACGTTGCTGCTGATGTCGAGCCCGTGCCTGCGGAGCTTTCCCTCCGTAATGCATAGTCGTGAGAGGCGCGCGACCCTCCCGAGTATCCTCCAGATATCGCCCATACTTACGCCCATCCCTTGTACTCTCCCCTTGCTGCTAGTTTGGCGATGTCGGTAGGACGAGCCTAGGAACTAGCTGCGAAATAATGCCGAAGTTTTAAGGCCGCTGACTCGATATTGGTGACCATGGATATTGTTGGCGAGTGGGAATTTTGAGGCGCAGGACTCTGGGTAACAAAGCTTCCTTTAAACCGGGTGGGGATAACTGATCATCAGGGCAACACCAGAGCTTGAGCTGAGCTAATCTTGGGTGGAATGATGGGAAATGAGAAGTCAAGGCCGATGGAATCATGGGGCGATTAATCGCTATGGAAGACCTGCTAAATCTGGTAGGAGTTGGGGCCGTTTTCGCCGTAATGTTACTCTGGGACGTCGAGCCTTGGTTCAAGCCCAATGATGGGGTAGTTATGGACAATAAAATGGCCAACTGCTTGGGACGTGGCGTGTGAAGAATGTTAGCGACCAAAGGTGGAGCTGTATTCGATGCCGTGTTGGCCCAGGACCCGAAAACTGATTTAGACGCAACAGTGAGGTATTAGACGTTATTGACGGTGAAGTGATCACCCGATTAGGACGTGGGATGGGAGAGATACTAGTCCCACTTGTGCAGCCGTGTCCGATGCCATGCTGTTCTGGAGCTTCCAGGATGGACCCAGGTCGACCGATGGGTTAGGAGGTGTCGTAGCAGATGGAGTAGTGGCTGGATGGTGATTGGGCATCGCAATGTTGCCTGGAGCTGTAAGAATTATCTGTATGTGGGGTTCGCCGACGTAATAAGGCTTCCATGCTTCGCCAGCTGCAGAGGCAGCAGTATACATAGGTATGTTATGGGTTTCTCCAGCGCTGAGTCTTCCGACCGTCTTCACGGCAGCCCCAAAATCAACTGGAACTCGCGGATCGACTGGCTCGACTCGGTCTTCGACTAGCCTGGGGGCGGCAGCTGCTTTAGCCTGAGGGTGTGGGCAGTCCGATGAGCACTGCGGTTTGGGTAGCGGTGGAGGGGGCATCTCTTTACTTGAATTCTTGCCCCTAGTGCTTCCTATTCTTGACCCTCGGTTCTCCTAATAGTTTCCAACGCGTAGGTAAAAGGTGAAGCGCTCTAACTCATACTGCGGGCCATCTGGCACTCGATCCTCCTCCGGGATCTCAGCTAGGGCTTGGAATTGGATCTCCATGTCTCCAGGGTGAAGTTTTGATTCGAGTGCGAGGGGATTCTGGGGGTTGTCCAATCTTCCCGAAGCACGCAGTTGGCTGTTCTCCAGGAAGTAGAACCACTTGACGCGGTCATTCCCCTTGATCAGATACTGGTTAAAGTATACTATAACTTGAACCCTCTGGTGTGTCTTTGGGACCAGTGCCGCAGTCGAGACGTGAGCTTGAGTCATATCAGCAGATACCTCCATATGGATGCGCTGATCTGATGTCGTGTTGGGAAAACTCGACAAGACGACCTTGGATATCAGGCAGTGCTTAAGACCTGCGAACATTTATCTTCGTCAGCGAAACGGATACTAGGTGGGGCATGAAGGGAGCTGAAAACATACCCAGTTTCCCAGGCTGCCGATGCGGCAACTTCCAAATCGGTTCGTAAGGCTTCGGAGGCTTCGGGGGCACCTCGGGCAGTGCGGCGGTGCTTGATGCTGGCGTTGCACCACCGGCGGCGACGGGCTGTTCAGACGGAGCTTTGCTATCCTCAGCTTTGCCATTGGCCACAGATGGGCTCGGTGATGCAGCCGACACACTCCTCGTCCGCTGAAGTATTTGGTTCGGCAAGGCTCCCTGAGATTCGCCTGGCTGAGATCCAGCAGACCGGCCCGTTAGGGGGGCGGGCGAGCCAACGGAGCCCACCCTGCTGCGAACACGGATCATGGTGGTGGTCTTAGCATCCGAATCGCCCGACTTGAGCTTGAGCCGAATTGTCTTGGGCTCGGACACGTGCGCCTTCGCTTCGGCGAGCTGAGCATGGAAGAATTTCTCAAGGTCTTCTGATAACATAAAGATGGCGCTACCGTCGTCATTGTAGGTTCGACAGTTTTTCCAGAGCAGACCGACCTTGTCCTCGAAAGCAGCCCAACTCTTGAACTCGCTCACTCCGGCTGCCCCATCCCTCGCACCGCCCCGGACCATCGATTGGAGCCTCCTTAGGGCAATTGGCTCCTCGATGATCTGGTAGTAGTCCTTCAATGTCTTGGGTGGAAGTGTGATGAAAACCTCGAACTGTCGGAGATCTTCCTCTTCAGGATCCCGTTTGCGGATAATCTCTTCGAGGATCTTTTCCTGGGCCTGTTGGAAACTGAGATCCTTATACTTGACCTTGACATACTTGCTATCAGCCTTGGCCTGTTTGGCCAACTTCGCTGCCATCTTTCTGGCATGTGCTTCGGGGTTCTTTGGTGGACGACCTGGACCGCGTCGCTTGGGGAGAACGATCGGCTCGTCTTCATCATCATCCTCATCGTCGTCCTCGTCTTCTTCGTCTTCGTCGTCCTCGTCATCCTCCTCTTCATCGCCGTCACCATCAGCGTCCTCTTCACCTTCCTCATCCTTGGTGCCATCGTCTGCGCCAACCTGGCTGGTTTCAACTGCCTCGGCATCACCGTCCTCGGGTTCCGACGGAGGGAGAGAAGTTGGCCTAGCAGTGTAGTTCTTGTCTTTCTTGTACGCAGGGTTTAGGTGCTTCATGTGATTGGAGATAGCCTTTCGGATCTTCTCCGAGTCCGACCACATGGCGCTGTCCTTGGGATAGTACCTCTTGAAGTTGTCAACCATCCGCTTCGTGTAACTCTCAAGCTCTGTAAGCGTCGCAAAATCGCCATTATTCAGCTTTGTCTCGATGACACCTAGGGAGATTGGCATCCTAATGTGCTCGTAATACTCGGGTTCTATTTCTCGCTCGGGAAGCTTTTCGAAGGAAGGCGCAATTGAGCGGCCACTGCCCAGAAAGTTAGAGTCTTCGCTTCTTTTGCCTACATAATTGGAGGAATCTGCCCGCGTGACTTACTGCTTGTCTTGCGTCCTGCGCACCTGCTGGAGAAACAAGAGCCCAAAGTGAGTTGTCGACTCCGGTGTTTCGCCATCGTCGAGGTTGAACTCGTCGCTCTGCAATCAAGACTTAGCCAACAATTCAGTCCGGTGCGCCTCCTCATCACCACCGTCAAGGACAGAGCGATGTCAGACAGCCGCAATAAGCCGCCCAAATTTGCTTCTGTTCCATTGCCTAGCAGAGAGTGCTGAGTCGGGGACAATGGCTTACCTGAGCTACAGTGCTCTTCTGCCTTTTTGCGGCGCGATCGTCCGCGTCCGGAGACGCGCGGTGGCCGCTGGCCTTGCGCTTGTTGTCCATTGTGAACGCTCACCAGCCGTTTTTGCTTTTGTTTGGTGGCAGTCGTAGAAAATCGCTGTCGACAATGAAGTTAACTCGGGAGCAAGATATTTCGTAAATGCGATGTTTGTGGTCGACTCTGCTGAATTCCGAGACGAAGGTTCACGACCTTCCCGAAAAACTGAAAATGTTGGCGATCGGGGAGCTCTCTGTCATTGCTCAGATGCAAGGAACGAAAATTGACTAAGCAGAAGCTTCATCCAGCATTGAGTTGACTGATAACGCGACATGCCTGGTCCGTGCGGTATATGATGGTCCGTGCATCTACTACATGTGGGGCCATTGCCACTCAGATTCACGATTCCCTTTAACGCGCCGTCTTCGTCTGCCGCGAGGCCACCATTTGTTTACCTTTTGCGGAAATTCAACAACTTCCACGGTTCCTCTGTAGAAGCCCTCCAAACCTGTTGCATGAAAGCTTTGCTCGAATTTCTTGGATATAAAACCACAGAGAAGTGTCTTCTTCCCCACGGAACTGGAACCAGCAAGACCTAGCTGTCACCTGAGCGCCTCCGCACCAAAAGACCCGCTTTCCCATATGTCTTAGGCCAAATTTCCTCTGACCCAATTCGACTCCCCCTCCTTCACTATTTTGTCCTCAGATTCCTTGGACCTTCCCCTCTGGCATCGTTTCGCAACCCCTCATCTTGCCATTGACGGCGTCCAACTCCCTTGACTGACTTTGCCACTCCCTTCACTCTTTGTCCTCCGACCGTAATTTCGATCGCGACCCTCGTGGCAGTCGCCCATAATGCTGATGGACATCGATGTCACCCGCCGAAACAAGGCCCCCCGACCATTGTCTGACTCCGAGCGGGATCGACTTGAGGAGTTTATCGAGTCCATCCACTACTCTGCCAGGTGAGGAAGTCCTGATCTTGTATTTCCGCGCATCGAAGCTGACGCGTCTGTTGCTGCAGATACTCGGATAGTGAGTATGAGTACCGCCATGTCCAGCTTCCTAAGGCGATGTTGAAAGCTATCCCCAAGGAATACCATGATACATCTAAAGGGACACTGAAGCTGCTCTGGGAGGAAGAGTGGCGCGCTCTTGGCATCACGCAGGTGTGTTCGTCCTATCCTCAGTTGCCGAGAGTGTTGCTAACATGGGGGACAGAGTCTTGGCTGGGAGCACTACGAGGTCCATGAGCCTGAGCCTTGGATCCTGCTCTTTAAGTGAGTACTGGCCAGTGCAAGCTGCTCAGTCGGCCGCGGGCGACAAGCTAACAGGTGTTAAGGCGCCCTCTGGACTATCAACCTCCGCAGTAAACAACGACGAAGACATGTCTCTCGACGCCGATGCAGGTCGACCCATCTCACCCACGACCACTCTCTATAAATTCCGGCAATCCGGTTGCGTTTTGAACCCTTGATTATTACGAGGGCTCCACCGGCATCGTGTACAGAATAATGTGCCCACGAATCACGGCCTGCTCTTACGACATTGTTTATTCGCATTCAATATAGATATATGGCTGGCGATGTCTGTTCCACGCCCCCCAGTGCGGCTCGTACCCCTCGACTTCGAGGGTTGGAGCTGTTTGAGTGGACTTGACTACCACTCGTCCTTGGTTCATCCGAAAGCTTTGCCTTAGCAAGCATGCTCTAGATTGTTGTAATCAGACGTCGCTAGTCAGGTTAGAGTTCTCGAGGCAGGGGAACGGTCGATACCACAAGTCTGAGAGTTGGCGAAGGGGAGGGGAGAGAAATGGTTTATTTAGGAACAGGACATACCCGAAGCAACGACGTTGATGGTGGTTGCTCCGTAAATAGAAGTTCTAAGTCTATAGTGAACCCATAAACTTAAGAAGACTCGGAATGCTGTGTCCGTTGGATGCACTAGATCGGGATTGGAGGGGCGATGTCATTGACCCCAACAGGTGTTATGCTTTCATCACAATGTGTCGGGTGACGGGTATCCCCAGACGCCAAAAGGAGGTCGCTGGAATAATTGTTGATACCTTTCCTCCCTCGACAATCCTTGCAATGGCTAGCGCTATTGTATGTTTTTGTTCAGTCCCGACTTAACACATCTGAAGGTATTAGTACCTCTAATACTCTCGCTTCCTTCCACGCGGCTCAATGTGAACTAAAGAATTGAACTACTCCGAGAGAGTTATGGGACAATGACAGTTAATACTAAACTTACAACACCCCCCCCCCCTTTTTTTTTTTTTTCTTTTTCTTTTCTTTCTTCTCTTTCTTCCATCTTTATCCTACCTCCTTCAATATACCCTTTCCAGTACCGTCCTGGCGTCTAAATATTCAAGACCAAAGCGACACAGAAACCTTGAGGATGAAGTATTCCGTACCTGTGCACGATTACAGGCCACACTGTAAGCTGACATCAGATCGTACGAGACGTTGGTTCTCTTGTCCGGGGCTGGAAAACATCCGTTGTGGCTGGGGCTGTTCAGGCGCCTGCAAGGCAATGCGGCTTTGACCGACCAGAGGGCTGGAACGTCAAACGTTTAAGTGGTGACATGCTCGAGAACTGTTCCTGAATCTGCTGATTTCCACACGACGAGGACGGCTGCGCCATACCAATTCGCCCCTCGCAGGGACTAACGCTCACTGTGTGGAGCCGGCCTCATTGGTCACTTAGAGCAACCGTACGACAGCAGCGGGCAGATTGACTATCCGTAGAGACCACGTTCGCATTTGGTAGTCTTCTGGTCGTACTTTATTCAGCACGTCTTTGGCGCATGTGAAATTCTTTGTCAACAGAACCATTTGAACATCTTCGTACACTCCTTTCTCCCATTTTGAGTTACCCTTTCTGCTACATAATAGACTGCTGCAAGCTAAATTTCTCGTCGTTTTCTTTCAAGTATAGCCCTGCCGAACCTACCACACTTGTTCCGGAGGTGCCGTAATCTTACACTTCCCTTCTCGAAAACCGCCTTGTCGAACGTTCCCGCCTCGAAACGCCGCTTTGCAGGGACACCTTCTGCCGAACCTGGAATTATATCACCCATCAAGTCTTTTAAGGGTACCGAATTTACGAGAAGGCGATTCAGACGATCCGCAACCCCAGTTTTTGCTGTGCGGAGAGCGGCACTGTATCCAATTTAGCCAAAGAGGCCACCTTTTCGATACATCACACGAACCGAACCGTCCAATCCCTGGAACGATCTTGTTGCGCAAACTGCCACATTTTCCTTTTCAAGACTCTTTGTCTTGACAATGAGGTTATCTTCAAAAGTTGCTGGCCTTTCTTTACTTGTAACTTGGGGCACCGCGCCGGCTGTTCAATGCGCTGCTTCTCAAGATGATTGTGCGGTATGCCGCCACCATTTTCTCTCCTCTTTTTCCGTCTCTACTCCTCCTTAACTATGGCCTCGTCGCCGCCGCTGCTGCAGCAGTGGCTGGTGTTGGCCAACCGATGCATGACAGCATCTCTGACTTCGGTCGATATCAGATCTCCCCACGGGCAATTGTCTCGGACGCCTGCGCCTCCTATTCAACTCTTGAACGACTGAATGAGAAAGTCCGCCCCGCCGTTGTCGATCTGACCCACGAAACCGACTTCTTCTCCCACTACCGCGTCAACCTCTTCCACAAACGCTGCCCCTTCTGGGATGACCAAAATGGCATGTGCGGCAATGTCGCGTGCGCGGTGGCGACGCTCGACAACGAGGAGGATATACCACTAGTATGGCGAGCCGAAGAGCTTAGCAAGCTCGAGGGCCCACGAGCAAAGCACCCAGGCAAGAGGATACAGAAGGAGAAGCCTGAAAAACCACTAGGGGGTGGCCTGGGCGCAGATGTCACCGAAGATTGCGTGGTCGAATACGACGACGAGTGCGACGAGCTCGACTACTGCGTCCCCGAGGATGAGGGAGCAACCTCGAAAGGAGACTACGTCAGCCTTGTCCAAAACCCGGAGCGATACACGGGGTATGCGGGCGAGGGTGCCAAGCAAGTCTGGGAGTCCATCTACCGCGAGAACTGCTTCCAAAAGAGTTCGTTCCCCTCGGCGGCCAACCCAGGCCAATCAAGCTGGCAGTCTAAAGCGAAGGGGCCGGCGGCCATGGACCTGAAGCAGATTCTGGACACGGCAGGGAGACAGCAACAGCTTGAGCAGCATCGGCAGCACAATCCCAACGCGCCCTTTGTGGCGCAGACGGGTCACGAGGTGGACGATGAGTGTATCGAGAAGAGGGTTTTCTACCGGGTCGTGTCCGGGATGCATGCCAGCATTGCCGCGCACTTGTGCTGGGATTACCTGAACAGGACGACCGGAGAGTGGTCCCCCAACGTGGACTGCTACATTAATCGGTTGCACAAATTTCCAGATCGCATCAGTAATCTGTACTTCAACTACGCGCTCGTCACTCGCGCCATCGCCAAGATTGGCCCGTATCTTCAGGAGTCGGCTTATACTTTTTGCACGGGCGACCGGGACGAAGATGCGCATACGCGCGCCAAGGTCCTCGCCGTCACCCAAGCGGCCGCCAGCGTGCCAGAGATGTTCGACGAAAGCCTCATGTTCGTCAACGGCGAAGGTCCGTCCCTCAAGGAAGACTTCCGGAATCGGTTCCGCAATGTCTCGAGGCTCATGGACTGTGTGGGGTGCGACAAGTGCCGCCTCTGGGGCAAGCTGCAGACGGTGGGGTACGGCACCGCGCTTAAGGTCCTTTTCGAATTCGACAACGATAGCGTGGATATTCCCATCTTGAAGCGGACGGAGATGGTGGCGCTGTTCAATACGTATGGCAAAATTAGCCACTCGCTTTATGCCGTGGGGCAGTTTAGGATCATGGCGGAGGAAAGGGAGATGAAGGAGCAGAAGGACCGGGAGGAGGCCGAGGAAAACTCGCGGGCCGTGGCTAAGGAAGAAAGGGAGGCGGAAACGCCAAGTGTGATACCGGACCGAGCAAAGAGGCCGCACAACGTGGTCCAGGCGCCCCGTGAGCCGGAAGAATCCCACATCGAGAACGCATCCTATAAGGAAGAACCGAAGCCGAAAGCTAAAAAGCCTCGGACGGTTAAGGATGAGTTTGAGCACGAGTTGGAGAGGTTCCTCAAGGCGGTCAAACTTGTGTTGAAGTCTTGGGCCGGTGTTCCGTCATTGCTGTGAGTTTTTTCTACTTCTGCCCGTTGTCCTTCTACCTCCTGCCTTATTTTGAACCGTTTCTGCTGGGCCGGAGTGCGGGACGTGAGTCGAGTTGGATAAATAAGATAGAGACTAACATATCGGTCCAAAGGTGGGAAATCGTGACGTCAGAGCTCAAGCGCCTTTACGAGTTCTACATTGGCCTTCCCGTGTCCCCGCGGACATGGAAGTTTGAGCGCCCCAACTTGGATGAGTTGTAGAGCATAAAGGCGAAAGAAGCATTGTCGACGAGGCGTTATGTAAGGATAAAGATTATATAAAGTTGCGTGTTTTTGGCATCACCTGGAGTTTGGTGGGTTGCTGGAATAAATACCACAATTCGTGTCTATTGTTCGATTCTACCCCCCGAGACAGACATACCGAAGTATGCCTAAGGGTGCGTCACACAAACACCACGAGGGGTTGATGTACATAGTATCTTGGCTGTTGGCTATTGGCTATTGGAGCCAGGAGCCGTGGTAAATATTTCCTTTCACCATGTTAACCTCTAGTCAACCAGCATTTGGCTGCTCTGTGCATGTTTACTTGTTACCAACTCGCTACAGAAGATTGACCTCTTGGGCTGCTATCTCTCGCCTAAGGGGCCAGCATCCAACTGCTCAAGAGGTTCGTGGGTATGTTACTATCGTCGGTACTCTTTAATTAGCAAAACAGGTTTTTCACGGGCCCCTTCGTCCCGCTCCCAGTGGTGGGGAGAGCCAAGTGAGTAACCTGGTTCCCAATCTTGGCCTTGATGCCGGCAACGTCAACCTCCCAGCTCCTGATAGCGGCGTGATCATCCGTCTGCAGTAACCCCAGAGTCCTCATGCGTTTTGCCTCGTCAAGTTCGTCAAAGGTCCACGCGATGGAAACGTGGAAGGCCCCCTCGTTGACCCCGTCATGGAATGCGTACAGTGTCGGTTGGCCAAAGAACTCAACGATGGTGTTGCACCTCTTTAGGAGCTTGACCAAAGGCGCATTCTGATTCTTGCTGCCACCAGCATCGCCACCCTGTTTCTGAGTACGATTGCCAGTAGCCGAGACCCGCAGGACTAGAAACTTGCGGTTCGAGTCCGGCGAGGCGTACCAGAAAAGGCTCCTCGCCGAGAAGGTAAACGGGTGGACCTTAGAATGCTGTACCGCGCCCGTGAGATTCTCTAGGAAGTCATCCTTGGTGGCGGTTTCCAACACGACGGGACGAGATAGACTAATGTGCAGTGGGAGGGGAGCCCCCAAGTCACTGGTGAGGAAACTGATGAGTTTAACCTGCGTTCCAACCTCATTCTGGGCGGCCTTCACCAAGGCCAATAAACCGTCATGCTGCTCCTTAGATGGATGCCCTGTTTCTCTAGTTTGTGAGCCAGAAGCTTCTCTTCCACAAGAAATTTTGCCTTAGGGCTTTCATGGACATGCAGAGAATTACATACATTCGATATAAATATGCGTCGGCCAGTTCCCAGGCACATGCGGTGTCAACCTCTTGCGTCCCTGATGAAGCGAAGGGTCATCTACTGCTGCGGTCCGAACGTTTGAAGCATAGAGGTCGTAGAATTCGTCGGGAAGAGGTGGTAGGTTTGATTTGGTGAGTTTACCGGCTTGGTTTTGTTGTCCTAATGATGATCCCCCTTTCTTCTGGCGGTCGGCGTCCGGCTTGGCGTTCCGGGATCTTGCCTCATCATTAGTGGAAGAGTCGCAGCAATCTGCTGGCAGCACCGGTGGCCGTGGCACTGCCTGTGGAACCAGTATCGGTACCCCACCGGAACTTTTTCTCCGCTTGCTAGGCTGGTCCGATTCCTCCGTGGGAAGAGAACCTCCGGCTGAGTTGCCGCCTTGGTCTGATTCGGAGGAGCTGCTGTAATCGACGAGGGCCATTCTCTCGTGTGCCGAATGGGCCTTGTGATTCAGAATGCGGAGCAGGAAAGCTTGATTTACATGAGCCTCATCAGTGCTGTTGGAATGTTTCGTAAGCAACAAGACTATTGCGTGCTGTCGTGGAACTTTCCAAACAACGACCCGGTATTTTGACTCTCTGTAGTGTTCCAATGTGGTTGTTACAATACCAGTCGTTGATTCATCGGTTGGAATAAGTCCTTTGCAGCAAGGAAGATGGAACTGGGAAGTGATCCCACTGCTGGTTGGCGAGTGTCAGTTTTCAGTGCATGCTCTGACAGGTTCCTGCATGTCGCTTGCCGGCTGCTGGACCGGTTCTTGACACTCCGAGGACAGCTCCGCCAAGTGGCGGGCCTCATCAGATGGAGGAGCTTGCCATTTTGGTGGCATCCGCGGCCTCTGTAAAAGTACGGCATGGCGGAATCGCGGCCGCAGAACCGGCTTTGACGAAGAGGAACTGCCAAGACAAGGTACATAATGACACTCTTTCTCAGGTGACAGCTGACCCGCTGCTTGATGGCCTGAACTCGCAGCAGGACCCTGAGCGACCGTCGTTCCGCTGTCAATCTGGGTAATATGGCTCTGCATATGACGTAGTACCGTGACTGGCACCACCACTTACCCCACTAGGCGTAGTTTGCTCACTCTTTGATATTAAACCAGAGTGAGAAGCCTCAGAAAAGGGTGTACTGCAGGCAATTATTGAGAAGCGACCTGAACGAAAAGTAAAATTTTCAACGAGGCCGCAGGGGGAAGCACCGAAGCGAGTATTCGTTGTCGTCCGGAAGAACTCTTGTCTGGTTCAGCTGGAATCTAGAGGGGAATGTAAGTGGCACCAGCGAGTATGGAGGGCAAACGCAACTGGGATTCCCGCCATAGGTTCTTGATAGGAAGCAGGTGTAGCCCGAAGAAAGAGAAATGCCAAAAATCAACCTGGTTGGCCTCAGGGTAAGGACAACTGAGGTTTGAGTTTAAACCACAGTCGAGATGTGAATTTGAAGAAGTTCCCGTAGGACGTCACTTGCTTTTCGGGTCATCCGCTTGTCCGATTTTCTCCCACCAATGACGCCTCCACCACAACTACAATGCCGACCTGCTAGTGGCATCCACCCTTCAACAGCATGAGAGTGTGCCTACGGGCCGCTGCGATCTACGCGATCAATCATTAGAGACGTCTAGTGGACGGTGGTACGCAAAATCATCTCACACCGCCAGCAATTCACTCACACACCAGAATTACTTCCAATAAGGAGCGCCCCCATGTCAATGGCTAGACCAAGAGTCCGTCTGGAGAGTACATGAATAGGTTCTGCCTCCGCTCCGCTTTGTGACCAACCTGCTCGGCATCATTGTTCCCCTAGGAGCACCCCTTCAAAACCTGTATCTTTTCAAGTTGCAAAGTCCTACAAGTTCATATCGAGGTTATTCTGAGATCGAGCGTACGGACGACCTTCTTCGAATACTCTTAACACTAAGTTCAAGTATTAATTCTCACTATGGCCGCCAATGAGTCTACCGACAGCCTAGGCCTTGCCCACGACAAGCAATGGGTGAGTTGAAGTTCTTACCTGGTTGCACACTCCAATTTTTTTCTCGAAACAGTATTCCTAGAGCGGGGGTACGAAACTCTACCTGTCACCGTCAAGCTGTCGGCCTGCTGGGCGAGGTTCTATTCAGAGAATACAAACGATGATGCGATTTGCTTTGCCGTCTCCACTGATAGTCCGGCGCTCACCTCTGCATTAATTTCTATCGACGTCGTTTTGACGAGCCAAAACCAACCCGGAGCCCAATTTCCTGCCGATCATGGCAAAACGTTCCTATCCATGAGCAACTTTTCACGTATCCCACGCCAAGCTTTGCCCGTCGTTAAGCTGACCAAGCGGCCTTGAGCCTTAAGACCCAAACGTTGTTTCGGCGCCAAGCGGCGGCCGGTTGGGTTGCGGCGCCGTGCCTTGCGTCACACGCCACGCAATGCGAGCGACCGGCCTTGCCAAGGCAGAGACACGGCATAACGGCGATTTGGAGGCTGGACCCTTATTTTACGAATTCGACGCTTCGTCGCGAATGGTATGACAATTGGCTGACGCTCTATCATTCCTTTCCTCTTGGAAACTGTAGGCCAGAAAATACCTACTCGACCCATTGACTGCTCCCGAACCGAACCAGGAGACTGGGCCAGGAAGCTCATTCATAAGTCCGCTATATCGCTCAGCCTCACAGTCTCAGAAGGTGTCTTCTTCACCAGCTACGACTCCGCAGCAGCAGCACGTCTCTATCTACGCAACACCACCCCCATCGGCCAGCCCAAAAACTTCATCTTTCAGCTTGTCCAACCTCTTCCGAAGAGCGAGTCTCCGTCAAAGATCCGACAAGCGCCCCGCAGTATTGCAAAGCACTGGCCGGAGTCGGAGTGCGGAGAGCGATATTACCACCGGCGCGGGAGTCTTTGGTAAGACGACTAACACCGCCGGCATTCCTACGCCAGTGACGTCACCAACAACGACAAAATATCCACCCAGCACCAGCCAGGCTCGCACCCACGGTGAATATAATAACCACGCTGGGCCTTCAAACACAGCGGAGTTCAGCACGAATCCATTTCTTCCTGGTCACCGTTACACCAACAGCGGACCAGGATCGTCTCGTATTCCTTCACATCGCGCAAACCCGGACAGCGGCTTGCGTAAGAGCAACTCAACTAACACGCGCCGACCAGCTCCTCCACCACCTCGCCAGGCTGCAGGCAATACAACGGGGATCCGTAGGAACCGATCCCTTAGCGAAAGATACGTAGGTGACATGACGCATCGACCTCTCGACATGATCAGGCGGGACGCCCGCGCCGCCGACCGGGCCCCGCATCTGAGTAGCCGGAAGCGGCACCCTGGTACGGACCAGATTGACGTGCTCGATAATGCCACTTTTGGCGGACCGTATCATCATGGGGGCCCGTATGATGCAACGCTCGCCTCGCGGAACATGAATCCCATGTACTCCCCCGTTGCGGCTGTGAAGCATTCCAACATGCAGGCCCTGAAGGCAACCCCGAAAGAATTCGTCCAGGACTCCCTGCAGAAGCATGTGCCTCTGCAGGGCACCGCGATAGTCCCTCCGGGACAGAGGGATTTCGGTGGGCGGGTCTTGCAGTATGAAGAGGGGGCAGATTTGATGCGGGAGGAGGATGCGCCCGGAGGTGCATATGGGCGTTGGGAAGGACAGGTGAGAAGTCCAGATCCTGTCTATCTCCAGTAGCGCCCCCATTTACTAATGACGAGATGGCAGACATATCTCCCCGACGACCTCAAAGGCAAAGGTGAACCCTCCTACACCATCGAAAAGGCCGAAAAGGAACGCCGCCGTCTTGGGAAGGATTCTGTCAACGGCACCGGTACCATCAACGACTTTGAGATGGAAACTGGCACCAACCGCAAGAATGGGGGCGTCATGGTTCGTCAGAGAAGTGTCAGCAGCGCGGCGGCCGAGCCGAGGACTACGTATCTAATGGTTAATGGGGATGAAAACAATGCGGGTCCCTCGACGGCAAATGATGAGACGGGGGTACGTAGGAGCAACACGACGGGGAAGAGATTTGGAGGGATCAAGAAGAAGTTTGGGAGCATTAGGAGGAAGAAGCTCGTAGGAGATGATGACTAGAGGTGGTCAGGCAGAGACTTCAATGCGATGAGATTTGTGCGCAAGACATGGAAGAATGTTTTGGGGCCGAAGAAGAACCGTGAAGGATAGCGTTGTATGACCACTATAAAAAGGGTAGCGAAGAAGCGAGATATACACGCATATATATATACACGCGAGAAGCAAGCGTCAGAAAGCAGCTGAGATATCCTTGACACACGAGTAGGAACTTTGATTAGAAGACCTTGTCTCGCGGCGCGGGGTTTGGAAGGACAGGTATGGTAGATCTACTTGTTCCGTCACGCGTCATAATTGGCATCTAAATACACCAATTTTCTCATCGCCCTTTACTGACCACGCCATGTTACCATGAGGTTTCCCGGCCTTTTCCATGCCTGATGTACGCCTTTCCCTCTGAGAACGCCTCGCTCCTTCTCTGCCTGCTGTGACCTTGACGCCGCCTGCAAATATGAATCAATAGATCTTGCCGATCGCAACCACCGCTCCACCTGTCATGACAAAAAACAAGAAGCCAGAGGATGAGATACGTCTAGTAATAGGTAATGCCGCGCCATCCAAGCAGAGAATCCAACTCGGCACGGACATGATGCACAGAATCATACCCACCCTTCCCGGCAAGCTCAGCCCTGCGTCCGGAGCCAAGCTCATTCCAGCGCCGCAGGATACAGCCGTCAACAATGACGCGACCGGCAGCGGTATCAACACCAGGCTTGGGGAGATCGGCGTCGGGGGTGCGGTAAGCTTTCGGGTTCGTACCGGCTTGGACTGGAAGGGAAGCGGTGAGTTGCGAGGAAAGCGACAGGAGGCGCTGATAGGCCGACTCAGATAGAGGCGTAAGAGTTGACAGGATGCCGCTTTCGGAGGCCATCATGAGGATACTGAACTCGAAGGGGTTGACGGGTGCCGTCTCCTTCTCCCTGCCTTTTCCTGCACTGGTGCTGCTGACGGTGCCGATCGTGCTAAAAGCGACGTTTCCGGGAACAGCGGGCTTATAGCGCGGGAGGAGCGTCATCACCTGGGGGCCATTTGATTCCATGCAGAAGGTCGTTTGGTGTAGAAGGTTATGGCCCTGGAGAGATCGTGGGTCTATGTTGTTAAGAAGATTAGCGTCCCGAAGACGACACGCGGGGGAGAAAAGGCGGGAAAAAGGCAAGGGACAGAACACTTACGCTCAGGATCGAACTGCAGCATGTGTAAATCGCCTTTCGTGTCCGAAACCACAATGAACAAAAGCTTCCCATCGGGTAAAAAGTCGGCCGTGACGCACTGGAGCTTGGGCCGGCTCTTTCCAAAAAGCTGCATCTTGTAAGGCTCCTCGGTGCAGCCCGTAAACCAAACGCCCTTCACACTGTCGGCCATGACACACAAACCCGTCGTGCGCAGTTCCTTGGCCGCTACAACATGGATGCTCATGTCCATAAAAGCGACGGGCAGCAGCGACCCGTCCTCCTTGAGGCCCCTCACCATGCACTTCTGGCCCTGAGCAACGAGCATCAATCCCTGGGTTCCGATCTCGCTCACGGCCGTGACAGCGCCACGGGGGATCTCCTCCTTTGCAATCTGCTTGAGACGCTTGTTGGTCTCGGGGCGCCCGGCCTCGGGTATGACAATGGCAACGTCGTAGACGTGGATACGGCCGCGGATAGGCAGGTCTTGGCCCTTATTAATGCCGGTGCCGACAACTACTAGCATCTTCCTCTGCTTAGTCATCTCGGAGACTTCGAGTTCGAGCGACTTCATGCAGAGAATATCCTCACAGGGTTCTAGCTCGATGTCTTGGATGACGGTCCAGGTGATGGGGTTGAGGAGAAGGACGTGGCCGCGTGGGACCTTGGGCTGGAGCGTCCCGGCTTTTTCCTTGGCCCACTCCTTATGATGCTCGTCGTCTTTGGGTAGCTCAAAGGTCTCCAACATGCTACCACCAACCACGTATGTGCCGGTGGGCTGGTGAAAGGTGACTTGCTGGATGTTCATTGGCATAGGAATCTTCTGCACCGAGACGCCTAGATCGAAGTTGTGGTTGGCGTGGAACTGAGACACACGCGCCACACCATTTGAGTCGGCATATATGAAGCCATGGTCGCATCCCTCTGTGTGGAAAGAGCTTAGTCCACGCACGCCAACTCCGCACAACCCGATGACCTTGGGAGTGCTCTTGCTGGTCTTGATGACAAAGCTGGGCGAACTGCCCGGGAGGAAGACTGTGCTGTACCCGCCAATGTTGGAGCATGCGCGAAGGGGCACGAAGCGGGGCTGCTGAGAAGCGTCGTCCTGGGCGGCTGCCTCGGGCCTGAGAGCAAGGACTTCGTTGTGGACCTTGCGGAAGGCGAGAGCCTGCTTAAAGTCATCCTTGGCGGGGCGCATCACGGGTTCGTATATCGTAAGATCGTCGGTTGAATTGCGCAGCTAAGAACCAGTCAATCATTAGATTTGCCTACGAGGAAAGCCTTTGCACGAGAATGAAAAAGACCTACAATCAAGTACGGAGACGTATGCGTCGCGTCACCTAAGTCGGCAACCAGGATCTCCGTGAGCGTTTCCTTGGCGGTGCCTTTCCTAGAAGCAAAGCCAGTGGTAAGGAGCGGAGGTATAAAGCCTAGACCCTCGGCGACGTAGATGGGCTTGGAGAGATTAGGCAGGGCATATATCTAGTGTTATTAGCTTTCCATCTTGATGGGCACAGGATTTCTGGGAGGGGCTTACATATAGGATGCCAGTCGCGCTGACTAGGAAGGCTAGAACACCAGGATTTTCAGGACTCAATCCCTGGTTGAAATGGTTGGCTGGATCAGCGTAGAGGCAACCGGAAAGCCACTTGGTCGAGGAAAGCTTCTCGTCGGACCGCTCCATCTCCTCAACCTCGCCGTTACTGTCGATCTGAGCCATCCAAACGCTTGAATCATCTCGGATGATGAGGAGATACGGGTCAACGATACCGGCGCCGACAACTCTAGGCTCGGCACCTGTTTCGTCGTCCAGCATAGGCACTATCTGCTGCAATTTCAAATCTCCATCATAGACTCGAACTTCTGACTTCAACACTTGAATGACTCGGCTGTGCTTCCCCATAGTGCCAGCCTCCAAGGTGAACCCGGCAGCAGGGTCGAACTCCGTACCAGTGAGATGCTCGAAGCCCGAAGGCGTCAGGACATAGGCATCCGAAGTCTCATACCCGTCGAGATCTACCTTGGCCACAATCATAAGGTTGTCGAATTGGCCAGCCATATAGTCATTGCCGGCATTTCCCATGACCGCCGCCACCCCCTTCTCACCCTGCAGTGCTTTCGGAACAGGCTTCTGAGCAGTCATGGCCCACATGTCTCGGGCTTCAGGAAAGGCAAACCTGCTTGTGACTTTGGGGAGCACCTGCCTGTTCAAGACTGCAAGCGCACCACTCTTGCCTCGTCCGACTGCTGCACAAATCTGAAGGGGCGGTATAACATCGGCCGAGTTCTTGCTTTCTTCGCTGTCCGGGAAGAATGCCTTAGTGCCCGACGTCATCTCTCGGATCGGCGCGATGCTCATCATGGTGTCGTGAATACGGAAGACGATATCGCCATCCTTAGCAGCGTCACTAGCACTGTTTCCCTGACTAGTCATGGCCGACTCGCCGTAGAGATCATCGTCGTCGTCATCCTCCAGGTCAAGGTCGTCCAAGTCATACTCAAACGATTCCTCGAGAACACGTGCCTTCTTCTTTCCAGCTTGTGTGTTTTTGCGTGACCAGCCCATGACGAAGGAGTCGCCAGTGCTGCTGCCAACAAAGAAAGTGTGTTTATCAAGCTTCGTGAGGCAGGAAATCTGCGAAGGAATGATCGTACCGCCTCGATCTTCGGGAACCTGCTCGAGACTTATGCCACTAACAGTACGACCGTCCATCTTGAACCGTATGATATAAAGCTGGCCAGTGGTGTGAGCCAAGAGCAACTCACCTGTCTCGATCGACAGCTGGGCAACTGTGCAGTGTTCCAGTCCGATGCCGAGATAACTCTGGTCAGCCATCGGAAAGGCGCGCTGTGCTCCGAAATGATTTGTAGCCACCCCAACTGCCTTGCCGGACTGTGCCACGTGGATGAGTTCGTCATCACCCATCAGCAGGGCACCTCCAATCGGGGGCGGAAGAGGGATGACGACGCTCAAGTCCTCAGGCAGCCTCTCAACCGACAAGATGGCAGTCGAGGCCTGCTGTTGGAGGTCGATTGTGAACACCTTGTACGTCATGATGTCTTGCCGTCCGAGCCAGGACACTGGCTCCTGACTCGAGGAGAGGACGCCAAAGGTTGGCTCCCGGTATTCATGGAGAAAGGCGAAGTGTTGCACGAAGAGCAGCTCCGGCTCGATCTGGGGGAACCGGAGGTGGAAAGACGGCTTGGAATATTTCGCCTGTTCTTCATCATCGTTGCTCGTTCCGTTTGCCATTGCTGCATCGCGGGCGTCATCCTTAGGTCGCGGGCCATCGAGCTCAACATCCCAATCGTCACCATCCATCATACCGACACTAGCTTGCTTGAATGGCAGGATGGACAAGCTGCGCATGCCAAATCTCACCGCCGCGCACCTGCTTCCCGGGTCTGACTCCATATTTGTTGGGTATTCGTAAAGCGGGAGGTCGAATGGTGCACCCAGCTCGTTCTCCCAGTAGTGAATCGAGCAGTCGTGCATCGTGTGAGTCTCAGGATCCCACTCTAACACCGTAGCCTTGGCAACGCGCAAAGCCACCACGAGCAAATCGCCACCGGACTTCGTATCGGCCATCTTGATGCCGGCGAGGCCGCAAATTGTGCCCGCAATTGGGTACTCGGCGACGAGTACAAGCTTCGTGTTGTTGCTCTTGTTCATCTGTAAGAGCATTCCATCGCCCGCGAGGAGGGCAGACTCGACATTGTCGTCGCCATCCCGTCGCGTGTGGTATGCCGCCGTGGAAGCACCAGCGAGCTTCTGATTCGAGGTCGATGCTGCTCGCTGGTCGGTCGTGTCCTCTTCGGCAGAGACTACCTTCGTCTCGTAGATCTGGAGAAGGGAGCCCTTGCCGACAATGAGGTTCTTCCTGTCAGCCGAGAGAAAAGGAATGGTAGTTGCAAAGGAGACAGCTGTAGGAGCCGTCAGCTCCGAGTAGACCTGCATGTTGGTGTTTCCCCTCTCCCAATCCCCAGGTATTGCTTGCAGGAGGCCTAGAGAAAATGCTGGATCGCGCTCCAGGTGGGTTTTTTTCCGACTAAGCTTTGAAGCTCGAGCTCTCATGCTAACGCCGCCCGTAGGGTAGCGTCTCCAGGGTCTGCCACTTGGCGTTTCGGACAATCATCGGCTATAATAAGGGACTGTGGATTGAGTGTTGAATGTGGGTTCTGTGTTAAGGCGGCTGAATATCGGACATTTTGTATTTAGAAGAGGTGGGGTGAAGCTTTGTGCTTCTGGCAAGGCGGGTCCAAGCTATCAGAGTACCTACTTGCCTATTTAGGCACATTCACGTTCAAACACTACCTTGGAGCTCACTCATTCCAACTTACAACTGTACTGGGCCTGCGTTCCTGCAGCACTTTAATTCACTTCTTGCTCCTTTCGAACCATTCTTCATCACCAATTTTCCTAACTATGCCAAGGATTTGCCAAGTATCTCTCGCTGGAGATTGGAAACATCAACAGATCCATGGATGGGGTTTCTATGCGGAGGCGTGAGCAGCGAAGAATATGCTCACCTATTGATGTAGGAGCGAGGCTCCTAAACATTAATTTTCTCGAGTATCAGCATAACATCACTTTTGATGTCACATAGAATTCCGGTTCCTTGGTACAAGCTCTAGGTCACAACTAGGTTGATGATTGAGGAAAGTGCCAAGAAGGTTACGATCTAGCGTAGTCTGTCCTCAACATGGATATCTTCAAGCTCGAAAAACGTAAAATTATGTTTAGACAGACCCGGAACGATTTGTGCATCCTAACGCCCCAATAAAGAGAGAAGAGCCGCCCAAAGGTACAATATGATGCAAATCAAAGCGATAAAAACATACAAACCTGGTATCCATCGCAATCCATCGCCTCCCAACCCTCCAAGAGCCTAGACCATAAACACGGCTCCAGCAACTACCGCCACCATAGGCCACCATCCAAGCACTTCCAGACCAGATCTCATGCCATAGGCGGCGTTGTTCTCCACGTTGTCCTCCGGGGCAACCGTTCCGTTGGGAAGAGTGCCGTTGATGAGAAGAGTCGTGGTCCCATTCACATCAGCTACCGACACGAGACTTGTGTTGAACTTGGTCGAGTCACCATTGCCAACAAGTGCCCCAAGATATTCGTCGTCATCGTTCTCGTCACAGCCGCAGGGATTGTAGGGATCGCAACCGCAAATGACGGGAAGATCCTCGTCTTCATTAGCAGTATCGTTGTGGAAATGGTACGGATGCGTATACGGATAGTGGTATGCGCCATAGGCCCAGGTAGCGGGCCAGAAAGCAAGCGCAGCAGCCCCCACAAAGAGAACTGGGACAAGGCCACTGGGACTCTTTTTACCGGCCTTGTATGGCTGCGAAGATCCTCCGCCGTAGAACTTGCCACCGCCGAATGATCGAGGGGCGCCACTACCTCCGCTGGAGCCAGACGAGCCGCCGCGACTGTTGGAAGGGAAAGAGTTAGTACCAAATCATTCTAGAGCAGGTAGCGAGTAGCGCAAATGAAAAGAAACCTACGATCCGCTCGAACCACCGCTAGAACCGCTGCTTGAACCTTTTGGAGAAGAAACTGGTGAGCGACTGCCGCCTGAACCGCTGCCTGAACTGCCTGTCCCTCCCCGGGACCCAGAGCTTCCGCCAGACCTACCTCCGCCGCCGCCTCCACGACCGCCTCCTCCACCGCCGCCCTTGCGCTTGAAAAGCTCATTCACATGGTCGTTGCGCCTTTCGAGTTCGGGCGCTGCTTCGGAAACGCCGGATTGGACAAGGGCGCTGGCAATCGTGGACCCGAAGAGGGACAAAGTCGTAAACGCAAGGTCTGGTCTCATTGTTGTTTTTGGTGTGTGGCGTCGCGAAGCAGATGATCGAAAACCGAGGGATTTTTATTGATTGGGGAACCGTGTCGATGTGCAAGTTGAAAAGGCGCGTATTGTTTTTAAGACACTCAGCGGTGTGGCTTGGTAATTTACGGGGAAAATGTACCTCCCGCAGGTTGCCTAACAACCTAAGGATAATTTAGCGGGGAGGATCTGCTGATTCATGCAGGCTGTATTCGTACACTGGACAAATGAGCTCTAGGCGGGGTTGAGGCTGTGTTTTCTCGTCGGGTGGAATAGCAATGACGGAGGTTATGTACGGAAACCGAAGGGCGTTTTCAAAATTGCCTCCGGCCTCCGAATTAGGTATTGACCGACGTTAGTCTAGCAGAAATGAACTACTAGTGGTTGGTATGACGGAATGAAAATCGGCTTGATACGACGGTGTACGCTTGGCCTCGTAGCCAGGAATGCCACTCTCAATTGCTGCAGCGATGTTGGAAGGGAGTGCGCCAAGAATAGGTCTGACGTCTGAATTGAGCCAAGAAATGGAGGGCGGCGATGATGCCGGGGCGGAGATTCCGGCTTAAATGTCGCGACAGCTGTTGGTCTCTTGGATTGTGGCGGCTTGTTGAAAGGCAACGGAATTGAACATGGATGGACTATTCGGGATTTGTATTCTCTAAATGGCCCTTGGTTTGATGTGAGTGATCCAATTGTCCAGTTCACCAAGCCGCGCCGTAACACAGTATGGCTGAGAGCTGCGAAGAGGTTCTAAGCCACCCCTTCTTCGGGCACCAGAGGTATCGTCACAATGATTATAAGCGCGAGCTAAAATTCCTAAAAAATGCCATATTACTGCGCAAAATTCTAGGTGCTCGGTACTTTGTTGGGACAGTCTGGCTAAGCACCATCATTGCCACTCGCTCACGCAACATCTCTATAGATTACATGTCGAAGGCGAAAAAGGCTCAGCAGTCGAACGTGCCATAGACTCAAGGTCCACGCCCCAAACAAACATCGCCAACAGAGGCACAGAGAACGGCTGTGTCCAAAATCCTATAGCTTGGCAGGAAATAATCCAACCGACTGCGCCCCGAAATTAAAGAAAATCGAAAAACCCCCGAGATCTATCCACTGTTAATGTTTGCTGCGATCCGATACAATCTTTCTCTTGCTGGTGCCCGAGATTGTTCACAAGTGAGCAGAAACCAACTGATGAGACATGTCTAAGTAAATCCCGGTCCTTCATTTGAGGAAGAAATCTCCAAATACCGAGATCCATGAGACTGCGAGACAGCATTTCAACCCTTCAAGAGCATGTTCTG
>Ga0247774_1000334_pt1 | contig 23022 bp, 18 predicted proteins | sample UWRJL001104B6_FD_179933 | JGI IMG/M metagenome (GOLD analysis project Ga0247774, IMG submission 179933) | Plant litter microbial communities from Arlington Agricultural Research Station in Wisconsin, United States - UWRJ-L001-104B-6 | ecosystem: Environmental > Terrestrial > Plant litter >... | reverse complement strand
CATTTACAAGAGGAAGCAAAAGGGACACTGATCAGCTAACCGTTGGAAAGCGACGGTCAGCTGACAAGAATGGCTTTCAATGGCGTTGCGAACTTGCCGCTTTCAGCGTTGTGGCTGTACGTCAATGATTAAGGGCTGAGGAAGATGCTATATAAATGGGTAGGAAGGAGGATGTGGTGCAAGTATTAAATCGGCGGAGAGATAATGGAATCGGGAACGAAGACAGTGGTTCGAAAAACAGAGACTTGGGTAGAAGTATCTATACGAAATCCCCGAGCCTAAATAATGGAAGACGGACCTGTCGATGGCCAAACTACTTTTTTTTCTTCGCTTGGAAAGCATCATCACACAAGCGCGGGTAAAAAGTCGCAGTGAAAACTGAAAAAGCGTGCTGCTTTGCTACTGAAGGCTTCACAATCGTTCTAGTCAATTCATGTTTTCTGATATCCAACTGTATGAGCATGCTGTGCGTGCAAGAAACAGCAACCAAGTCCCCCCTTGAGGACTCCCCTGGCCCCGGGAATGCGATTCTCCTTCGTCCGCCTTGTGACATGTATGCGTTGCCTGATAATCACAAAACACCAAATCCAATGCCTGTGAACCTTGACAGGTTTTTTGCCGCAACAAAACAATTAAAAAAAAAATGCAACTAGGACTCTTCGTCCTCTCCACCATCTTACAAAAGAGTCATCTTGTTCCGACCCCGACTCGGGCTCACTAGCCTCATCAAACATCTTCGCGAGATCATCCCCTCCGAGGAAGGGGCTTGCTGCGTTCCCGGGAACATCTCATCGACTTCAATTCTCCCAACACCCACGCTAGATCTCTTCGATCCCCATGCTAGAGGAAATCTCCCAACTAAGAGGAGTCTCCGAATCTCGGGAAGGCACATCGTCCTCCTCTCCGAGGCTTTCTTCGTGCACAAGATGAACGCTCCTTCAGCCAACGCGCGGTCATGGCGGACTACGCTATCCGCTCTCCCTCCTCGTCATCGCTGGGACTTGTAGGACCATCCTCAGAATCCGAAAAGGTCGGCTCATACTCCTTATCCGCCTTTTCGTTCATTTCTCGCCAGGTACTCCAGCTCAACATGCCAAACGCCAAGAGGATCAATAGCCCGCCGATTAAGGCGCCCGGGGCGATGGGCTCGCCCGTGAGCATCCAGTCGGTCAACGCCACCACGAAAATGGTGAGCATGGACGCGACGGAGCTGAAAACCGGCCCGGTGAGGGAGATGAGGACCAAAAACGAACCCGCGAACGTGGCGTTGGCGAGGACGGATAACAGCAAGAGCCAAGCCGTCCGGCCCACGGGCACGACGAACGGCTCGAGCCCGGTGATGTGTAACAGCGGAAGGGGAATCCAGAGGACCAGGAGTGTAAACGCGCCGATGCACGACCCAAACGTGTTGGCGAAGATGGTGCCCCGTCCGGGCGATACCCCTTCGGGTGGGCATGCGAAGCGTTTATACAATACCTCGTAGAGGCCGTAGAGCACGGACCCAACCCCGATGATGACATTGCCAAAGAAGCGGCTCGCGGCGCCAGGGTCCGGCTTATCTGGATCCTCGGGCTTCGACTCGCCGTACGCCACGAGCAATACACCGAAGATAGCCACGCCCACGGCAATCGACTTGTCCAGCCTTAGCGGCTCCTTAAGCAACGGCACCGCGAAGACGTATGCGAAAAAGGCCGAACAGTTGTAAATGACCGTTAAATCCGACGGAGTCGTCATATCCACGGCAATATACCAACTCGCCCCCGCTATCGTCAGGGCGCTCGTGATGAACGCCGTCATCTTGATCATGTACCTGACCGGCGACCCGGCATTTCTCCTGAGAACCCCCGGCCTCTCGGGCTCCAGCCTCTGCGTCATAACCATCGTCGCCGTGCTTTTCAAAAGCGCCAGATGCCTCCTCCAAAACACATGCCACGGCATGTCGAGCTTTTGAAGCCGCAAGATCAGCAACTGCACCGGCCAGAGGACGATCCACGAGCCGTGCGTGAGGTACAGCATGCAGTACGCCTTGTTCCATCCCAAATCCTTCTGGATGTAGTTCGACAGCTCCGTCTGCACCACAAACGAAACCAGAATCAAGATGAGGAAAAACGTGCCGTAGGTGTACTTCTTCCTCGCCACGTCCCGGGCCAGCTCGCCCGGGCTCACGCTCCGCATGGTCGACCTGCGCGAAAACGTCGGCCGCTGCCTCAGCGTCGCCGAATTCCTGCTCAGAAACGGACTGTCCTGCCCATCACCGCCGCCGCCGTCGCCGCCGCCGGGACTGGGGCTCCTACTCCTGGAACCCCGCGCGTCGCCCAAGTATTCCAACCTCCCGCGCTCGGGTCTCTTGCCGGATCCCTGGGCGCCGTCACCGCCACCGTCGTACAGGAGCGGGGTGCCGGACTTGCCGCTGTCGTGCCGCGCAAAGGGCGGCCTCGCGTCTGTCGAGGCGTCCATCTCTGCCGCATCCGAATCTTCACGATCCCCGTAGCCTTCGTCGTCCTCACTCGCCGGCTCCGGCGTGGGTAGAAAGGCGCGGGGGCTCAGTCCCCCGCCGCTGCTAGTGCCGCTGCCAATGTAGTCTTCGATGTTGGTGTCGCATGAGGTGGCTGTCCGGAGGGGGTTTTCGACCCGTATTCGGTTCGAGATTCGGGGATCGATGGGGTCGGGACGAGGTGGCATTCGCCTGTTTGTTCGCTCGAGGAGCCGGTTCGGCGAGAGCAGGCGGAGGGGGGAGTTTTATTGCGCGACAACTCTCTACCAATAGAGAGGTACATTTAAAAGAGAGACGCTAGCGAAATGCAAGACCTCTGTAATGTTCAAACGAATGCCAAGCCCACCATATGCCAGGTGACTAGAACGGTAGCGCCAGAAGCACGAGACAAAGTCGCAAATTTTGCTTCCAATCTGTGCGGTTCAAACCTTTGGGAAGGTGTATGCAGGCGGAGAAAGTCTGGAACATGCAGGCTGACGTTGTTCGGTGCTCGGGACAGTGGTCGCCAGAGAACCCCCTGTGGCGCATGGGGGTATTTCTACCCAATTAGCGGGCTCCCCGCTAAATAGCTCCGCTCCCCACTCCTCTCGCGAAATAAAGTGTCACCAAGTCGTCATCGTGGTCCCTTCTTGTGGAACTTCTGCTCCTCGATTTCGTAGCACGAGTGAGACACGTGGTGGTACGGGCGTGGGGAATTGGTCATTTGGAAATTTAAATAACTTTGAGGTCGAATGATACGGATGAACTCTTCGACAAGGATCGGTTGAGATCTAGAACATGTTGGATTTTTTGTCAACACGATTATTGGCTTCGAAGTAGTCTTGTTCGGCAGAGAAATGTGGGTGGTGTTAGAGTTTGTCTGAAATGGGCTTTCTTTGAGAAGACACTTCTCACTGCGAGGGCTATCTACGGGGTTCGAGGTCGATATTTTCCCCTTTCCCCTTGCACATTTCCAACTTGGAAAGAATTAGATCCCTGGCCAGCCACAACAGTTCATCTCACTTCTCTTTTAGTATAGAAAACCAGGTCTCCTTGCTACCGCGCAACCATGACTCGAGGACACTACGTCATGTCTCAAGCAACCTCGAACGTATTCTCCCCCCATCCAAATACCCTCCTCAACCTTCGCGCAACGATGAGAATCATGTATCCCTCAATCCGCGACTGGTGCGGCCGGTGAATCGTAAACGATTTCTTCGTGTCCATCGATTCGGGCGGGCAGAACGTGTACACAGAGCCCATTTTTGGAAAGATGGAGAATCCCAAATCGGCCATGGCTGCCTCAAAAGCCTCCCAACTCACCGTGCCTCGGGACTTCGACTTGTCGAACAGAGTGGAGAAGACATCGGCCGTGGACTTGCGGACTTTGAGCGTCTGTCGAGGGCTTACTTCGGAGCCGGCGGCGGCCGATGTTCCCTCCGTCGGACGCGCGATTTCGTAAACGGAGGAATGCGACGGACGAGTCTTCGATTTTTGCCGCCGCTGCTCGACCCGTTCTTCGGGCAGTTCCGGAATCGAAACCGTAGTTGACGGTGCTGCCGCCGTCTCCTGGGCCTTTGCTGTCGCCTCCTGGCGACGGCGCTCTAGATCGGCAAAGCAGTCGTCCACCAAATCCTGATGCAAGAATCCAAGCTCTGCGCCAGTTTTGTCGACGATATACTGGTCCATCGTCTTAAGCGCGGCCTCGGCAACTCCGGGCTCCAGGAGATTTTTGATGGGGACTGCAAAGTCACGCAAATCGATCCCATTCTTCAACTGGTTCAACTCCTTCTCAAGTTCATGAGACCGCAAAATAAACGTCTGACCCTTTTTGCGAGACATGGCCGGAAGCGACACCAAGGCTGACAAATCCCGAATAAAACAGATAATGATGGCCAAGTCGCCAAACGCGTCTAGCTCTCGATCAACCAGTTTCTCTCGTTCCTCGGCATGTGCGTCGTGTAGGTCCGAGAGCTTCTGAGCCCAGTCAACCGCCTTCGAGGCGTTGGTGTCTGGATGGCAGAGCCGCAGCATGTACGAGAGTTGGGGATCCGTAGCAAATATGTCGTCAGGCTTGACCTTCATAGACACACGAGCATTGCCAGCGTCATCGCACGCGTTGGACACGCGCCTGAAGTACTTGGTACGGCCGAAGCCCGTCTGGACGTGTCGTTTGAACAACGCTTGTGCGCGGCCGTACTCGAGATGACATACATTCGACAATTCTTGAAGGATAATGGCGCGGTAGGCCTTGTCCTTGACCGGCGTGTTCTCCAAAAGCTCAACGAGGCGGCGAACATAGCTCCAGATGGCTGCCGTCTTAACAGAGGCATGGACTGTGTCGAAAAACGACGAGGAGATATACTTGTCGGTGTGTGCCGGGAGCATGCGGCCCTTTTCGTCGGGAACTAGCTCCGGACGACTAAAGAACCAAAAATTGATGGCGTGTTCGAGCACGGCGGGCTCAGAGAGCAAGGCGATATACTCCTCGAGAGAACTTTCCTGGTCACGGGCGCTAGCGGCCAGGTCCAGAAGTGTTGGCTTCTTACTGGTTTTCATTTCCAGTTGACGGATGCTCAGCTTGGAAAGGGCCTCTGTCGCGCCCTTGGGAGGTCGTCTCGTCGGCGCCCTCTTATCGCGCGCAGATGAGTCAGCCTCGAGGATGTCGTCAATCATGATGAGCATGCTTTGAATCAGCGTCATCTGCCGCTCGAGGATCAGATCGCCGATCGACTGCGGCAGAACAAAGCCACGACTAAGACCAATCTTAAGCGGGCCAGGTAGTTCCTGGCCCGAACTCGTAGGGGGAAATTGGTACGACTTGCCGTAATCCTCGTCGTCAGTGAACAGGGTGTAGCAGTTCTTGAAGTCGTTGACGTGGCGGAGGTTTCGTGTGCGCACCATCTCGGTTATGAGGCCGTGGTCGCCTGGCTGTTCGCGGTCGCCATTCGGCCCAACCTCGTACTGGGCCCGGAGAGAGTTCATAGCACGGTGATGCAGCATGTCCAAGAGGTGCCTGTCCTTTGATTCCAGTTAGCATCGGCTAGGGATAATGTTATGGTGTAAATGTTTCTTTGATGATATACATGGGAATAAAAGCTTCACCGGCGGTAATAAATTGAAGCAACAAACCGAAGCGGGGAAAGGGAGGTGATGGTGAAGGACAAAAAAAAGTGTAAGTAAAAAGCTTCGCTAGTTTGGGCCGCCTGCGTGCAAAAGAGTACCATATGGTCTAGCTAGGTCTCCGTCTAACCTCCTTTACTACCTTCAATTGCGGCCCATTCTCTATTTATGCTTGCCTCCGTGTCTACTTGGAAAATTCGACATACCTTTTCCGAGACATCGCGCGAGTTCCACTCAGGTATGAACTTGCAGACATTGCCCATGCTACTGTCAAAGGGGTGTCGTAGGACCTCACCATCCTTCGCACCAGCCTTGAGGCACTTGATGCGCTGCCCCCGTGTGAGGGAGAGCCAGACGCTCTCGATCCTAGAGGCGTGCTTCTTGTATTTGCGGGCGAGGTCGCCGTGGAGCTCTTTAAGCGTCGCACACTTATCGACACCGAATGCGTCCATCTTGATTCGCTTTCCGCCGCTGCCTTACCCACCGAAATCCAGCTGATAAGCGAAGGTACAGATCTGGTAGTTTGGCAACGGAATATATTAGACGACCAGCTGTCCTAATGTCTGGTCTTCGTGAGTTTAGACAGCTGTAAGGTACTCGCACCGCTAGTTTTCGTCGAAGCTGGAGACTGTGAGTGACGGCGACAGATGTTTGCGAGGATCAGACCTTTTGGATTGCACGCCAGCCACCAATGCCATGTCACTTGGCGGACAGCCGGTGAATAGGTACATCAAACTAGGTTTTGCCTGCATCACTCCCCGCTTCCAATGTCGCACTGTATCTGTTGGCGTTCACGGACCATGGCGGAAGCATGGGAGCATGGCAAGTGCGTAGTTGACGAAGTACGGATAGGGACAATAGAATAGAATAAACATGAAGAGAAAAATGAGACAGAAGAAAATAACTGAGTGAAATGGCAAGGCAAAAAAAGAGACAGAAAGAGGGAGGAAAGAAGTAATTGATGAAGATCGCATGAGATTAATTATAACCTTAACCCTACTTTTCGGAGACTGGGCTCTATTGAACAACAGACGCCTCGATACACCAAGAATGATGTTCAAAACCATCAAGGTAGTCAGAGCCACATGCAAGTACACCAATAACCTCCATCGAAACGGACAAAAATTACCCCGCCAAGAGGTAGAATGTTGGTGGGGTATGACGGAATTGGCTTCCGGGATCCCGCCGGAGAGTCCGCTGATAGCAAAAGAGCTCTGCCAAGGTCCCCAGTTGTTTCTTTGCTGCTCCCCGGGCAAGAGATATCTTCGCATTTCTCTCTAAATCCGATGACGACATAAGGCGCCTGTGATAATCCTTCCGCTCTTGAATCATTCACGAAATTCTTCAAGACTTATATACCCCGAACCTCGAGCAATTCCCGTCGTCAGTCGCCCTAGACTTCTCAAGAAGCCAGCAGAGGTCAACATCCCAAAGCTGAAAAGCCTATCCGCGATGCCTCTCGTCGTGCAGAACCCCACCGACAGGATCATCCTGGGTTTGATGACTTTTGGGCCGACCAAGTCAGCAGGGGCTAGAATTACGGACATTGACGAGTATAAAAAGATCCTGGATGTCTTTCAGTCGAAGGGATACAACGAAATCGACACGGCGCGTGTCTATGTGGACGGAGAGCAGGAAGCATTTACGAAGGAGGCCAACTGGAAGGAGCGCGGCCTGACACTCGCCACCAAGATCGAGTATCCGGACAACCCTGGTGCCAACACGCCGGATGGGGTCCTCAAGTCAGCGGAGACGAGTTTGGCTGCACTCGGGACCGATTGCGTAGATGTTAGTACTTCTCGGGGGACTCTTCATTATGCACAGACAAGCTAACATTCCCAACCAGATTCTTTACTTGCATGCTGCTGTAGGTACACACAAAGCCCCATGTAACCCATCGTGCAACTGAAGGAAAGCTAGGACCGCGCGACCCCCTTTACGGAAACCCTCGCCGCCATCGACAAGCTCCACAAAGCCGGCAAATTCGTTCGCTTCGGCATCAGCAACTTTACGGCCTTCGAGGTAGCCGAAATTGTCATGACTTGCAAATACAACAACTGGGTCCGTCCCACGGTCTACCAAGCCATGTACAACTGCATTGCCCGCTCCATCGAGCCCGAGCTTCTTCCGGCATGCCGACGCTACGGACTGGATGTGGTTATCTACAATCCCATCGCCGGCGGTTTGCTCTCTGGCAAGATCAAGTCTAAGGACGACATCCCGACCGACGGCCGATTCTCGGATGCCGCAGGCCTGGGCGAGAAGTATCGCGAGCGCTACTTCCGAGATGCCACCTTTAAGGCGATCAAAGGAATCGAGGAAGCCGCTACGAAGGCGGGGTTAACTATGGTTGAGACGGCGCTGAGGTGGGTGGTGCATCATTCGGCTTTGAATATCAAAGGGGGAAATGATGGTGTTATTATTGGAGTCTCAAGCTTGAAGCAGTTGGAGGGGAATCTGGAGAATCTGGAGAAGGGGCCGTTGCCAAAGGAGGTGCTGGAGGCGATTGATGAGGCGTGGTTGTTGGCGAAGGCAGATACGGCAAATTATTGGCATTTGGAGGTCAAGTACGGGTATGATACCCAGAAGGCTTTATTCTCGCCCTGAGGCTTACAAGTCATATTGATATCGGGATTGCTACTGAGCTGCAATTTTTGCAGAGTGAGGGTCTCTTCACGCAATTTCAGTAGACGGAAACGCGTCTAGGCTAGGGGAATATCTACACCAGAACTTGGACTATTTGACCCCCCTGTCTCCTACCAAGACGGTAGTTGTGCAGCTTGAGAACCTACTTTGGCTGACTTTCATCCGAAGAGGAGTGGGCAATCCATTTTTTTAATGGGGAAAGGGAACAAAGGGAAGGGAATGCTAAAATTTGAGTCGAAAACCACGAAACCTCAAGACAGAGCTGTTGATATGACACTGGTCTACTCCGAAATATCACATATAAGCCGACCCTGAACCCAAGCTACTCTCGATATCTCTTGATCTTGTAGGAAGGTAGCATCCCGCCAACATTTACTCTTCATTGGTAGGCACTCTCTACTTGACATTTGGCATACCTATGTACATCTAGCTCCGCAGCCCCCACTTGAATCAATGGTTTTGATTACCACGAATCATATCGCACCTTTCCTCGCCACGGTGAGCTTTAGTGTCGAGCTAGACCTACTTAAATCTAACCGGCCCAACCGGGAAAAAAGTGTTTGGCTACGCGATATTGTTCTCACCATGACCGCAAAAACCCGCCTGAAGTGTATTGACTTTGAGAGTGCTCTTTCAGGTCCGATCTAAGGTGGTTTCGATGTGTTAGCCGGGCATATCACCGGGTTTCTTAAATTCAAACTCCAATATTAGCGTCTCGACAAACTGAACAGACCTGATGAGAAACATACGCAGAGACTGAGAGAGAGAAAGTTAGCACCTCCCTGCGGCACAGCATCGAAAACAGCGGAAGTCAAAATGGGGAAGCTTTGTCAAGCCTGCAGAGCAATCGACTTTGCCTGGCTCCTAGCAGAAGAAAATAGAGAACATCATCTCGAACCCGGCCATGGACGACGACTTCAGCAGCAGATGCGATTGGCCAAAAGAAACCTTTTCTCGTGCTCCTTCTGTCGGTCTGTCCTTTCTCTATCTTCGAAGGCGGAGGCGCAGTTCCCTAAGAAGGAGCAGCTCGTTCTCGGCCTCGAGTTTGTCAACTTTGGTACAAGTACTGGCGGACCGCCCTTGAGGGGAATATCAGTCTCGATCAGCGCCCCCGGTCTTCGAGAACATCCATACTCGCTGGTGGATATGCGAAAGAATGGCCCTAGTCTCGTGCTGGATACGGATGCGCTCATCCGCAGGTTGCCCACCGCAGTCGCCGGTGGCGGTGGTAGTGGAAAGGGCTGTGGTGGTAGGCGCCTAGGCACCAGGGTCGACATAGACACAATAAAAACATGGCTGCAGTGCTGCGAGACCGTGCACTCCAACTCCTGCAAGCCTCGGGAGCTTAAATCTCCATTCCGCAAGTCCATCAGGCTCATCGACGTCCAGCACGGCTGCATCGTCGAGACCCCGCCCGGCGCTTATCGGTACAGTGCCTTGTCCTACGTGTGGGGTGGCATCCAGCAGCTACGTCTACTACGAAGTAACTCGGACAGCCTCTCCCAGGATGGCGGGCTGTGGAAGATGAAGCGGCAGATCCCACCCTCTGTTATGGACGCCATACTCCTGTGCGCCAAGATTGGAGAGCGATACCTTTGGGTAGACTCCCTCTGCGTCATGCAGGATGAGCTCGAAGACATTGAGGTCCAGATAGCCCACATGGGTAGTATCTACATGTCGGCAGATCTGACCATTGTCGCGGCCGCTGGCCAGGACGCTAATGCTGGACTGCCGGGCTTTCGGCCGGGCACCAGATGTGCGTCGGAGCAGGTATCTCTGAATGTGGGCGGGGTGCCACTCATCTCGGTCGCTTCATCCGTTGTGGATGAGTTGAAATCGTCTGCTTGGTCGACTAGGGGATGGACGCTGCAGGAGCAGATCTTGTCGCCGAGGCTGCTCGTGTTCTTGCTAGGTCAGGCGTTCTTCTTCTGCAGAAAATCCCTGTTCAGAGAAGATCTCGTTTCCAGCGGCCCCGAAGAGGGTAGCAGCGGCGTCGCTTTAGCTGAACATGCACGTATGACGTCGGTACGTTCCAGCATTATCCAGGATTTGCAATCCAGAGGGGAAAGTTTGACCGACGAGGACGCATACCGGGCTTATTCGCAGATCTCGCACGACATGGCGAAGCGAAAGTTTACCTTTGCCGGAGACATCTTGTATGCCTTTGCCGGCATCGAAGAGTGTCTTAGCTCGTCGTCTGGGCTTGGAGGGTTCATATACGGTCATCCTAGGAAGTGGTTTCTTCCGAGCCTGTTGTGGCAGCCAGGGCCGAGAGGAAGCCGGTACAGGGGGGTGGCTCACTTCAGGGACGATCAGCGTCTACCCATTCCAACTTGGTCCTGGTGCGGCTGGGAATATGATCTCCCACCAGATATTCAGCATGTGGATGCCGCCAGAGTCGATTGCATCCAGGGCCCAAGGATGTATCGGTTCCATCCCACCAAGGGTACCGCAGAGATTGTGGAAATCGAATGGTCCCGAAATTCAAGGCCACACAAAAAGAAGGAGGCAGCTCTCCTTGAGAACCCAAGTCCCCCAGAGTTGGTATCTTTGAAGCAGGCCGCCTCGTGTTTACCGGATCCCTATATTTCGAACTTGATATTCGCATATTTTTGGGCCACGACTTCTACGCCAATACTGCAAGAATCACGGGGCTCTAATTTTGGGAAGTATTGGATCAAGGGACCAGGAGGTAGATTGTTTGGGGAGATTCAGTATGTGGAAAGTCTTTTCCCAGAGGACGAGTACTTGAAACTCGCTGCCCTTGCATATGACCATGCTCGGGGCTTGGTGTATACGGTGGTTGTGAAGGCCATGACAAGCTTTGAAGACGGCATTTACAGACGATTCCTGATGCCGAAGGATCCAATTTCCATCGGAGACTGGAACAGCCTCGAAACAGAGGAAATCTTGATAGCAATTCGGTAGCTCGCGTAATTGTCAGCCCCTCTAGAAGTCCAAGCTCTTGCAGCCTTCATAGGTACTATGCGAAAGTCGGGCTGATCTGTCGCCTTCCATGGCGGAGTAATTGCTAGTAGCGTAGAAGACTCTAGTCTCGGTGTGCATCGCAAAACCGGCCCTATATACCGAACTTCGAGATATGTGTCGTAATGTTACATTTGGGATTTCGTGACCTAGTCAGGGCCAACCTATTGCGACAGAAGCACCACAAAACTCAAACCAGCCCACCATTACGTGTGAAAAATGCGATATTCAAGACATTCAAACGCCTCCAAATTCAAGCTCTCATTTGTGTCGATATGCTTGTCGCATCTTGAACGTCACCTTTAAACCCCAACCCTAACTCCTCCAATTCCAATGGCTATTTACGTAATCCTTATACCGACAGCACCGTACATCCCCGGACGTCATTCCAGAAACGAATTTTTGTTCTTCACTTGAACAGACTTAACGCAAATTCGCAACCCACCAAAATGGCGCCTAGAATTCCAATAACGACGGTAAGCTCTTCAAAAAGTCTCTCTGTTCCTACTAAACCCCACTCCCCGACTCTTCCAATGTCGTTCCCTTCCCAGAATCTCAACGCAAACGGACCAAAAAACCCCCCCCAAAGCTAACAAACGTCTGTCTAGCTTCTACGATCTCTCAACTCGCCACCAACTGCCCTCCCCCGCATAATCATACACTCTCCCTCCGCCTCGACAACCTTCCGCCGTCTCCTATCCGACCAAACCCGCCAGGCCATCCAATCCGCCATCTCCACGGCCCCCGTCGTCCTCTTCATGAAGGGCACGCCCAGCGCGCCGCAGTGCGGGTTTTCCCGGACGTCGGTCCAGATCCTGGGGCTGCAAGGGGTAGATCCCCAGAAATTTGCCGCCTTCAACGTGCTGGAAGACCCGGAACTGCGGCAGGGCATCAAGGAGTTTTCCGACTGGCCGACCATCCCGCAGCTGTACGTGGACGGCGAGTTCGTGGGCGGGAGCGACATATTGGTGGGGCTGCATCAGAGTGGGGAGTTGGCCACGATGCTGGGGGGGAAGGGGGTGTTGGTGGAGGGTGCGGTGGGAGAGAGGACTGGGAAAGAAGATGGAGGGAAGGACGGGGAGCCGTGATGAAGGGCGAGGTATGATGTTGAGGGCCTAGGAGAAGACCGAATGGGAGGGCTGGGAAGGGGGAGGCCGAATTTGTTAAACGGATGTTGTATGAGCAATAAATGGGATGGAAAAAGCATAGATATATAGGTGCCAACGGGGTGCATTGTACGTGTATGATATGTATGGTATAGACGGTCTACGGTAGACCACGGACATCCATCTCCAGATATCAAGTCTCCTCCCATGGCAGACTCAAGAAGCCCATACTTAGTACTAAATCTCGAACCACGCAGAGGCCCAAGCAATTCCAACCTACAGAGGATACGCAGCTCCATCCCCCCTCATGTCACTCCCGGCACTCCAAATCCCGGTCCCTTCAATCTCATCCACAACATACCTAATAATCTGCCCACGCCCAAACAATCCCCTCCTCATCCCTCTTACGACCTTTACATCATGTCCCAGCTCTCTCAGGCTCTCAACCACGTCGCTGTCCATCCCGTCCTCGACGTTGACGGTCCAATCCAACACGCCTCCATTGTCTGGCATCCCCGCCCCGATGCACACCCTCGGCGCATCCAGCGCCGCCTGGGGATCTAGCCCCCCGACGACCTGCCCGAGCAACACCTGGACGTGGCCCTGGGGCTGCATGAAGCCGCCCATGACGCCGAACACGCTGTGCAGGGACCCGTCAGACGAGTTCGTCACCAGGCCGGGGATGATGGTGTGGTAGGGCCGCTTCCGCGGGGCCAGGACGTTGGGGTGCCCCGCATCGAGGGAGAAGTTGGCGCCGCGGTTTTGGAGGGTGAAGCCGCATCCCCGGGGGATGATGCTGGTGCCGAACCCTCCGTAGTTGGAGTTGATGAAGGAGCAGGCGTTCCCCTGGCCGTCCGCCACGGAGAAGTACACCGTGTCGGAGGACTGGAGCGCGGGCGAGACGAACGGCGAAGGGGGCGTGCCGTGCTCGGCGGGGCCCATTGCCTTTTCTGGGCTGAAGAGGTCGGCGCGAGAGGAGAGATACTCGGACGAGATGAGGCCACGGGTGGGGACCTTGACGACGTTGGGGTCGGTCACGTACCAGCTTGCGTCGGAGAAGGCAAGGCGGAGGGATTCGATGATGGCATGCAGGTAAGGGGCTGTGTTGAAATCCTCGGGTTTCCACCGGGGGATCGTGCCCTTCCGCTCTAGCTCTTGCAGAATCCCTAGTGCCATCAATGCTACGATGCCTTGCCCATTAGGCGGGTGTTCCCACACCTCCAGCCCCCTCTCATTCCCGGCGGTTCCGTTCGAACTACGACTGCCATTCTTGATCTCACCATCAGAGCTCCTCTTACGCAACTTAGAGAGTAGCCCTAACCCCTGGCCTACAAATTTGAGAGAAATGGGCTCGACGTCCTCGCTCCCTGTTTCGAGATGATGCTTCAGATCATCTAGGCACAAATGCCCGCCTAGATCTCGCACCACCTTGACAAGCTCCTCGGCGATACGTCCGGTGTAGAACCCCTTCTTTCCCTCCTTGGCAAGAGTCCGAAACGTCTGCGAGAGGGTAGGGTTCTTCATGATTTCGCCCGACTTCGGAGCCCGAACCCCGTCGGGACATGAAGGGTCAGATTTTAGCATCTCAGAAAAGTTTGGAGATGCCTCGCGGATCGCTTTCTCGGCAACTCCCCACTAGCCATTTTTGTCAATCATTAGTTCCATCTCATTGCCGCATATCATCATCAACTCGTCGCAATTTCGGGGTTTATAGAACAGGCTTGGAAAACGCGGGGCAGGCGAAGGTAACTCACATAGTCGGCCGTCAACTCGCTCACAGGGAACCCTCCTTCCCCAAGTTCGATTGCGGGACCCAACACTTCCTCCATGCTCACCTTCCCACTTCCGAACCTCTCCACGGCGTCGACCCAACCAGCCGCCGCGCCCGGAACCGTGACGGCGTGAACGCTGCTCATTGGAATCTTGCCTGTTTCTCCCTCTTTCACGCCGAGGTCGGTCCTGATTCGCTCGAGTGTGCAGTCGCCGCCAGCACGACCGGAGCCGTTCATTGCAGACACTTTCTTGGTCGAGGCATCGTAGTAGAGGAGGAACATGTCTCCTCCAATACCCGTGGACGAGGGCTCGGTGATGTTGAGGCTGGCCGCTGTTTGTATACTCCACTTAGCATTCTATCCCTCTCGCCAAGTCTAGTATATTTTGGCATAGCTTCACTGCTAGAGGCAAGCCTTTCTCTTGCTCGGCAGAGGCGCGAAGGGCAAAGAATGTTTTCCTGCTAAAGTAAGAGTGGTAGAAGGCGACATCATTTACTTACCAACGGCGACCGCAGCATCCTAGCAAACTAATTAGCAAACCCGGCCCTTCCAGGCGAAGATACTACCATCCAACTAAAACTAACTTACAACAGCATTCCCCCCCATCTCCAAAACTTTGACTCCACACCGCGCCGCCAAGGGCTGCGTGCACGCTACCATCCCCTTCGTAGAATGCACTACGCTCCGTCTAGACGCAAACCGGAAAGGGTCGTCTTCCCCTTCGCGCGGATAGACCGATGCTGGAGTGAGCGGCATGGTTGCTTGCTATTGGCCACCGGCGGCGTTCCTGAAGGACCTCTCTCTCGCTTTGCTGCAGATACGGTATTGGTGATGGGGAAAGCGGGGGAAAATAAATCCCCGATTGTATAAGTTGCTGAGATTCTCGACTGCTCGGAACAGCTACAATTTCGAGACTCCGGCAGCTTGGATTCGAACCAGAGAGGCGCGATCTCAATAGCAATCAATCGCTCAACTAGAACTAAGGCGATATCAACCAGAAAAAAAAAAGACTATCCGATGAGAATTGGGAAGGCAAAGTTCGGCGGTGCAGATCGGATCTCACCCTCATGAGGGGCAAGATCGAAAGTGGGGCCGAACTTCGGATGTCATCGGCGATGTTGAGGTGCATTCATTAGGTACTGTTGAGAGAGCTTGGATGAGACTGTTGAGTTTCCACATTTTGATACCTTTGTTCTGTTGGCTATTCATCCACGGCGAGTGCTTGCTGGGTTGCTTTAGCCATTAGTTCTCCAGTGCCAGTTTTGTTGATTTATGCTGCAATAAACGGCGAGGCAGTGCTAGGCAATTTAGGAGAGCGTTGAAATAAAAGAAAACAATTGAAAAGGAAGAAAGAAAAGAAGGGGGATTAGGAAAGAGCGCATCATCATGTCATTTTATTGCATCTCTCATGGCTGGCTAAATGCCGTCTACTGCATCTCATTGCGAAATTTGTGCCATAACTTGTGCAAGTCCGTACATAGCCATCATCGGATGCAAAAACTTCGTCAAGCGGACGGTCCATCAACATCAAGGCCGACGCTATCGTGACTGTGAGCATTATTGCCTTGCTTGGCTTCTGTGCCGGCCTCCTAGGCCTCACCCTCGTCATCGCAATCGCCGCCATTGTCCTACACAAGGTCGCCAATCCCTAGATGCTCTGGATCAGCCTTGACGATGCGCATGGTGTTTGTGTGCCCCTGACCCCCGCGCCATCCCTGCACCACCACAATCATCTCGCCGCGTGACAGCACGTCGAGGCCGATGGCACGCGTCACGCCCCACTTAATACGCTTGTCAACATCTTCCTGCCAGTTGACCTCGTCAAAGTCGGGTTTGGGCTCGGGGAAGAAGAACGGATACACGCCGCGATGGAGATGGCCCTGTCGCGCCGTGTGCTCCGTGCGGGTAATCATGATGATGGGGCACACGGGCCGATACTTGGAGAGGAGACGGGCTGAGCTTCCCGAAGTCGAGAGGACGACAATGGCACCGGCGCCGAGATCGAGAGAGGCACGCACGGCTGCCATGGCGCACGACTCAGTGATGCTGATGGGCTCCTTCCACGGCAGCGATACCATCTCTTCGTACAGGCTGATATACGGGATTGTCGCCTCGGCCTTGAGGCAGGCTTCGCTCATCTCGCGGACCGAGAGCTCAGGGTAGGAACCCTTGGCTGTCTCGCCGCTTAGCATGACGCAGTCGGCTCCGTCGGTAACCGCATTGCCGACGTCGCTGATCTCGGCACGCGTGGGGCGAGGGTTCTTGATCATGGACTCGAGCATCTGTGTGGCGCAGATGACAGGCTTACCAGCCATGTTGCACATGGCAATGAGCTTCTTCTGGGCGGCAAACACCTCGGCAGCAGGAATCTCGATACCCATATCGCCACGGGCAACCATGACACCGTCCGTCTCCTTGAGAATTTCGGCAAAGTTGTTAAGGCCCTGGCGGTTCTCAATCTTGGCAATGATCTTAATGTAGGAGCCGTCATCGCCGAGAACTTCGCGGATGTCGCGGATGTCCTGGCCGCGGCGGATGAAGCTGGCAAAGATCATGTCAACTTTGTTGCGGACACCGAATCGAAGGTCCGCCTTGTCCTTTTCCGAGAGGGCGGGGAGGTCAATGTCGGTATTGGGCAGGTTGACGCCCTTTTTGGACGAGATGAAGCCGTTGTTCCGGCACTTGACCTTGATTGTCTTTTCGTCATCGATGCTGATAACGTCAAACGCAAGAACGCCATCGTCGACGTAGATGACCCGGCCGGGCTCAATGACCTTGGTGATGTTGGCGTAGTCGACGTACCTGAAGTACTCTTGTTAACATTTGTTGGCCAACCGGTAATCCGGGGCAGATACTGGGAGCAACGGAGGATCATGGCCACACTTACATGTTGTCGCCGTCGCAGCACTTGGCATACTTCTCGTCTGTCGTAATGTTCATGAGCTTTCCAGCCTCAATGGGGATATCCTGGTCCTCAACTGTATTTCCAGTTCGGATCTCGGGACCCTTGGTATCGAGGGCAATGGCAACCTGGCGACCCTCCTGCACTTTCTGTGCCTCGCGCGTGTTGTCAATGACTGACTGGTGGTACTCGTAGCTGCCATGGCTAAAGTTCATGCGAACAATGTTAAGACCGGCCTGCAGATTGTCGTTGTCAGTCTTGGTTCGAGCCAATCCAGCAAGCAAATTGAGGAGGGGAGCTCTCTCGGGTCCGCAGCTAGTGTGGTGGGGTGCCACAAGGACGAGGGGCAAACGAAGCAAATTTGTAGAATTACCGTTCGCAGCTTGTTGATAGCCTCAACAGAGTTGGTTTTGGGGCCAATGGTGCAAATGATGGAAGTCCGGCGGTAGTTTTTGGCCGGCGTGCGAGCGGTATCAAGGTCAGCCAGCCAGGCAATCCGGCCGCCAGTTGCAAGGAGGTTGTTCTCGCCCACAGAACGCTGCGACTCCTGCTCCTGGGGGATGCTCCAGGAATACCGCTTGGATATCGAGTATCGCTTTCCGTGAGGCATGCTGGGCAACTTTCGTGTGGTAGTGGGGAGGTCGATGAAGAAGTCCGGGAGAGGAGCAAAGACTCAAAGTTGTTCTAGCCCTGTCAAAAGCCCCAAAAATTGGTGACGATAGAGGCGGGTGAATCGTCTAAATATTTGTTGGTGGTGGTTGAGGATTGTGTTTCTCAGAAATAGTGAAACGAGGGGTAATTGGCGCCTCTTGACCCTGGGTAGCTTCGGATTTGCGTAATGTGAATGGGGCAGGAGCTTACTGATAACGTCAAGAACACTTGAGAGGGAATAAAAATTTGGCAACGAGAAAATGCCTCTCTCCGATAGTGACCCACCAAGAAAAGCTCGCAGGGTGGCATATATTGAGGGGATGTGAGGCAGGAAAAGATTCGGTAGCTTTGATGGTTGCCCAATTGAAGTGAGCTGTTAAAACCCCGCAGCTCGCACCGTGCTTGGAGACAGCACACCACCAAACTCTGGCTTTGTATTGGCGGGTGAATGCCTGCCTGTGATGCTGCACGGGCCATAACCACGACAGACAGTAGTTGGGCAATTGAACCACAGCGGTGCAGGAGCAAGCCCCTTGTCCGACAGAATCAGATGTGGGCAGGGTCTATCCATGAACCGGAACCTGGGAGTAGTGCGGAGAATCTCTATTATTGCCATGTCTTTAGCCATGGCGCTTTCGTTTATAAAACATAAAGCAGTTTGGAGAGGGAGGTCTTGATCAGGCGCCATCTGAGCCCCTCGCCATGCGAGAAAGAGGGTTACGTCACGTCTCGTAAGCCGAGAGCAGCTCATCAAGCACAGCTAGCTGTGTGCTTTCATAAATGGGAGCAAATGCTAATAGGTGGTCTCGAGGGGCCTCCATAAACCTGGCAGACTTCAATGGGTAATTCTTAAGTATCTTTGCGGTCAGATAGACAAACCCAAAAAGGTCAGTTATTCCAAACATGCCGTTTGTTGTGGCATGTCATATTCAATGTGCGGTATTCGCAGCTGCCATTATTCAACGCAGTAGATCTCAACCATAACCTTGGCCGTTCGTATTGGTTGCTACCTTCTGCTCAGGATAGCATATAAAAGAGCAGATCAGAAGCATGCTCTTGGCTAGTAGTATACAATATATCTTCAATCCACAGACTGAACCACGTTGCTGTGATACGCGATTCTCACGTGGGCAGCCCCCAAGACGATAATACAGATTGGCCCGACTCCGTCAAATAGTTCATGATGTCGGGCTCGTATTGTGGCCACGCCTAGCTCGCCCTGTTCTTGGACACAAGGAACAAGAATTTATGGAAACATCTTCCTCCCGGTTCTATGCTTGATCGAAAACTCTTACCGTCTGTTGATTCTATCCTTTGATACACTCGCTCGCTGGACAAGTTCTGTAGATGAGGTTGGACATCAATCCTGGCGATCGTGGCGGAACGTGCACTCGCTTCCCCTTGCGCAGTTTCCCTGCTTGAAGAACACGCAAGGTTTCGTGCCAATGAGGGACTTGTTGACCGGTCGGTGAGGCGGCAGAGTGCCGGATCCCTTGGTCTTGCGTCCTCTGCCTCGATCTCGGTCTCTTTCTTTGTCCCGCCCGTAGTCTCGATCTCGATCCCGGTCACGGTCATGATCACGCTCTTGGTCCTTGTCCCGTTCCCGGTCATGGCTATACTCGTGGCTATATGCTTCATTCGATGGGGGCGCGTAGTCGTAGTCGTAATCATTCCGGGGTGGCTCTTGCTGCTGACCAGACATCTGAGCCAGCAACATGGCCTGCTGGTATGAAGGGTCGTTCGGGTGCAGGTAGCTCGATGCATTCAGCGGCACTGATGTCTGAGGCTGACCATGACCCAAGGCAGCGAGAACTGCCTGAATATTGTCGTTCACTGCAGGTGCACCCGCCAGTGGAGGTGGAGGTGGAGGTTGCGGGACCTGAGCCTGGCCACCTTGCAGTAGCACGGCAAAGTGCTGTGCATAGTATGCGGCCAAAGCTTCTTGTGCCGACTGCTGGCCCGTGTTCGTATGCGCCAGGGCAAGCTGGGCGGCCGCTTCGGCCCGGGCTCTTTCATCGGCCTCTTTTCTTGCACGGGCTTGAGCGTCTTTGTGGTAGCCGATCCACCACTCTTTCGTAGCATCTTGGTTACCCTGTATCCAAAATGGTGGTTCACTTGGAGGATAGGGCTTTCCAAATAACGAGGCAGCAATATCTTCGACCACGTTGACGGCGCTCTGCACTCGTGGGTCAGGGTAGTCATGGCGGCGTTGCGTCTTGGCCGTGGCTGGATTCCAAGGCTCCGTAGGGGCCGACTGCTTCACATGATCTGAGTTCAGCAGAGCAAGAACTTGCTCTTGAGTGGAAACACCAGACACGGCCGTGGGTCGAGGATCGAGTGGGTTGGCGGATGATAGATACGACGAGTTAGGACCCGGGGCCAGAGGGGCGCCGGCCGACGTAGCCTTCAGTTTGTCGAGGATTGAGTTAACTTTGGTGGCTGGGTCAACCTTTGCGTGGACACGTTTTATGGCGTAGTGTAGGGCCGCGTCCATGCCGAATTGCTGCGTCTCCTTCTGCCGTCTGTGCACTTCTTCAAACTTGGCATCGTCGCGAGGGAGATGCCCAATCTTATATTCAGGGTTGGTAGGTGCGCTCTCCGGTAGAGGACTATTTGGCGAAGGCGGTATCTCATCGATGTTGGTGTAAATAGCAATCAGCACCTTTTGCTCACGGTCACTGATCCGCTTCTGCTCTGCGCTGTCGACAGAAATGTCCCCCCCCTTTGTCGTGTACGTCTTTTTGCGATAGTCAGCCGGAATATGGGAGAAGTCGGCGCTTGTAGGCTCCAACCAGGGACGGTATGGGATGTCATCTTCTTCATCCTCGTCCTCCTCCAGGATATTTCCTTGTCTGAGAACCAAGCCTTCCGACTTGTCATCGCCAGCATCCTTGGTTAACCTGGCCTCGAAACCCTCTTCCTCGTCGTCGTCTTTGGTGAAATACTTAATTTGAGTCAACTCGGACTCTGGCGCCCAAGAGACCCGAAGCTTTCTTCGCGCTTCCTTCCTAAGTCGCTTCTGTTTTGCCTCGGGTGTTTCGTCCTTGACTACCACCTCCTTCTCCCGATCCCGATCCTTCTCCCTCTCCGAGTCTGAGTCTTTGGCAGATTTGGCATCGGGCTTGGGTGCGTTGATGGTCGAAAGCAGCGATGCGATACCGCCGCCGATGCTGCTAAGAGCTGAAGCCGGCCTGGCCACGTCGGCCTTGGACGTGATTTTCCTTGCATCGCTCTTGACACCTGGCTTCTCGCTGGTAGCCTGCGTCGTCGAGTCGGTCTTGGACGAGTCGGCCTTGCTGGTATCTGGTTTAGGAGCCGGCTTTGCAATTGGCCGAGTCTTTCCAGGGAGTGAGCCTTTGCCGGGAAGAATGCCGCTAGAAGAAGGAACTCGTTGCTTGGACATAGATTTGGCCGCGCCGGCGGTCGTTCCAAGTTTTGACGGCTGTGAGGTCGCAGAGGCTTCCACGGCCTGCTTCTTAACCACTCGAGTATCTGGTTCGTCCTCCCTGCCTCGTTTGGTGGAGCCTTCGCCAAGCTTTGTTGCTGACTTGGTTTTCGCCGTAGTCCCCGACGCGGCTGCTTGCTTCTTAGGTGACCCATCCGCCGCGTCTGTCTCCGTCTTGATGCGAGACTTGATTGTCTCCAGGAGGTCCTTCACCTCGGCGTCCCCCTTTTCTCCAAGTCTCTTCAACACATTCTTGAAGGTGTCTCCAGTTGCGAATTTCTGCGACATCCGGAATTTGGCCATCAACTCCAGAGTTGCTTTTAGTAACTTCCCAGAGAAGTCGCTTGCTTTCACACAGCCAATCAGCAGGTTGACCAGATTCGTGACCAACTTGGCGTGACCGCCAAGATTCTCTAACACCGCTTCATCGCCGAATTTATTGGCGGCTTCGAGAGTCCGGAAGAGGACCGCTTTCTTCAGATCGAGCGTCTTTCTTAGCGTGTCTAATATTGCGATATCCTTGTCCTTTTCTGCCTGATCGAGCTCTAGCTTGGCTCTATTCATGTCACCTCGCAAGTTCATGATGTACTCTCCAGCCTGCTGCACTGCGCCTGCTAGGAGAGATGTGGTTCTGTTTGCCGACACATCGATGTGCACAATGCCGATAACATCCCATGCTGCACCTTCGACCGGATCATCAGGTCGAGTCTCGGAACGCACCTGAAAGAGAAGAGCATCAGTTCCTATTCCCCCTTCATTAATGTGGGAATGCTTCCGTCGCTTCCTTACCGGTTTGTTGCGCTCCTCTTCCGCTATTTTCCTAGCCTGCTTTTCGGCTGTTTTGCGAGCGGCTTCATCTGCCTTTAGTTGTTCCTTGAATGCATCTTTGTTCCTCGTTAGTGGCATTGGTCTTACCGCTAGCGGGAACGTTGCTGGAGAGAGCGGTGTTGGAGAAGGCGCTGCACCTTCCACAGGGCGCGGTGCAGGTGAGTCGGGTGACTTACGAGGATACTCGCTGTACTTGGGTCGCTTTTTTCCAAGATCCACCATGGCACTATCAAACTCGTCGAGAAGCTTGGATGCTTCACGCTTGCGATCATCAAGGCCGCCTCCCATGGAAGAAGGCTTGTAGTTTGCAGAAAATTTACCCTGGATCTCACATGCGAGGTCACGACCCAATTCTGGAAGAATACGACGCCCGGAACGGGCAGGCATGGCAACAAGGGGTGCAAGTTTGTCGTGGCTTTTTTGGGCTACGGGGCAAAAGGTCAGAATATCCAATTTGCTTGTTGCGTTGACGTGGCGTGAGGAAATGCACTTACCATCTAACTTTGTTGTGCCCGCAGCGATAAGAAACCCTGCGCCGGAGATAGCTGGAAGCTTTGTTTTCGCTGCTGCAGGTCGTTTCGTAAATTTTGCCAGTTCGGCCAGTTCCTCGGCCGTGCTAGTTGGCTTGCAAATGACTACCTCTGGCTCTTCTACCTTCTTGCCAAGCATCGGTGAGCCAGCATCAATTTCTGCCTGGACAATCTTGCCTGTTGCCGCCTTCTTCCTCTTCTTTGTCGCCGGCTCGGTTGATGCTGCATCGGACGAGTCTGGGGAAGGCTGAGAGATAGGGGTCTGCTCGGCAACTCGCTTAATGCCCTGTGGGGTTATTAATCGAGCAGCGGGAATGGGAATAGGGGAAGTCGATGTTCGTTGGGGAGACCCTGCTACTTGGAGGAAGGCTTGGTTTGAAGGGGCTGTCTGGGTCTGAGTCCTCGAAAATGCCGCCGTTCCTTGAGGATATGGTTGCTGAGACGGTTGAGGTTGTTGGGATTGTTGAGGCTGCAGAGGTTGCGGAGGCTGTGGAGGCTGTGGAGGCTGTGGCTGGAGATAGCTGGAGGGGGCAGCATGTACTTCTTGTTGCCGAGGCTGCG
>Ga0247774_1000333_pt1 | contig 23034 bp, 18 predicted proteins | sample UWRJL001104B6_FD_179933 | JGI IMG/M metagenome (GOLD analysis project Ga0247774, IMG submission 179933) | Plant litter microbial communities from Arlington Agricultural Research Station in Wisconsin, United States - UWRJ-L001-104B-6 | ecosystem: Environmental > Terrestrial > Plant litter >... | reverse complement strand
CAACAACGTGTACGTCCAGATCGGCAACATCATGCTGATCGGTTTGGCCGCGAAGAACGCGATTCTGATCGTCGAGTTCGCGAAGGCCAAGCAGGACGAGGGCATGGAGCCACAAGAGGCGGCTTTGGAGTCAGCCCGCTTGCGCTTCCGGCCGATCTTGATGACGGCGTTCGCCTTCATCTTGGGCGTGATTCCCCTGATGCGCGCCAAGGGGGCAGGCGCTGCCTCGCAGAACGTGATGGGCTGCGCCGTGTTCTTCGGCATGCTCATCGCGACCCTGTTCGGCGTCTTCTTGATCCCGGGCAATTACGCGTTCATTCAGGGCTTGGGCCGAAAAAAGGCAGCCGCCAAAGCCGCCGCCCTAGCCGCAGCGGCGCCGGCCCCGGCCCCCAGCGAGGCGCACTGACATGGCGCGACGATTTGCTGCTGCGCCGTATCTGTTCTGCTGCTGCCTTTCGATGCTCGGCTGCAAGGTGGGCCCGGACTACGAGCGTCCGCCGGTCGTTACCCCGGCGAACTTTCGTGGCATGGCGCCGCCAGCGGACAAGGACAGCGAAAAAGCTCAAGAATCGATCGCCAACATTCCTTGGTGGGAGCAGTTTCAGGACGAGCAGCTGCGCCAATTGATCCAGGTTGCGCTCGAGCAAAATAGGGATCTCAAGATCGCGACCGAGCGCATCGAAGAAGCGCGGGCCACCTTCGGCATCAGCAAGGCCGACCTGTACCCGCATCTCGACCTGAAGGCGACGGGCGGAGCCATCAACACCAGCGACGGGAGCCTCACCCACCTTCCCGAAGGCGAGGGCACCGATACCAAGGGCCTCGCCCACATCGGCCTCGGCTTTTCCTGGGAGATCGACTTTTTCGGCCGCGTCCGCCGGGCCAGCGAAGCCGCGCGCGCCGCGATCCTGGCCAGCGACGAAGGGCGGCGTGCGGTCGCGGTCGCGCTCGTCTCCGACGTCGCGATCGCCTATGTCGATCTGCGCGGCCTCGACCGCCGGTTAGCGATTACTGTCAACACGCTGAAGTCGCGACAAGAGCACGTCGATTATGCGCGCCTGCGCTTCGAGGGGCATGTCACGCACGAAGTCGACTTGCGCCAGTCAGAGGCCGAGTTTCACCGCGTCCAGGCCCTGGCCTACAACCTGGAAAAGCTGATCGCCCAGAAGGAAAATGAGCTGTCCTTCCTGCTCGGTCGCTCACCGGGCGACATTCTGCGCAACCGCACCGCGGAGGACCAGCCCATTCCGCCTGAAGTGCCGGTGGGTTTGCCTGCCGCACTCTTGGAGAGTCGTCCGGATTTGCGCAAGGCAGAGATGGATCTGATGGCGTCAACGGCCCGCATCGGCGAAGCGAAGGCCGCGCTCTACCCGAGCATCAAGCTCACGGGTAACTACGGCCTGGCCAGCACCGATCTGAGCGAGCTCTTGAGCCCAGCCAGCCAAACCTGGAACATCTTCGCCAGTATCCTGCAACCGATCTTTGCCGGCGGCGCGCTGCGCGGCAAGGTGGATGTTCGTCAGTCGCAGCAGCGTCAGGCCGTGTACGCTTACGAGCGAACGTTGCTGCAAGCGCTGCGCGAAGTGGAAGACTCGCTCGTCAGCCTGCGCAAAGCCGGCCAGCAGAAAGACGAGCAGCATCTGCGAACGGTCGCCGAGCTTCAAGTCGTCGAGCTCGCCGAGCTTCGCTACCGCGGCGGCGTGAGCGACTATCTCCCGGTGCTCGATGCGCAACGCTCGCTGTTCAACGCCGAGATCGACGAAGCGACTACCGCGAGCGAGCATACGCGCTCGCTGATCCAACTCTACAAGGCGCTCGGCGGAGGCTGGCCCGTGCCGAAGAAGAACGACAAGGAAGAGAAAAAGGAGACGCCGGCCGCTGCCCCGAGCCCGCCAACCCCTGTTAGTCCACCGAGTCCTGCAAGTCCTGCAAGTCCTGCAAGTGCGACCTCCGGCTGAGGGCCCAGCGGTAACAGCGCGATCCAAAAGGACGGAGCAAAAAACTCCGAAACCGAGCTGATCAAGGGGCGAGACCTACCCGCTCATCACCGCTGCTATCGCAATGAGATCTGTGGAGGTTCCGCCTGCATGGAAAAAAGCAGTTGCTCATTTCGAAGTTAGAGTCACCTTTCCGCCATACTACTTGCGCTAGAGTCCGTGCCGCGTGAAAGCTCCCTCGTCCGCCGTTTGTCTGCTCGCCCTGTGCGCGGTCGCGTGCGGCGGCGCGGCTGATATCCCGGCCACTCCGGATCTGCGCGAGTTGCTGCAAAGCTACGAGCGACCCACCGCGACTCTCGACGGATCGAACGTCGACGCCGCGCTGAAGAATGCACCGAACCTGCAAGCGCTTGCCGAGGGCCTGCAGGCCGTCAAACTCTACATCGCGAGCGATGTCGACTATGCGAGTAGCTCGAGCTCGGGTAGCAGCAGGAGCAACCTGCGGCTGCAGGGATCGCTGGGGCTGAAGGTTCGCTGTCCAGGTGAGCGCAGCGACCCCGTCTACGACGAGGCGGTCAACGGCTCCGTTTCGCTCACGGTTGCCGTCGCCGAAAGCCGCATCCTGCGCAGCATGGGCGGTGAAGCGAAGGCGTGTGTCATGAAAGGGACGCTCGCGGGGCTGGCTGCTCGCATTCAGCTCGATGGGGAGATCGCCTTCGATCTGGGCGGCGACATCGGCGTCGGCCAATATTGGTCGGGAGATCTGCTGGCCTCGCTTCCGGGGCAGCTGCGCGTCGGTGACTACATGTTCGAGAGCATCAGTGCACGGCTCAAAGACGGTCGCTTCCAGCATTTGGTGCGCTTGCAGGGCGAGCAAGAAAAGACAATCGTGCTCGAGCTGAGTGCTACCGGGGTCACGATACGCGACGCTTCGGGGGTTTGGTTTTGCCGCGAGGGTCAGTCTTGCGCCAAGCAGTGAGGCTCGCGGCGTGCGCGTTGTTGCTTTCGTGGAGCGGGGGAGCACTTGCCCAGCAGCTCGAAAACCCGCGCACCGACTACACCGCGTACACGCGTCCGCGCGGCCGCGCGTCGGTAGGGCTGTTGAAGACCGATCTCGGGCTGATCGACGAGATCACGATCGGCACGTACCCGTTGCCATGGATCCTCGCCCTTCCGATCGTGAAAACGACGGTCCCGAACCTTTACGCCAAGGTTCGAAGTCCTTGGTCGAGCCCGTTCCAGTTGGCGCTGGGTGGCAGCCTCCTGTACGTGAACGCCAAAGCCCTGGCGCAGCTCGCCGACCAGAGCGCCGATGGCTACGGCATTTCGACGACGGCTTCGCTCGACTCCAGCTATCGCTTCAACGAGCGCTTTTCGCTGAGCCTCGGCTTCGACTACGCGCATTTGGGGCTGTACGGGGAAGACCCGGAAGCGTCGATCGAAGGCGCGTCGACCACTCACACTTACAGCACTCGCCTATTCGGTGAATGGCGCTTCACACGCGTGTTCGCCTTGAGCCTGCTGTTCCGTTACCTCGTCTACCAAAGCCCGACCAGCGCGGAGGGCACCTCCGACAACGGCGCGGTCATGGTGACGAGCGATCTGACTGTCGAGCCCACCGCGCGGAAACGCTTCACCATCGTACCGGGCGTCTCTTTCGAGTGGGAGCGCTGGGAGCTGAACGCCGGTATTGGCTATGGCGTGTTCTACTTGCCGGTGTTGGGGCTCGCCAGCACCAAAGCGTGGCCGGTGGTGGACCTCGCCTTCGCCTACCGCTTCGATCTCTATCACTGAACGCTGCCGCCGCAGGCTGCGCTGCGGGCAGAGCGAACGCGCTCAGCGTTCACTCTGGCCCGAGTACATGCTCAGCGGTCGCCGAACGTGCCGATGAAGCGCAGGCTGAGCTGCTGCGCGAAGTCGACCGTGGCTTTCGCATGGTCGTCGCCCGGGGGCACCGAGAGCAGCTCGTAGTGCGCCGCGAGGCCGAGACCCCAGTACGGCGAGATCGCGAATTCCTTGCCCACCTCAGCAGCGAATGACGGTCCGATCTTCGTGTACTCACGTCCCACGAGCGTGACGTTGCTGTTGTCGGAGTAGGTATAGCTGGTGATGGCAGCGACGGCGAAGCCAACGCCGAGCGAGACGTAGGCCCGCACCGGCATGAAGTAATACGAAGCGCCCGCGCGGAACGTCGAGGCCTGAAACAGCACGCTGGTCGAGTCGAGCACGTTGCCATCGACGCTGAAGTCGGGATCGAACACGTCCATCCAGCCAAAATCCGCGTGCAGCGCGAAGTCTTGCATGATGAAGCCGCCCATCGTCAGATCGAAGCTCCCGGACGCGCCGGTCAGCTTGGTATTGGGATCGCCACTGGCCCAGGTGTAGCCGGGACCCAAACCGAAGCGCACGAGGAACGCAGCCGGGGCGAACAGGGGCGCGAGCTGCCGTGGTTGCGGGCACAAGGGAGACGGAGGCGGCGGCGGCGCTGCGTTCGTCATCATGATGACGGTCGTGCCGGCCGCCGGCGTTGCCTCAGCCGCCGGCGTCGCAGCGGCAGGCGGTGCTTCACCCGGCGCCGCACCAGTGGCGGGCGCCACCGTCGCAGTCGCAGTCGCAGCGGGCGCATGAGCTGGCGCCGCAGCGGGTGCATGAGCCGGCGTCGCAGCGGCAGCGGGCGCATGAGCCGGCGTGGCGGCGGCAGGCGCGGCCACGGGCGGTGCAGCCGGCTTGGCTGGAGCGGGTGCAGCCGGCTTGGCTGGAGCGGGTGCAGCCGGCTTGGCTGGAGCGGGTGCAGCCGGCTTGGCTGGAGCGGGCGCCGCTGGCTTAGCCGCCGCTGCGGGAGCGGGGGTTCCTTGCGCCTGTGCCGGAGTCGCCAGCGTGGCCAGGCCGACGGCGACCGATGCACTGACGAGCACGCTTGCTGCAACCTTCATAGCTCTACCCCGACGTTGAAGTTGAAATACATGAGGGGGTCCCAGCGGTCCGAGGCGAAGGCATAATTGAACTTGGACGAAACCACGAGGCGCAGGTTGCCCGTGGGGAGCACGGCACCGATCTCCGGTGCGAAGCCGAAGTGCCAAGACGTGTCGGAGATTGTCCAAACGCCCACGTCCAGCCGGTGTTCCGCGGCATAGGCGCCAACGCCGAGCCCGGCGTACGGACGCGCTCGCTTCGGATCGGTCATGAAGTAGTAGTTCCCCGTCGCCAGCATCGGGAACACGTTGAGACTCGTCGCGATCGTGCCCGTGAAAGTGGTGTTGCCGTAGCTGAGCGTCTTCACGTCCTTGCCGTACATCACTTGCCAACCCAGCGAGATGCCGGGCCAGAAATTGTCGGAGACGCGCGCGCGCCAGTCGAACGAGAAACCGAGGAAGCTGAAGTCAGGGGCGAAATCGTGAGTGTCGCCCAGACCCACGGAGGTGTTGTACGCGACCATCAGCAGGTCGCGCTTCTGCCTCGGCGGACGACTGGGGGGCGGCGGGGGTTCGTAAACCTGGCCCGGGGGATAGGCCGAGTAATACACTGGGCCGGACGCTGCCGGCGGTGGGTAACCGGGCGGCGGCGGGTATTGCACCGGCTGCGGTTCGGCCACGGCCGGCGGCGGCGGCGCTGCGGGTGCAGCTTGAGGCGGCGGCGGCGGGGCGGGGGGCTGGGTCGGCTGCGGTCCAGCGCCCGGAGCAGCGGGCGGTCCGCTCTGCGCGAAAGCGGTGCCTGCGGCCAACGCGAAGGGAGCCAGCGTGGCCGTGAAGGCGGCGAGCCGCGTAAGGGCAATCATGGTTTCCCTACCTTGAGGTACGGTGATTGTGCGAACGCTTGATCGATCGTCACGTTGATGCGTGTGGCGGTGTCGGTGTCACTGTCCGCGAGCAGACCCGAGACGGAGCCCGTCCAGATGCTCGGAGTGCGCTGCTGGTCCGAATCGGCATCCCTCAATGACACGAGATCCATCAGCAGGGTCCCCGTCGGGTAGTTCACGATGGAGGTCGTGGGGTAGTACGGGTAGTAGATGCCCCACCCGCAATAGTACGGATAGTAGTAGCAGTAGTACGACCAGGGGTAATAGGTATAGGCGACCCAGTTGTTCGACGAGAGCGCGCCCACCAGCAACGCGACGTCTGGCTTCTCGCCCGCGTCCTTGTCGACGCGCTTGTAGCCGAGCGCCTCGAAGTTGCGACGGACCTCGCTGAGGATCGCTGTGTCGAACGCGTGGGTGATCTCGTTGCATTCGGCGCCTTCGGGGAAGGGGCTCGGTCGCGCGCCAGCAGCACCGCCGTCACCACCAGGTAATTGGCTGGTATCGACGTCACATAGATCGGCAATCTTATCCGGAATGTCGTAGGTGAGATTGCGCGAGTAGTCGTAGTCCTTCGCGCGTCGCGTCACGACCGTATCGGTCTCCGCCGCGTCGTCGATGCCGCGCGGATGGCACGCGAGCAGGCACGCCGCCGCGGTGACTAGGATCGTGCTGCGTAGTGTGTGGCCCATGCGTTCTCCTTCACAGCGCGGCACCACCCTCAGCGGGCATGCCCTCTGCGTCGCCTGACGCCAGCGTCATACACCGCTCGGTCCATCGCTTCAAGCCAAAAAAAGCCTTGCGCGGCGCAAGTGAGGCGCAATCGCAAGCAGACGACGCAGCCATTACTGCTCGCTGATTGGACAGCAAAGTTACGCGTCGAGGGTGACGAGCGCGTGGAATGAGAGATCGTTTACGCGATCGCGATCTGGGCGACTCCGAGCGAGCATCCGGCCGAGTTGTCCGCGTACCCCCGTGGTTGCTTCGCCAGTCAAAGACGGCTAAACGGGCGCTCGTTTTGGGAGGTCCATGATTTCGTCCATTCGACTCACGTTCCTGGGTGTGTTGTTATTTGCGTGCGCGCCTTCCAATACGGAGAAGGAGTCGAACACGGCCGCCGAAGCTCGGGCAGTCACGTTCGTGTATGCACCCGCGCTCAACCGCCCTCATCGCGAGAGCATGCGACGCTCGGAAGAGTTTTCGATCCCGGGCTCCCCGCTGCGCAACATGGAAGAATGGCTGATGGATTGGGACGTGGTCGTGCAGCAAGAGACCAATCTGTATCGCCGCTCGATGAAGCTCGTCGCTCTGAAGATCGACGTGAACGGAGCACCGGCCCTGCGCGGGGACGAGGTCAAGGCCAACGCGGTCACGCTCGACGTGCTGACTGACAAGGACAGTAACGTCGTCGACGTGCGGGGCAGCGAGCAGTTCTCGAACGCGATCGTGGCGCTCGGCTCGGCCGAGTCCCAGCCGCTGCTGCGCCGCATCTTCTCGCCCGAACGCCTGAAAGCCTTGGCCATCGAGCGCAGCGTCGAGCTGCACTCCGATTTCGTGGGCCGCCCGGCCCAGCCGGGCAGCACCTGGATGACGACCAGGCCGAATGAGGCGGCCACGCGCCAGATGCGCGTGCTCGGCGAAGCGCCCTGCGCAGCGAGCCGTTGTGTGCAAGTCCGCCGCGAATACGACGTGGATCGCAGTGCGATCTTCGCGGACGTCTCGCAGCGCGTGGGCGAATACGTGAAATCCCAGGGTCAGGATCCGAGCAAGGTCGCCGTCACGGGCATGGACTTGAAGCTCGAGGACTCGCTGGTGATCGCCCCAGCCACGATGGAGTACTACGCGGCGGAGTTCGTTCAGGATATGATGCTTCACGTCACGGGTCCGAACGGAGAGCTGCCCGTGAAGTTCAAGATCCGGCGTCAGACGGAGTATCGCTACTAGCTTTTTTGCGCGATGGGGGGAGCCGCCTCCAGACCCTGGCCAGCTCGGAGTGAAACCATTTGTCGACCTTCAGCAAGCCACCCGCAGTCGCCCCCCGCCTTCGCCGCCCGGTGCGCGGGTCGTTGGCGGCGCTGGCGCTGGCGGCGCTCGGCTGCTCCCAAATCGGGCCGGCCACGATCGCCAGCGGGCGCTTCGACTACAACGAGGCGATCGTGCACAGCTTCGACGACCAGATGCTGCTCAATCTGGTGCGCCTTCGCTATCAGGATTCCATCCTTTTCTTGGACCTGACTTCGGTCGTCGCATCCTACAGTCGGGAAGCGACGGTCGGTGCCTCGTCCAGCGTCAGAGGCGATGCCCCCAATGCGGCCACGCCGGCCACCCTATCGTTGGGCGCCTCGGGCGGGGTCACCTGGAGCGAATCGCCGACGATTTCTTATGCGCCCCTGCAAGGCGAAGACTTTGCAAAGCGGCTATTGGCCCCGATTCAACCAGCCTCCATTTTGTTGCTGTCGCGCAGCGGTTGGGATCTCGATCGACTGCTGCTGTGCACCGTCCAACAGTTGAATGAGCTCTTGAATGCGAGCGCGATCGGCGGTGTGGCACCGCGACAAGTCAATCACTACGAGAGATTCATCCGAGTTACCCGCTTGCTGCGCGAGCTGCAGGAGGAAAGCTTCATCCAGATCAACACGCTCGCGGACCAACCCGATCAAGTCGCGGTGACCGCGGGACCGATCCCGATGGACGAGTCGGCCCGTCGGCGAGCAGCCGAAATCATCTCGCTGCTCAATATCACTCGCACGCCAGCGGCCGGCAGCGCGCAGCCCGTCGCCCCCGCGCCATCGGCGAAGGTCGTCCCCGCGCCGTCGGCGAACGTCCCCGCGCCATCGGCGAACGTTGCCCCCGCGCCCAGCGCTCAGCCTGCGCCCGCGAACGCCCAGCCTGCGGCTTCGGACTTGAGCCGCACGAGTGAATCAGTGCCCTTGGAATCAGGCGGTTTTCCGCGCAATCCGGCGCGTGTGCTGTTGACCGGTCGCAGCATCCTCGGGGTGATGACGTTCCTGGCCCAGCAGGTGGACGTACCCGCTGAGCACGTGCGGCAAGGGCTGGTTCATCAAACGCGCGGTCCGGACGGCAAAGTGTTCGATTGGAACTTGGTCTCGCAGGGCATCTTCCGGGTGCACAGCAGCAGCGCCAGCCCTGACCACGCCTTCCTGCAAGTTCACTACCGAGGCTACTGGTTTTACATCGACGACACTGATCTCGAGAGCAAGAGCACGTACACGCTGCTCGCGCAGCTCTTCTCTTTGCAGTCGGCGAGCAGCAGCGTGGTGGCGCCGATGCTGACCATTCCCACGCGCTGACACGGTTCCTGCGCGTGAAAAACCAGGGATTCGCGAGTCTGCCGCGCCTTGGCTCGACCTGGCCCCCGCGACCCTATAACGTCCCGCGTCGCATGAGCGAAGAGAACGCGTACGATCTGGTCGTCATCGGGGCGGGCCCTGCCGGGGAGAAAGCGGCGGCTCAGGCAGCGTTTTTTCGCAAACGCGTGCTGGTCATCGAGCGTGAGGCTGAGCCGGGCGGCGCCGCCGTCTTCACCGGCACGCTGCCGAGCAAGACGCTGCGCGAAACGGCGCTCTATCTCTCGGGTCACCAGGCGCGGCAGCTGTACGGCGTCGCCATGTCGCTCGATCCAGCAGCCACGCTCCAGCACCTGATGTCGCGCAAAAACGCCATCTCCGCCGCCGAAGCCAGCGCTTTCCGTCACAACTTGGCGCGTCACCACGTGGAATACGTGCGCGGCCACGCTCGTTTCACCGGCCCGGACACGGTGGCGATCACGACGCCGAGCGGCGAGCGTCATGTCAGTGGACGATTCGTGCTGATCGCGACGGGCTCGAAGCCGCACCGCCCTGCTGACATGGACTTCGACGATCCCTGGATCCACGACAGCGACGAGATCCTCACCATCGAACAGCTGCCGACCTCGATGATCGTACTCGGTGGCGGCGTGATCGGCTGCGAGTACGCGTGCATGTTCGCAGCGCTCGGCACGAAAATCACGCTGGTCGATGCGCGTAGCGAAATTCTGCCGTTTCTCGACCTCGAAATCGTGGCGCGGCTGCGCGCGGCGATGCAGAAGCTCGGCGTCGAGCTGCTACGAAATCAGCGCTGGCAGGGCGTGCGCCGCGTGGCCAACGGCGTCGAGGTAGCGCTCGGCGAGGGGCGTGTGCTCGAGGCGCAACAGGTCTTGTTCGCGGCAGGACGCAGCGGAAGGTCCGCGGACCTCGGGCTCGAAGCTGCGGGCGTCAAGGTCGATTCGCGCGGTTACATCCCGGTCGACGCGCAGTTTCGTACGAACGTGCCGAACGTGCTGGCCGCGGGCGACATCGTGGGCTTCCCGGCGCTGGCCTCGGTCTCGATGGAGCAGGGGCGCGTCGCGGTGTGCCAGGCGTTCGGCTTCAGTTACAAGCAGGTCGTCGCGCCCGTGATGCCGTACGGGATCTACACCATCCCCGAAGTCTCGAGCTATGGCGAGACCGAGGAGACGTGCCAGGAGAAGAACATCGAATACGTGGTCGGCCGTGCGCTCCACGGCCACAACCCGCGCGGGTTGATCGCGGGTGATCTCGACGGAGTGACGAAGCTTATCGTCGATGCGCAGTCGCGCAAAGTACTCGGGGTGCATGTGCTGGGTGAGCGTGCGAGCGAGCTCGTGCACATCGGGCAGGTGGCGATCGCTCTCGGCGCCACCGTCGATCTGTTCATCGACATGGTGTTCAACTATCCGACGCTGGCCGACAGTTACAAGTATGCCGCGTACCAGTGTTTGATCTCACTCGCGGCGCGCGCCGAGCACGGAGCGGCCTGACTAGAAGCGCTCGGGCACGTACTTGAGCGGTAGCTCTTTCGGCGTGTAGCGCCCAATTTTGCGCTCCGGCAATACGATCTTGCCCTGCTTCTCGAGCTTGCCGGTGGGGATCTTCTCCAGGATGTGGCTGATTACGTTCAGCCTGACACGCTTCTTGTTTTCCGAGCGGGCCACGTACCAGGGCGCCCACTCCGTGTCGGTAGTCTCGAACATTTCGTCGCGGGCCTCGCTGTAGTCGTCCCAGCGGTCGAAGGACTTCAGGTCCATCGGCGACAGCTTCCAGAGCTTTCGTCCGTCATCGATGCGGGCGGTGAGGCGCCGCTCTTGCTCCTCCGGACTGACCTCGAGCCAGTACTTGAGCAAGATGATGCCGGACTTGACCATGGCAAACTCGGTCTGAGGCGCTGTCTGCAGGAACCAGCGCACGTCTTTCTCGCCGCAGAAGCCCATCACGCGTTCGACGCCCGCGCGGTTGTACCAACTGCGGTCGAAGATCACGACTTCGCCGGCCGCCGGCAAGTGTGGGACGTAGCGCTGAATGTACATCTGGCTCTTTTCGCGCTCGGTCGGCGCAGGCAGCGCGACCACGCGGAACACGCGCGGGCTCACCCGTTCGGTGAGCGCCTTGATGGTGCCGCCCTTGCCGGCGCCGTCGCGTCCTTCGAATAGGATGCAAACCTTCAGCCCCTCTTGCACGACCCATTGTTGGAGTTTGACGAGCTCGACGTGAAGCTCCTCGAGCGCGTGCTCGTACTCTTTGCGTCCGAGGACGCCGCCGGTCGTCGCCAGCGCCTCGCGAGCGCTCTTCTCCGCTTCACGCTTGTCTTTGCCCTTGCCCATCGCTCGAATCTCCCTGGCGCTAATTTCCGCGAGCACCAGGCCTGGAAGTAGCACGAACCCGGGCGCGTTCACGAGTCAATCGCAGTGCTGGCGCGCGGCAGGCCTGTGTGACGTTCTTGAAAGCGTCGAATCGCGGCGCGGGCGTTGAACAGCATACGCTCTCGGCCGAGGCGCGCGGCGAGCCCCGCGTTGCTGACGACGGTGAGCGCGCGTGGATTGAGCGCTACCAGCCAGTATTCGACGCCCAGCGCCTGCGCGCGTCGCTCGAGATCCTCGAGCATGCGCAGCGCCGAATATTCGATGTCGGGGACGCGACTCATGTCGAGCGCCACGACCCGCGGTCGCTGCTCCTTGATCAGCGCTTCGACCTGAGCGAGAACGCTATCTGCGTTCAGGAAGAAAATGCGCCCCTCGGGTCGCGCCAGCAGCAGGCCCTCGATCGTCTCATCGTCGGGGTGCTCGGCGGAAAGCGGGCGCAACACGTCGGCATCGCGCTTGCGACCGATCACGTACACTCGCGGATGAGCGGCTTGAATGGATAGGCTGATCATCGACAGGATGATCGCGACCAGGATCCCCTTCAGCGTGCCGAGCATGAGCACGCCCAGACACGCAACCAGGGCCCAGCGAAATTCCATGGTCCGCACTTTGCGGATGGCGATGAACTCTTGCGGCTGGATCAAGCCGACGGAATAGACAATCACCACGGCGGCCAGCGTGGCCTGCGGCAAGAGGCCTAAAAGCGGCGCCAGCAGCAGCATGGTCAGCCCGGCGGTGCCCGCGGTGGCCAGCGAGGCGATTTGCGATCGTCCTCCGGCGGCCCTCACCACGGCAGTTTGTGAAGTGCCCCCGCCCGCCGGCATGGCGCCGAGCAGAGCCCCCGCCAGATTGGCTGCCCCCGTCGCGAGCAACTCTCGATTGGCATCCAGAGGAGGATCGTCCTCAGCTGCAAACGCGCGAGCCGCGGCGATACTTTCGGTGAAGCTCATCAGCGCAATGCCGAGCGCTCCCGGAAACAAACTCTGCACGAGCTCGAGCTCGGGAAGCGTGAGCTTCGGTAGGCCTTGTGGGATGTAGCCAACAATCGACACGCCGCGCGTCGAGAGCGCGAGCAGGAAAGACGCCAGGATGGCCCCGCCCACCGCGACCAGTGGCGCCGGCAAATGCGGCCAAAGACGCTCCATCGCGATCAGGAACAGAAGCGTCGCGCCCGCCACGGCGAACGTCGGCAGTGATGCCTCGGGTAGGTGTGTCGCGAGCGTGATGAGGTCGCGAAAGAAGCCCGCCTTGTGCAGGTGAAGCCCGAGCAGCTTCGGCAGCTGATCGAGCACGATCACGAGCCCGATCCCCGCCTTGAAGCCAGTGAGCACCGGGGCGGACACGAAATTGGCGACGAAGCCGAGCCGCACCAGCCGTGCCGTGACGAGCGCCAGGCCGACCAACGCACTGAGCGTCGCGAGTGCCGGCCCAAGGTGCATCGGGTCAGCCGCGGAAACCAGCCCGAGCTCGCTGCCCGCCAGAATGGCCAGCGTGGTGGTCGAGCTCACGCTCAACACTTGGGACGTGCCCAGAAGCGCGTACACCGCCATCGGGATGAGGGCGGTGTACAGACCCACGGTTACCGGGAGTCCGGCAACCGTGGCATAGGCCATGGATTTCGGCAGCACCACTGCGGCTGCCGTGAGCCCCGCGACCACATCTTTGCGAAGGGTCGCGGGCTTCATCAAGGTCGCGGCGTCAATTCGGGCGGGAGAGATTCGACAGATTTCCGCCGATGATTTCAATCGAGTCGTACACGACTTGTTTCGTATATTTCGGGTTGTGCACGCCGAAGGCAGAGCCGCGCGCCATTAGGAAGTAGTTGTAAAGCGCACCGGCAGTCGGACCGGTCACCGCCGGACGGGGCAAGGTGATCGGGTCTACCGGGTTCGGGGGCAACAACGCCGGGGGCAATACATTCGCGGCTTTTTCGGGCAGCGACTCGTCCAAGGCGAAATCATCATCCGACAGTTGACTGCTGGTGAGCGGATTGATGCCATCGCGCGTGAGCAGCAGCATGCTGTTCAGCTTCGTACGTAGAGACCGCAGCATGCCCTTTACGGTCGCTTGACCACCCCCAACGTCGAAGTTTTCGACTGAACCGTGGCAGCGCACGCACGCTGACGTTTGCGGGTAGAACGAGTGATTGCCGATGTTGCCATTATCGGTGATTTTCGGCATGTGGCACTCGACACAGCCCGTCGGGATTTGGCTACTATTGTGCGTCGAGTTTCCGTAGGTCTTGGGGGGGTACTCGTAGGCGCTCTTGCCCGCTCCCACGAAAACATCGCTCTGTGGCCCCTCGTGCGGCCCCCAGGTCGTGCTCGTGATGGCGTTCGTGCCCGCGAGAATGTAGTTGGTCACGTCCTTGCGTGACTTGTGACACCAGATGCAGGCGTTGCCCGGGCCATTCTCGGCGGAGTGGGAGCCCTCCGAAACACCGACCGCCGAGCTCTTCTCCACGATCGCGTAGTCAGCGGTGCCAACCGGATAGCGCAGCGGGAACGAACCGGGCACATAGTCGGCGCCACTCAAGTGCGGGTCGTGCGCGGGTGAGTTGTCGTGGCAAGTGGCGCAGCCCACCATGGCGACCGTGGTCTGGCCCGCGTACGTGATCTCCGAAATCTTGGCGCTGACAGAATCCTTGTAGTTGATCTGCCCGTGGTCGAGGGCGACCGGGCCGGTCGTGCCGTTGAACTTGACGTCTCCTTCGACGCGAAGCTGCGGCCCGTCCGAGGCGTGGCAGCTGCCGCAGGATTTGGCGCCAGTCCAGCTATCGACCTCCTCACCACCCAAATTCGCGATGTACGTCGAGTAATGGCGGCTGGTCTTCCACTGCTCGACGATGCCGGCAAAGGTGTGGCACGGCTTCATGCAGCTCGCGTTCAGGGTGCCGACTGGAACGCCGCCGCTATCGCCGCCCGCTCCGTTGCCCGGATCACCCTTTGGTCCCTGCTCGCCCTGTTCGCCAGGTTCGCCTTGTGGCCCTTGCTCGCCGGTGTCGCCTTTTTCGCCTTTGGCTCCAGGAGGGCCGTCCGCGCCGGCCGAGCCGTCGTCACCCGAGCAGCTCGACATAAAGAGACCGAGCGTGATGAGTGCAGCACCCTTCATCAGCGTCATCTAAGCATCCTCCTGGTCGGCTCCGCGCCGCGCGCGCAGGATCGCAGACTGCGTCCCCACGGTCAACCCGCCCGCGATTGGAGACTTACGAATTCTGCAGTGCTCCGTAGCGCGAGTGAAGGGGGAGTTTCTGAGTCGAAAGTGTGACGTCGAGAGTGGAACGAGTGCTTCGCGCAATCCGTGCGCGTTGTCGGCTCCGCTAGGCGTGCTCGAGCGACAGCTTCGCGCAATCCGTGCGCGGCGGCTTCGCGTAGCCCGCGCGGCGTGTGCGCGTTTTTCCCTAAATTTACGGAGAACCAGTGACGTCGCGCGTGGGCTCGGGCTCGCGAAATTGTTTCGCCGGCCCGGGGGCGTCCGCTGCGTGATCGGTGCCGCGCACGATGTCCATCAGGATCGAAAGCAGGTAACAGAGGAATGCAACGATGCCGATCGCCTCACCGACACTCATTGCAAAAATGACAGTCAGTGGGGACGGGTCCAGAATCGACGCAGCCATGACCGCCAGCCCGACCAGCGCTACCCAACAAGCCAGTCGAACCAGATTGACGACTGAGTACTTCCGCAGCCGCTTGATCGCCACACCACGAACGCGCTCCGAGAGGCTCACGGAGCGTGCTCCGCGGCCGGGTGCCCGGACGCGCTCGTCGCAGCGCCGAGACCGTCCGGTCCCTTGCTGAAGGGATGGGCGTAGCCGTGGCAGCCTGGGCTCGCGCAGCTCATCTTATTCGAGGCCAGCTGTGCGGCCGCGGCTTGATGATCCGGAATCGAGCGCCAGACGTGAGCGGTCGTGGTGTGGCACTGCCGGCAGTTCCGGTTGTCGTAGGGTTTGGCGATGTGAACGTCACGCCTCGCTTCCTCCTTCGACATCTGGCGATAACCGCCTAGGTAGTAGTAATAGACGTGTTTCATGCCCCCCATTTTGGTGAGGGCATAGCCAAACATGCCGTAATCGGCGTGGCACACGTAGCAGGATTCTTCGCCGAAAAATGGGTTTCGGCTGTGGCGCGCGGCGAGCGACTGAGCGTCCGGGTTCGTTGCGTTCTCGAAGTGATCATCCATCGTGTGACAGGAGCCGCAAAACTCCCGATGCGTCGTGGCCTCCATCCCAGCCACCGTGGAGGTCGCGGCGGTGATCGTTGGAAACACTCCGAGGCCCAGCAAAAGCATCAGCTTGGCCCGCAAATCGAGCTTCGGCCGCTTCAGCAAAAAATGCAGGAGGATGGCCGCAGCGACGATTGCGCTAGCCAGCGCTACATAGCCGAGCCAGGGGCCAGCGTGGGGCACGGTTTATTGTCCTGGAGACTGCGCACACAAGCAAGCGCAAAAAGCGGCTATGATGGCGGCGAGTGGAACAGCGGCAATCATTGCTTGCATGGGTGTTGATCCCAATACTCGTGCTTTCGGCGCTCGCCGCCTGCGCAGACAAGAAAGACACCCCGCAAAGCACGCAAAAAGCCGCCGCGCAGACCGCGCAAAAAGCGGCCCCGCCAAGCGGGCAGTGGGGCGCTGGCGTGTACGTCGACGCTGCCTGGAACTTTGCGCGCGATGTGACCGGTCATCGCATTCACGTGGTGAAGGAAAAGATCGAGTGCACGAAGTGTCACGCGCCGACGACGGACAAAGTGGGTCCAGTGACGCCGGATCGTTGTGCCTCTTGCCATGAGAAAGAGGGACACATCCAGCACGCGGCGGCGGAAGCCGCCAAGCGCTTCGGCGCGGGCACCAAAGCCGTATGCACGAATTGCCATGCGTTCACGCTCGAGGGCGCGCGCCGCGAAGAAGCGTTGAAGACTGCGCCCGCGCGCGTGGCCATCGACGGCGGTGCGATCGATGCAGGCTTGGGCAAGACCGCGCTCGCCGTGGAGAGCTATGTGGCCGCCGACTGCAAGCGTTGCCATGCTGCGCAACAGGGCCAGCTCGCCCCCGTGGTGGTGCACGGAACGAAGCCTTGTCTCAGCTGCCACAAGCCGCACGAAGGAGCGCCGCAATCGGCCGCTTGCTCCGATTGTCACAAGGAGATCACGACCAGCCACGCCTCGCAGGGCAAATCGCTGGTTGAAACCTGCTCGACCTGCCACGAACACCGCCACTCGCCGGCCAAAGACGCACTCGCGACCTGCGTCACGTGCCACTCGAAACAGCAGCCCATCATTCCGGCATCGGCGCTGTTTACGGGCGGACACGCTGCGTGCACCGGCTGTCACAAGCCGCACGCATTCGAGAAAAAGGCGGTCACGCCTTGTCGCAACTGCCACGCGCAAATCAACGTCATCGGTGGCGGCAGCATCGCCGCCCACAGTGGCTGTACCAACTGCCACGCGCCGCACGACGTGAGATCGACGCCCGCGGCGGCCTGCGCCACGTGCCACAAGGCTGTTCACTCCGACCATCCAGCGCAGGCCGGCAAATGCGTAGGCTGCCATGATCCGCATCCGACGCAGGTCTCCAAAGGCGTGCAGGTCAGCACTTGCAGCTCGTGTCACAAGTTCGCGGCGTCCGATCACGGCGCGCACGGCGCGACGGCCTGCACCGGCTGCCACAAGCCGCATGCGTTCAAGCTCGCGTTGAGCAACGTGGCGACGTGTCAATCGTGTCATGCGGCGCGCGTCCAACAGGTGTCGCTGAACAAGGGGCATCAGGCGTGTACCGGTTGTCACAACGGGCTGCCGCATCGCCCAGAGCCGCAGAACGTCGCCTGCGCGAGCTGCCATCAGCGCGAGGCGGGCCTAGTCAAGGCGGGTCACGCGCGCTGCACGGGCTGCCACGAACCGCATTCCGGAGCGCAAGCCACGCCGTGTGGCAACTGCCATCGCAGCGAGCAACAGACTGCGCCCAAGGGGCACCAAGCTTGCACGAATTGTCACGAACCACACCGCGGGCTACCGACGCAGAAAGTCTGCACGGACTGCCACGGCAAAGAGCAGCAGAGCCCCCACGGAAGCGTCGCCACCGGCTGCACGACCTGCCATCGTGCTCACGGCCCGAAGGGACTGGCGAGTGTGCCGGCCTGCGCGACCTGTCACCAGATCCAACAGCTCCCCGGCTTGCATGCAGAGCCCAAGCACCGGCCCTGCGCGACCTGCCACAGTGGCCACGAAGATCCGACCGCCACCAAGCGCGCAATCTGCCTCGGCTGCCACAAGGATCGAACCGACCATTTCCCGCAGAGCCCGCGTTGCGCTGGTTGTCACTTGTTCACGAAGACACCTTGACCCGGCGCGACTGCTAGTCAGCAAGCGCGGGCGAAGCCCCGCACTCTCACTCGAGGTTGAAGAAGGTGACGTTGCCGTCCACGTGCAGGTCGGGGCGCGTGAAGGTCAGGCCGTCAGCGGCAATGTTTGCGTGGCAGTCGTGGCAAGGGGTTGCGGGAGTCGGGTGCGGGGGCGGCGGCGGGTACGAATGGCAGCTGCCACACGCGGCTTCGCTGCCGTCGACCCGAGTCCAAGTCGGGGCGGTGTTCGTGCCGCCGGTGGGGTCACCGCCCGCAGCGACGGCGCCATGGCAGCTCGTGGACTGACAAGTTCCGTTGACGTACTCAGGCGCCGCGCCTTGTGCGATCGCCGCGCCCGAGAAGGTGAGCTCCACGGGCAGCGTCGAATCGAGGTGTCCCGGAGCGAGCACCTGTTGCGGAACCAGATGGCATTCGTTGCACGGAACCGCGCGCGAGCGGGCGGTCCCGAGGATGTGCGTTTGATGCGCGCCAACGCCGGGTTCGCTCGTGCTGGAGTTGCCGCTGAGGTCGACGGGGGGCGCGGGGTTCGTTCCGCCGTGGCAGTTCGTGCAGCTGCCGTTCACGGCGACGTTGACGACGCCATTCACGTGCAGGCTCTTGTTGATGATGGTCCGGTCGTCCGAGGCAACGACGGCGCTGTGGCAGGACGAGCAATTGTCTGCTTGTGGATGCGGCAGCACCGGCGGCAACCCGTGACAAGACGCGCAATCGAGAGGCTTTTCTTGGGTCCAAGTCGGCGAATTGCGCATTTCACTCGCTGAAGGTGAATGGCAGTACGTCCCGCCGCAGCTCGCCTGAGACTCGTTCCACGTGGGCGAGTGGCCCTGCGCTTGCGCCGGGCCAGTGAAGATCACCTCCGCAGGCAGGCCGTCGACGTGTGTCGGATCCTCGACGTGCTCCGGAACGCGGTGACACTCTTTGCACTCGAGCGGGCGACTGTTTGCGCCCCCCTTTAGATGCGCTTGGTGCGCGCCGACACCGATCGCCGAGATATCGCCATTGCCCGACGTGTCGAGTGGTGGTGCCGCGTTCTGGTCACTGCCGTGGCAGGTCTTGCAGTCGCCCGCCACGTAATCGACGATGCCGTTCACGTGGCGCTCGGGGGCAATGAAATGCCGGTCCGCGTCGATCACGTCGGCGTGGCAGGCGTAGCAGCGATCAGATTGTGGGTGCGGCGCCTTGGGCGGCAAGCCGTGACAAGTTCCGCACGCGTCGCTGCTGCTGCGGGGCTCGGTCCACACCGACCACGCTTCACCATGGCAGTAGCTGGATTGGCACGTGCGCGTGGCAGGATCGTAGCTGGGCTTCCGGTCGCCCGTTTTTGCGAGCGTACCGAACGTCACGTCGCCGGGCGGGCCATCGTCGGCGTGGCCGGGCGTATCCACGGCATCGGGAACGACGTGGCACTCGTTGCAGGCGACTGCGGCGTGGGTGGAGCTCGCATTCAGGTGGAACTCGTGCGCCCCGACCCCCGGATAGCCCGGAGTCGTGTGCTGCCCGAGGTCTTTGGGCGGCGCTGAGAGTCGCAAGTAGTCCCCGGAACGAGTGGCATCGCCGTGGCAGCTCGTGCAGCGGGTCGCCTCGGGATCGGTCGCCGGCTGATCGCGCTGCTCGAGACAGGCCGGTGCGAGCAGCGCGCTGACCACTGCGCCCAGGATGACCAAGCCCAAAGACACGGTCGCGCCGCGCTCGAAGGCGCGGCCGCGTCGACGGACCTGGCGCGACTCACTCATGGCAGTACCTGCACATTTCCGCGTCGACTCCGCGCGAGCTCTTCCAGCCGCGCGGGTGAGGGTTGCCCCCGTAGGCACCGACCTTGTGGCAACGGATGCAATTGGTGGCCGGCCCTGCCTCGTGGCAGCCGGCGCAGGACACGATGTCGCGCCGGGCGACCGTCCCGTGGAAGTCGGCCGATGCGGTGTTGCCACCGACCCACCCTGGGGGGTGAGGATTGCTCGGGTTTGCGACGTTTGCGCTCACGCCGCGGGCCGAGTGGCACGAATCACAGCCCTGGACCGTGTGGCAGGAGAGGCAGCGTGCGGGTTCCGAGCGCGCCTCGATCGCGTGGCGAACCATGAAGTCGCCGCGGTGGACCTGGCCCGACTCGATTCGCTCCGGCCGTCGTGCCTCGACCGTGAGATCCTGAGTCACGTCATGGCACGACTGACATTGCGACTGCGTGTGGCAGTTCTGGCACAGCTGCGCCTGCTGGCGCTCGGCCATGACCGAGCCGTGATGACGCAGGAATGCCGTGTCGTGCTTGAGAAACGTGACCGGCATCGTGCGCCGCAACGCTGCCGCGTCGTGGCAAGGCGTGCACTCGCCTTTGGCCCACTGTTCCGAGTGCTCATGGCAGCCGAAGCACTTGCTCATGGGCGGGAGCGACGGCCGCTTCGAGTCCACCACCCCTGCATGACAGGGCACGCATTGGCCGCGCAGCTCCGGCATCGCCAGGTGCTTGTCGTGGTCGATGGTAATCTCACCGCTCGGACGCACGGGCGTCGACGCCAGCACGGCCTTTACCTGATGGGCGTCGCGATGGCAATTCTCGCACACCGCCGCCTTGGGTAGGCGCTGTCCGGAGTCGTGCTGGGCCAGGTCGTGACAGCTCACGCAGGTCAAGCACGCGGGCTTTCCGGGCACGCCGCAGGCCAGGCCCGCCAGGTGCGTCTGGTGCGGGAAACGTGGCGGGCCGGACTCGCTGCGGCAGGCAGCCATCGCTGCCAGCGTCACCGCGATCCAGAGCAAGAGAGCAGAGAGCCGCGCCTGCATCAGCGTTGCCTCGGCCTGGACGGTGCGTCGAAATGATACGTGGCGCGCAGCATGGTTTGGGCGTCGACGGCGGCGTACGGCGACTGAGCCACGGACGCGCTCCACAAGAATTCGAGCGCATCGGCGGCTTGGTACGATGCGGTCCCTGCAAACACCGACGAGCTCTTGTAGCCGGCGATCTGCATGTCGTAGAAATAGCCGTACACTTCCAGCGTCGATGACAGACGCGGGCTGAGCTTGCGGCTGAACGAGGCGCGCACGGCTTGGTAGCCGTTCTGCGGCGCAATCACCCGGGTGTACGCGACGCGTAGGGTCATCGGATACACCTCGCCCATCGCGACACGCGCGGCCGCCTCGCCGCGCGCCCCCGGACCGGTGCCGCGATAGGCCTCGATGTATCCGTTCGTGTCGAAGCGCAGCCAGGACAGGACTTTGGCTGTGAGCGTGCCGCCCAGCTCTTCGTAGCCGTCGGTCGAGAACACCGAGAGCACCGATTGTCGCGACAACAGCAGGGCCGGCTCGGAATGCATGACCTCCGCGCCGAGGTCGATCAGCCGATGCGGGCTCAGGTCCGCCCAGAGCCGGGCATTGGCAAAGCGCCCACTATCTAGCTCGAGCAGCGCGCTGGCGCCCAGGGATGTCATCTCGAACGGCTGAACTCCCACGTCCAGCCCGAGGTTTCGGCGATCGACACCCGTCGTCACTTGTTCGTCGTGAAAGGAGATGCTGCCAGAGACGTGCGACGTCTGGTATCCGACGCGCCCACCAGCGAGCCAGTAGTCGCCGCGCTGCGGTTGAGGCGGCAGATACACGAGCAGCGTGTCTTCGGCGTCGCCGAGGTGGTGGTACCCTGGGCGCCCGTTCCAGCGTGGCAAGACCGTGTAGCCGCCGTAGCCTTCGAGGAAGAAGCCGCGATGTCTCGCGCCGACCATCACGCCGTCGAAACGCGCGTAGCGCGCCGCGCCGCCCGCCACCTGCTGCCGCCCCAGGCGCGCCCAAGCAGGGCCAGCTTCGAGCCGGACGTTCGCGGTCTGCAAATCGCCGTCGAAGGGGCGCTCGAGGCTCGATTGGGTCGGCCAGGCCCGGCCCCAGGCCGCAAATTCGATGCCGATGCTGTCCTTTTGCCAGGGCGCGTCGACGTCGCGCGCGTTTGCAAATAAGTATTCGTGCACCGGCACGGCCGTCTCGGTCGGCACCACTTGGCCGTTCTGTCCGGGTACGAGCGCCCGCTGGTAGAGTTGAACGTACGTCTCGCTGCGCGCGCTCACGCTGAAACGATCGGGCGCCTCTGCCTTCTGATCTTTCGGGCTCGCTTTCGGAGGCTCGTCTGCGAGGCTCGGCCGCGTGGCGAGCAGCAGCAGGAGCAAGGCCGGTGCTGGCGGCGCAATCGCCCGCAAACACCCGGATATGCGCGCCATCTCGTCCGCGAAGTTAGATCTCCTAGGCCTCCGGGGCAATCGCTACTTTGCGCGACTCGCGGGTCGACCCCTGGTAGCGTAGCGTCTTCGCAATGGATCACTTACGTTTCTGGGCAGCTGCCGCGGGCTTGCTGTTGGTCGCCGCGCTCGCTGGCTGCGCTACTGGCGGACACGCTGCCGACTCACCGGCCGCTGACTCGATGAGTCCGAGCGAAGCCCAGGCCTTCATCACCCAGGTCACGCGTGAGCGTGGCATTGCCGTCGATCAGAGTCCCGTCACCAGTATGGAGCAGCTGTTCCAGGTGCTCGCTGATGATCAGGTGGGCCGCTTTGCCAGCGCCGAGCAGCTCGTTGCCGGCAAGCCCGGCATCGACGCGCTGACCACCCACGCCAGCATCGAGCTGGCCTGGAGTGACGATTTCACCACGTTTTCCCGCATTCTCGACGAGCTCAGCAAGCGCGCCGACTTCGAGGTGAAACGACTCAGGACCAAGCGCGATTCGGGTCGGGCGCTGACCGACGCCGAAAGCAAAGCCATCGAGCAAAACCAGAAAAACGCGGCCTTCGACGCCAAGGCCAAGCACGCGCTCGCGGTGCTGGCCGAGCTGCATTTGCGCGCGGCGCAAGGGGTCGTTTACGAGGCGCTACGACAGTTTCCGAAGCAGCCGATGACCTACCGCGTGGCCGCATACCTGTCTTTGCTATCGCGCGAATGGCCGGATTTCGACGCGGCCATGAGCTGGCTCGTGGACAACGAGGCGAAGGATGCGGGGCTCGTCTATTTGCGCGGGCTCGAGGCACTGAACCGCCGTCGGATCCCGCAGGACGCCACGCTGCTGTTCAGGGAGGCGCTGCGGCTCAACCCGAAAATGGTGCGTGCGCAAGCGAAGCTCGTGCTCAGCGAAGGTGACATTGATGCAACACATCGCGAGTTCGAGCGCCTGCGCGCGGTCGCGCCCCAGCACCCGATGGTCGCTATTTGGGGGCCGTCCCTCACCAGCGATTACGAGCTGTCTACCTCGTTTCGTGAAGCCGAAGCGGCCCGCCAACCACCGCCCTCGATG
>Ga0247774_1000332_pt1 | contig 23084 bp, 28 predicted proteins | sample UWRJL001104B6_FD_179933 | JGI IMG/M metagenome (GOLD analysis project Ga0247774, IMG submission 179933) | Plant litter microbial communities from Arlington Agricultural Research Station in Wisconsin, United States - UWRJ-L001-104B-6 | ecosystem: Environmental > Terrestrial > Plant litter >... | reverse complement strand
TATGAATAAGGCCTTAGGGGACGATATAAAGTCTATGGCATGTTTAGAGCGACAACTTGGTCTAATTACGAGGCTACTTTTACTATTTTCGATGACGATTGGGTAGGTTTAATGGTAAAGGAAGCTGGGCCCCCAATCCGAATCTACCAAACTTTAGAAGCGAGGAACCGCGATAAACCGTGCTTTAGCGCTTAGACAACGTGGTCACGGAACTCTTGCTGGGCAAAACACCGAGCTCCCCCTATCGCCCCCATCTATTCAATATCTAAGATGATTAAAAGCCTCCATGTGCCGGCCAACTCTCTGGATGTTGCTAGCCTTATAGTTAGATTTTGTGAAAATTAACATAATACCTGATAGCCTGTATGTTTTGATCCCCCCATACTGGACTGGTATTAGGTTATGGTTGGACCAACGGAGTTGGTGCCTGAACCAGCCGGTCGTACCCCGCACGTGCCGACCCGCAGCTTTCGCGCAACGCTCAGAGGCCCTTACTACTCAAAGACGCGAGCGAGAAGGAAGACACCGATATTCTCGTTACCATAACTTCGCACCTCCACACTTCGCAGACCACCAACTTTTCCTCTCGTCTGTGAGCCCATCGTCCGGTCCTCCGTCAGGAGATTCACGCAATGGCGCCGTCGCCAACTTCAGCGAAACGCGGGGCCAAGGAACCAGCACCGTCCCCCCCTCCAGCGAAGAAGAAAGTCCAGAGCGGGACGACCAGTACGTCGATGCCGCAGCCACCTGCATTATCATCTCTATTTGTCCCCTGCTGACTTCTCTCGACCTATAGAATCTGCCCTCGCAAATTTCTTCACGCCGGCGTCGCAAAAGCCCAAAGACAAGACGGTCTGGAGCGAACGCGCGCCAAACGACGACAAACTTGAAACGCTGTTGGTCGGTCGATATGAGACGGGCGCTACAGACACGGCGCCGAAGCGGCGGAAAATTGCAGCATTTGACCTGGTTCGTGCCCGGTCCGGGCAAGTTCTGTGAATGGACTGGAATTGCTGACGAGTCAAGGATGGGACTCTGATTACGCCAGCTTCTGGGAAGAAGCATGGTGACAGCGCGACAGATTGGAAGTGGTGGCACGGATCTGTCCCCACGAAGCTGCAATCCCTGTTCAACGACAAAAGGTACTTGTGCTTTCCTCTCTTCGGTCTAATCGAGCCGACCTGTGTTGACAGACGTAGCTACCGAGTCGTAATCATCTCAAACCAAGCAGGCATCAAGTTGCGACCTGACCCGAAAGCCAAAGTGCCGAAAGCCCAATTCACGACCCGCCTCGCGAATTTCAAGCAGAAATGCAGTGCTGTCCTGACCCAGCTCGATATCCAGACCGCAATCTACGCTGCCACGGGACGCGATGTCTATCGCAAGCCTCGCACAGGGATATGGAAGGAAATATGTGACGACTTTGATCTCGACGACGAAGATATCGATCTCCAGGGAAGTTTCTACGTGGGTGACGCGGGAGGGAGGCTACAAGAAGGTACGGGAAAGTCAGCAGTAGCCAAAGATTTCAGTTGCAGTGATCGAAACTTTGCGCACAATCTCGGCATTCGATTCATGTCGCCGGAAGAGTTCTTCCTTGGTGAGAAGCCGCGGGAGTTTAAGCGTGACTTTGATATTGCCAACTATCCACTGATCGAGCCGCCGGAAGATGGTTCTGTTTTTGGGAAGAAGAATGGCAAAGAGGTCGTCCTCTTCTGCGGACCACCGGGGGCCGGGAAAAGCTCATTCTACTGGAAGCACTTGAAGCCGTTGGAATACGTGCGCATCAATCAGGACATACTAAAAACGTCAGTTGGGTGCGCGCCCTATTCTACGTACCCCCTCTAACGTGAAGCAGCCGCGACAAGTGCGTACAAGCCGCACGATCGTGTCTTGAAGAAGGGGATTCCGTAGTCATTGGTACGTGCCTTCAAGGTCTTGGAGTCAATGATCTCGACAGCTCACTTCTTCTCTAGATAACACGAACCCTGACCCGGAAACAAGGACCATCTGGGTGGATCTCGCAAAGAAGAACAAGGTGCCAATCCGATGCGTTTGGTTCAAGACGCCTGTCCACATTTGCGAACACAATGATGCTGTGAGATCTATGAACGCCGGAATGAACCCCGAAAATCGGGAAGGACTGCCGAGGATAGCCTTCAATAGCTTTACTACTCGATACAAAGAACCAACCATGAAAGAAGGGTTTCAGGAGATCATCCCGGTCGAGTTCCGGTTCAGGGGGACGCCAGAGCAGTATGCCGTCTGGGGCAAGTATTGGCTCTGATTGGCGAAAGACGAAATGAGGGTGGAAAGGTGAAGAGGGAAAAGAATAAATACCTTTTGTTTTGTCCTGTTCGATCGCCGTGACCGTGATATGTATGAATATACATTAGGGACTTTGACTGAATCGAAAACGGAGCTTACATAAGCTAAAACCTCGCATTGGCCGCCAGTTCGGTATGCGACACTGGCCCAACCCCATCTGCAACCACATCCCAACATCGGAGAATTTGAGATCTTTGCCATAGCTTCAATTGATACTTCCCACACATTACCTAGACAGGTTAGATCAGGACCCAAGCAGACGCACGGTCGGCATCCCAAGGTGTTGAAATTTGGAAAAGTGGGGGCGGGGTGTAGATCGGACCTCCCTGTTCACCCATCCCATGAATCCTCCTCTGAATCAACCAAGCCGGCACCATGGTACGTGAGCTCTTCCTGATCGCAGAAGTCCCCTCGGAGGACCTCCAACGGGCACGGGATGTCCTGGGCGGTTACTGCGCGCAATCGGGCGGCTCAGAAACTGTCTATCACGTCCATGACTACGTTGGTCCTCGAAAACCAACCGGCATGAGCCACCCCGCGGCGCAGAAAACGGGTGCGGTGCAAAAGGACGCGCCACAGCTCTGGCAACAGCTCGACACAGCACTGAAGCACAAGTGCTCTTACCACATCAACGCCCGCTACGAGGTTCGCCGGGAAGATTTCGATAGTGGCGCTGCAGCACCAGTTCCGAAGGACACTCCGGGCATCGTGAGGTGGACGGAGTTTCCCGAACCGCCCGTCGCTGTAGGGGGAGAGGAGAAGGGTCTCATCACCCAGAGGAAGGTGATCGAGATTTGGGAGCAGAGGGACCTACCCGCGGTGTTCGCTCGGAACAACTACCGGTAAGTTTGGATTTTGCCTTCCTCTCCATGTCAAGGCTGAATGCCTTTCCTAACCCCGATCAAAAGATTCAAATTCGACCGCTTTGAGCACAGCATCCTCTTCCGCACACGTGAGGACGTCGAGTTCAAGCTCTACCGTACCCTCTACCCGCGCGAGCACAAGCATTACCAGACCGAAGACCCGACAACCCTCAGCCCGGTCGGCCGCCTACCTCCTTGGAAGGCGCTGACTACCTTGTTCCCGGACGATCGGTGGCTCCTTCACGTCAGCGTCTTCTTGCAGGACGGAAGCGGACCCGACGACCTTGTCAAGGCGCAGGAGAGGCTCGTGAGCATCAAGAGGGAGTTTGACGGCGTGTTTCGCTTCCTCGTCATTGACCGCAGGGTCTTTGATACTCGCGTACCAGCTGATAGGACCGCCATGCCGGCGCAGTCGCAGTAGGAGAGCACGGCGTCGGGATAGCCGACCCAGTTGGCGTGGCGTAAGGGCGAGAGTGATCAATCGCTCACCAAAGTGAGACAGCTTACGGAATAGGGCGGTGGGTGAAGAAGTTGTCAGCGAAGGCGGGAGTTGAGTAAGACAGAAGTAGTAAGCCTCGCTCTTTCGCACAGGATGTAGGGAAAAGCGGTATTTTTCATCTTCGCAAGGCAAGGCACAGCTACTGCCTATTGCCAATGGAACACCAAATGAGAGTTGGCTGGTTTGCAGATTCTCTGTGTCGATACAAGAACTCGACAAAACCTTCTTACAATCAAGCGCCACGAAAAAAAATGTATTCATGGCATTTTCTCTCCGCGAATAAACATTGTCATGATCTCTTTCGGTATCTTGGGGACAAGACCAGAGTTGGATCACATATGACTTGGTGCCATTGGTCGCGCTGCACAATATGCATCGAGATGATTCCCATTCGGCCGACCCAGTGGCGAGGATACAGTGCCTGCATGCCCGCGGCTGATGTGCAGACGAGACGGGAGTCACAGAGTCAAGTCCTGCAGGCACCTTTTTGCACATGTTTCGCCAGAGAAGAGTGGGGGGCGCAATTGGCAAATGAGAATAGTATTTTTTTCAAAAGTCTAGAGACACGAAAAAAATGAGGCTCTAAATGGCTTTGTCTTCCTGCTCCGATCCCTATGCTCCCAATGCACTTGCCGTCCCCATCCCGTCAGCATGCCATCTCCAGAATCGAATCTAGCCTCCTCAACGCAGCATCCACAGCAGCACTGGCACCGCGATAGCGTACAGTCTCGTCTCGGTTTCCCCGGGCAGCTTTCTCACTTTATTATTCTCAACCGGTAGAACCATAGCCGTCACCTCCAACACCTTCTCGCCATCGTCGTCACCATCGCCACCAGCTTGCACTCTCAGGTCACCTACGACCTGGAAGCCCAAGGACCCGTAGAGCTTCTGTCCGTTGTGGCTGGCAAACAGGGCGATGGGAAGCCCCACTCGCCGGGCGATACCCATGCCCCACCGCGTCAGCGACCGGCCGATGCCGCGGCGCTGGAACTCCGGGAGGACGTAGAGCACCTTGAGGTACAGGTAGCCGTCGGGATAGCGCCGGTCAAACATGACCTTTTTTGCCTGCGCAGATTGCTCTTTCCAAGCGGCTTCACGAAATGCGTGGATGAACTTCTTTTTCGGAGTGGGTGGTTCGGCATCTGGACTTGGTTGCACTAAAAACCGGGGTTAGTAAAGTTTTACAGTGGGTCGTGTTCTCACCCGGGGCGTGTTAGTGGCCGGGAGAAGCCATAGGCAGGTCGGAAAATTATTTTAGGGGACCCTCGCACTGACGACGAAGGGTGCAGGGGTGGGACAAAAAAGGAAGCAATGAACTGAACTGTTGCACATACTTTTGCACATCGCGAAGCTGCCCGCTGGCATAGTTGGATGGACAAAGCTCCAACAAGCCATGGCCACAATCTTCCCATCAACTTCGTACACTGCCACCAAGTTGCCCAGGAGATACTTCGCGCACTTGGACCGGGCCTCCTTCGCGAACGGGCCCGCTTCGATGTCCTTCCGGTTGGCCAAGTATCGGAAGTCGGTAGTGGGATCTTGCTCGATGGTCTTGATCCAGACGTTGATGAGAGCGTCAAGGTCGCCCTGCCGACCGGCGAGTCGGATTGCCATGGCGGGTGGTAAATGGGAAAAGACTCGGTGCGGGGGCTACTGAACAAAGGCCAGCCACGAGCACTTTGGGATTTGCGCTGTTGATTATGGAGAAAAGACTACTATTAGTAGCACGCTGGAGACCACCACGTTTTAACCATACTTGAGAGCGGTGGAATCCACAATTGTGTGCGAACAAAAATGGATTTTTTTTGTTGCCAAGCTTGCCAACTTGCCAACGTCGAAAACGGGTTTGCCACCGACGATCTCGCGCCCGGCGATGGCGCCCCACATTGAAACACGTTCACGCAATCACGCAAGCTAAAGCTACGGCCTTAGTTTGGCGGCGGTTGGTTATTCCAGTGGGGGGCTATGAGGGGATTGTCGTACGTCAATTGGCCCGAAACCCCCGTCGAATTTACAGTTAGGCGACCTCGGGCGTTGGTTTCCCGATGCCGGAGGGTGACGTCAAGGATCGTTCGGCGGACTTCATCCGAACCCATGAAAACAAAGAGAAATTGGTGGAATTTTTTTGTGCATCTGACATCGGCGTGCCAGGCACCGCGGTTGCTTCAGGTAGGAAACCACCAGAGAATCGGCGATGAAATGCAAGATTTGAGGAACAGGAGCATGTCGGTTCGCACACCTTAGGTAGTTCGTGGCATTGGTTCGGATCTGTATGGTACTGCGAAATCTTCTGCAGAAAACTAATCGCTTTGAACAAAATTCTATTAAGTCTAACGAGATTCTAAATGGAATTTGGCGAAGTATACCATCGACGCCTGTATGTGTCAGATGCGAACACTGCCCCAGCTGTTCATCCAGCCCCTGCCGATGACTTGCAAGAACCCTGCGTTGCGCCAGTCTCGCTCGCGTGTTGTCTTGTCTGGCGGGTCTAAACGTGGCGAATTGGAAGTTAGTTTCATTCAGCACCAACCAACGTACTGGAGAAATGCACACACCTGCGCCGGACCGTGACGGTCATTCCTTTGCATGTGGGAGTCGGGGCCCCAAGTGAACTCTAGGTTTGCCATTAGACTGTATCAAAGAAGGAGTCCTTGGACTAGTCACCATTGCATCTCAGGAGTCTCGTATATGCTCCGCTGTGCGGTGTTGTTGTGGGCCTCTGGATCATTTGCAGCACGTCGTCTTGGATGGCATCAAGATACTTTCCCAGGGTGGTGCTCGCAGGTTTTGACATTGTGAGGTTGTAAGGGGGCATTCGCAGAGCAGACTACGATGCTTGCATGTAACGCCTCACGTTCGCACCGCGATTCGAAGTGAGCAAGCCTTGTTTAAATATCAAGTGTAGGTCGGAGTACAAAAAGGGACAAAAGTCAAGGCGGACCACAGTGGGCTTCAAGTTGAGTCCTGACTCCTCAAGATCCGTCATTCTTTATGAGAAAGTTATAGATGCCTGCACCTTGATGAAGTGATCTACACTGCCAAAATGCCAACGAAACCTCTCGTCGGTTTATTTTAGCGGACTCGAGACTCGAATGCACCTTGTCTTTCCAAGGCACGAGCCACAAAATGCTCATCGGTTCGAGAAAAATCAAACCGGTATTGGCAAGACAATTTAATACTTATCAGTAGTGAATTATGCGGATGCCGAATGTCGGGACTCGCCGCCTCGGTGCAAACCATTGCTGATGCCAAAGTTCTCTCGACGGATGAGATGATTGGCAAGGCCGGAAACCGATGTCAACAGACACCTATCAGCTGGCACTAAAACCGATGAGATGAGTGCGACCTGTTAGAGAGGCAATTACACTATGTGTCGTCATCTGGCCGATAAAAATAACACAGGTTTGGGAAGAGCACAGTGAGAATGTAAATACAATCGCAAGGAGGGCGCCTGGATGACTGCGCTGCAGTCATCATGAATGCCCCTAGCCTTATGCAGGCAAGAGGATTAACGCCGAGCCGGGGGTCGGCAAAGTTCTGCCCGAACTTCTTGATATTTACCATGAAGGTGGACAAGTCGTGAAGGTCAAATAAGGACAGCTTTCCCTTCTAGAGACGGGGCATGGTAAGCCTTCTACCTCTCCTCATGGAAAACCCAAACCCAACCCCCCCGCCGGCTACGTTCCATATCTTGGAGATTTACCTGCCTCTCTCCCTTCAATTTCCGGATATGGTGACACTCACCCGCTTGCTTCCGGTTGCGTCCTCCCAGCAGCATCAGAATCATGACACTCGCCAGACCGAAACCCACCGCTGACGGTATGACCCCGTACTGATCACGAATCATCTAGTCTTTTTAACACATCGATTTGATCGTCGGTGATGTTATGATACGGCAAGACCACTTGTATTGCGATCGGTTTGAAACAAAGGTTCCGTGGTTTTCCCAATCAAGCAAGAGAAAAAGCCTGCAGCGTGCCAGAGGGACTCACTGCGCTCATCGGTTTCGGGCTTGGTTGCTGTGATTGGCGGTTACCAGCGGGCATTTCCTCGTCGGGTATCTTGCGGTTGGTGGGGTTGGAGCTAAGCAGGATACCGGAATGCTGCAGTTGAAGCCTACCAATTACCGAGGATCGTGCCGAAACCGATATGCTTGTTTGTGCATGGTGGCCTCATTTGGCTGACTGCTCGGCCTCGGCAACGACTCAAATACAATGAGGCATGCCGAAAGAAAGCACCCCAAAGGCGCCTGCAATCCACTTCATTCATTGCAAGACTGGCATCTAAACTTGCAATGGATCTTTCTACGGAACAATTGGAGCATCTCCAACTAGCTGCAGGCATTCTTGGCTGTTCAGTAGATGAACTGATCCGGCTCCGACAATCAAGGCCAGCTACGCCCACGCTCCAGGACTCAGAATATCTCGGAAATGATAGACCACTAGCCACAAATGAAAGTACCGATTAATTCTGGATTCTAAATCTGTTGCTAACCCGGCTCCAGACACCCGAATCTGTCCCATGGGCTGTAGAACCCGGACAACGCTCCGCGTGTGGACGGCCAGACAAGGATGGATTCCCATCGCAGGCTCCGCGCCATGCAACATATGGTTGCGATGACGACTGGAATCTTGGCCCATATGCTCAACCACATCTAGATGGCCTAGATGATTTCAATGAAGAGTTTGGGGACCAGGAAAGCTTCTTTCACGACCCGACACAGACATCCGAGTTCTATGCCATATCCAGCCAAGCATCCGCGGTCCATGGCTCCGATTACGTAGAGGATGTGTGCCCGACAGGATCTAGCAGTGACTGGACGTTGGTATCTCCAAGTAGTTCTCCCCTGAGACCAGATCGGTTTACCGCAACATCCTCGGATGCGTCGTCTAAGAAACGGCACTACGTTCGAATCGAACCACTGCCAGCATTAATTCCCGAGTTCCGGCCGGAACCGCACGCGGCAGCAATGCTTGTAGAGCGGCCTAGGGCAAAGAGAGCTAAGTATGACCCTGTGAAGAAGGCGCAAACCAGGTCAACCAGGGATATGAATGCATGCATTGCTTGTCGCATGCAGCGAAATAGAGTGAGTACTGCTACTGGCGTTTCCCATTCTGCACGTTTCGGGCATACAGTCTCATGCATTGTAGTGCATTCCGGACCCTTTGAACCCAACAGGGCCATGCCGACCATGCCAGGACAAGGCGATGCGTATCGTCAAGTTCCCGTGTCTTCGGCACAAGGTGGTTGATTGCACCCTTTTCAGGACAGGCCTTGATTTCGTGCCGTTTTACAAGGAGCACCCGCTGATGGGACCGCACTATGGAGATTTCGATCTGGAAAAGACCTGGACTCCCGCTCCTCGAAAATCTCTCCGGATTAGCCAGGACCGTGGACGAGACGGGGACGACGTGGAAATCGAAGTTGAGCTTAGGGAGTTCATTGCACCCGCAAATGACAGATCCGTGGATGTGAAGGGTCGTCCTATGTATTGTGTTCCTTGGGCGATGGCCGACCAAGAGAGCGTGGTCCGCGCCATCAATGCATACATCGAACAGTCTTTGGGGTTCTATATCGATTTGAAGCTAGACGTCTCCGACCCTTTGGCATTCGAAGTTATCCGAATGGCCCGCAGAACATCGGTGTTGGATGTGCCGGTAAGTGTCTGAATGCATGATACGCTGGATTTCAACTTTCTAACTCGAGGTAGAATCTTCTGCTGAAGAATTCCCTTAGGCTCTGGGCCGGGTGTCGCACGATAGAGGGGAAATGGCAGTGCACCGGAGACTCGGATATTCAAGCCATGAATCCCATGAGCCCTTTCACCCCCGGTCGGCACTCGCTTCCCCCATATTTCGATTATCAGACGGCATCCGTCATCATCCAGCGTGTTCTCATTCCACTGCGTGATCTGGTCTTGCGCGACCTCCAAAGCCAGGTACTTAGCCACAAAGCGGAAGACTGGTTCGTTACCTTCTTGGTGTCGTTCATCTTGTTGCACAATTATGAGCTGCAGATGCAATTCCAGCTAAATTTCTCGACTAAACGGAAGCTAAAGGTATACTACTTCCCTCATTCCGTCTTTCCATTTCTCCTTTTATAGTCGCTATATTTCGTCTCCCTCTTTCACGTCTCGCTCACAGAGAATCACGGTAGGATCGCTATGCCGATGTGAATCTCATGGGGGCCATCAACTGCGGCGCGAAAATCATTCTCGCACACTTTCATTACTGCTGCAAGGGCCAACAGCCGTTCCAACAAGACTTTGACTGGAGCTCCGAGAAGACTCGTAAAATGGCACACCTGAACGAAGAACAGGTTGAATTCATGAAATCCTACCGCGATCTTGTCCTCCAGAACGGTTAGTAACGCACTTGCCCAATTCATAAGAGGGCCACAGAGTAACTCTCTAACTAGCTGAAACTCTCAAATCGGCGAGTCGCACAACCAATTACCACGACAAGTACTGGTATACGAGCCAACTTTTTGATCCTAACTGGACCCCACGCGAAACCCCAGACCACTCACCACCCAGGATTACCACGGAGATAATGGACGAGAAGGCTTCGTAACCTCTTTCATGATCTAGTGTTCTGGTCATGAATGACCCCCATGCTGCAAAATGCCGGTCTGAATTTCGAAGGCCCTTATTGGATGTTAATATTCTCGGTTGCCAATCGTTGCCATCCCAGCTATCACCTATACCCAATCTCTTACGAGATAAAGGAGGGCTCGTTCATTTTCGGCCGTTGCAATTGGTTGCGACGAGCCGTGTCTCTGCATGTTTCTGCATGTTCTCATGGCTTATCTGCAAAGCAACGTGAGCAGATCGACAACAGGCCAAGGTGGGGCATGCAGATGGGGAGAAGCTGGGGCTCGCAATGAGGAACCTGCCTTGTGACTAGCTTGGCCGAAGAGCCGCATCAAGACCACTTTTGGATCGGGATCTCCTTAGGATGGAAAGGATCGTCGCTGAAGTAATTTAATCCACTCTTTTACACCGAGCTACCAGTCCCTGGCTCAAGTTTTGGCAGAGAAAGGCATCTTGAAGATTCAGACTCGATACCAATGGCGCTTGACATCATCCAAGGCAGTGGCAGCGCAAGGCTGGAAAGTCAATGGCCATCACGAGTCAATACCCCGCTTCAGATAAAGGCTAGTAGTCACCAGACATGGCCAAGCCATCTGACGGGAAGCCTGGCCTGGGACGGGTCGATTCAGTCGTCGTTGAAGGAACCCACGCTCACCTTGAGTGAGGTTGATGTCTCAGAGGTTTGCTCGGCACTTGAATATTTCCACCGTAGGTCTTTCAAACATTTGGCAAATGTCGCGTCTCACAACCGCTGTTGTCAGCGGGGGACTATATTTACTACACGTACTTACCGGAGAAACGGTTGAGCAGGCCTTGAACTCTATGGAAGCGAAGTGTCAACAAGAAATTTTCCACTACCCACGCTGGGTCCCAAGCTCTACCAGCTCGCGGCGGAAATTCACAGCGGCCAAGGTTTCGCTCTCATTAGGGGACTCTCGCCCGATTTGTTCTCGCACGAGGACAATATCTTGGTATACCTAGGCATTTCTAGCTATATCGGACCTGTCAGGGGTAGGCAGGACGAGGACGGGAATATGCTGAGTACGGGTCGTAATGACATCTAATAGTAACTCTGCCTCACTAACGGAGTCTGCAGCACATATACGCGATTCGAAGCTCTCTCAAGCGTCCCAGGAAGAGCGGCCTACCAAGTACTCTAGTCTCGCATCGGTGAGTGTGAATACCTACATGTGCCCCGTGGCGACTGTGTGTTAACAGTTTCATCTCCATATCAAAGACTTTTCATACGGATGCATTTTGTAACGTCCTCGCACTCCACACCCGAACCTGCGCAGCCGAAGGTGGCAGAAACCTTCTTGCTTCTTCCTGGACGGTGTACAACAAGATTGCTTCGCGCTGTCCGGAAGTTATTCAGCTTCTGGCTGCGCCAGTATGGCCCTTCGATAGGTATGAAGAACCCAAGAGCGCTTCCTGGTAGCAAAGCCTTGGCTTCTCACACACATGAATCTCAGCCGCAGCAAGCTCTTCGAGCCAATGACGAGGCCGTTGCTCTACCTGCAACATGGCCGTGTCATTCTTAACTTTTCCCGGGAACCACTTCTTGGCGTACCAGGCGTGAACCGACCAAAAGACTTGCCAGACCTCACCCCGATCCAGAAAGCAGCTTTGGACATGATCGAGAAAATTGCAAAGGAAAGCGAGATAGCCATCGATTCAAATCCCGGCGATATGCTGTTCATCAACAACAATGCAGTCCTTCACTCGCGAGAAGCTTTCAGAGACTCCTTGGAAAGCAGCCGCTACCTGATGCGGATGTGGCTGAAACACCCACGGCTGACCTGGAAGCTGCCGGGGGAACTACAGGAGATGAATGACCGGATCTACAGATGTCCGGAACGTGGCGAGCGGTGGAGTCTTGTTGACGTGCCGAAGACAAAATTTCGGCTGAGTGATCGTCTCACGACTTGAAAGTAAAGACTTGATGATTTTGACGACTCATGATTTATGAGGTGGAATTAAACCAGTATAGCATTGATTGGCCGCATCCATAGGCTGAAAATTACATGGGTATTTTTTTCAGATGTACGGATATATCCGAGAGAGACAGGTAATTTTATATCGCACGAGCCGCGATTGCTACTCAAAGATTATGCACGAACACTGTTTCTACTGAAGAGGGTCGAGCGTGTACCTTCGCTACAGATATTATCAAATCAGAGATGTCCTAAATCAACAACGGGTGCTTTTGGACATGTATATGTTAAGGCGGTTTCTGCGCGGTGTCAAGTTCCGAGCGTCGAACCACGTGGCAAACTGCGGCAACTTGCATCTGCACATGCATGACAGTCCAAAGGTCATATATTAAAGCCCGCACTTTCCCACCCACCACTCAACACACCCGGGCCAAAGCATATACTATTACCGTTGCTGCTTATGGTAGCTACTACTTCAAGATCATGGAACTGTCCAGCAAAATATTCGATCAAACGTTTGGTCCTCTGGCCTGCGTCCAAAGGTTAGGGGAAGAAGCCGAGTCAACAGAGCGGGTTCGTCCCCGCATTGAATGGCCAACATCTCTCCTCAACCCAAAGAACCGCATTGACAGCCTGACTCCAAAGTTGGATCCCGGTTGGATACTGCACGGTGTGGACGTGACTGGCACAAGATTCTTTGCCACTCCGGTTTTCGCCATCGGCAAGCGTCCAATGCGAATCGACGTGTACATCCCGCCAACGGAGGAGCATCCCCAGGACCTGCGCGACCTGCTGCACTCCGATGCAGCAATCTATGTTTCCGGATCCGGGGCCGTCGGTCTCCCGATCTCCCAGCACGTATTACGGGCCTTAGAGCACTGGTCTGCGAGCTTGCCTCGTTTTGAACGGCAATATTTCAACATGCCATATGGATCTAGGATCGCCATCTCTAACATCGCAGCAAAAGTTGCACACATGGAGACGCAAATGATCGCGTCTTATGAAGTGGAGCAAGCCATGCTCTCCGTTTCCGAGCTGGAACGAATGTGGCACCTCGGCATCCACAATTGGCCAGAGATCATCGATGCCGGGGAGCTTCAACTTCGACATCAAATCAGCGAGGCCATCAGCGTCGTAACGATGGCTCGCCACGGACACCAGGAGTTGGCCTTCAAGTCCATCGTTCGCGACCAGCGCAACATGTACAATGAGCTCAAGGTCCTGCTGACGATAACCCACCACCCAAATGTGGTACCTCGGCCGCTGTATATCGTAGTTCAGAAGTCCCGGTTTGGTAGCAAGCACGGGATTTGCGGATTCATTCTCACTTTCTTTCCCGAGGGGTCGTTACGTGAGCATCTCTCAGACGCAGCATCGAGAGCTTCGCCGAGCATTTCCCTCGAAACATGTTTCCGATGGTCGGCTCAAATCACGGCCGCGCTGCAGAGCATCAACAACTCACCATCGGGCTTCTACCCAGACCTGAAACCCGACAACATTGTTCTCCGACGGCGCTCCCTAGCGGACCCGGAATCTCTAGATTTGGTCCTCGTGGACTTTGAACAGCGCGGCGGGTGGTTCTCTTGGAGCCCCCCCGAGATCTCCTACATAGAATACCTCGAGCTCCTCGCGACACAGGAGCTCGAGCCAATCGTGCAGTCCGACGCAGTCAGCCTCCTGCAGCTGCATATTCCCGGCTGGCACCCGTCGCACCAAACTAACCGTTACAAAAACATCGACGGCGGTTTCAGCGCGGCGTGGATCGCCCTCCTCCAACGCAGAGACCAAGGTGGCTTACAAAAGGACATGCTAGAGAAGGCGCAAGTCTTCATGCTCGGCAAGCTCTTGTGGTGCATCTTCGAGCGACAGCCCCACGTCCGATGCGGTCTCGACCGCGAGCTGCTCAACGAGAACACGCACCCTTCGTTCCGGCCCTTGGCATTCCCCGAGTTCGAGAAAACGCCCGAGCCTGTACGGAAGCTGATTCGGGAGTGCACCCGGGGCGCGCCCGAGTGGTGCGGGAGACGCCGGGCTTTGGTGCTGCAGGGCGGGAAGTTGATGCCCGCTTCGGATCTAGGGACCGGGAGGCCGACCATTGAGAAGACGAGGACGATTGTGCTTAATTGGTGGAAGGATGAGTTGGAAAGATCGAAGCAGTTTGTTCAGGACGTTTTGGACGAGGGAGATCAAGGCAGGGGGGAACCTGGAAGTTTGCTCGCAGAAGCAATGCTCCGTCCTAAACTCTGCGAGGTGTTGAAAGTACTCGAGGATTCTGGAAAGCCGAAAATGGTATAGAGCCATCTGACTAGAAATGCAAGTCCCAACCACTAGAAGAACCAGGTTTCTTTCTCAACAATGCAGATGATGCTGGGCAGGGTTCTATTTCGTAGTCAGGCGAGGCGACATCTCTTTGATTGTGACGAGAGTGTCTTGGCGCCACAGAACGCCGTTGAAAACTTATTTACTCACTAGTTAGCGCATAATCCCATCTACTCTTTTCTTGCCAAGCTTTTAGTCCTTCGCGTGTATTCATCAGTGTCTAACTTTTACTAACACAAACTCCTGCAAAGGAAACTTGACTGGAGGTGGGGCTCTCCAGGGATACTATACCGGACAAGGGGCGTGCCGGTGTTGGTGCCGACTCGAACCGAGACGAGATAGTTGCCAGCTATGAGATGCTATACCCGCCCATGCCACTGTCACATTCCATTCATCATCACCGACCGAAATTGCATGTGTTTGATAAAATCCTGGCCACTGAAGAAGGGAGGATTCGGATTGGGTGCAAGGACATATATACCGAGTCCCTTCCTCATCTTAACGTATAAGGGACGTATTAAGATTTTCGGCGTTTGCTACTTGCAGATATGGCTTAAAATAGCTTTGCAATCAACCTCTGCCAACAGAGTGGTGCCATGTGGTTGGATTTCCCTGCCCTTAACGGCATGTCCAGGACTCCAGCACTTTGCCTTCACCTTCGCTTCGCACCGATTGCTTGTCATCTACTGGCTGCTTCAAGTAATTCCGCCAATTAGGCTCAATTGAACTGCAACCCGTACATCGTGACAAGTACCCTGCAATTTTTGCTACTTCTCCCCAATTTTAGACCCTGACCCAAGCTAACATAGGTTATGTAACCCCCCAATGCAAGCGGCACGTTGTTCCCCGCAAGATTGATCGGGCTGTCTACCCGGTTCATTGGATCGTTGAGCGTTATTCCCGCCCTTGCAGCCGGGGGCGACAACACCCGTCCCGTGTATTCCGTTCCCTGAGGTTGGTCGGCCGAGTAGCGCTGCCGGTTAGCCATCAAGCCTGGAAGCGAACCATTTTTTCGTACCAGTCTACGCAACAAAACATACCACCGGGAGCTGCTTTTGAAATTAGCTTGTAGAGCGTCTCGGTGTGATTAACTATCCGTCTGACAGGGTGTACACGTCTAATTTCAAAGGTGGCGAGGATGCAGGGCCATAAAGAATCAAGCTGGCCCACGGATTTTCCCGGAACTAGTCCAGGACCTATCGCCAACTTTGACAAACTGTATCGCACAACATAGTCGATAGCAGCCAATAATAATCCACCATGAAGGTCACGCAAGCCCTCCTCTCCCTTCTCTTCTCCTCGGCCGCATACGCTGCCGTCAACGGCAGGTGTTCGGGAAGCAAGGCCGTCGGCGAGTACAAGGACCACGGCATCTGCATCAGCAAGTCCAAGTGCAACAGCTACAAGTACGGCCACTACATCAACAACGCCTGCCCCAACGACGGCGATGACATCAAATGCTGCGTCATCGACGGGTGCACCCAGGGGCTCGGCTTCACGTCGTGGTGTGACTGGACGTCGCATTCGTGTCCCGGAACTCGGTTCAGCGGTATGTTGCTCGGTGGGGGAATTCCTCGTCGCAAAACATCCCTTTTCTTGTTGTGCTTTTTGCCATTCCTGTCTTTGCTGGGTGATGGCCCCATTACAGGGCATTGACACTCTAAGCGTTGAAAGGGACTGCTGTATTGCGTTATGGATCACGACTGACGGTCACAGATTATTGTCCCGGCGGAAACAACTTCAAATGCTGCGCCATTACGGCCGTGGATAAGCGAGAGGAAGAAGTCGATGAGTTGGAAGATCTTGAGTGAATGTCCACATTTAGAGAAAGACGCTCTACAGAAAAGGCGTCGAAAAAATCTACTGCTGTTGGGATTGCTCGGACAGGCAGATATCACTAAGAACCTGCCGAGCAGTATCGAGAGTTCTGGTACATAATTTGCGTAGATTTAGCGTTTCTAACGTTGAAATTGAAACTCCCAATAACTTCAATTCATAAATGCATAGTTTCAGCACATTCTGCTATTACACGAAGGGCTTTGGGTGTATTTGAGATCTTTTGGCTGGCCAAATCTGTTAAAAACTTCTGATAATATATAGCAGTGTCTTTGATGTACTTTCAGGCTCATCCCGAATTTGGGGTGTGGTTATGCACGGACAGAAGTTTGACTCAAGCGAAAAGTGCGCACACCAAAATCTCACTGCACACGACTACCCTGAGTCACTAGGAAGGTAAGCCTAGTCTAAGCTTGATTTCTCGCAGGGAGCAAATGATTTTGTGGATACTGTCAAAAAGGACAGTTGTAATATGATGTGGGCAGCTGAGCGCCCACGAAGCGCGGAGTTGAAACTCCAAATCTTGGAGTTGAAACAGGAAGACGGAGACAGAATCAAGACAAGAAAAAAGCAGCGCAGGACGCTAATCAGAATCATCAAAAACATCGAGAATTGAACGCCTTTTGCTCTCTAAATCTTTCACTGATCTTTTGGTGCCGTACTTCTGACAGATACCTCACTTGACAGCTGGACTGGCAATACCGGCCGGTTGTGGCGGACCTTGTGTAGCGGTATGGCGATATTGAAATAGCCAGAAGATCGCCTCAATCTGATCACTAGGAATTTCCATTTCCTTCGGAACTGGGCGGCTCTGCCTTAGGCCGAGTAAGCCTCAGCCACCTAAGTGAAATGGGTTTCTTTTTAGGCCATTCCAACTATATTAGCCATGTGTAAAAATGGTAATTACAAGATTGAACTACAGAGTCTAATTTTGGGACGCAGTTGCACTATCCCAACGAAACAAAAACACTAGGCGCTTTCACCCTAAAGATCGCATAGAATTTATCGTTTGTACCACCTAATATTTCCAATTCTCTACAATCTGGAGTAGATACCCTAAGTTTATTCCTCCTAAAAAATGCTAACTATTCGCGGTCTAGATGACTTGTTTTCAGCTGCCATCGTTACAGGCGGGTCTGCTGTTAGAGCAATGTGCCCGAGAGGGTTCCTGGGACGTAGTGGAAGCGGTGCTTATAGAGGAAGATGAGTGCATGGTGAGGTACTTGTTCGTAAGAGGCGCGTCCCTGGCGAATACCCTGCAGAGGATGCTAGGGGGCAAGCTAAGAGAGGACAGTGCTAACTCGATCGAAAATTCAACTACACCTATTGATAATCGAAATGCACCCGGAAGTAAGGAACCAACATAAGTCACACAATACGAATCGTAGTTCCTCTAGCCGCGAGGGACCTGCCAAGCACTTCACCCACCCCGATTCTCTCGTATACCTTCATTCCAACTCGGTCACCACTTGCCTTCGGCTTCACCATCATGACGTAGTGAGGCCTTTCTTCCATTGTCTGGGACCGTTCCGGCTTCTTGATGGCCACGACAATGCACTGCAATGCCACCTTTTCTGATCCACCCGGCTGATCATAGTATAGCTTCGTGATAGCCTCCTGAGCCGAGACAATGTCGTAGAGCTTGGCCATCAACGATACGTTGTCGTTCCCGCCCATTGTAAGTGCGGGACTCAAGCCAAGATGTTGTTTCCCGCTTGGTCCCCTTGACCACGGCGACTGGACCTCTACCCAGTTATACTGATCAAAACCAGCCTCGATATACTGAATCGCACCTGTGTAAGCCATCCACGACCACGATGGCGGGGCAGCCATTACGCCTCTGGCGCGGTCACGATTTGGTGGGAACAGGATCCGTGAAAAGACCGTTTCGGTAGCATGTCGGTCTCGATGCCAAAGGAGACTGCGGTGGAGCAACCCCCCCGTGGGCCCGTCATCGAAGACGCCGAAGCCGCCGCTGGCTTTTTGGTTTTTATGGAGCGCATCCAGGAGCCGGTTCTGGATGCCGTCGATGGCGATGGGACGGTCTTGCGGCCGCGTGAATTGTAAGCGGGAGTACTGTTCGTAGAGGTTTTGGTATCGGAGGATCATCTCGCCGCGACTGTCCTTCGGTGTCATGATATCGGGGAAGTTGGGGTCGCCCAGGGACGCGGCTCGGTTGCTGGAGAAAAGAAAAAGCTGTGAGGTTGAAATCACGCATAATGGGTGTATGCCCAGCCGCGGTTTCGGGGTGGAGGGTTTTGTGGTGTACTCACTTCGACATTCTTCCCATCGTCTCGCACCTGACTCTCTGCCCGCATTCCCAATACGTCTGGTGTTCGGTGAAGAAGATCGTCCGTCTAGCGAGGGCATGCTCTTGGAGAACCCACCCTCGCTTATTCAAGTTCCCCTTAATAACGTGCTCTTCAAAATTGTCAATGTTATCGCAAATGTAGAAGGGCTCATTATTGGGACCCGTGAACTTGACGAATTTCCTCTCCTTCCTTTGGTGCAAAAACCCTGAAAAGTGGCCGGTAGAGCAGCTAGCAGCTATGACGCAGTACGCCTGTCGGAAGATTGCCTCCATGTATTTGGCTTCTTCTGGGAAGTCGCCGTCCTCACCCTGGTCGATGCAGATGGAGTCTATCCAGAGGTATCGCTGGCCTAGGGCTCTCGTCATGATGATTGAATCGAGAAAACTGGCCGGTATGGACGATTGGGGAATTCCTTGCTTGATGTCCGACAACTTGATACCGCGTTTCTCCTCTTCGATTTTTGTTCTGTACATGCAGAAGTGTGGCGACTTGCCCCAGGGATGCGAAAGGGCGACATACTCTGCCGAGTCGCCAGGCTTTGTTTCCCACAGACGCACATTGCCGTCGGTTGAGGTGCCGACATCAATCAGGCGAGTGGGGATCCTTCTCTTTTCCTTGGCCCTATCGACAGAGTTGCACGTCGGATGGGTCGGGTTTCCATCGCAAGTTGTAACCCATTGGCGGATTAGGTCAAAGTGCTCCTTGCCCCCGGCGGTGGAAAGCGTTGGAAGAGCAATTTGAATGTCTTTCGATGCCGTAGTATCCACGCCTGTACTTGAAGTTAGATACTCATGCCACCACACCTGCAAGGAGTTTCAGGAAACGAATGCTAGGCCTGCGCAGCATACCCGGATGTCTGCAGATTGAAAGAACGTGGGAAGGGCCGCTCGTGATTGACAACCACGAATCTTGCCTCTCAAATGTGACCCGGTCGAAGGGAGGCCTGTCATGTTTATGAAGTGCCTTCCAAAGCAAAGAACACATCTCGCAAGACGTCGACTTCTTCTCCAGATCCACTGTGTCTCGAGATAGATAGAAATTTTGCTTCCAGGGAGCGAGAGTAGTGCATTCTTTGCAGAGAATTGCATCCGCAAAGCGATGCCTAGCAGTCTGGGCCAATGGACCTCTGTCTTTGTAGATTTTTGTGGCAAAGTCGTTGTCCACAGAACGGTCCCATTTCTCGTCAATCTTGGATTCTTGTCAATGCCATACCAATACATGGGTTGGAAGATACAAGTGGCGGCTTACAGTCTTTTCGAAAATTCAAAAGTTTAAGTTACCTGCCCGCTCTGACAAACCTAGGACACAAAAACTTACCACCTTCACGTAGAAGCGTTAATATCATGATTGCCATCGCGTTAAATGTCCTGAAGGCCGCGGAGGTGTTTGCTAAACTTACAGACTATGTAGTAAAGCGGGTTAATAGTCAGGTCAAGACATCTGCGTAGTCAGCCAAACCTAAACACCGGTAAGACGCTAGAACCTACAGCCTGCAGATTCGAGTTTTAGCCGTGACTGTTCTGCGCTGGAAGTACACCGAAAAGGCGAGATGGTTCTTACATACTGCTAAGGTGGTTAGTACAAAACTGGTTGCAGCCCCTTATGCAGTCTTTGAATTATATGAATTCCATAATGAAATGAGTACTCACACTCTATAATTAAGTGCGTTGGCATTAATTAACTATCAAATCCGGTACGGAATTGAGATATGATATAAGACTTACTCCCTGTAACGGCCTTTAGTCAGATGCTTAGAACTAAAAGAAGATGATACGAGGAGACGAGGCCACGCCACAATTTATAATAGAAGGGAGTGAATTAGATTGGGTTTGGGGGCAGGAAAAGGGCATTTAGAGCTTGGTGGTATCGGAAGTAGAGTAGGGACTTGGAAGACCCATGGGACAAGTAAGGGAAGGTGTAGACGTGAAGATGGAAGATTGAACGCAACCGGCAACGCACTCTTCGTTTGTCACCCAGCACCGCAGCGCTCAATCCACTACCAGCGAAAGGTGAGGCATCAACCTTCATATTATCGGTTCTAGTATCTGCATTTAGCTGTCGCCGCTTCGCCGAGTCCGTCGACAAATGGCCATCATCTCCGGACGAAGCACTGGCGTATTTAGCAGGCGGCCTCCGGGCCCGAGGTGATATAAGCCAGTACCCGGGCCGGTCAATCTCGATCTCCTCGCCAGAGATGTCCTTCATATTTTCGTAAAATCGTTTAGCGAGGATCCGGAACGGACCTTGTATGGGCGTCGGCATGGGCCGCACGGGGTCGGCATGTTGTACTTTAATTCCGGGGACCGCAGGTGGTGGCGGGGATGGCTCGGCGGGTGACTCGGTTAGCGCTTCTGATATCACAATTCTTGCAGAAGGAGTGCTGGACTTGTGCCTCAGGGTTAAAGTGGCTGAATCTGAGTCGTTTTCGTTGAAGCTACCCCCCCACGGGCTCAGGGCCACGACCAGGAGCTCCTTTCGCACGAGTTGGAGCATGTCGCCCAATGCGGTGCCTTTCCCACAGGCTGGCTCTTTGGCAAGGTGATCCATCCAGTCCACTACCACATGATGAACACGATACCGTTTCATGTCTTCGTCGAGCTCTTCGTTAGTCTCCAACTCGTAGAAAGGAACCTCGGCAGACTGCCCCTCCCCCTTGACGCTGTTGGTAAACTTTACAACTCCACCCCAACCATATAACATCCAAATAATGTGTTCCAGCATGACGCATCCGATAGCCCAAATGTCGTACAGCCGCGAACGTTTGCTTCCCAGGGCCTCAGGCGGCTCGTAGCGGAGAGTGCCGTGCTTCGTTACCGTTTTATTTGTGCGCAGACGAGTTGCAAGGTTATGCTTCTTTGCCAATCCCCAATCCCCAATCTTCAAGGTGCCAAATTTATCATTGTCTTTGAACCAGAGGATGTTTTCTGGCTTTAAATCCCCGTGCCGGTAGTGATCTTTGTCAGACTTGTGAACCTTACACAGCGCTTTGGAGAGACCGTAAAACTGCTGCACCGTGTCCTTGACCAAGTCCTCAGTCAGTTCTGGCGTAGGATTCTTCTGCCAGCGATCTCTTAGGTTACCACCATCAGCCCATTCAAAGATGAGATAGTAGTCATGAGAGCCTGTCGACCGTTCTCTTTTCAGAGCCGCAACGAATTTCACAATATGTGGGTCGTTGAGGCGGTTGAGGAGGTGCAGTGTTGTTGCCTCGGCTGACCATGCTTGACTAACAGGCTCGGTGCCGTTCGGGTCGACAACGGGGAGAAGAGATTTAACAGCAAAATGCGATGGGCACACTGTCTAACCGAAGGCATTAGCCTAGGAACCGTCACTATTGTTGATGCCGGGGGCGGGGGGGGGGTTATTTATTTATGTCATGTGCGTTGTGTTTCCGAAGACGTAAGCTTACCCAGTTGCCCAACGCATCCTCAAAGTGTTTCGGGTGTATGGTGATTTTGAAAATTTGGCTGAAAGCGCCTTGTGTTTGCATATCCACATAGCTCGTGAAGGGCATTATATGTTGCGAGGTGCAATGCTCATTGAAATATCGTTCGGGACTATTGGAGATGACTGGCGAAAGGACGCTCCACTGCCTGTCGTAAAAGTTTTCGATCCGCATCCGAGTGAAGACCTTTTCTTCTGGGTCAATGTCCCACAGCACATAACTTATATCCGCGTCGTCTTCCTCTGTACCTTCTTCAGGCTCTGGAGGGGGCCTGGGAACGGGCAGCTTCTTATCATCCAGAATGTCTCTTCTCTCGAAAATCAACCTGATGGCTGTTGCGATAGTCTCTGGCGAGTCGATTGATAGTGAGAGGATGGCGAAAACCTTCTGGGCCTCGTTCGCAATGAAGTTATTCAGGCCATCATTCAAATCGCCAAGATCAGCCCTGATAGATTCCAGTGTTATTTCCTCATCCAGGACGCCTTCTGGTAGAAACATGACTTCTCTGGGGTCCCATCTGCTGGTGACCATTTGTGGTGAGATGCGGTCGGCCAATGTCTTCGCCTTCCGACCTCTTCGTGGCCTGCGCGTCGGGCCTCCCACAGCGGAACCAACGGCCGTCGCCGCCGGTTTCGCAATTGGATTTACTGTCGACATGTCCTCAACGTGGCCCAAATGTCGCGAGCGCGTCTATAGACGCGAATACGTTACGTTGAGTAAGGTCTTTGGGCATTTTAGATTCTGCTCCAACTTTGCTACCCCGCACGCACCAGACGACGAAATTGGGAGACTTAGCCAACGCTTTCGTGCCGGCCATGGTTCAAACATGTTACTGGCCAGCCTATGCCCTCACGAGCCAAGCCCTACCGTCTCGGCGGAAGGGCCTAGTAGTTCTCTCGGAGGCGTCCCCACAGCGGGAAGTAGCGGCCCTTGGTTGCTAGTCCGCAATTTCCGGG
>Ga0247774_1000331_pt1 | contig 23085 bp, 16 predicted proteins | sample UWRJL001104B6_FD_179933 | JGI IMG/M metagenome (GOLD analysis project Ga0247774, IMG submission 179933) | Plant litter microbial communities from Arlington Agricultural Research Station in Wisconsin, United States - UWRJ-L001-104B-6 | ecosystem: Environmental > Terrestrial > Plant litter >... | reverse complement strand
GGAGCTGATCGACCCCGAGACCGGCCGCGTCCACACCACCTTCAACCAGACCGCGACCACCACCGGCCGCCTCTCCAGCACCAACCCGAACCTGCAGAACATCCCGATCCGGACCGAGATCGGCCGCCCGGTGCGGGCCTGCTTCGTCGCCGAAGCGGGGGCGCAGCTGCTCTCCGCCGACTACAGCCAGGTCGAGCTCCGCGTCCTCGCCCACGTCGCCGACGAGGCGGTGCTGAAAGAGGTCTTCCACGAAGGCGAGGACGTCCACGCCGCCACCGCCGCCGAGGTCTTCGAAATCGAGCGCGACGAAGTCGACGTCGGCCAGCGCTCGAAGGCGAAAATGGTCAACTTCGGGATCGTCTACGGGCTCACCGGCTTCGGCCTCTCCGACCGCCTCAACATCCCCCGCAAGGAGGGTGAGGAATTCGTCGCCCGCTACCTCGAGCGCTTCCCCGCCGTCCGCGCCTTCCGCGAGCAGGTGATCGAGCGCGCCCAGGAGGAGGGGTTCGTGACGACGCTGATGGGGCGGCGGCGGTCGATCCCCGAGCTGCGCTCCGGCAACCCCAACACCCGCCGCCTCGGCGAGCGCCTCGCGGTCAACACGGTGATCCAGGGCACCGCCGCCGACATCATCAAGGTGGCGATGGTGCGCTGCCAGCGGGCGCTCGGCGCGACGGAGATGGCGACCCGGCTCGTCCTCCAGATCCACGACGAGCTCCTCTTCGAGGGGCCGCCGGGGGAGATGGAAGCGGCGGCCGAGCTGGTGGAGCGCGAGATGTGCGCCGCCTACCCGCTCGATCCGCCGCTCGAGGTCGACGTCGGCGTCGGCCAGGACTGGCTCAACACCAAGTGACCTCATCCCTTCCTGACTAGGCCTCTTTCCCGGAGAGCTCGATCTCCTCGAAGATCGCCTGGCCGTTCCGGAGCTCCAGCTCGGCCTCCTCGACGGCGGCACCGGGGACCAGCTCCGCGGTGGTGCAGGCGCGGTCACCGTCGTCGTCGCTCTCGTCGCCGTTGCCCGGGCCCGAGTTCTCGCTGCCGGGACCGGAGTTGTCGCTGGGGCCCGAGTTGTCATCCGACTCGTCACCGCTGCCGGAACCCGAGTTGTCGTCGCCGGGCTCGTCCTCGTCGCTGCCGGAACCGGAGCTGCTGGACGAGGCGACCGAGTGCTCGTCCTCGCACTTGATCTCGGTCCCCTCGGTGACGAAGCCCGCCACCGTGCCGGTGCCGAAGAGGTCGATCACCAGGCGGCCGGTTTCCTCGTCGAAGGAGGCGATCGTGCCGGCCTGCTCGTGCCCGTCGAGGACGCCGTCGTCGTCGCTGTCGGCATCGCGCGGGTCGTCGCCGGCGAGGAACTCGGCGCGGTTGCGCAGGCGGTCGTGGTCCTGGTCGAGCCGCGCCTGGTTCGCCTTCAGGGAGAGCTTGTGGCGCTTCTCCCAGCGGTCCGGGATGCGGTCGTGGTTACGGTCCTTGGCGGCGGCCAAACCTGGCATCGCCAGGATCGCGAGCGCGCTCAGCGCCAGCGCGAACCAGGTGATGCCGAGGCGGGCTCGCAGCCCCAACGTGCGGGTCATGAATTTCCTCCTGGGTTCGGGTTGAACGTCTGCGGCTCCAACCCGAGGGGGAGATGAAGATCACGAAGGCCTGGACGTTCGTCCGGGCGTGGGCGTCAGTCGTCTCCGTCGGAGCCGCTGCCGCTGGTGGAGTCGTCGCTGCCCGAGCCCGAACCGCTGCTGCCGGAGCCCGAGTTGTCGTCCGCTTCGAGGACGGGGTCCTCGCTCGGGACCGGCTCGGACTCGATCTCGCCGCTGCCCGAGCCGGAGCTGCCGCTGCCCTCGCCGCTGTCGGAGCCGTCATCGCCGCTGCCCGAGCCGGAAGAGCCGCTGTCGGAGCCCGAGGAACCGCTGTGGCTGTCGGGGTCGTCGGAGCCCGAACCGCTGCCGCTGCGGTCGTCGTCCTCGCCGCTGTGGCGGCTGCCGCTGCCCGAGCCGGAGCCGCTGTGGTCGTCGGAGCCCTCGCCGGAGTTGCGCGAGCCTCGACCGGAGTTGCCGGAGTCACTGCCCGAGCGCCCGGAGCCGCTGCGGTCGTCTCCGCGACCGCGGTCGTCCCCCTTGCCGCCGTCGTCTGAGCCGCTGCCGCCGTCGTCATCGCCGGAGTGGGGGGAGGTTCCCGGCTCGCCACCCGGATCGCCCGTTGCCGCGGCGCCTCGACCCTCGGCTCCGCCGCCCGGCAGCTGCGCCGCCTCGGCCGCCTCGGGACCGCGATCGTTCCCGGTCCGGTGCTCGACCGCGACCCCGGCGCCGACCGCGCCGGCGACCAGGACCGTCGCCAGTCCCGCTTTCACCGCGCCGCCACCCAACACCGCGCCGCCCGCCGAGGAGGCGCCGGCGCCGGCGGCGATCGCGCCGCCGGCCGCGGCCGCTTCGCCACCGCCGTCGGCCAGCGCCCGCAGCACCGGCAGCGGCATCAGCAACCCGAGGCCGTCCCGCAGCGCGGTCCGGGCGCGGTAGATCGCCTGCCGCGCGGCGCCGCCGCTGACCCCGAGCGCGGCGGCGATCTCCTCGTGGCTGAGCCCTTCCAGCTCGCGCATCACGATCGCCGCCCGCTGCGGCTCGGGCAGCGCCCGCAGCCGCTCCATCAGCTCCGCCAGCTCCTCCCGGGCCTCGACTTCGGCGGCGGCGCTGCGCGCGCCGGCGAAGGTCTCCGGCAGCTCCTCGGCGGCCGGGGCCCGGTCGCGGAGGTCGTTCAGGGCGGTGTTGCGGACGATCCGGTAGAGCCACGGCCGCAGCTCGATCTCCGCCTCGGAGCCGCGCAGCGCCAGCAGCGCCTTCGAGAAGGCGTCCTGGGTGACGTCCTCGGAGCGACCGCCGACGATCGCCGCGGCGAAGCGGTCGAGCGGGCGCCGGTAGCGGCGGACGATCTCTTCGAAGGCGGCGTCGTAGCCGTCGCGGACGAGGTCGACCAGCCGCCGGTCGGGCTGCGCGCGCAGGGCCGGGCCGAGGAAGATGCGGGCGGCAAAGTGCTCTGCGGGCGGGGGAGTCATAGTTGGAAAACCCATGTCAACGGTAAAGATCACGCGCCGTCGCCTCGGAATCCATGGATAGGGGGCTCGCGGTTGTCCTCACCGCCGTCGCCGGCGGCCTGATCGCCGCCCAGGCGCCGATCAACGCCAGCCTCGGCAGGGCGACCGGGAGCCTGCCGGCGGCGCTCGTCTCCTTCTCGGTCGGGACCCTGGCGCTGGCCGCGATCGTCGTCCTCAGCGGCAAGGCCGGCGGCCTCGGCTCGACCTTCGACGTCAGCTGGTACTACCTGCTCGGCGGCTTCCTCGGGGCGATCTACGTCTTCAACGCCCTCGTCGCCGTCTCGGTGATCGGTGCCGGCGGCGTCGCCGCGGCGACGATCTTCGGCCAGCTCACCGCCTCGGTGGTGATCGACCGGCTAGGCCTGTTCGGCCTCGACGAGGTCCCGCTCACGCCCGGGCGCCTCCTCGGCGTCGGCCTGCTGCTGGCCGGGACGATCCTGGTCGTCCGCTGAGCGGTCCGCCCACTTCGAGCCGGCGAACTCCGGCGGCGCGATCGCCAGGTAGTGGTTGAAGGACCAGTCGATGAAGCGCTTGTTGCCCATCAGCTTGATCAGCGGCGCCAGGATCCGCGGCGGCACCCGCGGGATCAGCTTCTGCACCCGCAGCATCCACTTGAACTTCCACTCGTGGGTGTCGTGGAAGGAGGCGTAGTTGGCTTCGGCCTCGGCGCGGCTCTGCCGGCCCTCGACCACGCCGCGCAGCTCCTGCCCCAGCGCGATCCCGAAGTAGAGCGCGGTGCGGATGCCCTCGGCGCTGAGCGGCAGGCAGTGGCCGGCGGAGTCGCCGGTGAAGAAGACGCCCCCCTCGGTTGCGCGGCGGAGCTTGTGGGGAATCCAGTTGCCCTGGTACTCGTTCGGCTCCTTGCCGAGATCGTGGGTCAGCTCGACCGTCGTGTCCTTGACGTGGAAGCGGGGATCGAAGGATCCGATCCCGATCCGCAGCTCGTCGTGGGCGGGGAACGACCAGCCGTAGCCGGCGGGCACGTACTTGCGGTCGATCCAGATCTCGAGGTCCTCGGACTCGCCGCCGGGATGCACCTCGAGCCCGCGCGAGAGCGGCGCGTCGGGGGGCTGGTAGCCGTCGCCGCTGGCGAGCATCCGCCGCCAGCCGAGCGCGTCGACGACCAGCGGGGCGGAGATCGTGCCGCGGTCGGTCGCGACCGCGATCTGGCCGCTGCCGTTGGCGGGGGCGGCGCGGCCGTTGACCTTGGCGGTCTCGAAGGTCGCGTCGCAGTCGCGCCAGAGCAGCTGGCAGAGCTCGCGGTAGTCGAAGGTGGAGAAGGTCCAGGGGAGCCGGTAGCGCGAGGTCCCGTGGGGGGTGTGCATGACCAGCGTGTCGAAGCGCTGGCGCTCGGCGTCCATCAGCCCGAGCCGTCGCAGCCACTCGGTCGGGATCCCGCAGGCGGAGGTCTGGCGCTCGCCGATCTCGTAGCGGTCGACGATCAAGACGTCGGCCCCGCAGCCGGCCAGCTCGCGCGCGACCGCGAGTCCGGCGAAGCTGGCGCCGCAGACGAGGACGTCGCGCTCGCCGTCCAGCGGCGTGCGTTCGTCGCCGCGCTTGGTGGCTCGGACCGGCATCGCGGCGGATTCTGCCATCATTCGCGCCCGTGTCCGCGACCGAGACCATGACCCCTGCGCCCAGCGCCACCCCCGTCGAGGGTTCAAACGGGCTGCTGCTGCAGATCGACGGCAAGATCGTCCCCAATTACGCGGCGACGATGGTCTCCTTCGAGGAGGGCGACGTCGTCAAGGGCAAAGTCGTCCGGATCGACAAAGACGAGGTGCTCGTCGACATCGGCTACAAGGCCGAGGGGGTCATTCCCTCCAACGAGCTCTCGATCCGCAAGTCGGTCGACCCGCACGAAGAGGTCGAGCTGGGCGAGGAGATCGACGCCCTCGTCCTCACCAAGGAGGACTCCGAGGGTCGCCTGATCCTCTCCAAGAAGCGCGCCCGCTTCGAGAAGGCCTGGCGCAAAATCGAGGTCGCCGCCGATTCCGGCGAACCGGTCGAAGGCAGCGTGATCGAGGTCGTCAAGGGCGGTCTCATCCTCGACCTCGGCGTCCGCGGCTTCCTGCCGGCTTCGCTGGTCGACATCCGCCGCGTCCACAACCTCGACGAGTTCATGGGCCAGACGCTCGAGTGCAAAGTGATCGAGCTCAACCGCAGCCGCAACAACGTGGTGCTCTCGCGGCGCGCCGTGCTCGAGGAGGAGCGCAAAGAGGTCCGCGAGCAGATCCTCGGCCGCCTCGAGCCGGGCCAGGTGGTCGAAGGCAAGATCTCCAACATCGTCGACTTCGGCGCCTTCGTCGACCTCGAGGGCATCGACGGCCTGATCCACATCTCCGAGCTTTCCTGGAGCCACGTCAACCATCCCTCCGAAGTCGTCTCGATCGGCGACACGGTGCGGATCAAAGTGCTCGACATCGACCGCGACCGCCAGCGCATCTCCCTCGGTCTGAAGCAGACCCAGGAGGACCCGTGGCAGCGGGTGATCAACACCCACCGCGGCGGCGACGTCCTGGAGGGGACGGTGACCAAGGTCGTCGCCTTCGGCGCCTTCGTCGAAATCCTCCCCGGAGTCGAGGGTCTGGTCCACATCTCCGAGCTTGCCGACCATCACGTCGAGAACCCGAGCGAAGTCGTCGAGCCGGGCTCGAAGCTGAACGTGAAGATCCTCGAGATCGACGAAGAGCGGCGGCGTTTGTCGCTCAGCATCAAGCGGGTCGAGGGTCAGAACATGGCGATGGCTGGGCTTGGGGAGCAGATCGCGCAGGCTGAAGGACAAACTGACGAGGGACAGGAGCCCTCAGCCGCGGGTCCTGTCTCCGATTCCGGGCTCTCCCTGGCGGGAGAGTCCTCGGAATCGTCGCCACCCGCGGGTGAGGCGCTTGAGGCCGAGGTTTCGGACGCCTCTGCTGCCGAGGAGGTTGAAGGTGACGAGGCCCCGGCCAATGAGGCTTCCGAGGATGCTGAGCCGGCTCCGGTGGCCGAGGAGAACGGCACCAGCGAGGAGGACCCCGGGGAGCATCAGGAGGGGGAATCGGTGCAGGAGCGTCCGGACTCGCCGGATGACCTCGACGAGGCCGCGGGCGACGAGTCGTCGAGCGACGACGCGCAGACGAGCGAGTCCGACCAGGACTGAGCGGCGCCGATGGCGCCACTGAAGATCGGCCTCACCGGCGGCATCGCGGCCGGGAAGTCGGAGGCGCTGAAGGCTTTCGCGCGCCTCGGCGCGGCGACGCTCTCCAGCGACGCGGTCGTGCACGAGCTGCTCGAAGGCGAACCGCTGCGGGGGAGGCTGGAGGAGCGCTGGGGGCCTGAGGTGAGCGCGGCCGACGGCAGCGTCAACCGGGCGAAGATCGGCGAGATCGTCTTCGCCGACCCGGAGGAGCTGACCTGGCTCGAGGCGCAGATTCACCCGCTGGTGAGGGAAAGGACGGCCGCCTGGCTGCTCTCGCTGCCGGCCGACACCGAGGTGGCGGTGGTCGAGGTGCCGCTGATGTTCGAGGTCGGCAGCCACGAGGTCTTCGACACGACCGTCGCCGTCGTCACCGCCGACGAGGTGCGTCGCGAGCGCGCGGCGGCGCGCGGGCACGCGCTGGTCGACGAGCGCGAGGCGCGGCAGCTGACCCAGCCGGAGAAGGCCGAGCGGGCCGACCACGTGATCGAGAACGACGGCTCGGTGGAGGACCTGGAGCGGGAATTGTCCGGCCTGCTCGCAAGGCTGCGCCGATGAAGCGGAAGGTGCGCCGTCGCCGTCGCCTCGCCGCCCTCGGCACCACCGCCGTGCTGGTCGGGGTGCTGGTCGGGGCCCTGGTCGCCAGCGGCGCCTTCGACGAGGCGCTGCAGGAGCTGACCCTGCCGCTGCGCCACGAGGACGTGATCCGCCAGCAGGCCGAGGAAAAGCAGGTCGACGCGGCCCTGATCGCGGCCGTGATCTACTCCGAGTCGAAGTTCCAGGACCAGACCTCGAGCGCGGGAGCGCGGGGCTTGATGCAGATCACCCCGGAAGCGGCGGACACCATCGCCAAGAACAGTCAGGCCACCACCTTCGAACTGAAGGATCTCGGCGACCCCGAAATCAACATCCGCTACGGAACCTTCCTCCTGCGGGAACTGCTCGACCGCTACGAGGGCGACGAGGCGGCGGCGCTGGCCGCCTACAACGCCGGTCCGGGCAACGCCGACAAGTGGGGCGGGTCGGAGCTCACCGTCGAGGAGATCCCCTTTCCCGAAACCCGCGCCTACGTCGAAGAGGTGCTGGAGAAGCGGGCCGAGTACCGCCGCGAGTACTCCGCGGAGCTGGGCTATTGACCGACGCGGCCCCCCGACCCCGCGTCGCCGCCCTGGCCCTCGCCGTCGGCCTCGTCCTCGCCGACTCCTCGATCGTCGTCCTCGCCCTGCCCGAGATCTACCGGGAACTCGACACCAGCGTCGCCGGCGTCACCTGGGTGCTCGTCTCCTTCAACCTGGTGATGGCGCTGGCGGCGGTGCCGGCGGCGCTGCTGGCGCGGCGGGCCGGGCCGGGCCGGGCGGCCGCGGTCGGGCTGGCGATCTTCGCCGGGGCCGGGCTCGCCTGCGGGCTCGCCGACGAGCTCTCGACCCTGATCGCCGCCCGCTGCGTGCAGGCGCTCGGCGGCGCCGCCGCGGTCACCGCGGCGCTGGAGCTGCTGCCGGCGACGGTCGGCTCCGAGCGCCGCGCGGCGACCGTCTGGGCGGCGGCGGGAGCGACGGGTGCCGCCCTCGGGCCGGCGCTGGGCGGGATTCTCACCGAGCTCGTCTCCTGGCAGTCGATCTTCCTCCTGCAGGTGCCGGTGGCGCTGGCGGCCGCGGTGCCGATCCTCGCCGTCGCCAAGCACGAGGCGGCGACCGGGGTGATCGAACCGGAGCTGCGCCGCACCGGCCGGCCGCACCTGTGGGCGAACCTGGCGCTGGCGATGGTCTCGGCGGCGATCGCCGCCGCCCTCTTCCTCCTGGTCCTGCTGCTGATCGAAGGCTGGCGGCTGAGCCCGATCGAAGCGGCGATCGTCGTCTCGGCGATGCCGCTGGCCGCGATCCTCAGCGGCAAGCTGGGTGAGCTGGTGCCGGACGCCCGCGCCCGCGCCGCCGCCGGGGCGATCCTCGTCTCCGGCGGGCTCGCCGGGCTCGCCTTCCTGCCGAAGGCGACGATCGTGCTGACGCTGCCGCCGCAGGTGCTGGTCGGAATCGGGCTCTCGCTGGTGCTCTCGGCGCTGACCGAGACCGCCCTCGGCGGCCGCGCCCCGCAGGCGATCCACGGCGGCTGGACGATCTCCTCGCGCCACGCCGGGGTGGTGATCGGGCTGCTGGCGCTGACGCCGATCTTCACCGCCGACATCAACCAGCAGCGGCACGACGCGATCGACGCCGGCACCGCGGTGATCCTCGACTCGCCGGTCAGCCCGCTGCTGAAGCTCGATCTTGCCGAAAGGGTCAGCCAGCGGCTGGAAGAGGAGCGGGGCAAGGTGCCGACGATCGGGCCGGCCTTCGAACCGCTGCCCACCGACCCGGTCGAGCGGGCCGAAGTCAAACAGCTGCAGGGCGAACTGCAGGACCAGCTCGACCGCGGTGCGACCCACGCCTTCAGCACCTCGTTCCTGCTGGCGGCGCTGCTCGGCCTGATTGCGCTGCTTCCGATCGCCCTGGCGCGGAGGGTGGACCTGTGAAACGCGCTGTGTCAACCCCCATCCCGGAGCGCTTCCTTCATTTGTTTCGCTATGCGGAGCAAATGAAGGGCGCACTCTCCCTTCGGTCGGTCTCGATATCTCAGGAAGAACAAGGAGAGGTTCTCCAATGAGCGGGCGGGTGCTGATCGCCGGCTCGATCGTCGCTTCGGTGCTGCTGGTCGGCGCCTACCTCGCCGCCGGGGGCTCCTCGTATGAGCCGGAGAAGACCCAGGACCCGTGCAAGCCGCGCGAGTGGACCAACCCTCAGAGCCTCGGTCAGATCGCCAACCAGTTCACGATCTCGGCGCTCGACGGGGCCGCCTGCCAGCTCGGCGTCTCCCGCGAGACCCTGGCCCGGGCGCTGGCGACGCCGGAGGCGCGCAGGCGCTTCACCGAGCGCTACGGGATCGACGACGAGAAGCTCGCCAGGGCGGTCCGGGCGGGCCTGGTGCGGGCGGTCGACGACGCCGAAGAAGCGGGCGCCCTGAGCCCGCTGCTGGCGGCGCCGCTGCGCGAGACCCTGCAGCGAATCCCGCTCGAACAGGCAGTAGAAATCATCAACGACGCTCAGTCCTTCCTCGGCAACGTCGAAAGCTTCCTGGGGCCGGCCAAAGGCATCCTCGAAGAACTGCTCCCCGGGGCGGGTCAGCTGTTGCCTTAGCGGTCGCGGGGGCCTTTCATCAAGCTCAGGTAGACGCCTCGCAGGGAGGGAGTACCTCTTCTCTCCTGCTAATCGCATTATCAGGACGGCCAAAAGTCTTCCTGGTCAGGCCACGGGCGTTGCGGACATCGCGTCCAGAGCCGCTAGTCGCGGTCAAACCGATCTCGGCTTTGGCCGTTGTCTAGGTCACATCGGCATCGGAATCCCGCTCTGAGCCGAGGACCTCCTCCTTTTAGTCCAGGTTCGCTCGCCTCGGAGTTCGCGAGCATGAACGGCGGAACAATTAGCGGGCGCGCCGATCGCCGCAGTTAATCGACGCAAGCGCCTGACTTCTTGAGGCGAGGGAAGTTCTGATTCTTGGTATTGAAGACTTTTGGAGTACCGGATAGAAACTTGCCGAACCGAATCCCCAGGCAGGGGCATCGACTGCAGTACGGGTTGATCGGAACAGATGAGTGGAGGGAGATAGGGTGAATCGTTCGCGGCGTGGCTTGTTTGCGCAATCGCGCTTGTTGCTCGTAGCGCTCGTGGTTTTCCTCTGCTCTGCCGTGCCGGTGCTCGCCGACGACCCGAACGAGCAGATTCCGCCCGCGATTGCGGTGCCAGAGGGGTCCGTGGCTCTAGAGGTCGGCGGTCCTCCGAATGGTCCGAACCACGAAGAGATGGTGGAGATCTTCCAGCGCACCAAGCACGAAGAAGAAGAATTAGAAGAAGAGCTTGCGAGTCCCGCGGCGGTGAAAGAGCGGGAAAACTCCCTTCGCGCCTTCGTCGACCTAAGTCCGGCCCAGGCCGAAGAACTCCTCGCCGCCAATTTCCCCGACTTCCTCGCGTCTCTGAACTCCGATCCGGCCCGCACGCTCAGCGACAGCCGCCTTGACCGCAATCTCGGTGAAGGCGACGCGGTGGTCACCAGCGAAGGTAAAACTCAACTGCTGGAAGGCAGCTACCCGGTCGAAACGCAAAATGACGATGGGGAACTCGAAAAGGTCGATGTCTCCTTGGAAGAGACGGCCGAAGGCTATGAGGCGGAAAACCCGCTCGTCGAGGTTGCGATCGCCGACTCAGCTAAAGAAGGAGTCGTCATTGGTGGCGAGGGCAGCGCAGGTGAGCTGCCGCCGATCTCCGTCACCCAGGTCGGAGCCAGAGAAAGTACCGCGCGGGTACTGGGCGACAAGAACGCCTTCTTCGGTGAAGTGGAACCCGGCAGCGACACCGATCTGCTCGTCTCCCCGACCGCCTATGGGGTCGAGTTCGCGAACCTGCTTCGCACGGTCGACAGCCCCGAGACGCTGCGCTTCCACGTCGACTTGCCGGTCGGCACCGAGCTTCGTGCCGAGCAAGGCGGGGGCGCGGAAGTTGTCGCTGCTGACGGGTCGCTTCTCTACAGAGTGGACCGGCCCGTCTCGTTCGATGCCCAGGGCTCCCGGGTGCCCACGACGCTCGAGGTTGAAGGCGAGAACCTCGTCCTCGAGGTTCCGCACCAGGAAGCGGACGTTGCCTATCCGATCTTGGTGGATCCCGAACTGGAAATGAATTGGAGCTACGGCAACATCCCTGGAATCGCTCCGAACGGCCCCTGGTATCCCTATGTGTCGGCCTCGGGCAACGGGATCCCTTACGGAACCAGCGACAACTACTGGCCCAATCAGCCCGGTCTGTATTTCGCCGCTCAGCAAGGTTCTCTTGGAGCGAACATTTGGACCGAGCTTGCCTACTTTCCTCCCAACGAAAAAAGTTACATCGCAAAAGCGGTCATCAACATCTTCCATCGGGGTGATTTCTGCTCGCCGCTGGTGAAAGACCCCTACGACTTCACCGGTATGTACACCTGGAACAACGGCGGCACTCCGGAAACCCCTCACTGGAACGGCTACCGCAACAACGACGCCTACAACTGGGGCAACGCGACTATCAACTCTTGGGGCAATGAGTTCATAATCGGCTACGGCAACGCTATTGCAAGGTGGAACCCCTGCTGGCGCAATGTCAGGGTCGGGGGTACTCAGATCTGGCTGGACGACTGGCAGTACCCCTACCTAGACTTTGTCGGCGCGACTCCGGAAGGCTGGCTGAAGAAGGACGCGACTTCACGCACCTTCAACGTCTCCGCGTCCGATGCCGGCCTTGGTGTGCGCACGGTCCGCATGTTTGGCGTCGGGACGCAGAACTGGCCATGGAGCAAGGGTTCGTGTTTGGGCACCTATGAAAACAGATGCAATAACTTCGAAAGCGGCCAGATCAGCTTCACCACCAACGGCTTCCCCTACGAGGGCCGCTACAACGGCGAAGGCGTAGAACGCAAATTCACCGTTCAAGTCGAAGACCCGACCCAAAAGACCTGGCAGCTCCAGCGGCCTATCTGGCTCGACGGGACGGCGCCGAGCGTGAGCCTGAGTGGCCAGCTGGCGACGATCACCGACCAGGTTGGTGCGACGGAGAAACCGCAGAACGGACCGTCCGACAAGGACGAATTGAGCCTGCCGACCTACAAACTGCAGATCGCAACCGACGATGGCGCCGACCGCTCGGGCGTCCAAGAAATCAAGGTCTACCTCGACAAAGATCCGAGCAAAGAACCGGGTGCCGTGCCGACCGCGACGAAATCAGCGGGCAGTTGCCCGACCGCTGGCTGCGCCCGGACTCTGAACATGGAATACATGCTGCGCCTGCCTGGTCTCGCCGCGGGCAAGCATTCCCTCTTTATCGTCGCTGTCGACAAGGTCGGCAACGTATCGCCGTTGGAACGCAACGTCGAATTCGAGTACTTCCCCGCGACCGGGATGAAGGACGAGTACGTGATGCAGCACTTCCGCCTACCCGATGGCAACGACTATTCGGGCGAAGCCGAATACCATGGCCCGGAGATCGCGGTCAACGTGATCAACGGCAATGTGGTCTTCCATCAGCGCGATGTCGACGTGGACACCGACCGGGCCGAGATCGAACTGGAGCGCGTTTACAACTCCCAGCAGCCCTCCAAACAGGACACCCAATGGGGGAGGGGCTGGGAGATCAGCCAAGCCCCCGCCTTCGAACCCGAACAGACCCCTGCCCAGACGGCGACGATGCAGCGACGCGGCGCGATTACCAGTGCCGTTCCCGTCCCCCAGGCGACCGGGCAGGAAGTATTCAGCGCTCGGCTCCGGGCGACGGTAACGAAGACGGCTGGCGGCTATGAGGTCGAGCCAGTGGAGGCCAACGAAGTGACGGCTTTCGACACCAACGGCCGTATCCAGGAGGTCGTGCTCGGTGACGACACGCCGGTCTACCTGGAGCCGCGAACCGAAGAAGAACTGGAACTGCTGGCGCCTGGCGCGCCGACCTACGCCGGCGTCTTCGGCTCGGCCGGCACCGGCAACGGCCAGTTTGGCCATCCGGCTGGGATCGCGGTCGACTCCAAAGGGACGATCTGGGTGGTTGATCAGGAGAACGAGCGCGTCCAAAAATTCAACGCCGCGGGTGAATTCCAGAGCGCCTTCGGGAGCTCGGGGACCGGTAATGGCCAGTTCGGGCGACCGACCGATATCGCGGTCGATGCGTTTGGAAATCTCTGGGTAACCGACGCAGGCAACAGCAGGGTCGAGAAGTTCAACGAAAAAGGTGAATTTCTGGCGAAATTCGGGAGCTACGGCAGCGGCAATGGGCAATTCAATGCAGCTGAATCGATCGCGATCGACCGGCAGGGGAACATCTGGATCGGCGACACCTACAACGGCCGCCTGCAGAAGTTCAACTCGGCCTTCGAATTCATCAAAGTCATCGGCTCCAAAGGTTCTGGCACCGGCCAGATGATCGAACCGACTGGCATCGACATCGGACTGGGAGGTGATGTCTGGGTTGCCGATTGGGGCAACAACCGGGTCAGCGTCTTCAACTCGAATGGCGAATTCGTCCGCCAGTTCGGGTCGAGCGGAACCGGCAACGGCCAGTTCGCGCGTCCCGACGTGATTGAGGTCGACTCCCGCGGCAACGTCTGGGTCGGCGACCAGAACAACGGCCGCGTTCAGCAGTTCGACCAGGTCGGTAAATATGTCGACCAGTTCGGCACCAAAGGTTCGGGTCAGGGTCAGTTCAGTTTCGGCTGGCCAATGGGGATCGCCAGCGATACCAAAGGCAACCTCTGGGTCTCCGATACTGGCAACAACCGCGTGCAGCGCTGGCAGATTCCAGCCTATGTCCCCAGCTATGACAGCACTTTCGGCTCCAGCTGCACCGGTAACAGCCAGTTCAACCACCCGGCCGACGTCGCGGTCGACTCCCAGGGGAATCTCTGGGTCGCGGACAAGTTCAACCACCGGATTCAGAAGTTCAACTCGAAAGGCGAGTTCGTCGCAAAATACGGCAGTTCGGGCACCGGCGCAGGTCAGCTCTCGGGGCCGTCGTCAATCGCCTTCGACGCCGCCGGCAACTTTTGGGTGGCAGAGCGCAACAACAACCGCCTGCAGAAGTTCAGCAGTAGCGGCGAATCGCTCAAAACCGTCGGTAACTCCGGCAGCGGCAACGGTCAGTTCTCCGGCCCCGAAGGGATCGCGATCGCCCCCAACGGCCACATCTTCGTCTCCGACACCTACAACTATCGCGTCCAGGAGTTCAACGCGAACGGCGAATTCATCAAAGTCGTTAACCCCGCCGGGCTCGGCGCTATCGAACCGACCGGGATCACCGCGGACGCCAACGGCGACGTCTGGGTCACCGACTGGTCAAACAACCGCGTGGTCGAGCTCAGCGAAGCGGGCACCCTGATCCGCTCGTTCGGCAGCACCGGAACCGGAGACGGCCAGTTCAACCGGCCGGACGCGGTCGAGGTCGACGCCCAAGGGAAGGTCTGGATCGGCGACCAGAACAACGGCCGGATCCAGATCTTCAACCAGAACGCCGAATTCGTGACCAAGTTCGGGGTCAGCGGATCGGGGGAAGGCCAGTTCAGCTTCAGCTATCCGTTCGGCTTTGCAGTTACCGCCACTGGCACCGCCTGGATTGCCGACGCCAACAACAACCGCGTTCAGCGCTGGAAAACTGCGGCCATCCTGCTCGGCGGCGAAGAAGAAAAAGTCTTGGCCCCGACCTTTGGTCCTCCAGTACTCGACTACGAATACGAAAATGGCAAACTCGAGGCGATGCAGCTAGAGGATGAAGCGACCGAAGGCGTTGACCCGGAACTCGACCTCAACCTGACCGGTAACCAGGTGACCGAAGTCGAGAGTGAAGAGGCCGGCAACACGAGCTATGAATACGAATCAAACAAGCTCAAGGCCGCCGACGGTCCCGAAGGTGAAACCAAATTCGGCTACGACGGCAGCAGCCGACTGACTTCGGTCACGCTCCCGAACGGGACCACGGCGACGATCACCTACGACGAAACTTCGCGGGCGACTTCGGTCAAAGTCGATCCGGCTGGGCCGGAAGCGGCGAAAACGACCAACCTCAGCTACCAGGCCGAACCCCGCCGGACCATTGTCTGGGGCGACGGTAACCCTGAAATCACCTACGACATCGGCGAAGACGGTTCGGTGCTGAAATGGGCTTGGGCCGAAACCCCCCCGACGATCGCCTCGATCAGCGGCAGCCTTTGGTCCAAACAGGGCCAGGAACTCGAAAACAAAGACCAAACGCTCTTCGTGACCGGATCTTCCCCCCACCAGATTGCTTCGATCAAGGTCGTAGTCACCGGGAACTCCGTGGTCGAGGAAAAGACTTGTGAAGACCCGGTCTCACCGCCGAGCCACGTTTGCGATCAGCCGGCGCCGCTCGAATGGATCACGCACCCGTCCGAACACGCGGCGGGGCGCATGGACGTGGAAGTGCTTGTCACCGACTTCCTCGGCCACCAGACGGCTGAACGCTTCTTCGTGATCGTGCCGCAGCAGCCGTCACCCGATCCGACCCTCGCCGAGCGGCCGAACTTCAAGGCGATCAAGGCATTCCGAGAGACTCACGGACTCGACCGGAACAATCCGCGCACCGAGCAGCAGATGAACGAACTCGTGCTCGAATTGCTCTACGAATGGGAAGGGCGGAACCCGACCGCGATGGCTGCTGTTGAAGCCTTCGGGTCTCCGATGCGGGCACCCGAACTTGCCGAAATGGAATACCGGCGGCAGTACATCAACAACGCGGCCGACGTGATCCCGGAATGGGCGGAAGAACACGCAGCGAACATCTATGGCGGCTCCTACGTGGATGACCGGGCCGGCGGACTGATCTACGTTGGATTCACCGAAAATCAGGCTGCGCTGGTGAAAGCTCTAAAAGGGGATTCGCGACTGATCAACCCCGGTGCGATCCGCGAATTCCCGACGCCTCCGACGGTCTCAATCGCGAGCCTGGAAACGTCCTCCGATTCCGTCATTGCTGCCTTAGATGGCAATTCGCCGATGGCGCAGCTCACCACCTCGGTCCACGTCTCTCCACAAAGTCGGATGATCGAGGTGGGGGCGACCGATCCCGCCGCCGTGCAGCAGTTCCTGAGCACGGTTTTCGGCACTGGCGCTCCGATCAAAGTCCAGCAGGAAGCGAAATACCAAAACTCAGCCAGCCGGTACGGAACCAGCGGGCCGATCGTCGGTGGCGCCGGGATCATCCATGGCGGCGCGATTTGCACCGCAGGGTACGGCTCCCGTACCAAGACCGGAGAATCCCAGGGACAGCCTCTCTACACGTACTTCACGACGACCGCCGGGCACTGCTACGACTTCGGCGACGACATTCATCGCGAGGAACGCAAATTCGCATCAGGACCCGGGATTGGGACCGTCAGGCGTGACGCGGCGCCGGCCGGCCAGCGGCATGTCACGGACGCCCTCGCAATAAGGATCGCAGATAGCCTGCGAAGCCACAGCGTCCTCAACGGAGTCCCACTGGAAGCGCAGCCGATCCAGGGTGTTCAACGCGTGAAAACGAACAAAGAAGTGTGCTGGTCGGGGATCTTCGGAGGCAAAGAATGCGGCACCGTCCGCTTTGCCACCACGGGCTTCATCGAACATGAAGTTAAGCGCGTGTTCATCGTCGAAGGCTGGAGCATGTCAGGCGATAGCGGTGGGCCTGTGTGGGATCCGAACACCCATAAGGCAGTAGGGATCATTTCGTTCGGCCTGCCAGCGGTCGAGCTGCCTTGCTACATCACGAGCTACGACGCGAAGGCGTGCCCCGGTACTGCGATCACGCCGCTCCTCCAAGGCGGCGGTTCCAATGGGGTTAATCCAGTGTTAGGTATCGAAACCCTCAAACAAGGATGAGGTACACCTGTTCATGATGCCGAGAGGAAAAGCGACGCTGCTGGTGTGTCTTGTTGTACTGGCCGCCGCGGGTTGCGGTGGGGGTACGGGCTCGAGCAGTCAAACCACGAAGCGCAGCTTCGTGGTCTCCAGTAATGGAGTTGAGCAGCCGGGCGGCCGGACGAAGCGCAAGCGTGCCGCTCACTGCGACGCCGCGGCGTCGTCGCTCGGGGAGCGTCGCCTCACGATCCGGTTCCATGTGAATTGCACGGGCCCTGAGGCCGGTGGTAGTGCGCGGTTCATGGTTGAGCGCTATCTTCCCCGCCACCCCGTCCGCATGCGAGGCCCCCGCCGCAACCCGGGGCCACTCGAGGTCAGCGGCGGCTCGGGCGAGGCTCGCCACGGCCGCTGCACGGCGCGCCGTCGGATCCTCGAGTGCCGAGCGGAGGTCTCGGGCTCGGTGACCCTGGCGGGGGCCTTCGCGGTGAGGAGGCGAACCGCTTGCGCACTCGCCGTCTCCATGATCGAGATTAGGGCCAAGCCCTGCGACCGAGGTGGCTGCCAAGGGCCGGTGCGCGTCCGCGAACTATTCGACGGGAAGCCCGAGGGTTGCTGAGCGAGCTAACGGAGGTCTGCCCTGAGCCGAAAAAGGTCTTGGTGATGCCCGCGGAAGGGGAGCAGGGTACTCCTGCTCCCTCCTCAGCAGACAGCCCTACATCAACCCGGTTCGTCGATCTTGTACTCGCGGGACTTCGGGTCCCAGCCGATCCCGGCGCAGAGTGCCTCGGCGTCGGTGCCGAGCGCGGTTGCGAGCTTGATCAGCGTCCCCAGGCGCGGTTCGCGGCCGCCGCGCTCGAGCAGGGAGACCTCGGTGCGGTGCAGTTCGCAGCGCTCGGCGAGCTCTTCCTGGGAGATGCCGGCGGCCTCGCGGGCGCGGCGGAGATTGACGGCGAAACGATCACGTTTGTCCATGAACCGTGAAGCTTCTGGCACTGAAGACAGAAGCTCTACAGACAAAACATTATTTATAAGCCGGCGCTTATCGGCGGGTCGCCCGCCAGACCCAGAGCATCGCCAGCGGCTGCAGCGGCAACCGCGCCCAGAGCGCCCAGCGCGGGATCTTGCGCAGGTCGAGGCCCCGAATTTGCTCCGGGTTGACCGCCATGTGGACGTTGGCGGGGAAGACGGCGATCAAGAGCGTCAGCAGCCACCAGCGGCCGAGGCGGCGGGAGGCGGGGTGGAGGACCATTGCCGCCCCGGCGATCTCGGCCACGCCGCTGATGTCCACGACCTCTTTCCTCCTTGACTCGAGCGCCGGCGGCACGATCGCTTCGTAGAAGCGCGGGCGCAGGAAGTGCATCGCTCCGGCGAGGGTGAAGAGGGCCGCGAGGGCGGCGCGCGAAAGCCTCATGGGAGGCGCAGCATATGCGCCAGCTATGTTCTGGACGTGCCCGATTTCAAGCTGAACCCCGCCTACACTCCGACGGCGGACCAACCGAAGGCGATCGCGGGGCTGGCCGAGGGGCTGCGCGCCGGCGACCGCTTCCAGACCCTGCTCGGCGCCACCGGCACCGGCAAGACCTTCACGATGGCGGCGACGATCGCCGAGGTGCAGCGGCCCTCGCTCGTGATCGCCCACAACAAGACGCTGGCCGCGCAGCTCTGCAACGAGTTCCGCGAGTTCTTCCCCGAGAACGCGGTCGAGTACTTCGTCTCCTACTACGACTACTACCAGCCCGAGGCCTACGTCCCGGCGCAGGACCTCTACATCGAGAAGGACTCCTCGATCAACGACGAGATCGACCGGCTCCGCCACGCCGCCACCGCGGCGCTGTTCGCCCGCCGCGACGTGATCATCGTCGCCTCGGTCTCCTGCATCTACGGGATCGGCTCGCCCCAGGTCTACAACGAAAAAATGCAGCTGTTCAAGGTCGGGGAGGAAATCGACCGCGACGACGTCCTCCGCAAGCTGGTGAAGATGCAGTACCAGCGCAACGACCAGGTGCTCGGCCGTGGCGCCTTCCGGGTCCGCGGCGAGGTGCTGGAGATCATGCCCTCCTACGCCGAGTCCGCCTACCGGATCGCCCTCTTCGGCGACGAGATCGAGGGGATCCAGCACTTCGATCCGCTGACCGGCGAGGTGCTCGACGTGATCGACCACGTCTCGGTCTGGCCGGCCTCCCATTACGTGACCAAAGACGAGACGGTCGACCGCGCCGTCGACGAGATCCGCGCCGAACTGGAAGCGCGCACCGCCGAGCTGGAAGCGGAGGGCAAGCAGCTGGAGGCGCACCGGCTGCGGCAGCGGACGATGTACGACCTCGAGATGATCAAGGAGCTCGGCTTCACCTCGGGGATCGAGAACTACTCGCGGATCCTCGACGGCCGCCCGCCGGGCAGCCCGCCGCACACGCTGATCGACTACTTCCCCGACGACTTCGTCGTCTTCGTCGACGAGTCCCACCAGACGGTGCCGCAGATCGGCGGCATGTACGAGGGCGACCGCTCGCGGAAGACGACGCTGGTCGACTACGGCTTCCGCCTGCCCTCGGCGATCGACAACCGGCCGCTCAAGTTCGAGGAGTTCCTCGACCGGGTGAAGCAGCTGGTGATGGTCTCGGCGACGCCGGGGCCGTTCGAGAAGGCGGAATCGACCCGCACGGTCGAGCAGATCGTCCGCCCGACCGGGATCGTCGACCCCGAGATCGAGCTGCGCGAGACCAGGAACCAGATCGACGACCTGATGAACGAGGTGAAGCGGGTGGCCGAGGCCGGCGACCGCACCCTGGTCACCACCCTGACCAAGAAGATGGCCGAGGACCTGACCGCCTACCTGCTCGAGTACGGGGTCAAGGTCCGCTACCTGCACTCCGAGGTCGACACCCTGGAACGGATCCAGATCGTCCGCGACCTGCGCCTCGGCGAGTACGACGTCCTGGTCGGCGTCAACCTCCTGCGCGAGGGGCTCGACCTGCCCGAGGTCTCGCTGGTGGCGATCCTCGACGCCGACAAGGAGGGCTTCCTGCGCGGCGAGACCAGCCTCGTGCAGACGATCGGCCGCGCCGCCCGCAACGTCAACGGGCGGGTGCTGATGTACGCCGACAAGGAGACCGAGGCGATGCGGGCGGCGATGCGCGAGACCGACCGCCGCCGGGCGATCCAGCTCGCTTACAACGAGGAGCACGGGATCACCCCGGAGACCGTGCGCAAAGGCATCTCCGAGATGAGCGAGTTCCTGGCGATGGAGGACCGGGCGCCGCGCAAGCGCCGGCGCCGCCGGGCCGAGGAGTTCTCCAGCCCCGAGGAGCTGGAGAAGACGATCGTGGCGCTGGAGGAGGAGATGCTGGCGGCCGCCGACGATCTGCGCTTCGAGGAGGCGGGCCGGATCCGCGACGAGCTGCGCGAGCTGCGCCGCGACCTCGACGGGATGACCGCCGGCACCTAGCGCGCGGAAGTTGTCACCCCCTTGCGTATCAGGGGGTTGTATTGGAAAAGCGCCGGTTTAAGCTCGGAAACGATGTCAATACCGGTCGATGAAGAGAGCTTCGATGCAGAGGTGCTGCAACGCTCGGAGGAGGTTCCGGTCGTCGTCGACTTCTGGGCGGACTGGTGCGGGCCGTGCAAAGCGCTGAGCCCGGCGCTGGAGAAAGCCGAGGCCTCGCGCGAGGGCAAGGTCGTCCTCGCCAAGGTCGACGTCGACTCGAACCCGCAGCTCGCGGCCCTGTTCGAAGTTCAGGGCATTCCGGCGGTGAAGGCCTTCCGCGGCGGCGAGGTCGTCGACGAGTTCGCCGGGGCGCTGCCGCCGGCGCAGGTCGAGGCCTTCTTCGACTCCCTGGCTCCCTCGCGGACCGACGAGCTGCTCGCGGCGGGGGACGAGCTCTCGCTGCGCGAGGCGGCCGAACTGGAGCCGGGCCGCGACGACGTCGCCGTCGCCCTCGCCAAGGCCCGGCTCGAGCGCGGCGCCGAAGACGAGGCGCTGGAGGCGGTCGCGGGTCACGAGGACGACTTCGCCGCCGCCGGGATCGCCGCCCGCATCCGCCTCGCGAAGGCGGGGACGGGCGGCGACGGCTTCGCCGCCCTCGACCGCGGCGAACGCGAGGCCGCGCTCGACGCCCTGCTCGCGGAGCTGCAGAGGACGCGGGGCGGCGACGGGAGCGCCGGCGACCTCTCCGCCGAGGACCTGCGCGACCTCCTCCGCCGCGCCATCGTCGGCATCCTCAGCGAGGGCGACCCCGCCGACCCCGTCGCCCGCGCCTACCGCCGCCGCCTCTCGGCAGCGCTCTAGGCTCAGGCGGGCTGGTCGAGGAAGCGGAGCACCGCGACGACGCGGCGGTGGTCCTCGCCGCCGGCTTCGAGGCCGAGCTTGCCGAAGATCCCGGTGACGTGCTTCTCGACCGCCCGTTCGGTGACCACCAGCTCGGCCGCGATCGAGGCGTTCGAACGGCCCTCGGCCATCAGGCCCAGGACCTCGCGCTCGCGCGGGGTCAGCTCCGCGAGCGGGTCGTCCCGGCGCCGCCGGCCGAGCATCTGCGAGACCACCTCGGGATCGAGCGCCGAGCCGCCCTCGCCGACCCGTCGCACCGCGTCGGTCAGGGCCGCGACGTCGGCGACCCGGTCCTTGAGCAGGTAGCCGAGGCCCTCGGCGCTCTCCGCCAGCAGCTCCCGCGCGTAGGCGACTTCGACGTACTGCGAGAGGACCAGCACCGCGACCTCGGGAAGCTCGGCGCGGATCTCCCGCGCCGCCCGCAGGCCCTCGTCGGTGTGGGTCGGCGGCATCCGCACGTCGACGACCGCGACGTCGGGCTTGTGGGCGCGCACCTTGCGCAGCAGCTCCTCCGCGTCGCCGGCCTGGCCGACGACCTCGAGCCCCGCCTCCTCGAGCAGTCGCACCACGCCCTCGCGCAGCAGGGTCGAGTCGTCGGCGACGACTACGCGCACGGGATCCGCGCTTCCACGGTGGTTCCCCCGCCGTCGGGGCTGTGGACGGTAAGGCTGCCGTCGAGGGCGGCGACCCGGTCGGCCAGCCCCCGCAGGCCCGTCCCCGACTCCGGGTCGGCGCCGCCCTCGCCGTCGTCGCGGACCTCGACCTCGAGCGCTCCGTTGCGCCGCTCGACCCGCACCGTCGCCAGTTCGGCGCCGGCGTAGCGGGCGACGTTGGTGAGCGACTCGGCGACGACGAAGTAGGCCGCCGACTCGACCGGCGTCGGCAGTCGCTCCGCCGGCGCGGCGGCGATCTCGACCGGGACCGGCGAGCGTTCGGCGAGGCCGGAGAGGGCGGCGCCGAGGCCGCGGTCGCTGAGCACGACCGGGTGGATGCCGCGGGCGAACTCGCGCAGCTCCGCGGTCGCCGCCCCCAGCTCCTCCATCGCCTCGTCGAGCAGCTCCGCGCTCGCCGCCGGGTCGGCGTCGAGCTTTTCGCGCGCCAGGCGCAGGGTCATAGTCAGCGCCATCAGCCGCTGCTGGGCGCCGTCGTGGAGGTCGCGCTCGACCCGCCGCCGTTCTGCGTACCCGGCTTCGACGATCCGGTGCCGCGAGGCGCGCAGCTCCTCGACCTTCGCCTCCAGCTCCGCGGTCAGCTGCTCGTTCTCGGCGCTGAGGGCCGAGCTGACTTCCTCGGCACGACCGATCCGCGAGCGCAGCAGCCCGAGCAGGAAGGCGAATGGCAGGCAGGCGAAGATCGCGACCGAGGCGATGAAGGTGACCTGCTTGAACGCTTCCGAGGCACCGAGTTCGCCGACGATCAGCTGCATCAGGAGAATCGTGAAGGCGGTGCCGCCGGTGGCGAGGACGGGCGTCAGCACCCGCCGCTCGGTGGCCGAGCTGCGGCGCCAGTTGCGGTAGAGGATCCAGATCGCGAGCGCGATCGAGGCGCAGCCGCCGAGCACCTGGATCGCGTTGACGGCTTCGGCCACGCCTTCGGCGCCGCCGATCAGGACCGGGTTTTCGGGGCAGCCGTCGCAGTCGGCCTGCGCGGTCGGGTCGGTGAACAGCGCCCAGACGAGCTGCAGCGGCCCGGTGGCGAGGTAGGCGAGGCTGACGGCGACTGCCTGCAGCCGCGTCCGCAGCCGTCCCGAGGGGAAGCTGACCAGGAGGTGGACCAGGATCGCGAAGGGGAGGGTCTGGCCGAGGATGCCGATCGCGAAGACCCAGGCGTTGTTGGAGGCGGTCAGCGCCTGGAAGAACCAGGTGAACCCGGCTGCGGTCATCAGCGGGCCGATGCTGTTGCCGGGGCGCCGGTCCCAGGCGTAGAGGCCGGTGAAGGCGAAGCTCCAGCCGGCGGCCAGGACCAGCGCCAGGAGCAACCCGCGGGGGCTGGCGTGGTCGCTGGTCATCACCAGCGCGGCGGAGAGGATGCCGAGCAGGAAGGCGAGAACGCCGAGCGCGACGAGGGCGCGCCGCAGGCCGCTCATCCGACCAGCTCCGCCAGCGCCTGGCCGCTCAGCT
>Ga0247774_1000330_pt1 | contig 23091 bp, 18 predicted proteins | sample UWRJL001104B6_FD_179933 | JGI IMG/M metagenome (GOLD analysis project Ga0247774, IMG submission 179933) | Plant litter microbial communities from Arlington Agricultural Research Station in Wisconsin, United States - UWRJ-L001-104B-6 | ecosystem: Environmental > Terrestrial > Plant litter >... | reverse complement strand
GCTCGCTGCCACTTCGTTCAGAACGAGCCGAACGTGATCGAGCAGCGTGGTCATGCGCGTGGCAGCGGCTGCATCCGAAGGCGCAGCATCGAGCACACCGAGCGCCACTTCCATCTCTGCCGCGGCGGCCATCGCACGCGAGCGATCTACACCGTAGGCGTCGCCGGCTCGCTTGTATGCGTCCGTCGCGAGCTGGGACATGCGCAGCGCCTCGGACCACTGCTGTGTGCCGAGATACATGACTGAAGCGCTGGACAGGTGAGCGTGCGCGAGCAAAGCGCCCGTTCCACGCAATGCGGCCGTCGTTGCGCCACGCTGATAACTTTCGACAGCGGCTGCGTACGCTTTCACGGCACTGCCCGTCGGCGCTTCCACGAGACCCAGCGAAATGAGCTGGCCTCGCCCGTATGACGCGTCCCCTTCAGCGAGCGAGCGCACCGCTGTCGAGCAAATGTTGGCGCCATCTGGTGCGGGCAGCGCGAACACATCGAGTTTCACGTTGCCGCGAACACCTTCTTTGCCAATGAACGTCGCTGCGACGGTACGCTCCGGCCCCGCGGGAATGACCATGCGTTGTGGACCCCGGCGACGTACCGGGTTGTCCGAAACGAGTGCGGCACTGCCCGATTGCACTTCGACGCGCACATCGAGGCCCGATTCGGTGGCCACGAGCAGCACGTCTGTCCCTGCAGGAACATCGATCGTCCTCGAGACGCGGCCCTGGCCGTCCATCGCAAATGTGATGGTGTGAAGTGGCGTGCCAGACGTCGCGCCGCATGCGCCGGCAGGCGCGCTGGTCTGCGAATTGGCCTGAGAATTGGCCTGTGCGCGCAGCGAATTCGAGGCACCGACGCCGAAAAGGGCAAGGCCCAGAACCGGGCCGCAGACCGCGAGGAGACTGGCGATGCGCTGAGCCATGTTCCCTTGAGTTGTTATTGCTTCCCCAGTGAGCGCGAACCAGTGCAGATTCACAGCAGCGTCGACGAGACCCGCTAGGCTGCCCGAGCCAGAGACTCGTAGTCAAACAGCGCTTTACCTCGTGGGATCGTTCGGCGACGATCTACTTTGTGGGACCAACAACAAGAGCCGGGGCGGGCGGATGGCGGAATCAGGGTCGAGTGATGCGGCTCTCGCGGAACGCATCCGCGGTGGCGACCGGCTCGCTGAAACGGAGCTGACTCGCCGCTTTGAGCGCGGCATCACGCAGATTCTCGTGCGGCAGACGCGGAACTTCGCGCTCGCGCAGGAGCTGTGTCAGGAAACGCTCATCATCGTGTTGAAGCGCCTGCGCTCGCAGCCGCTTTCCAATCCGGAAAAGCTCGCTGCTTTCATCGCGCAGACCGCGCGCAACCTTGCGATCGCCGAACGACGCAAGGAACGCCGCCGTCGCACCGACACGACGGCCGACGAGTTCGCGGATGTGCCCGACGACGAGCTGGACCAGGAAGACAGCGCGCAACGTGCATCGGCAGCCGCGGCGATTGGCGCGGTGCTGGCTGAGATGAAGTCGTCGCGCGATCGCATGCTGCTGGTCAGGTACTACCTGAAAGAGGAAGACAAGGACGTGATCTGCCGTGAGCTCAACGTCACCCCGCCAAGCTTCAACGTCGTGTTGTTCAGGGCTCGCAGCCGATTTCTGGAGTTGCTGCAGAAGCACGGGCTGCGCGGTCGCGACCTCTTGTGTTTAGTACTGATGTAACGGTGGGACGAACTGGCGTCAGGAGTAAGGCATGAGTGCCACTGATTCAGCCCAGCGCTATGTCGCGGGCCATATGGACGAGGCGGAAGAGCAGCGCTTCGAAGAAGCCATGCTCGAAAACCCACCACTGGCTGCGGAGGTCGACGCGCGTCAGCGCATCAAGGCCGGCCTGCAGCGCCTGGATGAGAGCGGGCAACTGGCCCCCCTCCTGGCCCAGCCAGCGACGCCTTCGCGTTTCCTGCGTTATGCCGCTGCAGCCGCGGTGCTGCTCGTGCTGGGGGCAGGTATCACTTACTGGACAGGGAAGACGGCGCCCCACCGCCTCATGGCGGGCTCTGTGCAGGCACTGGTCGGACCCGGCCCGTCTGCTCGCAACGTCGCCGCGACCTATTTGCTGGCAAGCACGCGCGCGCGGCCGGAGGAAACGACGGTTACACCGCCGGCTGGAGGCGGCCTGGTGCGAATCCAGGTCGTGCCGGATTCCGGGGCCGAACGGGCCTATACAGCGACTCTGGCCCGCGTTGTTGGCAATGCTGAAAAGGTGCTGACGGACCACGTCACCGTGCAGGGTGCTGCCGGTGCGAGCCTGATAGACGTGTATCTGGACCCGGCGTCGCTGGAACCGGGGGATTACCGGTTGCGGCTGTCGGCGGGCGATCTGACGTATGACTACGCGTTCAAGTTGAACGCGGCGCCTTAGATCGCGGGAGAAGTGGTGGCCAGAGGGCGCTTTGCCCTGTTCCCTACAATCGAATACCGCGTCCGTGTGAGACAGCTTTGCTGTCCTCTCGAAGAATCAAACGGAAACTCGTCCGAACTGAGCGTGAGGTTGCGGAGGGGCGGTCATCACGAACGCCATCGATTTCACGCGCCAGACGCGGCGGGAACCTGCAGGCGAGCTCGGTGAGCCGATCTCGGCGCAGGGGTGACCGGGTCCGTTCGCTTGGTGGCGCTCCCCAGAGCGATTGCAAAGGGTGGCTTCACGTTCAGCTACGACCGCATCTGCCCATCTTGAGGCGACGTTTGCATGGGTTGCGCAGGCCTTGCTCGAGGTCCGTTGACAGTCTACTGATCGGCAGAGAACGCCAGCCACGCCTCTATTCGAATGATTACGCCGCCGCCTCGAGCCGATGCACTTCTTTCCTCAGCTTCTTGCCGGCCTCAATCTCGGCTACGCGCAGGTCATACTGCGTCTGAAGATTGAGCCATGATTCGGCATCGCCACCGAGGGCCAGGGCAAGACGCAGTGCCGTGTCGGCTGTGACACCGCGCTCACCGAGGACGACCTCGTTTATTCGCGACGCGCGCACATTCATCGCCTTCGCAAGCGCGTTGACGCTCACCTTCATCGGGACGAGGTATTCCTCTTTGATGATCTCGCCCGGGTGCACGGGGCGCATACCGTTCTTAGCCATTTTTCCACGCTCCATTAGTGGTAATCCGTAATCTCGACGTTTTCGGGGCCGGCCGCTGTCCAACGGAAGCACACCCGGAATTGATCGTTGATGCGGATACTGTGCTGGCCCACACGATCACCTTTGAGCGCTTCGAGCCTGTTACCAGGCGGCGACTTCAAAAACTCCAACGTTGCAGCAGCATTGAGCATCGCGAGCTTCCGCTCGGCCACCGAAAGGATGTTCCCGAACCGTTTTGACTTCCCGGTTTGGAAGAGGGCTTCAGTGTCTTTACAAGAGAAGCTCCGGATCATGCATTTACCGTATACCGGTATACGGTAAATCGCAAGCCGTTTGCGCAAGAACGTTATGACCGCCCAGTCGCCCAACGGCAAGGCGTGAATCGCAGAATCAAGGACCTCATGAATGAGGTGCCGGCGAGAGCTATCGGACGCTCGCCACAGCACTGAACGAGATGGGGATACCTTCGCCCGGCTCATCATGCGACGAACAAGGCGGTAAAGCGCCGCGGATCAGCTCGAGGCGGCGATCGAGCGCGCAAACGCGAAGCGCCGCGAACTGGAGGCAAACCAGCCCGAAGCGAAGGCCTCGGTCAGGATCCTTGGCTGCCTGCCCGAGCGGCCGAACGCTACCCCCAGCGAATCAACCTCGGACTCGACGGCGACAGCCGCGCGGCCTCAAAGCACACGCTTGCTGCTGCGAGAACTGCTGGGCGGGCACGTACTTATGGCACCCGGCGAGAACGGAACCCTGTGGGCGGAATTCGCCCTACATCCCGCCGCGCTGGTGCGGGGTGTAAGGACAGATGGTGGCCAGAGGTGGAATTGAACCACCGACACCGTGATTTTCAGTCACGTGCTCTACCAACTGAGCTATCTGGCCATCGGGTGGGGCGCGTATTAGACCGGCGAGGTGGCGCCTCGTCAAGCAAGCTGCAGCGCCCGACGTGAAATAAGCCTTTGATTCGTCAGTGCTGGTGCGGTGGGCCGCATCAGCGACCGTCAGGCAACAGCGGTGCAGGCGAAGCGCTCAGGCCCCACCGACGTGACACGCCGCCTCGTGCTTCGATAGCCAGGCGATTCGAGGAGCTCGCCTTCGCGGGTCCGGAGAAGGCCAGCCCGCCATGCTTCGGGACTCTGGATCGCGCACCCCTGCCCGACTCGTTCGAGCCAGCCGGCTCGCTCTTACAGATCCCGCTCGAAATTGATCCCCGCCCAGATGAGCCCTCGGCTCCCCGGTTCGCTCGTCATCTCGGCAGACGCGTAACGCACGGTGTATGTGACTCGCAGGTCCGACCAGGTCGATGCGAGTCCGACCCAGGCTTCGGCCTGCGTGTGCGCGAGATCGTCTCCCTGCACTCTCACATCGCTGTGCCTGAACTGCCCCTGCAGGAGCGCGTTGTATGCGCGTGCTTTCAGCCGGAAGCCGGCGAACGCGAAAATTTCGGCCGGATTGTGTGAGCTGATGCTGGTGATTGGCGCGAGCGGTGCCGACGTGTAATCACCCAGCTCCGGCGCGAAGCTCCACCAAGGAGACTGCAACCGACCCCAACGCGCGGATACAGCAACACTGCCCTCGGTGAGGTAACCCGCGCTGCCCGCAACGGTGAGCTTCACTTCAGGAAGTCCGGCGCGATCGGCGAGTGAATCATTCAAGAGCCACTGCTGGGCTTCGACGTATCGCGCAGTCGGCTCACCACCTGCGCTGATCTGATGCTCCCAACCGCGCGGTCGCTCATCGCCAACGAGCGCATGCACACCGCGATGTAGCACTTCGGCAGCATGCAACCCGAGCATGCCGAACGTGAAACTCGAGAAGCGCGCGCGCTCGCCATTTTCGAGAACGCGCATTTCGGAGCTGGTCACATACACGAGGCTCGCAAACGGCCTGTCCTTGTACAGCGGCGCATCGCTTTTCAAAGTCTGCGGCGTCATCGCGAGAATCGAGATCTGCGTCGCCTGCTGCTCCGGTGCCCAACCATTGCGCGCGGACTCGTCCGGCGCGAGCCAGCTGTCGAGAAATGCTCGCGAACGGTGCAGCGGCTTCAGCAGCAGGCCCGGATGCGGTGACGAATAGGTAACACCGCCGCCCCAGCTGTAATCCTGGTCACGATGCGCACCAGAGAAGAGATCGTTGTCGAGCTGGATCGCGTAGCCGCCGCCGCCCTGGAATTCCTGGTCATCCAGCGCACCGGATCCCCGCTCGGCTGCAGTCGCTGCGCCTGTCACTGAGAGAGCGATCATCACACCGAGCACTCGCGAATACGCCTTCATCACGCGCCCAACCCTGCAGCATTTTTCTGGCTGAAATGGTGCGCGCTCGAGGCACCTCAGCCCAATCCGACAAAGCGCAGTCGCGCTCTATCTCCAAAGGGAGACCTCACTGCGCCCCGCCTTGGCCCGCATTTCCGCCTCTGCGGGTGAATGTCTCAAATGGCTCGAAGCCCGGACAATCACTTCCCAGCCAGGGACACGGATCGACCGTGATTCCACGGCACAAGTGGAGAAGGTCTCATGCAGTTCAGGTCAGCAATAGTCGTTCCGGCACTCGCCTTGTCGCTCCTGCTCATCGCTGGTTGCGCGCGCAACGAGGCCGCGCCCGCAGCCGCGGCGCCGCCCGCCCCGCAGGTCAGCGTTGCGCAGGTAGTCAGTCGGCAGGTGACCGAGTTCGACGAATTCACGGGTCGTTTCGTTGCGGTCGAACGCGTCGAAGTGCGTCCGCGCGTGAACGGATATATCGCGAGTGTCGGGCTCACGCCGGGCCGCGAAGTGAAGAAGGGCGACGTGCTCTTCACCATCGACCCGCGCCCGTACCAGGCGGAAGTCAAACGTGCAAAGGCGGAGCTCGCCCGTGCACGCACGCAGCTGGCACTCGCCCGCTCGGAGCGTGAGCGTGCAGTGAAGCTGCTCGAGCAGCGCGCGCTCTCGCAGGAAGAGTTCGATTCGCGCGTCGCCGGCAGCGAGCAGGCCGATGCGAATGTCGAAGTGGCGTCCGCCGCGCTCGATACCGCCGAGCTGAATCTTTCCTACACGCGCATCGAGTCGCCCATCGCGGGCCTCGTGAGCCGTGAAGAAGTGACCACCGGCAACCTCGTTTCGGCCGGCCAGACGCTGCTGACGACAGTGGTGTCGGTCGACAAGATCTACGTCGAGTTCGAAGGCGACGAGCAGGTGTATCTCAAATACGCCGCGATGAACCGCTCCGGTGAGCTCGCGAATGCCCGCGATTCGCACCTGCCCATCTGGATCGGCCTCGCCGACGAAACCGGCACGCCGCACGAAGGCAAGATGGTGTTCGTCGACAACGCACTCGATGCGCAGACCGGCACGATCCGCGCCCGCGCGCTGCTCGATAACAAGGAGCGTCGTTTCACTCCGGGCCTGTTCGCCCGCGTGAAGCTCGTCGGCAGCGGCAAGTACGACGCGCTGCTCATCAACGACAGCGCGATCGGTACGGACCAGAACGTGCGCTACGTGTTCGCGGTCGGCGCCGATAACAAGGTCGAGTACCGCGCGGTGAAGCTCGGTCCCGTGGTCGATGGCATGCGCGTCGTGCGTGAAGGCCTGAAGCCCGGCGAGTCGATCGTGGTGAATGGCCTGCAGCGCGTACGTCCCGGTGTAACCGTTGCACCTCAGCGTGTCGCGATGGGCGTGAAGACCGCGGTTGGCCAGGGCGTTCTCGCTCTCAATCAATAAACAGAAGTCTGCGAGCGGCCGGGCTGCCCTCGGTGGCCCGGCCGCTTTCGCTCCAGAACCCAAACCAGGGAAGCATCCGTGAAACTCTCGCACTTTTTCATAGAACGGCCGGTCTTCGCAGCCGTTCTGTCGGCCTTCATCACCATCGCTGGCGCCATCGCGCTGTTCCAGCTGCCGGTGGCGGAGTATCCGGAAGTCGTTCCGCCTTCGGTCGTCGTGCGTGCGGCGTATCCCGGTGCCAACCCGAAGGTCATCGCCGAAACCGTTGCCTCGCCGCTCGAGCAGGCGATCGTCGGCGTCGAAGACATGCTCTACATGTCGTCGGCGGCCGCGATGGACGGCACGCTCACACTGACCGTCACCTTCAAGATCGGCGCAGACGTGGATCGCGCGCAGGTGCAGGTTCAGAACCGTGTGTCCCAGGCGTTGCCACGCCTGCCACAGGAAGTGCGTGATCTCGGTGTCACCACCGCGAAGAGCTCCCCCAATCTCATGGGCGTGGTGCATCTCATCTCGCCGGACGCGCGCTACGACTCCTTGTATCTGCGCAACTACGCAGTGTTGAACGTGCGCGACGTGCTCGCGCGCCTGCCTGGAATGGGCGAGATCCGCATCTTCGGCGCGGGCGACTACTCGATGCGAGTGTGGCTCGATCCGCAGAAGCTCGCGGCTCGCAACCTCACCACCGGTGACGTGGTCGACGCGATCCGCGAACAGAATCTCCAGGTGGCCGCGGGCCAGATCGGCGCACCTCCCGGCCAGAGCGCCGAATTCCAGGTGGCGCTCAATTCGATGGGCCGTCTGCAGGACGAAGACCAGTTCCGCAAGATCATCATCAAGACCGGTACCGACGGGCAGATCGTGAGCCTCGGCGACGTGGCTCGCATCGAGCTCGGCGCGCAGGACTACGCGCTGCGCGGCCTGCTGAACAACAAGAACGCGGTGGCGCTGCCGTTCTTCCAGTCGCCGGGCTCGAACGCCCTGCAGCTGTCGAAAGACATCCACTCGACGATGGCCGAGCTGAGCAAGGATTTCCCGGCCGGCATCAAGTACGAAATCATCTACGACACGTCGGAGTTCGTGGACCAGTCGATCGAAGCCGTGTTCCACACGCTGCTCGAGGCGATTCTGCTCGTCGTGCTCGTCGTCATCCTGTTCCTGCAGACGTGGCGCGCGTCGATCATCCCGCTCGTCGCGGTTCCGGTCTCCGTCATCGGCACGTTTGCGGTGCTGCTGGCCTTCGGCTTCTCGATCAACACCCTCTCGCTGTTCGGCCTGGTGCTGGCCATCGGTATCGTCGTCGACGACGCCATCGTCGTCGTGGAGAACGTCGAGCGTCACATCGAAGCAGGTCTCTCGCCCATGGAAGCCACGAAAGTGGCCATGGACGAGGTGAGCCGCCCGATCATCGCGATCACGCTGGTGCTGTGCGCGGTGTTCGTTCCGGTTGCTTTCGTCAGCGGACTGACGGGCGAGTTCTATCGCCAGTTCGCGCTGACCATCGCGATTTCCGCCGTGATCTCTGCGTTCAACTCGCTCACGCTCAGCCCGGCGTTGGCCGCGGCGCTGCTGAAGCCGGCGCATGAACAGACGGATTGGCTCTCGCGCGCCATGCAGAAGGTGCTGGGCAAGCCGTTCGGCGCGTTCAATCGTGGCTTCGGCCGCACGAGCAACGCGTATTCCAAAGGCGTCTCGACGATCGTTCGTCGCAGTGGCATCGCGCTCGCGGTGTACGGCGGCCTGATCGTGCTCACGTACTTCGGCTTCATGGCCGTGCCGGGCGGGTTCATTCCGTCGCAGGACAAGCAGTACGTCGTCGCGGTCACGCAGCTGCCGCCAGCGTCTTCGCTCAACCGCTCGGAAGAAGTCACGAAGGCGATGGGCAAGATGGCTCTGGAAACGCCGGGCGTGACGGGTGCCGTGCAGTTCGCCGGCATGTCCACGAGCACGCTGAACGCAAGCCCGAGCAGCGCGATGTCGTTCTACAAGCTCGACGAGTTCCAGAACCGCAGGGACGCGAGCCTGGGAATCATGGGTCTCGCCGGCACGCTCCAGCAGAAGTTCGGCTCGATCCAGGAAGCCTACATCGGCGTGTTCCCGCCGCCGCCCATTCAGGGCCTGGGCACGCTGGGCGGCTTCAAGCTGCACATCGAAGACCGCACGGACCAGGGACCGGAGGCGCTCTATCAGGCGACGCAGGAAGTGATCGCGAAGGCCTACCAGGAGCCGAAGCTCGCGGGAGTGTTCAGCTCGTACCAGATCAACGTGCCCCAGTTCATGGTGAACGTGGATCGCGTGAAGGCCAAGCAGCTGGACGTGAAGCTGTCGGACGTGTTCCAGACCATGCAGGTCTATCTCGGCTCGCTCTACGTGAACGACTTCAACCGCTTCGGCCGCACCTACCAGGTCGTCGCGCAGGCGGATGCGCAGTTCCGTGCGCAGAAGGAAGACATCCTTCGCCTGAAGACGCGTAACGCGAAAGGCGAGATGGTGCCGCTCGGTGCGCTGCTCACGATCGAGGACACGTTCGGTCCGGACGTGGTGGAGCACTACAACGGCTTCCGGGCATCGGACATCAACGGTGGTCCGGCACCGGGCTTCAGCTCGGGTGAGGCGGAAGCCGCGATGTCGAAGATCCTCGACGAGACGCTACCGCGCGGCATGCGCTACGAGTGGACCGACCTCTCGTACCAGCAGAAGGTCACGGCCAACACCACGACGCTCGTATTCGCGCTGTGCGTGGTGTTCGTGTTCCTCGTGCTTGCCGCCCAGTATGAGAGTGTGACGCTGCCGCTCGCCATCGTGCTGATCGTTCCGATCGTGCTGCTCGCCGGCCTCAGTGGCGTGCTGCTCTCACGTGGAGACAACAACATCTTCACGCAGATCGGGTTGGTCGTGCTCGTGGGCCTGGCGTGCAAGAACGCCATCCTCATCGTCGAGTTCGCCAAACACCTCCAGGATGAAGGTAAGGACGCTGTGACCGCCGTGCTCGAAGCGGCCCGCATTCGTCTGCGTCCCATCCTGATGACGTCCATCGCCTTCATTGCGGGTGTTATCCCGCTGGTGCTGGCGGTCGGCGCCGGCGCTGAGATTCGCAAAGCGATGGGTGTGGTCGTATTCGCAGGAATGATCGGCGTGACGGTCTTCGGCCTGATGCTGACGCCTGTGTTCTTCGTGCTGATGCGCCGGTTCGCTCACAACACAAAAGGCGGCACGCAGATCGCTGCGCACGGCCTGCCGGTGCCTGCTCACTCTCCGGAGAAGGGTCATGTCTGAGACGAGAAATAACCTGACGCGCGGTCTCGCCGTCCTGTTCGGAACGTTGTGGCTCACGGCCTGTGCGGTCGGCCCGAACTACCGCGAGCCGGCAACGCCGGTCGCCGACAAGTTCGAAGCAACGACTCAGGCAACGACCTTCTCGCAGGAAGAAAGCCTCGCACGCTTCTGGGAACAGTTCGGCGACGACACGCTGAATACCCTGGTGAGCGACGCGTTGAAGTCGAACCACGATCTGCGCATCGCGCTCGCGCGCTTCTATGAAGCGCGGGCGGCGCGCGGCGAATCGCGGTTCGATCTCGCGCCGACCATCACCGCGTCCGGCGGCTATACCGAGCAGCGTTTTTCGAACGAACAGGCGGTCGCCGTCGGCGGCCGCGACTCGAAGTTCTACGACGCCGGCTTCGACGCGATCTGGGAGCTGGATTTCTTCGGCCGCATCCGTCGCAACATCGAAGCGCGCAATGCAGACCTGCGTGCTGCCGAAGCCGACCTGCACGATGCGCAGGTCATCGTGATCGCCGAAGTCGCCCGCACCTATTTCGAGTTGCGGGGGCAGCAGACGCAGCTGAGCGTCGCCCGCCGCAACGTCGAGAACCAGACCGGCTCGCGCGATCTGACCAGGGCGCGCCTCGATGCCGGTCGCGGCACCGAGCTCGACACCTCGCGCGCCCAGGCGCAGTTGAGCCTGACCCTCGGCACGATCGCGCCACTTGAAGCTGCGGTATCGCGCTCCATTCATCGTCTCAGTGTGCTGACAGGCCGGGAACCGACGGCGTTGACGTCCGCGCTCACCACCGCGCGGGAGCTCCCCCCTCTCCCCAACGTCATCGCCGTCGGCAATCCCGCGGACCTGCTGCGTCGTCGCCCGGACATTCGCGCTTCAGAGCGCACGCTCGCGGCGGATACGGCTCGCATCGGAATCGCGGTCGCCGACCTGTTCCCACACGTCACTTTCACTGGAAGCGTGGGCTATGCCGCTGTGAATTCAGGCAACCTCGGAGATAGCGGAACGGGCACCCGGCTCATCGCACCGGGCATCTCGTGGGCCGCATTCGACATCGGCCGCGTCCGTGCGCAGATCGCCGGCGCCCGTGCACATGCGGATGGCTCGCTCGCCCGCTACGAACAGACGGTTCTGCAGGCACTGGAAGAAACCGAAGACGCCCTGGTCACCCACGCCCGGTCCCGCGACCGGCTGGAACACATTGCCAACAGTGCGCAGGCCAGCAGCACCGCAGCGCGCCTGGCCCGGGCGCGTTATGACGGCGGTATTTCCGACTTCCTGACCGTTCTCGATACAGAACGGACACAGCTCGAGGCCGAGGACGCGCTGGCCCAGAGCCGCACCGAGACCGCCACGAGTCTCGTGGCCGTTTACAAGGCGCTCGGCGGCGGCTGGCAGGACGCGCCGCTGCCGCAGGCTGCGCTACCAAACCTGGCCGGAGGGACGTCCGTTGCGGCCGCGTCGACAGGTTCGCGCTAGACTCCGGGGCAGAACCGCTCCGGAGACTCGTTTGAACGCCAGCCCCAAAACCGCCCTGCAGGGCGCGGTACGCTCGGAAGAGCTCGACGACGCAGACTCGATCTGTGCCGAGATCTCGCGTGCCAACGCGGCCGAGCTGTCACAGATGTACGAATCGCTGCAGCGTCGCGAGCGCCTGCTCGCCGCGTCAGCGAACGCCAGCCGACTGCTTCTCGAAGCGCCCGATGTGATGGCCGCCGTGCCTCACGTTCTGCGACAGCTCGGTGAAGCCGCCACCGTCGATCGCGTGAACCTCATGCTCACCCAGCAAGGCGAGAACGGCGAGCGTCTGCTCGTCGTGAAGGCCGAATGGGTTGCGGAAGGCGTGGTCCCCCACCTCGGTCACCCGACGATGGGCTGGCATGACGAGCGCAATTTCGAGCGCGAATGCGCGGAGCTGCGTGCGGGCCGGTCTGTCTGCATCATCAAGGAAGGCACGCGCGAAGAGAGCTGCGGCTGCGTGCTCGAAGGCGTGGGCACGAAGACAAAGGCGATCGTGCCGATGTTCCTCGATGGCGAATACATCGGTGTCGTCGGCTTCGACAGTACGCGTCAGCGCCGCGCGATCGATTCGGCGGAGCTATCCGCCCTCGAAATGGCTGCGGGCATCATCGGCGCCGCGCTTCATCGCGAAAGACTGGTCGACACCATGCGCCTCGAGCGCGAACGCGCAGCCGAAGAGCGCGTCGCGGAGCTCGCGAAAGCCAACGCCGCGATCCGCGGCAATCTCGAGCGGCTCGCCAGCACACCCGATCTCAAGAGTTTTCTCGGCGGCTTGCTGCTCGAAGCCACTCGCCAGCTGAATGCGGCCGGCGGCACCGTGATCATGTTGAAGGACGCGGAACAGGCCTGGCGCATCCTCGCGTACGTGAAGAACGGCGTGATCGCCGAGCCCAGCTTTCCCGTCAGCGTCGCCTGTAACGAAGCGAAGTTCGACCAGCGCCTGCGCAATACCCGCGAAGCGACCTATCTCGATTTCGACGTGCCGGAAGACGCGGAATGCGTCTGGCCGGGCACCATCTCCAGCAAGCGCGAAGAGCGCCTCATGCGCATGTTCGTGCTGCCGCTGGTGTTTGGCGATCGCACGATGGGCTGCATTGCCCTGTCGTTCCGCCATCGCGAGCCGATCAGCCCGCAGGCCACCGAGCTGCTCGTCGCGCTCGCCCAGCAGGCGACGCTTGCCATCGAGCTCACGCGCCTTGCGTATGCCGGGAAGACCGCAGCCGTGCTCGTCGAGCGCAATCGCATCGGCCAGGAAATTCACGACGGTCTCGCTCAGGCGTTCACCGGAATCCTGATGCAGCTGGGCGCAGCGGAAGAGCTGAGAGGCTTCTCCAAAGGCGGCCCGCTGTCAGACATCCTCACGCGCATCCGCGCGATGGCGAAAGACGGATTGAGCTCGGCGCGTCGCTCGGTGCTGGCCCTGCGCCCCGAAGAGACTCGTCGCGGCAGTTTGAGCGAGGCCCTCGGCCAGCTGGCCGAGCGCTCGACGATTTCCGGTCGGGTGATCTGCTCGTTCGAGGGCGGCACGGTCGAGACCGGCCTACCGCCGGAGCACGAACACGAGCTGCTGCGCATCGCGCAGGAAGCGGTGAGCAACGCCGTGCGCCACGCGCATCCGAAGACGGTGCGCATTCGGTTGAAAGAAGAGGCGAATCACGTCGAGCTCACCATCATCGATGACGGCATCGGCATGGTGGAAGGCCCTGAACGCTGCAAGAGCATGGGCTTTGGACTCGAGAACATGAGCGAGCGCGCGAAGGCCATCGGTGGCACGTGGACGCTCGTCAGCAAGCCCGGCGAGGGTACCTGCATCAACGTGCGCATTCCGAAGCGCCAACCCCAGAAATAACAGAGCTACCCATCATGGCAGCCAATCCCAAGATCAGAGTCATCCTGGCAGACGATCACCCGGTGGTGCGGGATGGCCTGGCGGCCATCGTGAACCAGCAGGCCGACATGCAGGTTATTGCTGAAGCGGGAGACGGCGAGGAAGCGATCGCGCTCTACGAGCAGCACCTTCCGGACGTGATGGTTCTCGACCTGCGCATGCCGAAGCGCGATGGCGTATCGGTCGTGCAGAACGTGCTCGAGCGCCACCCGAAGGCGCGCATGCTGATCATGACCACGTTCGACGGGGACGAAGACATCTTCCGCAGCCTGAGCCAGGGTGCGAAGGGTTACCTGCTGAAAGACGCGCCGCGCACCGAGATTCTGACCGCGATCCGGGCGGTGAGCCAGGACCGGCCCTACACGTCATCGCAGGTCGCCGCGAAAGCCCTGCAGCGCATGGCGAAACCGAGTCTCACGCAGCGTGAGCTCAGTGTGCTTCAGGAAATCGCGCAGGGACGCAGCAACAAGGATATCGCGCGCCGCCTGAGCATCACCGAAGGCACGGCGAAGACGCACGTGAAGTCGATCCTGACCAAGCTCGATGCGATCAGCCGGACAGAAGCGGTGGCGGTCGCCCACAAGCGCGGACTGATTCATCTCTAGGGAACAGACGAAGTTTTTGTCCAGGGAAGCTCTGATCTACTGCTTTCGGAAAACAAAGAAAATCAGAGTTGCCCCTAGCGCTGCGCCGTCGGCTTCGAATGCGTGGCCACCGTTGCCGTCTCTTCCGCTTCGACCGACTCCGACACACTCTGCGAGATCAACTTCTTGTCGAACACATAGAAGTCGAGCCGCTTGTCGTTGCAGCTCATCTCCCGGCTGACAGGCGCCTTTTCCACGTTATAGAACAGGCGCGATTGCGCCACGCTCGAACGCGTCGACTTCACGCCGAGGCGTGACTGCATGGCTTCGTTGAGCTTCTGCAGCTCGACGACACATGCCGCCGCATCGTTGAATTCCCGCCGCGCGCGCAGCGTGACGACGAGCTGACTCTTCGGCGACATGCCGACCACCACCTGCTCGAACGGACCGTTCGGCTTCGGCAGCTTCAATACGAAGTAGAGATTGCCGTTGTCCTGCGGCTTCGGCGCGGGCAGCGTTTTGCGCCGGGCCTCGAGCGATTCGCCAAGCGTAAAGCCGAACTCCGACGCGAAGCCCGCGGCGAACAGTTGCGGGTCGTCGGAAGTTGCATCGGCCCCGAGACAAGGCGTTATGGTGACCAGGCCAAGCATTGCGGTAACGAACCCTGCACGGAAACGGCGGGCAAACACCATGAAGAGCCTCCCTGATCGAGCGCGTGCAATCTACAGTCGCAACTTGGCGACCAAGCGGGCACGCGTCACGGAATCGACGCGCGTCGTGAACGCGCCAGACGAAAGTCGGGGAATCGATGCGCGCGCCGGAACAGCGCGCAGCTCACCCGTCGGAACGCGCTAGGTCGGCGGCTTGAATTCCGCCGGCGCGCTCGAACCGGTTCCGAAGAAAAACTTTTCCATCTCCGCCTCGAGAAACTTGCGCGCCTTCGGATCGACGGGCGTCAGGCGATATTCGTTGATCAGCATCGTCTGGTGGCCGACCCATTTCTGCCAGGCGGTCTTCGACACGTTTTCGTAGATGCGCTTGCCGAGCTCGCCGGGATACGGCGGACGGTCGAGGCCAGGCGCTTCCTGCTTGAGCAGAACACATTGAACGGTACGGGACATGACAGGCCTCCTCAGCCGGACGCGCGCTCGTCGAACATCGTGGGGCCGGTGAGGCCTTCCAGCAATGTCTTGATGGGCGCCGGCAGGCCGATGCGAGCCGGGCGGCGCGGGTTGTACCACAGGCTGCGCGGCGCGTCCGAAACCCCGACGGGCCCTTCGCAGCGCGTGAGCAGCGGCGTCACGACGAGATCGAAGTGCGTGAACGCATGCTCGATCAGATCGAGATGGCGCGGCTCGGGCTGCGGCAGGTGCAGCGATTGAGTCGCAAACGATCGCGCAGCCGATTCGGTGTCGAACTCCGGCAGGCACCACAAGCCGCCCCACACACCACTGTCGGGGCGTCGCTCGAGCAGGATGCTGTCGTCTTCCCGCTGAGCCACGAGCATGAACACCCGCCGCTCGCGTCGGGCCGCCTTCACTTTCTTCGGCGCGGGAATCTCGTGTTGCTTGCCGAGCTTCTTCGCCTCGCAGCCGGACGCCAGCGGGCAGAACGCGCAAAGCGGATTGCGACGGGTACAGACGGTGGCGCCGATATCCATGATCGCCTGCGTGTACACATCCACGCTTTCATGTGGCGTGCAATCGTCTGACAGCTCCCAGAGCGTCTCGACGGCAGCACGCTCCGTGAGATCGCCCTCGATGCCGAAGAAGCGCGACAGCACGCGCCGCACGTTGCCGTCGAGAATGGGAAAACGCTCGCGACGGCTCAACGCCAGGATCGCGCCCGCCGTCGAACGACCGATGCCCGGCAAGCTGGCCACTTCATCGAAGGTGCGCGGGAAATCGCCGCCAAATTCGTCGCGCATCCGAATGGCCGCGCGATGCAGGTTGCGTGCACGCGCGTAGTAGCCGAGGCCTGTCCACAGATGCAGCACGTCGTCGATGGGCGCATCTGCGAGCGCAGTCGCGTTCGGAAAGCGGCTCATGAACCGCTCGTAATACGGGATCACGGTGGAGACTTGCGTCTGCTGGAGCATGATCTCCGAGATCCACACGCGATACGGCGTGCGATCGTGTTGCCAGGGCAGGTCGTGCCGGCCGTGCTCGGCGTGCCATTTCACGATGGCGGCAGCGATCGGCGATTGGGCAGCGCGCGGGCTCACCGGGATGCCGTCCTCACCTTGCCGTTTTCGAGCTCGAGACGCAGTTTCACGCCGCGCATGTGCGTCGTGCCGAGACTGGCCTGGTCGAAGGTGAGCTCACCCTGCGCCTGCAATGCCTTGAGTGCTTTCACGGGCAGCTCGAACGGTTGCTTGCTCTTGTCTTCGAGTGACAGGTAGCGGTCGAGCGCGATCTTGTCGCCGTGGAGCTCGAACGTCCACACGGGCTTCACCTCTGCGGTGCGTGCCGCCTTGCCGCCGAAGTGGGTGTCGTCGAGCGTGAAATCCACGGCGTCGGCGGTGATGGCGCCGTTTTCCCACGCGACCATGCTGGTGAGCTTCAGCGGACCCATCGTGCCTTTATCCAGAGGCAGCGGTACGTCGACGAGGCCAAGTGCCTTCAACAGCTCGCGCACAGAAGGCACGCGCAGGTCGATGGGGCCGCGCGCATACAGAGCTCGGTCAGGCCCCTGTTCGCCCGCCTGGATCGACGTGATGACCTGTACGCCGGCCACGCGCGATGACAGCTCCGAGATGCCGATGTCGAGCGGCGAGAGCCGCACGGCCATCCGCGACACCTCGAACTCCAGCGGCAGGCCTTTCGGCGGCAGCGGCTTCGCGAAAATCTGGCTGCTGAACTCGAGGCCGAACAGGTCGATGTCGTTCGCGTCATCGGAGATGTGGAGGCGCGTGCTGAGCTTCAGCCCTTCGGCCCGCAGCGCCTTGTCCACTGCGAGAGTCAGCTGGGTCTCGACAGGAAAGGTGCTGCCAGCGCGCCATTCGCCCACATCCAGGTTCCAGTCGGTCGCACTCACGGTACGGGCCGACTCGGGCCGCTCGTCGACGTAAGTCAGCGTGCCTTTGCGCAGCTGGAAGCCGCTCACCTGCGGGCCGGGTGGCGGTGGATCGGCCCCATTCGCGGCTGCAGGCTCGGGCTGCACCTTGCGGTTCTTGAAATTCGCGATCACCGCATCCCAGTTCGACGAACCGTCGGCGTGACGAACGAGGCGCACCTTCGGGCCGTCGAGGCGGATGGTGTCGACGATGAGCTGGCCCTTCAGCAGGGGAACGAGCTGCGCACCCACGCGAGCCGACTCCCACGTGACGATCGACTGCGCCGCCTGGCCGGACACCGCCTCGGCTTTGCCGAACTCCGACGGGCCCGTGCGCAACGCGAGCCACGGGAACCAGCTGATGTGCAGGTCGCCCTTGATCTCGAACGGCTGGCCGGTCTGCTTCGTCACCGCGCGCTCGATCTGTCCGCGGAAGCGATTCGGATCCACGAACACCGTCACCGTCAGCACGGTGAGCAGGACGAGCCCGATCAGCCCGCCGAGAATCGCCGCTACCCACTTCGCTATTCGCACCGATTCGTCCGCTTCGCCATTGGAAAAAAGAGGTTGGAGCCCGCGGCTCCGTCGGCAGCAAGCGAGGGCTTGCGCCCGCGCCCGACTGGCCGGGCGCGCATTCTAGCAATGCACATGCTTGCACCGCGTTCGGGCAAGGTCTGCACTTTATCGAGGCACGAAACGTCCGAACGCGCGTAAGCTGTTGAGCCGTCGACGCGAGCGCGGCTGGCATGCCGTTCGCATTTGTTTTCACCGAGAGGCAATGGTGTGCAGAGGTGCCGGGTCTGGCCGTTTCGGGCCGACCCGGTGTGCCGGGGTTGGCTGCCGGTTCGCCGGTCCGCCCGAGATCCCCTGACCCGGCACCTCTGCACACCGCCCTGCCTGGTTGGCCGATGCTCAAAATACAAAGTTCCGCCGGAGCCTATGACGAGATGCTGGATGCGGAGGGGACCCCCCGTTCGCACTGCCGGCGTTATTGGAACTGGCTCGAAGAACAGCCTGACGAACGCCTCGCTCACAAGCGCACCGAAGCCGATGCGCTGTTCCATCGCGTCGGCATCACATTCGCCGTATATGGCGAGAACGCCGGCACCGAGCGGCTGATCCCGTTCGACATCGTGCCGCGCATTCTTCCGGTGGAAGAGTGGCGCCAGCTCGAAGCCGGGCTCAAGCAGCGGGTACGGGCGCTCAACGCGTTCATACGCGATGTGTATCACGAACAGGAAATCCTCAAGGCGGGAAAAATCCCCGCCGAGCAGGTGCTCACCAACGCGCAGTACCGGCCCGAAATGCAGGCCATCGACCTGCCCGCGGGCATCTACACGCACATCGCCGGCATCGACGTCGTCCGCGACGGCAAGGGCCAGTTCTGCGTGCTGGAAGACAACCTGCGCGTGCCGTCGGGCGTGTCGTACATGCTCGAGAATCGCAAGATGATGGCGCGGTTGTTCCCGGAGCTGTTCGCGCGGCATCCGATCCAGCCGGTCGAGCAATATCCCGACATCCTGCTCGAGAACCTGAAGAGCGTTGCGCCTTCGGGCGTCACCGAGCCCACGGTGGTCCTGCTCACGCCGGGCGCCTACAACAGCGCTTATTTCGAACACGCATTCCTTGCGCAGCAGATGGGCATCGAGCTCGTCGAGGGCCAGGATCTCTTCGTCCGCGACGACGTTGTGTACATGCGCACCACGCGCGGCCCGGAGCGTGTCGATGTCATCTATCGCCGCATCGACGACGACTTCGTCGATCCGCTCGCGTTCCGGCCCGAGTCCGCGCTTGGCGTGCCGGGATTGCTCACGGCCTATCGCGCAGGCCGCGTGACCATCGCCAATGCAATCGGCACGGGCGTCGCGGATGACAAGTCGATCTATCCCTATGTGCCCGACATGGTCCGGTTCTATCTCGGCGAAGAACCGCTGCTCGCGAACGTGCCCACGTGGGTGCTGCGCCGGCCAGACGATCTCGCACACGTCCTGGCGCATCTGCCGGATCTCGTCGTGAAGGAAGTGCATGGCGCCGGCGGCTACGGCATGTTGATCGGCCCCGCTTCGACGCGCGCGCAGATCGACGAATTCCGCAAGCGCATCATTGCGAACCCTGAGCGTTACATCGCGCAGCCCACGCTGGCGCTGTCGACTTCTCCCACCTTTGTTGCCGCAGGCCTCGCGCCCCGTCACATCGACCTGCGACCCTTCGTGTTGTCCGGCAAGGACAAAGAAGTCACTGTCGTGCCGGGTGGACTCACCCGCGTGGCGCTTCGGGAGGGCTCGCTGGTCGTGAATTCATCGCAAGGCGGCGGTACCAAAGACACCTGGGTGCTGGGGAGCTGACGCGTGCTCAGTCGCACCGCTGACCATCTTTACTGGATGTCCCGTTATCTCGAGCGGGCCGAGTGCCTCGCTCGCATGCTGGATGCGCATCATCGCCTCTCGATGCTGCCGCGGCCGCAGGAAGCCGTCCTGCAAGGCTGGACGGCGACGCTCGTTTCGCTGGGCATGGACAAGACATTCCAGGAACGCCTGGGCGATGTCACTCCGCGCGCTGCCTTCGACTTCATCGCGTTCGATCGCGAGCATCTCGGCAGCATCGTCTCGTGCCTGCGCTCCGCGCGCGAGAACGCGCGGGCGGTACGCGGCACGGTGACTTCCGACGTGTGGGAGACGCTGAACGCCACGTATCTCGAATCCCGCTCGTTCAATGCGACGATGCCGGAATCGGGGCGCGGCGATTTTCTCGAGTGGGTGAAGTACCGCGCGTATCTCACGCGCGGCGTCTCTGCCGGCACGATGGTGCGCGACGAGGCGCTCTGGTTCTCGCGCATCGGCACGTTCCTCGAGCGCGCGGACAACACGTCGCGCATGCTCGAAGCGCGATGGCGCGATCCGGGTGGCCGCGGCGAGCGGCTTGCGACTGAAGCCTCCGAATGGGCGCTGTTGTTGCGCGCGATGTCTGCGTTCGAAACTTATCGGCGCGTGACGCGCGAACCGGTTACGCCGAAGCGCGTCACCGAGCTGCTACTGCTGCGCGATGACTTGCCGCAGTCCGTGCATCGCTGCCTGAGCGAGCTCTACGCCAATCTCACCGCAGTGGCCAACGACAAATCGGCAGAGACCCTGCGACGCGCCGGCGAGTTGCATGCGCAATTCCTGTTCGGCCGGTTCGACGACCTGTGCGGCGACGGTGTGACGGCGTTTCTCGATCGCTTCCAGAGCAAGCTGCGCGACCTGGGCGCGCGCCTTGCGGATGACTTCCTCGTACCGATGGGCACCAAGTAGGAGTACGAGCCGCCATGCAACTCCGCATTCTTCATCGCACGGCTTATCGTTACGACGAGCCCGTGAAGTACAGCGCGCAGGCTTTGCGGCTCACGCCACGTCGTGAAGGGCGGCAACGCGTGCTCGGCTGGAGCATGCAGGCGCCCGGCCGGCGCATCGAACAAGTCGACGCCCACGGCAACGTGACGCATCTGCTGACGGTCGAGGATCCGCACAAGGAAATCGAGATCGTCGTGACGGGCGACGTAGAAGTCGGCGCCGAAGGCGAGCTGCTCCCGCACGAAGGGCCGCTCTCGCCGCTGGCCTACCTGTTCGCGACACCGCTGACCGTTGCGAACGAAGCGATCAATTCGCTCGCGAAAGAATATCTGGATGGTGACCGCGCGCTGCGCGAGAAACTGTATGCGCTCGCCACAGGCATCTGCGAGCGAGTGCGCTACAAGAAGGGCACGACGAGCGTCGAAGACTCGGCTGCAGCCGCGCTCGCGCGAGGCGAAGGCGTCTGCCAGGACCAGGCACACGTGTTCATCTCCTGCTGCCGCGCTGCTGGAATTCCAGTGCGCTACGTGAGCGGCTATTTCTATACCGGCAACGGCAATGGCGACGGAACCGCGGCCAGCCACGCGTGGGTGGACGCGTGGATCCCAGAAGCGAAGTCATGGCTCGGCATCGATGTGACACATCGTGAGCCCACGGGCGTGCAGCACTGCCGCCTCGCCGTCGGTCGCGATTATCTGGACGCAGCGCCCGTCCGTGGTGTTCGCCGGGGTGGTGGCCGTGAGATGATGGACGTCGACGTCCTCGTCTCGAAAGCTTCGGATCAATGACCTATTGCGTGGCGATGCTGCTGGACACCGGCCTGGTGTTCCTTTCCGATTCCCGCACGAATGCCGGCGTCGACCAGATCAGCACGTTCCGCAAATCCACGGTGTTCTCGAAGCCCGGTGAGCGGGTGCTGGTGCTGCAGAGCTCGGGCAATCTCGCGATCACCCAGACCGTCATCAGCATCCTGAAAGAAGAGATCGACACCGGCTGCTCGGTCGGTGCGGCGGCCGCTGCGACGGCGCACGGCACGCGCCCGAATCTCATGACCGCGCCCAACCTGTTCGAGGCCGCGCGCTGCGTGGGCGATGCGTTGCGCGAGCTGCATCGGCGCGATGCCGGCCCGCTGAAGGATTTCGGCGTGGACTTCAACGCAAGCCTGATTCTGGGCGGGCAGATCAAGGGCGAGCCGCCCCGGCTGTTCAGCATCTACTCGGCCGGCAACTTCATCGAAGCGACCACCGACACCACGTATTTCCAGATCGGCGAATCGAAATACGGCAAGCCGATCATCGATCGCGTGCTCCGGCGCACCAGCAGCCTCAACGAGGCGGTGAAGTGCGCGCTCGTGTCGATGGACTCGACGATCCGCTCCAACCTGTCGGTGGGCCTGCCGCTCGACCTCGTGATCATGAAACGCGACCGCTTCAAGGTCGCACGGCACATCAGCATCGACGCCGACAACGATTATTTCCGCGGCATCCGCGGCCGCTGGAGCGAAGCGCTGCGCGAAGCGTTCGTGCAGCTGCCCGAGCCGGACTGGCTGAGCAGCGTGGCGCGGGATACGGCCGACTAGCTCGCCGTCGCGTTCAGGTGTCGCAGCGCCAGCGCGCTCTGACTCGCGATTCCATCGACGATCGCCGAGAGAATCGGGCCCGCCCCTCCCGCTCTTCCCATTTTTCGCGCGAGCGCTGCCGCCTCATCCGGCAGGGTCGTTGCGAGATCCTTCAATATTTCCCGCATGCGCTCCGGCGAGAAGCGGCACGTGCGGGCCAGTTCGATGAAATGCCGCGGAAGGATTTCGCGTATCCGATAGTGCCTGCCAACGCGCATCGCCAGTTTGAGTTTCTGCTTCGGCAGGGCTCGTGGGTAAGGCCACGCGCTGGCAATGTCATAGAAAGGCGCGAGTCGCAGGCTCGGCCGACCGGCACCGCTGCCATGCAGAAGCGAGAAGTTCTTCGCGTGCGCATCCGTTGCCGCCAGCAGGTAAATGAGGCATGCGCCGCGCATCATGCGATCGCGATCGGCGTCCGGTTCGTCCGTTGCATCGAGCAGAGTCATGATCTGTGCGAAGCCGGGCCCACCGTCATTTTCGTACTTCGACGCCGGATGCACGTTGAGCGCCTGGCAGAAGTCCTCCTGGTGAATGCGATGCCAGCGCGAACCTGCGCGGAGGCGATCGTAACGCTCGACGATGAGCGTCGGCACATCGCCTACCGTGCGCCACTCCGAAGGGGGTGCGGCGAGACCCGCGTTGCGAACCAGGGTGAGGCAGAAGTGCTCGTTCGCAGCGAAGCCATCAAAGTCGTTCGCAGCGGGCTTGAGAATGTGCGTGGTGGGTGTGCGTCCGCGCGGCACTCCCCATCGCTCGCGAGCAGCGTCGAAGTAGAACGCAGTTTTCGACTGAGCACCTGCCAGCGAGAACTGTCCCTCGCGTGTGCTGGCACGACCTGCGGCGCCATCACGGGCGAGCCGCACGATGCGCTCTTCGAATTCAGTCTCGGTGAGCCACTCCATCTGCTCCGCGCGTCTGGACAGGTCTATCACGGCGGGCAGCCGCTCTTCGGTAACGAACTGCACAGCGCCGGCGCAATCCTCGCCGACATGTGAGAGCAAGGCA